>Ga0209777_10003055_pt1 | contig 21197 bp, 13 predicted proteins | sample FrelakmetHBP12HB_FD_187147 | JGI IMG/M metagenome (GOLD analysis project Ga0209777, IMG submission 187147) | Freshwater lake sediment microbial communities from the University of Notre Dame, USA, for methane emissions studies -HBP12 HB (SPAdes)... | ecosystem: Environmental > Aquatic >...
GATCTCCTGTGGAGCTCGCGATGGCGGATAGTGCTCAAGGAGACGCGTTGATTGTACTGTTATTCTGCCACAAGGACGAGCTTGACGCCTTGTATCAAACCGTCTACCTTCCGATCATAGATTCGGTTGTCCCTTCTCAGTAACTTGGAACGACATTTTATAAAGGGTACTACCAGCCACAATGCAAGGATCAGACCCTTTTCTTGATTGGGACCCGTTATACAATTTACTGGTTGATTAGATTAGGAAGAATAGATAGTAACCGGTTTATATCCCTATGCGTGTTATAGCCTTGCACACTCACCCGCATAAACTTACGCCCATTCCACAAAATTAGTGGAACTTCGATGCGGTATTCGTCATAAAGGCGTGTTTTTAGCCCTGCCAGGTCAGTGGCGTCCGGCAAAGGCATGGAGGCCATTTGTATAAACCAGGAATCGTCTGACAGGGGTGATAAGCCGCTCATCGCACATATGCGCTCCAGCGCCTCACATACCAGTTCATGACAGGTTCGGCGGACTTTCTCCCAATCATATTCTCGTTGGAATTCAATTGCCGCTGGGATGGATAGAAAGGCAGCAATGTCGCGCGTGCCAGTCCATTCTTGATAGTCAACGAACTGAGATGGGCTTGGGGTTTCGGCTTCGTAACCCCATGATACCACCAGAGGTTTGAGCAAATGTTGGACTTCCTTCCGGGCGTATAGAAATCCGGTACCTTTGGGCGCACATAGCCACTTATGCAGGTTGCCTCCGTAGAAATCCGCACCAAAATTATCCAATCGCAACGGTAATTGGCCGGGAGCATGCGCCCCGTCAACGACAGTCAATATCCCATCCTGGCGCGCCCGCCGGATTACCGCCTCAATCGGAAAGATGAGCGCGGTTGGGCTGGTGATATGGCTTAGAAAAATAACGCGCGTGCGGGGTGTGACACCTTTCCATAATTGGTTAACGAACCATTGCCCGGATAAATCGTTTTTCCCTAAGATTGGTACAGAGATTGTTTGATTAAAATATTTGAAGCCGCGTTCTTTCTCCAAAAACCGCCAGGTGCGGTCGAGCGCACCATACTCGTGGTCGGTACTCAGGACTTCATCGCCCGGTCCGAGGTTTAAGGAGCGAGCGACGATATTAAGAGACGCGGTTACATTCGTAGTGTAGACCAGGTTATCAGCATCGGTCCCAAGGTAATCTGCAAGACAAATACGCGCGTCCCGCATCAGGTTCGTAAACCGTCGTCCTAGAAATTCGACTGGCTGGCGTTCCAATTCGCGTTGCCAATTCTGATAAGTACGAAATACCGGACGCGGCGTTGCGCCGAAGGAACCATGATTGAGGAAGGTTACCGAAGGATCGAGAAGAAAGTGTCGGCGAAGATCAAACATCCATAACTCCACAAATTATTTGATGGTGTTGATTATAATCAACACCGTGCTTTCCATTCGTCGTTTCTTCAACAATCCGGCCATTCCTCAGGAATATCGGCGAAATTTCATCCATCTGTATATCGAAATCGCCTGGTTTGGCATTCTGAGCGGTAGCGCTATCAATTTCTTGAATATATATGCTGCCCGGCTGGGAGCCAGCGGCTTCCAAATTGGCCTTCTCGGGGCGATGCCAGCTGTGGTTAGCCTGTTCCTATCTATACCAGCCGGGAATTGGCTGCAAAAACGACCTGTGAGTAAGGCGGTCTTCTGGACAGCAGTACTTTCCCGTCTTGGGTATTTTCTATGGATTCCACTTCCTTGGCTGTTTGGAAATCAGGGCCAACTATGGGCACTTACAGTTATCACGCTGGCAATGGGCATCCCAATGTGCGGGTTGAGTGTCGGTTTTAATGCCTTGTTTGCGGCATCCGTGCCTGGGGAATGGCGCGCTTCCGTGGTGGGTGTTCGGAACGTGGTGCAGTCGCTTACTTACATAATCGCATCGCTCGGAACAGGCTACATCCTCGACCATTTGCACTTTCCGGTCGGATATCAGGTTGTCTTTGGAATTGGGTTCCTGAGCGCAGCGATGAGTACCTTCCACCTGTTCTTTGTCCGGCCACCCAAAGCGCCCGTTGTCGTAGCATTCCCGGACCTGAAAAGCGATCTGAGTTTAGAAGAAAAGAATCACCGCCTTGCCTGGCACGCCACCCTTCGTCTCGACATCTGGCGCACCCCTTATCGGAAAATCCTGCTGGTGCTTCTGGGCTTCCATCTGGCTCAGTACCTAGCCATTCCGCTTTTTGCACTCTATACCGTCAACGAATTGCATCTAACAGATGCCAATATTGGAATCGGGACGGCTCTCTTCTACCTGACCGTCCTTCTAGGTTCAACCCAGCTCAGCCATCTGGAACACAAAGTCGGGCATCACAAGTTGACCGGCTGGGGCGTGGCTGGAATGAGTATTTACCCGATCGCCATGGCGCTCTCGCATAACCCTTTCCATTATTACTTGCTCTCTATTGTCGGTGGGTTTGTCTGGGCGCTGGTCGCTGGAGCCTATGCCAACTATCTGCTGGAGCAAATCCCGGAAGACGACCGCCCTTCACATCTGGCCTGGTACAATATAATTCTGAACTCGGCAGTGCTCTTCGGTTCGCTGGCAGGGCCATTCCTAGCCGGGTTTATAGGAATAGGCATGGCCTTGATCGTATTTGGAGTGCTTCGTTTTCTTGCCGGGGTTGCCATTCTGAAATGGGGGTAAACAGCCCGCTCTAGCTGGTTACTATGTTACAATCTTAAGGAATTGGTAAAATATGCCTGAACATGTTAAATCTCTAGCCACAAACCGAAAAGCCGGTTTTGAATATTTTCTTTTCGAGCGTTTCGAAGCTGGGCTCTCACTTAAGGGTAGCGAAATCAAATCCATTCGCGCTGGTCAGATGAGCCTGGCAGAAGCCTATGTTCGCGTGGATGACACGCATGGCGCCTTCCTAATGGAAGCACATATTGCCCCGTATGTGCAAGCCAACCGCTTCAACCATGACCCGAAACGGGTCCGCCGTTTGTTGCTCCATAAGAAGGAGATTCGCGAATTGTGGGATGCTGTCCGTCAAAAGGGCGTAACGATCGTGCCGATACGCGTCTATCTTAAAGACGGTCGCGCAAAGCTCGAAATCGCCATCGCCAAGGGCAAGAAATTGCACGATAAACGTGAAGCCATTGCTAAGCGGGATGCCGAACGTGAATCGGATCGGGAAGCTCGCTGAGACAGACCCCTTTCAACCCCACTCAAGTTATTCTATTCCACCCAATGTTTCCCGTTTTCTTCGGGAATTACCTAGGTTTTATACGAACGAATGAAAACATCCACTATTTCCGGGTCGAAGTAGATACCCCTGTTTTGACGTATCTCTTCGATAGCATCCTTGGCCATCATGCTGATATGATAGGGACGATTTGTTGTCATGGCATCGAAGGCGTCTACGATTGCCAGCAAACGTCCCTCGATTGGAATCTTATCACCGCTCAATCCCATCGGGTAACCGCTACCGTTCCACCATTCATGATGACAGAGAACATAAGGGACGGCTGCTTTCAAATGATCCACGCCTTCTAGCATCTTTGCCCCAGCTTCAGGGTGCTGACGCATTAGTTTCCATTCTTCCTCGTCGAGAGGCCCGGTTTTTTTCAATACCCGGCTTGGAACAATGATCTTGCCAATGTCATGTAAAATCGCTCCAAATTCCAAAATAACAATTTCCTCATTCGCCCAATCGAGCGCAAAGGCCAGGTTGAGAGCCAGGCGGCGGACACGCTCAAGGTGACCTGCTGTATAGGGATCGCGGGCTTCAATGACATTTGCCAGCATGATCACCGTCTGCAAGTGAGCGGCACGGGTATCAAATAGTTCGACCATGCGTCGCCTGTCAAGGCGGGATCGCACAGCATTAATAAGCTCTGGCGCATCGAATGGCTTGAACAGGTAATCGTCCACACCCAACAGACGCGCCCGGCTGACATCTGCTCGTTCTGTTCGGGCACTAAGGAATAAAAACGGAACTGTCACTCCATTTGGCAGAACGCGAACTGACTCTAAAAGTTCATATCCATCCATCTCGGGCATCATAATATCCGAGATGATGAGGTCAGGCATGATATTCAAAAAGAGATCAAGGGCCTGCTTCCCATTACTCGCCGGGTGGATTTCATATCCTTCGATCTCCAGGATATTGCACATGACCTCCAGCAGCAACGCGTCATCTTCCACCAGCAGTATTTTACTCATCCAGTTACCTTAGCATTCCCAATGTAGCAATATAATACTATCAACCCTTTAATTATACGCCTTTCGGGATAAAGATAGTCTACTCGTTTATCGCATCACAGACTAGCAGCACACACCAAAGCCTGACCCAACGCTAGGCCTCCATCATTCGTCGGGACTTGATGATGAACATAGACCACGAAACCATTCTCACTCAGCCCTCGTACTGCTCTTTCCAGAAGTGCCATATTCTGCCAGACTCCTCCACTTAACGCGATTTCTTTCAGGCCAGTTTCAAGCCTGATTTGCCTACACACCTGGAAAACCATATCCGCCACACCATTATGGAAACGCGCCGACAGAACAGGGATGGGGACTCCAGCACGAATATCTGTCAGCATGGCTATTATGGCCGGTCGGGGATCAACCGTTTCATTCTTGACCTCGAATAGGTACGCGCCCAACTCGTTTTTATCTAAGGCTGACTCGAATTCAATCGCCGCCTGCGCCTCGTAGTTGACTTCTTGCCTCACCCCCGCTAAAGCCGCAACCGCATCGAAGAGACGACCCATGCTGGATGTTTGAGGAGTATTCAGGTTGCGTTCCAACTGTACCCGAAGCGCCATACGTTCATCGTAGCAAAGTTCACGCACGGGAGCAAGTTGTTCATCCCAATCCAAACCCAGCGACCAGAGCAATGCAAGCGCTGTGCGTGCCGGACGTCTAATCGCCATATCGCCACCCGGGAGAGGAAAATAAGCCAAGTGGAATTTGCGCTCGTATCTGGTGTAATCTGCCGCTAAGAACTCTCCACCCCAGATAGCCTCGTCAGTGCCAAAACCTGTCCCGTCGAACGCCACACCAATGACCGGGTGGCTGCCATCCAGTTTGTTATCTGCCATGCAAGCCGCAATGTGAGCATGGTGGTGCTGAACACCAATCGCCGGGAGCTTCTCGCGTTCGGCTCTTTCCAGCGCATAGTGGGTGGATAGATAATTCGGGTGCAGGTCGTAGGCGATGGCTTCTGGTAGGATGCGGAACAAGCGCTCGAAATAGGTAATACCATCCTCAAAGGAGCGCAGGGTCTCGTAATTCTCCATGTCGCCGATGTGCTGGCTAAGGAAAGCATAGTATTTACGGGTGAGGCAAAATGTGTTCTTGAGTTCTGGGCCGGTTGCTAGGATGGATGGGACTTCAAAAGGAAGTTGCAGCGAGTCGGGGGCATAACCTCGCGAACGACGCAGCGAATAAGCCTTCTCGTCAAATACCCGTACCACCGAATCGTCACAGCGCGTATTAATATCTCGGTTGTGCATCAGGAAGGCATCCGCCAGCGAAGAGAGTCTCTCAAGGGCTTCATCATTTCCGATGGCAATTGGCTCCTCAGATAGGTTACCGCTGGTCATTACCAACACAGTTGGCAATTGGCCATCAGTGTTTAACAAAAGATAGTGTAGCGGCGTGTATGGGAGCATAACGCCGAGGGTGTCTTGTTTCGGGGCAACATCGGCAGATATATTCGACTCTGGCTTACGGTGGAGTAAAACGATCGGCCGTTTTCGCGATTCAATCTGTTCGCGCTCGGTATGGCTGACAGTGCAATACTTCTCAATAGTAGCGAAATCAGGCATCATTAACGCGAAGGGTTTATCCACGCGTAGTTTCCGGCGGCGTAATTCAGCAACAGTTTCTGCGTAGGTTGCATCGCACGCAAGGTGGAATCCACCCAGGCCTTTGACAGCCAGGATCTTACCATCCGCCAGCATCTTCTGCGCGGTGTGAATTGCACTATCCCCTTCCACCATCTGTCGTTTATTCTCAATCGTCCATTCCAGCCAGACCGTCGGCCCACAATTGGGACAGGCTACCGGCTGGGCATGAAAACGACGGTCGAGTGGATTCTGGTATTCGGCAGCGCAGTTCGGGCACATTGCAAACGACGCCATGGTTGTGTTAGGACGGTCATAGGGAATGTCGGTGATGATAGTAAACCTCGGTCCGCAATTTGTACAATTGATGAAAGGGTAATGATAACGCCTGTCGGCAGGGTCAAAGAGCTCGCGCAGGCAATCATCACAGATACACACATCCGGGGAGACGGGTTGGAAGGCACCCTCCACCGCTTCAGAGCGGACAATCTCAAACGCGCTAAACAGCCCTGGGATCCCGAAAGAAACGTCAAGGCTGTCAATGCGCGCCAACGGAGGGAGTTCGGTCTTCAAAGCATTGATAAATGAATTCAATGTTTCCCGAGTCCCATCCGCTTCGATGTCCACCCCGGCAGAAGTGTTTCGTACCCAGCCTTTCAAGGAATAACGGGTCGCCAGCCCAAAGACAAAAGGACGAAAACCAACACCTTGTACGATTCCAGTTATGTGGAGGCTGACTTTGCGTAAATCAGACATTCATCCATTATACCTATATTAATTTCCCCATTCTTCTGGCAGTTCACTTTGCGCGATGCTAAGGATGAAGCGGCGGTGTTCCGTTTTGAGGGAAACATATTCCGAATTATCCTCGCAAGTATCACCGTTCTCGACGATCAGCACCGAGGCGTCCCGGCTCAACACAATCGTGTGCCAGGTGGATGGTTTGACATTATAGATTTTTCCCATTTCCATTACCTGCGGGTACAAATTTGCAACCTGCGGCTCCCCATCACCTAGGAACAAGATACCCTGGCCGCGGGTGAGTACAAAAACCTCATCCGTTTCCGGGTGGCGCTCAAGTTTATCGATCTTCGCCGGATGAAGTTCCTCTATATAATTCAGCACAGCCACTCGCCAGGTTCCAAAATAAACCAACGGTCGGAATCCTTCGCCCGTGAATTCACAAATATCAAGCAATTTATTATTCATAGAGCTCATTATTCTCCAAGCCAGACTTCCACAAATTGTTCCGCTTCATCCGCATCCTGTGGGATCAGGTTGCCTCTGACCTCGTGCTTGTTCACTGTCATGCGCATAACACCGTGGCAAACATGGTCGGGGTTGTGTACAACGATCCGGAATAGGTGTGACCTGAACCTGCGAACCACTGAAAAACCGCTCCACGCTGACGGGATGCACGGTTCAATTCGCAGGCCATCTAACTCTGGCCGTAGCCCCAGGATGTATTGTGTAACACTGAAATATGCCCAGGCTGCCGCGCCGGTCAGCCAGGGTGTACGGGTATTGCCGGGGCGCGGAGAATAGGTCGAGTAGGTGGTTTGACCTTGCACGTATGGCTCGCATTGACGGATTTCAGCACAGGTGTTATAGGCAGCTGGCATGAAGGCGCGGAGATATTCATACGCCCTATCGCCATTGCCCAACATGCATTCCGCCATAACGCCCCATCCCTGGGTATGGTTGAAGATGCCGGCATTTTCCTTAATACCCGGGTTAAAAACTACTGCGCGCATGACATCTATGGGCGTTTTGACAAAGGGGGGAGAAGAGAGCATCAGCCCGTATGGTGTGGCTAGGCGTTCCTTCACAGACTGCAAGCAAATTTCAGCCTGTTCGGGCGTGGCTGCCCCGCTGATCACAGACCAGACCTGGGTATTCAAGTAAATCTGTCCTTCTGCGTTTTCTTTTGTTCCATAAACTTTGCCGTCTTCACCAATGGCCCAAATAAACCATTCCCCATCCCAGGCGCAGGCTTGAATGCTGGCGTCTATCTCCTCGCGCTTTTCCCGCGCCCAAGCTGCCTCTTCGAGTTTGTTCAACCTCTCTGCAATGTCAGCATAGATTGTCAACCCTAACCGCACTTGAAAAGCTACAAACAAGCTCTCGCCGTAGTATCCTAATTTCAGGCAATCATTCCAATCAGCCAGCAATCCACAGGGTAGGCCATGTTTACCGGTGCGTTCCAGGTTGAATTCCAAAGCCTGCCGCAAATGGCCAAACACTGTGGCTTCGCCCTCATTAGCATAAGGCAATATCTTGTTGTAAAAATCCAGATCGCCCGTCTCTCCGACGTAGGCTGGAACCACATTGAAGAACCATAGACAGTCGTCGGAGCGATATTCCTCTAATGCCGGAGGCTTCTCGTGACCGGGGTGATGTTCAAAAGGTCTAACAATGGGCATCGCGCCACCAGTTGATACCTGACCGGTCAACATCAATTCCAGCCGCTGCCTGGCCTCTTCCGGGATGGCTGCTGTTACTCCAAGGATATCCTGCACCGAATCGCGGAAACCTAGTCCATCGCGCTCACCGTTATAGACCAGGCTGGCGGACCGTGACCAGGCAAAGGTCATCAGGCAATTGTATAGACCCCAAACATTGACTGTGTGATTCAAATCTTCGTCCGGTGTCTCTACCACCAGGCTGTCCAGTCTTTTATGCCAGTATTCCTTTAGATCTTGCAGTTCAACAGTGGCACGTTCCAGAGAACCAAATTCGGAAAGTATTTTCTTTCCCGTGGTGCGTGCATCCCCGATGCCCAGCATAACAAGCATTTCGCAGCTGGTTCCCGGCTGAAGGCTCAGGTTCGTTTGTAGGCTGCCGCAGGCATTATCTCCATAAACGTTACTATTGAAACAGCCTCCCCTCTCCACTGCCAGTGGACAATGATAACCGCGATAGGGGCCAAGAAAAGCCTCCCGGCTGGTGTCAAAGCCTTCCACGGGAGCGCCAACCAGTCCCATCCAGGCATGACGCGCAATGTCATGGATGAAAAAACTTCCACTCTCAGGCGTTAAATTATCTTGGATGGCAATGCGCAATAGGTTGTCCACAGTTCGTTCGCCGCGAATGATAAAGAGCGAATACTGCAAATTAACTTGGTCTTGGAAAGTATCCCATTGATTGGTAAACTCACAAAACGAGAACAATGAGAGTTCGCGCGGATGGTTGCTCTCGTTGGTAACTTTCAGCCTCCAGTACTCGAATGTTTGTCCCAATGGGACGAAATATGTGGTCTCGGTGGCAATTCCCGCATACCGTGATCCTATGATGGTATAAGCTGTCCCATGCCTGCATGTGGATTGGTACTGATCAAGCGGTTTTCCCACCGGCTGCCAGGATGCTGACCAGTAGTCTCCGTCCTGGCAGTCCCGCAGGTAGATGTACCGTCCCGGCTGGTCTAATGGGATATTGTTGAAACGCAAACGCAGAAAACGGCCGCGCGCCCCCGATTGATAAAATCCATAGCCTCCGGCATTGTTGGTGATTATTGCCCCATACTCGGTTGAGCCAAGATAATTGCTCCACGATTGGGGCGTATCCGGGTGGGTGATTACATATTCCTTCGCTTTATCGTCAAAATATCCGTATTGCATCAGGCAATCCTTGCAAGTACATGCACTTCTTTGGCTCCGGTATGTGGGATGGGTATGATTGTGCCCACGATGGGCTTCCCATCTGCCTCCAGCTTGACGCTGTTCCCGGGTCCACAACGCTCTACCTGGATCAGGTAGCAGACGCCGCGGAATTGCCGACTCACCTCAAAGCTCTTCCAGCTGGATGGCACAACTGGTTTTATTTCCAATCCATCGTAATTCGGCCGGATACCCAATATCCACTGCGTGATGGCGATATAATTCCAGGCCGCCGAGCCGGTCAGCCAGGAGTTTTTTGCTTCGCCAAATGTTGGAGCATCCTTACCGGCTATCATCTGGGCGTAGACGTATGGTTCGCAGCGATGCACCTCGCTCATATCTTCACGCACAGACGGGTTGATACGCAGGTAGTAATCGTAGGCACGGTCACCCCGTCCGATTTTTGTTTCGGCAATCATGATCCACGGATTTGTGTGGCAGAAAATACCGGCATTTTCCTTGTATCCAGGCGGGTAGGATGAAATCTCACCGAGGTGGACGTAATAGCGTGTATAAGCCGGTTGGTGCAGAACAATGCCCCACGGGGTAACCAGGCGTTCCGACACCGAGTCAAGAGCTTGGGCAGCGCTGCCATCCTTTATGCCGAGGCCGGCCATAATGCATATCCCCTGCGGTTCGATGAATATTTGTCCTTCCTCACACTCTTTTGAACCAACCGGCTTTCCAAATTCATCATAGGCACGGCGGAACCATTCCCCATCCCAACCAGCAGCCCAAACGGCTTTTTCCATCTCTGTAATCTTTTGAATCAAAACATAAGAAGGAAGCAGGGAGAACTCGCTGGCAGCCTTCCCCTCTGTTTTTGCAAACGCCAGCTTCTCACCCAATTCCATCATTTCCCGCGCCGCTAGCACGAACAACCCGGCAATGAACACGCTTTCCGCTACTTTGCCTTCTTTATTCGTAGTTGTCTGAAAAGACTGGCCGGGTTGATCAGAGAAACAATTCAGGTTCAGGCAGTCGTTCCAATCAGCGCGACCGATCAATGGCAGACCATGCGGGCCAATGCGTTCCATCGTGTACTGGATCGAACGCTGTAAGTGTCCGTAAAGCGGTTCCTCCGTACCAGCCTGGTTGTCATAGGAAACGGCCGCGTCGAGGATGCCCCAGTCGCCAGTCTCTTTAATGTAGGCAACTACAGATAAGATCAGCCAGAGGGGATCGTCGTTGAAACCGCTGCCAATATCATTATTGCCACGCCGGGTCAGAGGTTGGTACTGGTGATAGGCTCCGCCGCTTGGTAGTTGTGTGGAGGCTAAATCTAGGATACGAATACGGGCCCGTTCCGGGATCAGGTGCATAAAACCGAGCAGGTCCTGATTGGAATCGCGGAAGCCCATGCCGCGCCCGATCCCCGATTCGAAATACGAAGCCGACCTTGAAAAATTGAACGTAACCATCACCTGGTATGCATTCCAGATATTCACCATGCGATTTGTGTGATCATCCGGTGTGGACACGTGAAATTTCCCTAATAGACCATCCCAGTAAGTCCGCAATGCTTGGAAAGCATTTTCCACTTCGTTAGCTTGCAAATAACGGGCAATCACCGGCTTCACTGTCCGCTTGTTGATCGTTTGTGAATCCGGCGGATCGAATTTATCAGTCTGTGGGTTTTCATGGTATCCCAGGACAAAGATGATTTTCTTTTTTTCCCCTTCCTTCAACTGGACCTTGACCTGTTGGGCACCAATCGGTTGCCAACCAACGGCAAGCGAATTGGACATCTGTCCTTCTTCCACAGCCCGGGGTGAATCCCATCCCCGGTAGGATCCCAGGAAGGCTTCGCGCTGCGTGTCAAACCCGACCAGTTGCTCGGAGCATGCAAAGTAGGCGAAATGGTTCCGGCGTTCGCGATATTCGCTCTTGTGGTAGATTACTCCGTCAACTACTTCAACTTCGCCGATGGAGTAATTCCGCTGGAAATTGGTGGCATCGTCCTGGGCGTCCCACAGGCAGAATTCCACAGCCGAGAAAATGGACAGGTTCGCCGGTCCATCGCGCTGGTTAGTCAGAGTCAGCTCCCAGATTTCCAGGTTTTCGCCCAGTGGGATGAAGAAGCGCGTCTGAGCCTCGATCCCGGTCATTTTGGAGCGGATGACGGTATAACCCATCCCATGCCGGCATTCGTATTCGTCCAGCTTACGACGCACCGGCTGCCAGTTTGGCGACCAGAATAAGGGACCGGATGAATCGTCATCTCTCAAGTAAATGCAGCGTCCGGCAGAATCCAGGGGTGCATTGTTATAACGGTAGCGGATCAGCCTGCGAAGGCGCGCATCTCTATAAAACGAATATCCACCAGAGGTGTTGGAAATGACACCAAAGTATTCCTCGCAACCCAGGTAATTGATCCAGGGCAAAGGTGTATCTGGCTGTGTTATGACGTATTCACGACGCTCGTCGTCAAAATGTCCAAACCGCATGTTATCCTCTTGGCGATAGGAAAATCTTACGAAAATGAATCACTGGATGTAACCTGTCTTCTGCCAGCGATGTAAACCGAAAATAAATATTTTCAACCGTTCGGGTCAAAAGTTCCGGAAACCCTTGACCAGCTAGTCTTGTTGACTTACCTGCGCAAGTAAACCATCCACCAAATCTTCAGGCGACATCGGCAAGGTACTCTCCTGATAGTGGAGCACGCGCAGCAATGGCATTTCCATCAAGAAGTTCTTGGTATCCATCCCGATGTCCTCGCCTTCGCCCCCTCCAAAGGCAGCCTGCATTTGAGCGGTTATTTGCTGGTAGAGCGGCCCGAAGGCACGCTTGCCGCGCGGATCTTCCATCCAGTCGCGCAAGGTCGATTCGCGGTTCAGCAGACAGGGAAGCTCCAGCGTGGACTTTAACGTGATGGTCTGGGTGCAGCGGATGTCAGCAGATGAAGCCCCGATCAGGATGTCAAACTCGCCATTCTCGGTGATCCACTGCCTGTAGGCAGGATGGTAATAGGCAAAAGTACGGAAATCGAGTGCCAAGGTTACGGTCTTGGTCTCGCCAGGTTGGAGCTCAATCTTGGCAAAAGCCTTGAGCTCCTTGGGCGGGCGCACCAATCCGGATTTTTGATCGTGCACGTACAACTGGACCACTTCCTTGCCGGCCACCTTGCCGGTGTTGGTCACATCCACAGAAACGGTCAGGCCATCCACATCCCTGAAAGTTGCCTTCGACACTTTGGGGTTCTTGTAAGCGAAAGTAGTGTAGCTCATTCCATAACCAAAGGGGAATTGCACCGGTACCTGTTTGGCGTCATAATAACGATAGCCAATGAAGATTCCCTCGCCATAACGCACTTCGCCGTTACCACCGGGGAAGTTGATAAAGGCAGGTGTATCTGACAGCCTAAGTGGGTAGGTCTCCGCCAGCCTGCCAGAGGGATTGACCTTTCCATAGAGCACATCGGCGATTGCCCCACCGCCAGCCTGTCCCATCATCCAAGCCTCGAGGACTGCAGCCGTGCTGTCTATCCATTCGCTCATCACCACCGGAGCACCATTGTTAAGAATGACGACGGTGCTGGGCTGGGTGGCTGTCACAGCTTTGATCAGCGCAACTTGCTGTGGGGTCAAGTCAAGGTCAGGTCGGTCATAACCTTCTGACTCCTTGAGATCCGGCAAGGCGATATAGAGCAGTGCCACATCCGCTGCATGTGCAGCCTCGACCGCCCGGTCAATAAGGCCTTGGTCGAAAGCGATGCCCGCCGGATAGCCCTCAGCGTAGGTCAGCTCAGCATCCCGGGCAGATTTTTGTAGTTCTTTTAACGGGTTATCCACCTGGGTCGGGTTGATATGCGAACTGCCTCCACCCTGAAAGTGCGCCTCTTCTGCAGCTCGCCCGATGACGGCGATGTGCTTCTGCTCTTTCAAAGGTAGGATCCCGTTGTTCTTGAGCAGGACCATGCCTTCTGCAGCAATCCGGCGTGCCAGGGCGTGGTGCTCGGTTGTATTATATGAAACGCCTTTGGTTGTCTCGGCTGCCTTGAAGACAATGCCAAGAACCCGTTTCACCGACTCATCCAGCACGGATTCGCTCAGCTCGCCGGAGCGGACAGCTTCCACGACCGCCCTTACCCGCCGCTCTCTCGGCCCGGGCATTTCCAGATCCACGCCGCCTTTCAATGAAGCCACCCGGTCGTGGACTGCGCCCCAGTCGGAAACGACGAAGCCCTCGAAACCCCATTCGTCTTTGAGGATATCCACCAGCAGATTGTGATTCTCGGAGCCGTAAGTGCCGTTGAGTTTGTTGTAGGCACACATCAATGTCCATGGTTTGGCTTTTTTAATAGCGGTCTCGAAGGCGGGTAGGTAAATCTCCCGCAAGGTACGTTCATCGACTTGTGCGTTGATGGTCAGGCGTTGGAACTCCTGGTTATTGGCGGCAAAATGTTTGAGGGAAGTTCCCACGCCTTTGCTTTGCACGCCAGCGATATAACTGGCGGCCATCTGTCCGGCTAGGTAGGGGTCTTCGGAGAAATACTCGAAATTACGCCCTCCTAATGGCGTACGCTTCATGTTTACCCCTGGGCCTAGGATGACATCAACTTTCAAGGCGATGCACTCCTCCGCGAGTGCCTGCCCCATGGCTTGGATCAAGTCCGCGTCCCAGCTGGAGGCCATGCAGGAAGCGGTTGGGAAACAGGTGGCGGGCAGGCTTGCCGCGACCAAGTCGTTTACGTCCGCCTCACGGCGCACGCCGTGAGGGCCATCCGATACGGTCAATTCCGGCAGGCCCAGGCGTTCAATCGGAGTCGTTGTCCATCGACTAGCCCCGGTACACAGGGCAGCTTTTTCTTCCAGCGTCATTTTAATAATAAGGTCGTTAATTTTAGTCATGGGTCACATCTTTCCGGCGTCTTGGTCTACAGGCTGGAGGCAAGCGTCGATATCGGTTATTGGAAGTTTTATGAGACAATTCGGTAATTCAAGGGGCTCAAACTGAAGCACCGCGCGAATAAGAGTCATAGAGAGAGTGAAGGCGAAATGCTTTTTTCGCCCGGCTCAGAGTCCAACCAGATGGCAATTGGCAGTAAATCTGGGTTGTCCGACCAGGAGGCAGGTTAAAGTAGTTATCGCTAAAGACGACGTCGGCGCCTGTCAGAGATACCTCCACCAAGAGCGCCAGGGAACGGGAAGTCAGTTCAGCGATCAATTGACCCCTCTCTTTACTAAGTTCCACGGTCACTGCCGGGTCGGCCAGAGATAAGTGCTTGATCGGGGCGAAACCCGCCGTTTGGCTGGTAACAAACCGCGCTCCCTGCCATAGTTCGGCGATGAAAACCAGCATGCGAATGTTATCATCCGAGATGCGGTCGGAAAAGTCCAGCTTGCATACCTGGGTCGCAGCCTGCGGGGCGGCTTCGACCGGCGCTTGTCCCGAGGTCAGAACCTCACCGGCGAACGTTTCCAGCGACCAACGCAAGGTTCCCTCCCAGGGTTCAAGGAGGTCATTGGAGACATAAACTCCCTGTTCGGGTGATTTGTCTTCGATGGAAAGCATCAGCGGTGCATAGAAGCGGCGCGCGGCGTAGTGCAATGCCTTCCAACGCCCAAAGTAGTCCAGGCTGGACCAGGAAGCCACCGGCCAGCAGTCATTGAGTTGCCAGTATAGGATCCCGGCGACACGATCAGGATGACGCCGCCAATGTTCCACGCCGTAACGTATTCCCTCCGCCTGGAGCGCCATACTCAAGTAGACCAGCGAGATAAAATCCTTCGGCAGCCGGAACGTGTCGAGCATCTGTCCGACCATCATGGAGTTTCCATTGGCGTTCTTCTGGTGGATCTCCATGATATAGGAGGTCATGTTCCAATCGGCCTCGTCCGCATAGGTACGAATGGTCGCCAGGGGTGGGAGCGCTTGGAATCCGAATTCACTCATGAACCGCGGGTATTGGTCGCGATAAGAGGTGAAGGGTTTCCGCCCGTGCCAAACGTCCCAGTAATGGGAGTCTCCCTGGCGCTGGCCGTTCGGATTATCAAATGGAGTATCGGAGGATGGAGAGCTGGGCCAATAGGAGTGATCCGGGTCCTCGGCCAAGCACCATTCGGGGAGCAAGTGGTGGAAAAACAGGTTATAGGCAGCCTTCAATTCCTCATACTCAGGACGCTTCCAATTCCACTCAACCCAGCCCCATTCCATTTCGTTGTTGCCGCACCACAACGCCAGGCTGGCACGATGGCGCAGGCGGCGGACGTTTTGTACCACCTCCGCGCGTACGTTTTCCAGGAAGTCGGGGGCGTCCAAGGGGTAAATGCTGCAGGAGAAGATGAACTCCTGCCAGACCAGGATGCCATAACGATCGCAGAGATCGTAAAATCGCTCTTCTTCATAGAATCCGCCACCCCAGACGCGCAGCATGTTCTGGTGCGTCTCGGCTGCTGAGCGAATGAGACCTTCCAAGTGCTCGTCTGTAATCCGGGAAGGGAAGGAATCAGCCGGAATCCAGTTGGAGCCTTTGACGAATATTGGGATGTCGTTGACCACAAAGACAAAAGAGCGTCCCCATCGATCTTCCTGCTGGCGCAACTCGATCTTGCGCAGCCCGACCTGGTACAAGTGCCGGTCCAGCAGTCCACCATTCGAAGCGTCGCTGCGCATGAGGGAGACTTCTACATGGTACAAAGGTTGCCCGCCATAACCGTTTGGCCACCAAAGTTCAGGTCTGGGGATTGGCACTTTCACAATCACCTCATCCTGAGCAGTAATGGCAGCTTCTTTTTCAAGGATCTTACCACCTGGTTCAATGATTCGTACTACCCCTCTGAGCGGAACCTTCCCCCACCGCCGGATGGCAACCTGGACCTCGACTGTCACCTTCCCGCCGGTGTAGTCCTGGCGCAGATGGACCTCGGCGAGGCGCGCCTCGCTGAAGCCCTCCAGGCGGATATCCTTCCAGATGCCGATCGGCGGGAGCTGTGGGCCCCAGTCCCACCCGAACTGGCAGGGAGCCTTGCGGAGATGGGAGCCACCGGGGATCGCCTGAGAAACTCCCGGCAGAGGCCGAATGGCTTGTCTTTCCGCCGCGTACTTAACCGGCGAAAAGAAGGTGATCCTCAAGTCGTTCGGCCTTTTTGTATTTAATAATGGTTTGACCTCCCATTCATACCGGCGGAACATGTTGTCCGTGTGGCCAAGCTCATGGCCGTTGAGGACAACCGTCGCCAGGGTGTCCAACCCGTCGCAAACCAGCAAAACCTTTTCTTCGGAGAGCAACTCATCCGTGCAGGTAAAGTTGGTTTGGTACACCCAATCGGACTCCGCGACCCACTGGACGCGCTTCTCGTTATCGGCTACAAAGGGATCCGGGATGCGTCCGCTCGCCATTAGATCGGTATGGGCGCAACCGGGTACATCGGCTGGTAACCATTCTTCTGTCCCCACTTGCTGAAATTGCCATTTTCCTGTCAAGGATTGAATCTGCATCATGATCTTCTATATGTAATTGGGATGATTGAAAGCTTTTTTCGGGCATGCGCCTGCATTGGTCTGGCAGGTCATTTTCTTGGCATCCAAGGTCCTGGCTGCCATCAGTTCCTAGATTAGGCTGGGGTTGTGTTAAGTTTGGTATTCAGAGCATACCATTATTTCGCTTAAATCCAGACTCAAGAAGGATGCATTACACGGTTGAAAGATCCCATACTTCATGGATCTTTGGAACATCACTGATCAAGCGTCGTGTGTAAGCCTCTTTTGGATGTAGAATCACATCATCGGCACATCCGCTTTCAACAAATTTTCCATGCTCCATAATATATACGCTGTCAGAAACATAATACGCCAGACCAATATCATGGGTGATAAAAATAAGCGTCATCCCGGTTTCATTACGCAGTTTCAGTAACATATCCAGGATCGTCGCGCGTGAACAGGCATCGATCATTGAGGTTGGTTCATCAGCCAGCAGGATCCTAGGCTTCAGCAGGAAGATGCGGGCAATCATTAAGCGCTGCATCTGTCCGCCGGAGAGCTCAAAAGGATACTTGTTGGTCAATTCCTCGAACTTCAAGTTCACGAAGCTGCACGCCTCTGTCATCAACTCAACTTTCTTTGGATGCGGTAGCTTTCGGCCGCCGCGCATGTAAATACAATCCAAGAGCACGGCATCGATTTTATTAAATATATTGTATGAAGAGAACGGATCCTGAAAGATCGCCTGAATGTTTTTCCAATATTCATGTTTCTTCTTTTGAGTACGGATATCCCGCTTCTTCCCCAGGAAGTAAACCTCGCCCTCAGTGGTGCTGATCAATCCTAAAAGCATCTTCGCCAAAGTGGTTTTTCCGCTGCCCGATTCGCCCACGATCGAGATGATTTCGCCCTCGTTAAAATCGAAATCCACATGATCAACGGCTACACATTTCTGGCTGCCAGACCCAAATATCTTGGTAAGCCCTGATCCTCTCATACATGATTTTTCTGCAGGCGTTGTGACGTAAGGGCCACTGCGCAGGAACTCGATCTTAGTCATTTTTATAAGCCTCTCTCAGTTGTTCTTCCGAAAAGATACAGCGGTATGCGCGGCCGTCTTCAACTTCACGAAGATCGATGGAATGCGCCTTGCACTCCGCCACAACGTATTTGCAGCGTTCGGCGAAACGGCAACCAGACGGTGGGTTTTTTAGGTTGGGTGGTACACCAGGAATGGCAGCCAGTTTTGTTCCCCGCAGACCTTTTTCGGGCACGATGATCGAACCCATCAGACCTTTGGAATATGGATGGAGTGGATCGAACACAGCTTCCTTTGCGGTGCCCTTCTCCACGATCTGCCCCGCGTACATGACCATGATATCATCGGTCACGTTGTAAAGCAGCGGAAGCTCGTGCGTAATGAAGATCATCGCTTTGATGAAACCTCTTTCCATTAACTCCCGCAGCATCTTGATGACCATCTTCTGTGAAGTGACATCCAGGGCGGAGGAAGGCTCATCTGCGATCAGCACGAGTGGCAAAAGGATCACAGAAATCGCGATTACCGTGCGCTGTTTCATGCCGCCCGAAAGTTCAACTGGGTATTTTTGCAGTACCTCTGCTGGTAGCCCCAGGATCTCAAAGCGTTCTCTGGCAAGGTCATAAATCTCTTTCTTTGAGATGTATGTATTATGCGCGTAAATAACATCCTCAACAAAGTTGATGATCTTCCGCGTGGGGTTGAGCGCGTCCATTGCGCACTGGGGGATGTAGGAAATCTGCGTACCCAATATCGATTTGCGAATGTCATCCGGAGCCATTCCAGAAATTGTACGTCCATCGATGATGATCTCTCCGCTCGTATAGTGCAGTGGAGCGAAGTAATAACCCATCAGGCTGAGCGCCAGCGTTGACTTTCCGCAGCCGGATTCTCCCGCAATTCCCAGCGATTTCCCTTCCTCGACCTTCAAAGAAACGTGGTCAACCGCGTAAACGTCTTCCCCAAACCGGGTGATATACTTTGTTGTCAGTTCCTTGACCTCTAACATTACTCTTGACATATCGATCACCTAGTCCCTCAAGGCCGGATTGAATACCTGGTCGAGGCCTGTATTCATCAAATTCATCGAGAATGTAATTAGAGCAATGACCACGACTACTGGGAAGTACGCCCACCATTTTCCCAGGATCTCCGCCTCGTAGATCATCGCCCAGTTCATCATCAAACCCAACGTTGGCACATCAGATGTTCTGGGCCCCAGCCCAAGGATTGATAAACTTGCCTCCGCAAGGATGCCCGAGGCAATCTGCAGGATGAACGCCATGACAACATAAGAGGCGATGTAAGGTAGGATATCTGCAACGATGATGTGAACGATCGAGTGCCCGGATAGTTTCGACAGGTTTACATGGTCGCGGTTGCGTAGGGATATCACTTGCGATCGCACCGCCCTGGCAGTCCATACCCAGGCGGTGAACCCGATCACCACCGCAATCAAAACCGCGCCGCGTTTTTCCTGCCCGATGCTGAAGGAGATCAAGATCAACAATACGATGCCAGGGATGACGGTAAATAGATTGGTGATGAACATGATGATGTCATCCACAAATCCGCCGATATAACCCCCCAGTAATCCCAGGGTCAAACCGATCAAGGTTGCAATGCTACCGGCGACAAGGCCGATCTCCAGCGAAACGCCGGTGGCCTTTACCAGCTCCGTCAGCACATCCCTGCCGAAGTTATCGGTTCCCAGCGGCAGCACCCGTACATTCGCAACATTGCTGATATTCACGTAATCAGATTGGTTGACGATGCCTGTCTGCTGCAGAGTGCCTGTCTGTGGGTCTTGCATTGCAATGATCGCCCCCGAGGATGACAGAATACCTTGGATCGAAGTGTTGACCCTCTGGTAGTATCTTTGCTTGGCATAGGTCATCCCGGGGAAGCTCTTGTTCGGGTCATAATTTTTTTGCCACAGATCCAGGAGGCTAACTATGTCCGTGGTATCTATTTCGGTGTCAGGGATCCCATCCGATACCAGCCATTCTTTCATGGCAAGGCGATCATCATTGCTCAACTTGTTGGAAATCCGTTTGGCAGCGGCATCATCCAGATTAAGGATATAGGTAATAGGGGAATTAATGCTGTCAAAAGTGCTCACATAGATCCCGGGTGGGAAGAAAGTACCTTGACCAATGATCTCCAATGGATCCCCTCTTATGATCAGCGGATAAACGATCACGACCAGCAGCAATGCCATGAATATGACAAAACCAACAAGAAATTTACCAGAGTGAAAAACTTGTCGAATCGTATTTTTCATAATGCCATCTCTGCCTAATCCGACTGCGCTGCTTTAATGCGCGGGTCAATAAAGCCATATATGATTTCGATAATGAAGTTCGCAATCAGCACCATCATCGTGATGATCAATGTGGATGCCGAGATCAGCGGATAGTCCTGTCCCAATACGCTGTGCAGGAGTGTTGTACCAAGCCCAGGGTAACTGAAGATGATCTCCGCCACCAGCGCGCCGCCGACCATGGTACCGATCGATAGCGCCAGGCCGGTCACCTGCGGTAGCATGGCATTCCGAAATACATAGCCGACAATCTTCCAGTCTTTGATTCCCAGATAACGGCTGTATTTTACATAATCCGCATTCAGTTCATAGATGGACATGGAGCGCATGCCGATCGCCTGACCGCCAATGGCGATTAATACGATTGACCAGAACGGCAGCTGGTAATGGACAATCACAGACCACATAAATTTCCAGGTGAAGGTGGGCACCAGGTCAAACCCATAACCGCCCGAGGCTGGGAACCATTTTAATCCGAACGCAAAAATGACCAGCAATATGACTGCCATGCCAAATGCCGGGAAATTGCTCACAAAAATACTGACCGGCATGACCACTTTGTCAAAGCCTTTTTTAAGATACGCTGCCAACGCGCCGAGTGTGTTCCCAATGATCCAGCCGACGATGATCGCCGGGAACTGCAGGCACACCGTCCACCAGATGGCAGATTTGAGAGTGTCTGCGACCGTCCGGGGATATTGGCTGAACGAGTAGCCAAAATTGCCATGCAACACATTTCTCATATAGAGGAAGAATTGTTCGAGCATGGGTTTATTGGTCCCGAACAGGTCTGCATATTGCTGATAGATCTTTTGGATCCCGGTCGTATTGGTCATACCTTGGGCAAGATGTGCTACGATGGCTGCCACAGGGACTCCTGGCATCAGGCGGGGCAGGATGAAA
>Ga0209777_10003056_pt1 | contig 21197 bp, 35 predicted proteins | sample FrelakmetHBP12HB_FD_187147 | JGI IMG/M metagenome (GOLD analysis project Ga0209777, IMG submission 187147) | Freshwater lake sediment microbial communities from the University of Notre Dame, USA, for methane emissions studies -HBP12 HB (SPAdes)... | ecosystem: Environmental > Aquatic >...
TGTAATTATCGACGAGAATACCTGGCAACTAGCTCAGCAAAGGCGGCAGGAGTCCCGTAGCGTATTAGCCAACCCAAAGGGCTGGCTCCTCCAGGGAATCTGTTTCTGCGGCAAGTGCGGTCACATGTTAAAGTGCCTGCAGAAAAGTTATGGTACACCTCGCTATTACGCCTGCCACTACCGCGTACAATATCGCGCGACTCAGGACAGCAGCAAGCGATGCAACCTGCCGTTTGTGAGAGCGGACTGGTTGGAACAGGCAGTATGGGATAGGGTGAAAGAGATATTGAATAATTCTGACAAGATGACCGAATGTGTAAACAAAGCCCTCGTCGATCTGGAAGAGAGGAGAAAAGAAATTGGGGCAGAGAATCTGTCTATTGAGAGCAAACTGGAGGTAACCAGATCTAAGAAAGAACGTCTGGGAATAGCCTTTGCTGACGGAGCAGTGGACCAGACCGTTTATAAATCAAAAATCAAGCGGCTGAATAAAGAGGAGGAATTCCTTTTTAAGTCCCAGCATTCCATCGATCCTGCACAGCTGGGTGAAATTGCGTATCTTGGTTTTTGCATCGAAATAGTAAAGGATATTTTAAACAAGGGATCGATCCTAATTACTGATCTTGGTATTATTGTAACAACGGGGGAGGATGATGGTTCTACAACAAGGCTAACCGATTTACTATTAGGCAGCCAGGACAAATCAGAAAGTCCTTGCGAAAAAACCACTTCTCAAGAGAAACAGGATTCCTTACTTCGAAACAAAAGGGCTATCCTGCAAATGTTTAATATTAAAGTGATTGTTTACCCAGAACGGGTCGAGGTTAAAGAAGCCATACCGATACAGCTCTTAGAAAAGACAAACAAAAGAGAACCAGAAACTGCTCAGATTATCATTTCCCCCTCTCAAACACGGCAAATAATGTTACCCTAGTTTTAGTCTGTTTGAGAGGGGGAGGAATTTTGAAGAGGGGTTCACCCTGCAGTTCTCCCTGAAGGGCTAACGCCCCTCTCAGGCACTCCTCTACATTAATAAGCGCGGAAGTACGTAGCGAGAGCGGGCGCAGCCCCCTCTCAATTTATATCCCCTCGCCAGCCTAAAAAATCTTCGGCTTGCCTGTTAAAACAGGCTGGCGAGGGGATATAGGGGTGAGGCATAACGTGAGGTATAAACCTGAAAACTAAATTAAATAGTACTTCTTCGTAGAGATGTTGACAGACGGTACTCGGATATGTTACATTAAATGTTTGGTGCTGGGAATTCAGTATAAGTAGATAGATTGAGCTGAACAACCTCTCTCTATCACATTACAAGAATTCATTATGGATGGGCTAAGCCCATCCATTCTAATTGTTAGGGGGATAGAAAAAAGATAATGCCAACAATTAATCAGCTGGTCCGCAAAGGACGGAAAAAGGCCATCAGGAAAGACAAGACGCCGGCGCTCGGGTTCAGCTATAATGCCCTAAAGAACCGGGTAACGCACGGTAAAAGTTGCCCGCAGAAACGCGGCGTTTGCATCCAGGTAAAAACTACCACCCCCAAAAAGCCTAATTCCGCTTTGCGCAAGATAGCCAAGGTGCGGCTGACCAACCACGTCGAGGTCACCGCCTATATCCCCGGCGAGGGCCATGAGCTTCAAGAGCACTCTGTCGTCCTCATCCGCGGCGGCCGCGTCCCGGACCTACCCGGCGTCCGCTATCACATCATCCGGGGGACGATGGATACCACCGGCGTGCAAAACCGCAAGCAGGGCCGCAGTAAATACGGCGCCAAGAGAGCTAAAGAAAAGGCCGCTGAGGCCACAACCTAATACGAGGGAATATCATGGCGAGAAGAGCTAGAGCAGTAAAAAGAGAAATCATTCCGGATGCCAAGTACCGCAGCACCACGGTATCACAGCTGATTATTAAAGTAATGGAGCGCGGTAAGAAAAGGACCGCCGAAGGCATCGTTTATGGTGCCCTTGAGAAGCTGGGACAAAAGGTATCCAAAGACCCGGCCGCCGCTCTGGAACAGGCGGTCAAGAATGTTACCCCCCTCCTCCAGGTAAAACCCAGGCGTGTCGGCGGCGCTACCTATCAGGTCCCGGTGGAAGTCGCCCCGGAACGCGGGCTTTTCCTTGCCCTCACCTGGCTGATTCAGTCCGCCCGGTCGAGAAAAGGCAAGGCCATGAATGAAAAACTGTCCGATGAGCTTGCCGAGGCCTTTCAGGGACAGGGTAATACGATTAAAAAGCGTGAAGATACGCATAAAATGGCCGAGGCTAACCGTGCCTTTGCCCATTACAGGTGGTAGAGGATTTGGTAATTAACTCAGGTATCAATGTAAATAAACAGGCGGCGGGAGATAAAAAAGTGCCCAGGGAATTCCCTCTGGAAGACATCCGCAATATAGGCATCATCGCCCACATCGATGCCGGTAAGACTACCGTCACCGAAAGGATACTCTATCACACCGGCAAGACCTATAAAATGGGCGAGGTGCATGATGGTACCGCTGTCATGGACTGGATGGACCAGGAAAGAGAACGCGGCATTACTATCACGGCGGCGGCGACAACCTGTTACTGGCTGGAGCACCGCATTAATATTATCGATACCCCCGGGCATGTGGACTTCACCGCGGAAGTTGAACGCAGTCTCCGCGTCCTCGATGGCGGCGTGGTTGTCTTCGATGCTGTTTCCGGCGTGGAAGCGCAATCGGAGACCGTCTGGCGTCAGGCTGATAGATATAAGGTACCCCGCATCTGCTACATCAACAAGATGGACCGCATCGGCGCCAGTTTCACCCGCACTGTCTCCATGATTGAAACACGCCTTCTGGCCACTCCCCTCCCCATACAGCTTCCCCTGGGTGCGGAAGAGCGTTACTACGGCGTTGTCGACCTGCTGGAAAACAAAGCCTGGCGCTTCTCCGGCGACCCCGATACCCCACCGGAAGAAATACCCGTTCCAGAAGAAGAAAGGACCCGGGCTGCCGAAGCTAGACAGCATCTAATTTCCAAAATCGCCGAGCATGATGACGCTATGATGATTGCCTTCGTTGAAGGCCAAAAAGTAGAACCAAAAGAATTAAAAAAGGCTTTAAGAAGGGTAACCCTGGCTAATAAAGGCGTGCCTGTTATTTGCGGCAGCGCCCTGCGGAATATGAGTATCCAGCTCCTCCTCAATGCCGTGGTTGATTATCTCCCCTCCCCGCTGGAAGTACCGCCCGTTGACGGTATTAACCCCAAAACAGAAGAGAAAATTATCCGTGAAGCCAGCGATGACGCTCCCTTCTCCGCCCTGGCTTTTAAAGTCGTTACCGACCCCTTTGTCGGGCGGCTCGTATACTTTAGAGTCTATTCGGGTAAGGTGAAGGTAGGCGCCCAGGTGTTTAATCCGACCCGTGAAAGGCCGGAACGCATTGGCCGCCTGCTCTTGATGCACGCCAATCACCGCGAGGACATTACCTCCGCTGATACCGGCGCTATCGTTGCCACCCTCGGACTAAAAAATACCTTCACCGGCGATACCCTCTGTGACACTTCCAAATCTATTCTCCTCGAATCCATCAAATTCCCCGAACCCGTTATCGCGATTGCCGTCGAGCCCAAGACCAGAGCTGACCAGGATAAGCTCGGCGAAGCCCTTCAGAAACTGACCGAAGAAGACCCCACTTTCAAGGTGACCTTTAACGATGAGACCGGCCAGACGGTTGTCTCCGGCATGGGCGAGCTTCACCTGGAAGTAATTACCTCCCGCTTAATCCGTGAATTTAACGTCGGCGTGAAAGTGGGCCAACCGCGCGTAGCCTATAAAGAGACCATTACCATGCCCGTTAAAGTGGAGGGCAGGTTTGTCCGCCAGAGCGGCGGCCACGGCCAGTACGGCGTGGTCAACGTCGCGTTCGAGCCCCAGCCCCGCGGCAAGGGCTTTGAGTTTGTCGACGGTATCAAAGGCGCCACGATACCCCGCCAGTATATCACGCCGGTCAAGTCCGGCATCAGAGAGGCGATGGAAACCGGTGTCCTGGCCGGCTATCCGGTGGTAGATATCAAAGCCACCCTTTATGACGGCAGCTACCATGATGTAGACTCCTCGGAAATGGCTTTCAAAATGGCCGGCTCGATAGCTCTCCGCGAAGCCGTCAGGAAAGCCAGACCCGTTCTCCTGGAACCCATTATGAAACTGGAAGTTGTCACGCCGGAGCAGTTCCTCGGCGATATCATCGGCGACCTTAATTCCCGGCGCGGCCACATCGGAAAAGTCGACCCGCAGGGTGATACGTTCATCATCCATTGCCAGATACCCCTGGCTGAATCTTTCGGCTATGCCACGAGCCTGCGGTCGCTGACGCAGGGCCGGGCTACCCATTCACTGGAATTTCACAGTTATGAGCAACTGCCGTCGGCGATGACGGACGAGATTATAGAAAAGGCTGTAGGCAAGAAAAATGGCTAAACAGAGAATCCGCATCAAACTCAAGGGCTATGACCACAAGTTAGTCGACCTGTCGGCACGGCAAATCCTGGAAGCGGTGGAAAGCACCGGGGCGGTCGCTGTGGGGCCGGTACCTTTACCGACCCGTATACAGAAGTTCTGCGTTATCCGCTCCCCTTTCATCGATAAAGACTCCCAGGAGCAGTTTGAGATTCGCACTCACAAGCGCCTTATCGATATTATCGAGACTACTTCCAAGACTATCGATGCGCTGACCAAGCTGAACCTGCCGTCCGGAGTTGAAATAGATATTAAATTATAAAATGGGAGAATTGGTAAAGATATTTTAATGTCATTCTGAGCGAAGCGAAGAATCCGTCTCCACGGGAACGCCCCTACTGGATTCCCGCTTCCGCGGGAATGACCAACTGAATTGGTGGCATTATGACTGAAGGAATTATTGGTAAAAAACTGGGTATGACCCAGGTCTACGGCAAGGGCGGTAAGACCGAAGCTATCACTGCCATCCAGGCCGGCCCCTGCACGGTAATGCAGGTCAAGACCGTGGAGAAAGACGGCTATAGCGCCGCGCAGCTCGGCTTTGGGGAAGTGAAAAGACACAAGACCGCCAAAAAGGGCAAAGCCAAAGAGAAAGAAGCGGTTAAATTTAAGTACGCGCGTGAGTTCCGACTTCTCGATAACAGCCCGAAGATGGAAGCCGGCCAGAAAATAGACGTCACTTTATTTAAAGCCGGAGATATTATCGATGTCATCGGCATTTCCAAGGGCAAGGGTTTCGCCGGCGGCGTCAAACGCTATCACTTTCACGGCGGTCCCAAGACCCACGGCCAGTCGGACAGGTGGCGGGCGCCCGGTTCTGTGGGCTCCAATACCAGCCCCGGCCGTGTTTATAAAGGTCTGCGCATGGCGGGCCACATGGGCAGTGTCCGCGTCACCGTCAGCAACCTTGAGGTACTGGAGGCGGATCCCGCCCGCAATTTATTATTGGTTAAAGGGGCTGTGCCCGGTATGACCAACGGTCTGGTTCTGGTACAAAAGACAAAGAGGGAGAAAAAGTAAGGTGCAGGTTCCAGTTTATAACCTTGCCGGAGAGGAAGTCCGGAAAATTGAAATAAGCGATTCCGTATTTGGCGTGCCGTTTAATGAAACGGTCGTCCACCAGGTCATGGTCGGCCTGCAGGCTAACGCCCGCCAGGGTACCGCTGCCACCAAATCTCGTGGCGAGGTTAATGGCAGCACCAAGAAACTTTACCGCCAGAAGGGCACCGGTAACGCCCGCGCCGGCAGTAAAAAATCCCCGACACGCCGCGGCGGCGGTGTCGCCTTCGGCCCGCATCCGCGGGATTACCGCCAGGAGATACCCAAGAAAATGCGCCGCCTGGCGATACGCTGTATCCTTTCCTCCAAGGCCGGCGAGGGCGACTTGAAAGTGCTGGATGCCTTTGACTTTGCCGAAATCAAAACTAAAAATATGATTAACGCGCTGGCAGCGCTGGGGATTGAATCCTCCGCTCTCGTCGTCACCCCCAAGCCGGAAGAAAACCTGATTAAATCAGCCCGCAATATCCCGGAAATCACCACCATGCCGGCCAACATCCTTAATATTATAGATATCATGTCGCACAAGACGCTGCTCATGACCGAGGCTGCGGTACGCGTGGCGGAAAAACTGTGGGGCAACGAGGCAGCCAAAGGGGGCGAATAATGCACGTATATGAAGTGCTGCGCCGTCCGCTGATTACTGAAAAGAGCACGGCATTGCAGGGTCTAAACAAATACGCCTTTGAAATCGCCGATGGGGCTAACAAGCTCCAGATTAAACAGGCGGTGGAAAAAGCGTTCAAGGTCACGGTTATGGGGGTTAACGTCATCACCGTGCGCGGCAAAACCAAGAAGATGGGCCGGCGCATAGTGCACACCAACCCCTGGAAAAAAGCTGTTGTCACCCTCAAGGTGGGGGATAAAATAGAATACTTTGAAGGTGTCTAGTATGAAAGGGGAAGCCAGGTGGCTATAAAAGTATTTAATCCAACCTCTCCCGGCCGGCGCAACCAGAGCGGCTATACCTTCGATGAAATAACGAAGGATAAGCCGGAAAAATCGCTGGTTAGAGCCAAGAAAAGCAAAGCCGGGCGTAACTTCCGCGGTAAAGTCACCGTGCACCACCGCGGCGGCGGCGAAAAAAGAATGCTCCGCATTATAGATTTTAAACGGGATAAGTTCGATATCCCCGGCAAGGTCGCCTCTATCGAGTACGACCCCAATCGCTCGGCGCGTATCGCCCTTATCTTCTACGTCGATGGGGAAAAACGCTATATCATCGCCCCCGTCGGCCTGAATGTCGGCGATACGGTAATGTCCGGCCCTAAAGCTGAAATTAAACCGGGCAACTCCATGCCCATGAAATTGATGCCTACGGGCATCGAGATACATAATATCGAGGTGACAAAAGGCCGCGGCGGCCAGATGGTGCGCAGCGCCGGCGGTTCCGCCCAGCTGATGGTCAAGGAAGGCGATAATGTCCTTGTCCGCCTCCCCTCTGGTGAAATCCGCCGCATCTTGAGTGAATGCATCGCCACTATCGGCCAGATTGGCAACCTGGAGCACCAAAATATCAGCCTGGGCAAGGCTGGTCGGAGGCGGCACATGGGATGGAGGCCTACCGTTAGAGGCTCCGTCATGTCCCCCCGCGACCATCCCCATGGCGGCGGCGAAGGCCGTTCTCCCATAGGCATGCCCGGGCCCAAGACCCCCTGGGGCAAACCGGCCCTCGGCTATAAGACGCGTAAACCGAAGGCTTCGGATAAGATGATTGTCAAACGCAGAGGCAAAAAGGGCGGTTAAAGAGGAAAAATGTCAAGATCGACGAAAAAAGGACCGGCAGTTGATGAAAAGCTGGCAAAGCACGTAGACGCCGCGATACGCTCCGGCAAGAAAACCGTCATTAAGACCTGGGCAAGACGGTCTACCATATTGCCGCAGATGGTGGGATTGACTATCGGCGTCCATGACGGCCGCCGGCATGTGCCCATCTATATCAATGAAAACATGGTCGGCCATAAACTGGGCGAGTTCGCCCCCACCCGTACCTTTAGAGGGCACGGGACCAAAGCGGATAAAGAGTAACCCGAGATAAGGTGTAAATAAAGTGGAAGTTAAAGCTGTAGCTAAAGACACTGGTATGCCCGCCGGCAAGATGCGTCCGCTGGTGGACATGGTGCGGGGTAAAAGAGTTGATGAAGCGTTGAACCTGCTGCGCTATGCGCCCTCACCCAAGGCGAGACTTATCGCCAAATTGGTGCGTTCCGCTGTAGCCAACGCGGAAAACAACTTTCAGATGGACCCCGCCGACCTCATCGTGGTCAAGATTAATGTTGATGTTGCGCGCAGCATGCGCCGCTTCCGGGCGCGGTCGAGGGGGCGGGCCAGCCCCATACATAAGAATTCCAGCCACGTTACCGTGATAGTTGCTGAGCAGGAGGGTTAATTGGGTCATAAAGTTCACCCTATAGGATTCAGGCTTGGAGTCATCAAAGACTGGCAGTCTAAATGGTATAGTGAGGCTCACTATGCCGAGTATATCCAGGAAGACAACAAGCTCCGGGAACACATTAAAGCCAAATACTCCGAAGCTGCTATTTCCCTGGTAGAAATAGACCGCCAGGGTAAAGAAGTAACTATCACTTTGCATACAGCCAGACCCGGCATCGTTATCGGCCGGGGCGGCTCGCGGGTTGATGAAATGCGCCAGAACCTTGAAGCCCTCATCGGCAAGAAGGTAAGACTGAACATACAGGAAATCCGCCAGCCGGAGCTGGATGCTTATTTAGTAGCCAGGTCTGTCGCGGAGCAGATTGAACGTCGCGTCGCCTACCGGCGCGCCATGAAACAGGCCATTTTCCGGTCTTTGCAGTCCGGCGCCAAGGGCGTCAAGGTCAGCGCCGCCGGCAGGTTAGCTAACGCAGAAATCGCCCGCCGCGCGACCCTCCACGAAGGCCAGGTGCCTCTACACACTTTAAGAGCAGATATTGATTATGGTTTTACCGAGGCGGTCACCACCATGGGGCGCATCGGTGTAAAAGTCTGGATATATAAAGGACAGGTTCTCCCCGAGATTAAAGCGGCTGAGGCTGAAGAAAAGCCCGCCGAAACGGCTGCCGCGGCGGAAAAACCCGCCGAGGCCGTAGCTAAAGCGGCTTCCGCTCCCGTAGCCGAAGAAAAACCGGCTAAAGCAGTTAAAGCAGCTGCTCCTGCGGCGGAAGAAAAACCCGGTAAAGCGCCCAGAGCGCCTCATGTGTCTATCGTCGGAGAAAAACTGGCGGCCGCCGTGGCGAAAGCCTCTGCTCAGCCGGCAGTGCCGGAAAAACCGGCCAAGGCAGCTAAAGCAACTGCTCCCGCCGCCGAAGAAAAACCGGCCAAGGCAGCTAAAGCAGCTGTCCCTGCCGCCGAAGAAAAACCGGCTAAGGCAGCTAAAGCAGCTGTCCCTGCCGCCGAAGAAAAACCGGTCAAGGCAGCTAAAGCGGCTGCCCCTGTCGCCGAAGAAAAACCGGCCAAACCCAAGGCAAAGAAACCCGTGAAACCCGCCGAGGCTAAAGAGCCGGAAGCTAAAGAAAAAGAAAAGAAAGTAGCGCAACCAAAGGAAGCCGCCGCAGCAGAAAAACCGGCTAAACCAAAGGCAAAGAAAGCCGGTAAACCCGCCGCCGAGGCTCCCGAGGCTCCCGCTAAGATCGCCAAAAAATCGACTGGAGCAACTAAACACAAGGAAGAGGATTAGATGGAACAGCCTAAGCGTGTAAAATATCGTAAGACGCAGCGAGGTCGCCGCACCGGTAAAGCCCATTCGGGTAATACCGTAAGCTTTGGCGATTTCGGCCTCCAGGCCATGGAATCAGCCTGGCTAACCAGCGCCCAGATTGAAGCGGCGCGGCGGGCAATCACCCGTCATATCCGCCGTGGCGGACAGGTCTGGATAAGAATTTTCCCGGACAAGCCCGTCACCAAGAAACCCGCGGAAACCCGTATGGGCAGCGGTAAAGGCCTCCCGGACCACTGGGTAGCGGTGGTCAAGGCCGGCAGGGTTATGTTTGAAATGTCCGGCGTCGGGGAAAAGGTGGCCAAGGATGCCATCCGCCTCGCCGCTCATAAGCTGCCCTTAAAAACGCGTTTTATCGTTAAAGAAAGTCTCGCCACCGGCATAATTGACGTGGCAAAGTAGGGAGTCATGGCGTCAAAAGTTAAAGAAATTAGAGACCAGACCAAGGAAGAGTTGGTAAAGCTGCTGGAAGAAACTCACCAGGAGCTCTTTAATCTCCGCTTCCGCCTCTCCACCAAGCAGCTCGTAAACCACCGCGAGGTCAGACGGGTCAGGAGAAAGATCGCCCGCGTCAAGACACTTATTGCGGAAAAACAACTGGGGATAAGGTAGGATAGGAAACTATGGAAACAAAGCGCAAGACCAGGTTAGGCAAGGTTATCAGCGATATTATGGACAAGACCGTGGTCGTTGCCGTGGATACTCCCCGGCGTCACCCGCTCTATAAGAAAACTATCCGCCGGGTGGTGAAATACTACGCCCATGACGAGGCTAAGATTAGCAAAAAGGGTGACACTGTAAAAATCGAGGAGACACGCCCCCTCTCCAAGCTTAAGAGATGGCGCGTCGTCGAGATTATCACTAAAGGCGAAGTAGCGGAAATTAAACCGGAAGAAATAACGAACTAGGAAATTGGTGAAACTAACATGATTCAGATGAATACCAGACTCAAAGTAGCCGATAACTCCGGGGCGAGGGAGATAATGTGCATTAACGTTCTCGGCGGCACCCGCCGGAAATATGCCTACCTCGGCGATACCATCGTCGCCTCGGTCAAGAAAGCCATACCCAATGCCGCCACTAAAAAGGGTGATGTGGTCCGGGCTGTCGTCATCCGCACCGCCTTCCCCTACCGCCGTCCGGACGGCTCTTATATTAGATTTGATGAAAATGCCGCGGTCATTCTTTCGGATAAAAATAATCCCAAGGGAACGCGTATCTTTGGACCGGTAGCCAGAGAGCTGAGAGACAAACAATACACCAAGATTGTTTCGCTGGCGCCGGAGGTATTATAAAAGGCAGATAATATTATGAACATACATAAAGACGATACCGTGCTCGTTATCGCGGGAAAAGACAAGGGCAAAAAAGGCAAGGTCCGCTTTGCCTATCCGCGTGAGCAGAAAATTATAGTTGAAGGCTTAAATTTTGTAAAAAAGCACTCTAAAGCCAAGGGAGCCGCCAGACAAGCCGGCATTATCGACCTCGAAGCGAAGCTGCACGTATCCAAAGTTATGTACCTGTGCAGCAAGTGCAATAAACCCGCCCGGGTGGGCATACGGAAGCTGGAAGACGGCCGCAATGTCCGGTTTTGCCGCGTCTGCCGTGAGGTGCTAGATTAAATGGCCAGATTAAAAGATAAATACACCAAGGAAATAGTGCCCCGCCTGATGGAAATCAGCGGTTATACCAACGTCATGCAGGTGCCGCGCATGGAAAAAATCGTGCTCAACATCGGCATGGGTGAAGCTATCGCCAATGCCAAGTCGCTGGAAGCGGCGGAGGCAGACCTGGTGGCTATCGCCGGGCAGCATGCCCTGACCACCCGCTCGAGAAAGTCCATCGCCAACTTCAAATTAAGACAGGGAATGCCCATCGGCCTCAAGGTCACCCTCCGCGGTGAGCGCATGTGGGCTTTCTTTGATAAGCTGGTTAACGCGGTCCTTCCCCGTATGCATGAGTTCCAGGGAATCCCCGCAGATGCCTTTGACGGCCGCGGTAATTATACCCTCGGACTTAAAGAGCAAATCCTTTTCCCGGAAATAGAATATGACAAGGTTGATAAGATACGCGGCATGGAAATCTCAATCGTCACCACCGCCAGGAACGATGAAGACGGCAAAAACCTGCTGGAACTGCTGGGAATGCCCTTCGCGAAGGATGGAGGAGAGGGTTAGTCATGGCTAAGAAATCAATGATATTAAAATCGCAGCGCACGCCCAAATTCCCGGTGCGTAAACACAACCGGTGCAAAATATGCGGGCGGCCCCGCGCTTATATTCGCAAATTCGGCATCTGCCGGATTTGTTTCCGGCATTTGGCTCTTGATGCGCAACTCCCTGGAGTAAGAAAATCTAGCTGGTAAGCTAAAGAAGTAATATGGTAGGTGTGACAGTGACAGACCCAATTGCTGATATGTTAACTAGAATAAGAAATGCCATCATGGTGAGGCACGATAGTGTCCTCGTACCCGCTTCCAAGGTTAAGCTATCAATTGCGAAAATTCTCAAAGAAGAAGGTTTCATTACCGACTACGAGGTAGTCAAGGGCAAGCCCCACAGGGAGATTAAGGTTCAACTGCGCTATATGGATGGTAACAAGCCGGCTATTTCCGGATTAAAACGCATGAGCAAACCCGGACTCCGCCTGTACGTGCAGAAGAAAGAAATACCGCGCGTCTACGGCGGACTGGGCATTGCCATCCTTTCCACCTCCCAGGGCCTCCGCACCGGCCAGCAGGCCTGGCGCCAGGGCTCCGGTGGTGAGCTATTGTGCTATATATGGTAAACAGCTACTGGAGTGATACTTATGTCTAGAATAGGAAAATTGCCGATAACCGTACCATCTGGAGTGACGGTTAATATTGCCGGCGCTAACGTTACCGTGAAAGGTCCCAAAGGGGAACTCAAGCGCTCCATACCCGCGGAAATGGGTATAAAACTGGAAGGCGCCACCCTCACGGTCACCCGCCCCAGCGATAATAAGAAACACCGCGCTTTTCACGGCCTCACCAGGACCCTGCTGGCGAATATGGTGCAGGGCGTCTCCAAAGGCTTTGAGAAAAACCTGGAAATAGTCGGGGTAGGCTACCGCGCGGAGAAAACCGGGGATAAACTCAATCTCCGTCTCGGCTACTCCCACCAGGTGGAAGTGGTGCCGATACCCGGCACCACCCTCTCCGTGGAAGGGAACACCAAGATTAAAGTAAGCGGCATCAATAAGGAAGACGTTGGTGAAATGGCCGCGGAAATCCGCGCCCTGCGTGTCCCGGACCACTATAAGGGCAAGGGCATCAGGTACGCTGGAGAAAAAGTACATCTTAAACCCGGCAAGGCCGGTAAGGTAGTTGGCAGGAAATAAAATGACTAAATCTTATACCAGAGAAGCACGCATCAGGAGACATAACCGGGTCAGGGCAAAGATTGCCGGCACGGATTCGCGTCCGCGCCTCTGCGTTTTCCGCAGCCTGAACCACATTTATGCCCAGGTAATCGATGATTTACAGGGGCAAACGCTGGTCGCCGCCTCCACTCTTGATGCAGATGTTACCAAAGACACGAAGAAAAAGAACAAGACCGGCCGGGCGGAACTGGTCGGTACGCTCCTGGCAAAACGCGCCACGGAAAAAGGTATCAGTCAGGTAGCTTTTGACCGCGGCGGATTTAGATACCATGGCCGTGTCAAGGCCCTGGCAGAAGCAGCCCGTAAAGGCGGGCTCAAGTTCTAAGAGAGGATATGGGGTCTGATGAAGCAAGCACTTAGTCGTATTGATGCAGCCGATCTAAACCTTAATGACAAGCTCATTAACATCAACCGCGTCGCCAAGGTGATGAAAGGCGGCAAACGCCTCAGTTTCGCCGCCCTAGTCGTTACCGGTGACGGTGAAGGTCATGTAGGCGTTGGCATCGGCAAGGCCAACGAGGTCCCTACCGCCATCAGTAAAGGCGGCGCTCAGGCGCGCAAGAACCTGATTAAAGTGCCTCTCGCCGGCAGCACTATTCCTCATGCAATAACAGTAAACTACGGGGCCGCCACGGTCATGTTGAAACCCGCCGTGCCCGGCACCGGCGTCATCGCCGGCGGCAGTGTCCGCGCCGTGCTCGAGGCCTGCGGCGTTAAGGATATTTTATCCAAATCGCTCGGAGCCTCTAACCATATCAATGTCGCCCGGGCTACCATTTTCGCCCTTGCCGGGCTGAAGAACCCTAAAGAAGAGCTCGCCAGACGCAAGGCGGGAGTAACCACCACGGAGGCGCCCGCCCATGCCTAAATTACGCATTACCTTGATTAAAAGCAGCATCGGCTACAGCCCAAGTCAGAGGAGTACTGTAAAAACCCTGGGTTTTCATCGCCTTAATCAAAGCGTTGTCCGTGAAGATTCCAACTCGTTACGCGGTATGATTAATAAGGTGAGACACCTGGTTAAAGTGGAGGAAGACCTTGGTGAAACAAAATAACATCGCCCCTGCCCCCGGCTCCCGGCATGCCGCCAAGCGCGTTGGGCGCGGCACCGGCAGCGGACACGGCACCTTTTCCGGCCGCGGCTGTAAAGGCCAGAAAGCCCGCACCGGCAATAATAAAGTGCGACCCGGTTTTGAGGGCGGACAGCTTCCTTTAATCAAACGCCTGCCCCGTAAACGCGGCTTTACCAATATCTTTAAGACCGAATACAGCCTTGTTAGCCTTGGCGAGCTTAATCAGTTCGATTCCGGCAGTGAGGTCACTGGGGAAACAATGCTGAAGGCCGGTATGATTAAGTCGCTGGCCAACCCGATTAAAATCCTCGCTGACGGCGCTTTAGACCGTCCCCTGACCGTTAAAGCGGATAAATTTTCAGCTTCCGCCAAAGCCAAGATTGAGGCCGCCGGCGGGAAAGCTGAGGAGGTAGCCGATGCGGCAAAAGGCAACTAGACCCAGACTGCTCCAGGCAATGTATGATGCCTTCAGCCTGCCCGACCTTCGGCGTCGTATCCTGATTACCGTGGGCATTCTGGTTGTCTTTCGTTTTATCTCCCATGTGCCTCTGCCGGGCTTGAACCCCAGTGTGCTTAAGCAGCTCTTCGAAAGCAACGCACTGCTCGGCATGCTTGACCTTTTCAGCGGCGGCGCCATGAAACAGTTCAGCGTCGCCTCGATGGGCGTTTACCCCTATATCACCGCCTCCATCATTATCATTCTGCTTGTCCCCGTGATTCCACGCCTCCAGGCCCTCTCCCAGGAAGGGGAATCCGGCAAGAATAAAATTAATATGATTACCCACTGGCTGACCGTCCCGCTGGCTGGTCTTTCCGGCTACGGCCAGCTGGTTATCCTCCAGCGCGCCGGCGCCGTTGATTTCAATAATCTTCCCGCCGGAATAAATGTGCCGCTGCTCACCACCACCATCGTCGTATCGCTAATCGCGGGCACGCTCTTCCTCGTCTGGCTCGGTGAGCTTATTACAGAATATGGTATCGGCAACGGTATCTCTATTATTATCTTCGGAGGCATCGTCGCCGGCTATCCGCAGCTAATCCAGCAGGGCTTTGTCGCCAAGAGCAATTTCACGGGATTGCTGGTTTACATCGCCATCGTTCTGATTACCATCGTCCTTATCGTCATCTTTACCGAGGCGCATCGCCGTATACCGGTACAGTATGCCCGTAGCGTTTTCAAAGGCGGCCGCATGTACCGCCAGGCCGGCTCTACCCACATCCCCATGCGCGTTAACTCCTCCGGCATGATACCCCTCATTTTCTCCATGTCTATCGTGCTCTTCCCCGGCATCGTCGCCAGCTATTTTGATCACGGCAGCGGCTTCGCGCACACTATCGTCCGGTGGTTTAACCCCAATACCGCCCTGCCCGCCGGCGCTTTTTACTGGATTTTCTATTTCTTATTATCAATTGCCTTTACCTTCTTTTATACTTTGATTACTTATCAGCAGCAAGACCTGCCCGGCACCCTGCAAAAACAGGGCGGCTTTATCCCTGGTATCCGCCCCGGAAAAAACACCGCCACCTATATCAGCGGTGTCATTAACCGTATCACCTGGGCGGGTGCGCTCTTCCTGGCCTTCGTGGCGGTAATGCCCTTCCTGGCGCGCACGGTAACCAACGTCCAGCAAATCCAGTTGTCTTCTCTGGGTATGTTAATCGTGGTGGGTGTCGTCCTGGATACGATGAAGCAGTTGGAAGCTCAGCTGGTCATGCGGCGCTATGAAGGCTTTATTAAATAGGAGTAAAAGTGTATATTATTCTCCTGGGGGCTCCCGGTGCGGGGAAAGGGACACAGGCGGTTATGCTGGCGGAGAAAAAGGGACTGGTGCAGGTAGCCTCCGGCGACCTCTTCCGCAAGGCGCTCCAGGAACAAACGGAGCTTGGCAAGAAAGCCAAGTTCTACATGGATAAAGGGCAGCTGGTCCCGGATGAGATAACTATCCAGATGGTTCTGGAAAGGTTATCCGCCAGGGATTGTACCGGCGGGGCCATCCTTGATGGCTTCCCCAGGAACATCGAACAGGCTAAGGCGCTGGATGAAGTTCTGGCAAAGCAATCCAGAGCTATTGATAAAGTAATAAATATTAAAGTAACAGAAGAAGAGGTTTTGAAAAGGTTGAGTGGACGCTGGATTTGCCGCAACTGCCAGGCTCCCTATCACGAGGTGGATTCGCCGCCTAAAGTCAAAGGCAAGTGCGACCGCTGCGGCGGCGAGCTGTACCAGCGTGCCGATGATAACACAGATACCATTAAAAAGCGGCTAAAGGTATATGAAAAAGAAACATCCCCGCTGATTGACTATTATAAGAAGTCGGGCAAGCTGTTGGAAGTCATTAGCGAAGGCGGACCGGCCGCGGTACACCGGAAAATTATGGCCGGCTTAAAATAAGGGGATGTCCTAAATGGCTATTGAAATTAAGTCGGAACAGGAAATTGCTATCATGCGGCAGGCAGGTAAAATTGTCGCTGATATATTAAGGACATTAACGAAACAGATGAAACCCGGTATGAATACAAAAGAGCTTGATACCATCGCCGTCAGGGAACTAAAGCGGCTGGGCGCGGAATCTTCGTTCAGAGGTTACCGCGGCTACCCGGCTACTATCTGCGTGTCCGTCAACGATGAGATTGTTCACGGCATCCCCGGCGACCGCGTCCTGAAAGAGGGCGATATCGTTTCTCTTGATTTTGGCGCGGCTTATCACGGCTTCCACGGCGATGCCGCTGTAACCGTTCCCGTTGGCGAGGTCAGCCCGGTAGCCAAACGCCTTATTGATGCCACGCGGACTTCACTGGAAAAAGGCATCGCCGCGGCTAAAGCCGGAGCGAGGCTCGGCGATATTTCGGCGGCTATCCAGGGCTACGCCGAGTCCATGGGTTACTCCCTGGTGCGTGAATACACCGGGCACGGCATCGGCCGGAAGATGCATGAAGACCCGCAAATACCCAATTCCACCGAGCCCCCCTACGGCTTGAAACCGGGCACCGGCCCAGTGCTGAAAAAGGGTATGACCCTGGCTCTGGAACCAATGCTCAACGCCGGCGGGTGGCGCACCCGTGTCGCTGACGACCAGTGGACCGTTCTCACCGCTGACGGCAGCCTTTCGGCGCACTTTGAACATACTATTGCGGTTGATGATAATGAACCGGAGGTATTGACCGGGGGAACCTATGACTAAAAAGGAAGCCATTGAAGTTGAAGGAACGGTCATTGAGGCGCTGCCCAATGCCATGTTCCGCGTGGAGCTTCCTAACAAGCACGAGGTGCTGGCCCATATCTCGGGCAAGATAAGGATGCACTATATCAGGGTGCTCCCCGGCGATAAGGTGTTGATTGAGCTCTCGCCTTATGACCTGAAACGTGGTAGAATCACCTACCGGCTCAAATAAACAAAAGGTTTGAATTATGAAAGTTAAGGCTTCAGTCAAAGTTAGATGTGAAAAATGCAAGGTCGTGAAACGCCGCGGCGTTATCAGGATTATCTGTGAAAACCCCAAGCATAAACAGAGGCAGGGTTAGGAGGTAGCACATGCCACGTATCTCAGGAATTGATATACCGGTCAACAAGCAGGCCTGGGTCTCACTGCAGTATATTTACGGCATCGGCCCGGCGTTGAGTTATAAAATCCTCAACCAGGCGGAAATTGCCCCGGAAACGAGGGTAAAAGACCTCACCGAGGCTGAGGTTAATAAAATCCGCGAAGTTATTGATAAACAGTTCCGGGTGGAAGGTGACCTCCGCAAAGAGATTAACCTTAATATCAAGCGTCTCATTGAAATCGGAAGCTACCGCGGACTCCGCCATCGCCATGGTCTGCCGGCCAGGGGCCAGCGGACGCGCACCAATGCGCGTACCAAGCGCGGTTCACGCAAGACGGTTGCCGGCCGCGGCCAGAAGCGCGGAGCCACTAAGAAATAGTCCCGATAACATCGGTGCAAGGAGGACAGGGTGCCACAGAAGAGAAAAACTAAAGCCAGGCGGCGGGAACGTAAAGTAGTACCGTCAGGCCGGGCTTATGTACAGTCCAGCTTTAATAATACCATCGTAACCCTTACTGACCCACAGGGCAATGCCTTGGGCTGGGGAAGCTCCGGCACCGCCGGATTCAAGGGTTCCCGCAAGGGCACGCCTTATGCGGCCCAGATGGCGGCCCGTGATGCCGCCCGTAAGGCGATGGTACACGGATTGCGGCAGGTAGAGGTTTTTGTTAAAGGCCCGGGCAGCGGCCGTGAAGCGGCTATCCGCTCCCTCCAGGGTTCCGGCCTTTATATTACCGGGATTAGGGACGTCACGCCCATCCCGCACGCCGGCTGCCGCCCTCCTAAGCGGAGAAGAGTATAAAAGGGGAATAATATGGCAAGATATACAGGAGCAGTTTGCCGTTTATGTCGGCGCAATGGTGAAAAACTCTTACTGAAAGGGGCACGCTGCTTTACGCCCAAATGCGCTGTGGATAAACGGCCTAAAGCGCCCGGACAAGCGTCCACGAGTCGGCGGCGGCGGCGGTTCTCTGACCGCGGCCTTCAGCTGCGTGAAAAGCAGAAAGCGCGCTATACTTACGGCACACTGGAACGACAGTTCAAAAAGACCTTCAATATCGCCGAGAAAATGCCTGGCATCACCGGCGAAACTCTACTGGTGCTGCTAGAAAGGCGTCTCGATAATGTTGTTTACCGCCTCGGCTTTGCGGATTCCCGCCCCCAGGCGCGTCAGCTCGTAATGCACGGGCACATCCTGCTGAACGGCAAGAAAGCTGATATCCCTTCCGCCTTTGTCAAGGAAGGCGATACCATCAGCTGGCGCGAAGGCAGCCAGAAGACCGAGTACTACAAGTTCCTGGTGGAAAACATCGAAGCCAAGACTGTCCTTAGCTGGTTGAGTCTTGACCGGCAGAACATGGTCGGGCAGGTCGTTACTCTCCCCACCCCTGACCAGGTCGATGCCAAGTTTGACGGCAAAGCCGTCATCGAGTACTACTCGCGGTAGTATTACTAAAAGGAGATAATTCAATGGCTGGACTATTAGTCCCGAAAATTGAATGTACCGAACAGGCCGAAAACTTCGGCAGGTTCATCGCCGAACCGTTAGAAAAGGGGTTTGGTGTTACCCTGGGTAATTCTTTGCGCCGTGTGTTGCTTGGCTATCTTCCCGGGGCGGCGGTCACACAAGTCAGGATTGAGGGCGTCCAGCACGAGTTCACCGTTATCCCTAACGCCAAAGAAGACGTCATGGAGTTCCTCTTCAATATCAAGGAACTGCGACTCAAACCGCTATCGGACCGCGGCGGCACCCTGGTGCTGGAGGCGACGGGCGAGGGGCGCGTTTGCGCTTCGGATATCAAACCCTCGGCGGATTTTGAGATTACCAATCCGGACCTGTGCCTGATTACCCTCAACAATCCCAAGTCGCGCCTTTACGTGGAAATGGACGTGGAAATCGGCACGGGTTTCCGCAGCGCCGAATCTACGGATAGTACGCCGGTCGGCACCATTCCCGTCGATTCTATTTTCACTCCCATACGCAAGGTCAACTACGTCGTCGAGCCAACCCATCTCGGCCGGGAAACCAGCCGTGAGCGGCTCCGTATCGATATCTGGACGGACGGCACCATACTGCCGGTAGACACTATCAGCCGCGCGGCCGGTATTTTAATCGAGCAGCTAACCCCGTTCGTAGAATACGTCAAGATTTCCCAGATGAAGGACGAGGAACGCGCTATCCGCCTCTCCATCCCCGATGAGAAATACAATATGCCTGTAGAGCAGCTTGACCTCTCGGTGCGTACCATGAACTGCCTGCGCCGCAGCAACATAACCACCGTCGGTGAGCTTATCGGCAAGGGTACCAAGGAACTGCTCAAGCTGCGCAATTTCGGCCAGAAGTCCTATCAGGAAATTGAAGACCGCCTCACCACTATCGGGCTTTCGCTGAATCCCAAACCTGAAGAACCTGAAGCCGAGGTTCCACCAGAGGCGGCGGCAGAAGAACCCAAACCCAAGTCTAAGAACAAGAAAAAATCGGCGGCCGCCGCTAAAGAGGAAGAAGCCGCTGCAGATACCGAATCTAATAAGGAATAACCTTTACACGGAGAACCATTAATATGAGGCATAATGTTGCTGGCAGAAGTTTAAGCCGGGATTCCGGCCATCGTAAAGCGTTGTACCGTAATCTCGTTACCGCCCTGCTGAAACATGAAAAAATCGTTACCACCGAGGCTAAGGCTAAGGAAGTGCGCGGCATGGCGGAGAAGATGATTACCCTGGGCAAGAAGAGCGGGCTGCCATCCTATCGTCAGGCGCTGGCTTTTATCATCGATAAAAAAGTCACCGAGAAGATATTCTCGGAACTTGGCCCGCGTTATAAGGAACGTGTCGGCGGCTATACCCGTATCGTTAAACTGGAGCCCCGCCTCGGCGATAATGCGCCCATGGTGCAGCTGGAGCTGGTTAAATAATGGCGACTCAAACATCTTTTATGCCATTCCGGCGAAAGCCGGAATCCAGCGGTGAGGAAAAGGTGGTCTGGATTCTCGGGTCAAGCCCGAGAATGACGTTAGGGTAAAATCGTGGCAGGCTCTTCAGCTGGCGCCAGGATTATTTTAATTATTGAATATGACGGCACTAATTACCACGGCTCCCAGTTGCAGGCTAACGCCCCTACAATCCAGGGAGAAATAGAAAAAGCGTTGAAAAAACTTACCGGGGAAAGGATAAGAATTAAAACGGCCAGCCGGACCGATGCCGGTGTTCACGCCAGGGGACAGGTGGTCTGCTTTGATACTACCGCCGCCCTGCCCCTTAAATCGTTTATCGATGGCTTGAACCACTACCTCCCGCCGGATATCGCGGTGCAGCAAGCCTTCACAACGGAGGAGAACTTCGATGTCAGGCGCCGCGCGGTCAGCCGGGAATATCGGTACTCCATATTGAACAGCCCGGCGCGCTCCCCGCTGCGGCAGGGACACTCTTACCGGGTCACCGGCAAGCTGGACATCGCGGCGATGCAAATGGCCTGTCGGGCGCTTATCGGCCGCCACGACTTCGCTTCGTTCGTCGCCAGCGCGGAAACGGCCCGGCAAAAACGCACGGTACGGGATGTATTTAACACGGAAATAACATGGGATGGGGACATGATTTATTTTGATATTATCGCTAATTCGTTCTTACCCCATCAGGTTCGCAATATAGCAGGTTCGTTAATCAAGGTGGGACAGGGTAAAATGACGGTAGATGAATTTAACGGCATAATAAAGTCCGGTACACCGGGCCTTGCCGGACCCACGGCCCCGGCAGAAGGGTTATGCCTGGTATGGGTTAACTATCCTCGTCCCTTTGAGGGAGATGCAAGATGAAAACTTATAGCGCCAGACCGGTCGATTTTAAACGTGAAACGCATGTTATCGATGCCGCGGAAAAAACCCTGGGCAGGCTATCCATCCAGATAGCCCGGCTGCTGATG
>Ga0209777_10003057_pt1 | contig 21186 bp, 18 predicted proteins | sample FrelakmetHBP12HB_FD_187147 | JGI IMG/M metagenome (GOLD analysis project Ga0209777, IMG submission 187147) | Freshwater lake sediment microbial communities from the University of Notre Dame, USA, for methane emissions studies -HBP12 HB (SPAdes)... | ecosystem: Environmental > Aquatic >...
CCTGTTGGTGATTATATCCTCAAGTGGCCACTGGAGGATATAATCACCAACAGGGGATGGCAGAACAGGTTAACGGACATTGATAAATTCAGGGATTATTACGAGGGATGGCCTGATGGCTTTAAAGTTGAGGAAATTCCCGAGGAATTAAGGAAAAGTAATATTTTTTGACGGATATAGATGGAGATCGGAGTGGCAACCAGCCGAGTAATCTTCCGCTCTTTTTGTGGTATGCAGGATTCGGATATAAGTTGATTTGCAAACCGAATTTAGCAATCCTAAATCCTTGCAACGCATTATTATATTGTAAAACGTGTATAACAACCTTAAATGACAATGGAGGAATAAGTGAAAATAGCATCAATAAAAAATTTTGATATACCCGATATTAAGATTATTCGTTTCGCCCGTTTCTGCGACCAGCGCGGCTATTTTACCGAACCATTCCGCAAAAGCGATTTTTTTGGCAACACGGAAATGAGATTTATGAAGGGTATTGAGTTTGTTCAGGTGAATGAGAGTTTTTCCCGGCCGCTGACTATACGGGGGCTCCATTTTCAGTGGAATCCCTTCATGGGCAAGTTGGTGCGCACCTTGCGCGGCCGCATGGTGGACATGATGCTTGATATCCGCAAAGGCTCACCGACGTTCGGAATGGCTTCCATGTATGACATGCCGGCCAACCTGGACAGGGATTATAACGAGTGGATATGGATCCCGCCCGGATTTGCCCACGGCAATTTCTTCACCGAGGACAGCCAGATAGAGTATTTCTGCACCGGCGAGTACAGCCAGGGATGCGAGGGATGCATATCACCGCTGGCGAAGGATATTGATTGGTCCAGGGCCGACAGCGCCTTGAAAAAAGAATTTGGTTCCATAGCAGCCAGAACCACCCTGATGACCGACAAAGACAGAAACGGATTTTCTCTGGAAGCGTGGGTAAAAGATGATCGTTCGGATAATTTTATTTATGAAACTCCAATTCCGAAAGCGTAGTAACCTAAAGGTCATCTGCGACGCAGCGGAATTGGTAAGTTGTAATGAGACCCAAGTTTCAGAAACAGAGTGCATAACCTAAAGGTCACGTCACCGCTGAAACTTGCAGGTTGAATTATCCCGCGAAGCGGAGGGTAATGAGACTCAAACTTCGAAAGCGAAGCGAATAGAAGTTTGTCAGCCGAATTATCCCGTGATTTATGGAAAGTGTTAAGGATGAAAGATATGATCGATCAAAAAAAAATTCTATTTACCGGCGGGACTGGGCTTTTGGGAGCCGAATTTAAAAAAATTCTGCCGGGCATACAATATCCCTCGAAAACGGAATTTGACGTTACCAACTATGAGCAAATGGATCGTTATCTTGGCGAGGGCGACTGGTCGGTTATCGTTCATGCCGCCGCTTTTACATCTCCTCCCAGAATTGACCAGGATCCGCTTCGGGCTATCGATGTAAATATCATCGGCACAGCCAATGTCGTTAAGCTGTGCATGAAGTATGGGTTGAAATTGATATACCTGTGCACGGACTATGTATTTAAAGGAGACTGCGGAAATTATAAGGAGGACGATCCGGTGTTCCCGGTAAACAAGTATGCCTGGTCGAAACTGGGCGGCGAATGCGCCGTGCGCCTGTATGATAATTCGATCATCATAAGGACAACGTTTGGGCCTAATGTGTTTCCTTTTGAGAAGGCCTTCGTGGACCAATGGACCAGCCGGGAGAGCGTATCGACTATGGCCCGAATGATTGCAAAACTCCTCGATTCTGATTTTAAAGGGACGGTTCATGTCGGCGGCAAAAGAAAATCGGTGTTCGCCTATGCCAAAGGCCTTGATCCAAAAAAAGAAATAAAAGAATTATCAGTTAATGAAATCAATTTTAAAGTTCCGGCGGATACGTCCCTGAACTGCGCATTATACAATAGCTTAGTTAACAAGAAATAGAAGGATTATTAATATTTTAATTAAATTAAGGAGTAAATTAATATGAAAATTCTTTTAGCTGGAGGTGCGGGATATATCGGTTCTGTTCTTGCTCCCGCTTTAATCGATCATGGTTATGAAGTCGAAGTAACTGATTTACTTTGGTTTGGCAACCATCTTCCGAAAGGAGTGAAGGTTATTAAAAAGGACCTCTTTGAATGCAAAGAAGATGATTTCGTAGGTTATGACCAGGTGATTTTTCTTGCCGGTCTTTCCAACGATCCTATGGCGGAATTCAATCCGGCAAAGAATTTTATCGATAACGGCGCTCTGCCGTCATATCTTGCATATATGGCGAAAAGGGCCGGCGTTAAACGTTTCATCTACGCCTCTTCCTGCTCGGTATACGGTTATACTGTTGATCGGCTCTATGATGAAGAATCGCCGGCCGTGAGCAATTATCCCTATGGTATTTCCAAACTCCAGGGGGAGAGAGGCGTTCTGCAGATGCAGGATGAAACTTTTTCAGTTATCGCAATCAGACAGGGAACCATATCCGGTTTCAGCCCGCGTATGAGGTTTGACCTTGTCGTCAATACCATGTTCAAGACTGCTGTCAAAGAAAAAAAAATAACAGTTAATAATCCTTCTATCTGGCGTCCTATTTATGACGTCCGTGACGCGGCCAATGCGTTCGTACGGGCGGTACAGGCTAATTATTCTATTAATGGCGTGTTCAATGCCACCTCTGATAATTACACCGTAGGCCAGATGGCCGATCTCGTAAAGCATGAAGTTGAAAAGAAGACCGGTAATAAAATCAATTTAGATATTAAAAATATTCAGGATTTTAGAAATTATAAGGTGGCCATCGATAAAGCAAAAACATATCTTGGATTTCAGCCCTTATACGCAATTAAGGATATTATCGATAATTTGTTTGATAATATCAATTATTTTGGTGATTTTGAGAAAGACGAGTTTTATAATATACGTGTGTTCAAAAAACTTCAGCTGTAGTAATTTGGCTAGTACTTTTTTTCCTGATGCAATGTCTGTGGCGAACCTTTAATATATAATGCATTTGTTTTATAAAAAAAGTTCACTAATTTTCAATAAAATAATTGCTATGTTTTAAAATTTTAATAATGGAATATGACAAAAATGATTTTATTAAATAAATTAAGGCGCATAAAAACCAGATTGGCTTATCGAAGATTCATTTTCGGAAAATATAAAGCCAATCTTACAGGAGAGTATAAATCACTCTTCAGACACATGAAGTTTAAAAAAATCAAGTTGCTGGAACTTGGCGTTGAGTGGGGTGGATCTCTTTTGTTCTGGTCTGATTTTTTTCTCCATCCGGGCACCAGAATAATTGGGTTAGATATAAAACTTCCTTTAGGAAAAACTTTTCCAAGGCGTGTTACCGTTGCTCAATGCGACCAAAATGATTCAGTTACTTTAAAAAACATAGCAGAACAATACGGGCCTTTTGATATAATTATTGACGATGCATCTCATTTCGCAAAAGAGACCGAAAATTCTTTTAATACGCTTCTACATTATGTAAAGCCCGGAGGTTACTATATAATTGAAGATTGGAGTGTTGGTTATTTGGGCAAAGAATTTGAAGGGATGAATGATCTAATTGCAAATATTGTATTAAGAGCGCCTCATTTCGATATAGATTCATTACGAGTTATATATAATAATAGCACATTAGCAGTTTTTAGAGGATCCACCGCCATTTTTAGAAAGAACAAAAAATAATTCATTTAACGGAATAAATGATATTTATAAAAAAGGGGAGAAACTTACATAATATTTGAATGAGATTGTTACCAAAAATAGTTTAAAAACCCTTCTTTAACACTTCAGGATATGTAAAAACTTTAATATGAATATACTCGGTATTTCTTGCTTCTATCATGATAGTGCTGCATGCCTTGTCTTGGATGGTGATATCCGGGCTGCGGCCCAAGAGGAGCGATTTACGCGTAAAAAACATGATCCCAGCTTCCCTAAAAATGCTATCGATTTCACTTTAAGGGAGGCAAATATCACGATTAGTGACATTGATTACGTAGTTTTTTATGACAAACCTATTCTAACCTTCGAACGTCTCCTCATGAGCTACTTGACGGTTGCTCCTAAAGGGCTTCTATCGTGGATAGAAGCTATGCCTCGATGGCTCAAGCAGAAGCTTTACGTTGATAAAGTTATTCAAAATGAAACTGCCTACGAGGGAGATGTTCTCTTTACCGAGCATCACGAAGCTCATGCAGCATCTGCGTTTTATCCATCCCCTTTTGAGGATGCAGCCATTTTAACAATTGATGGCGTTGGCGAATGGGCCACTGGAAGCTATGGAATTGGGGAGGGTAATAAGATCACCCTCCTTAAAGAACTGCATTTCCCTGATTCTTTGGGCCTTCTCTACAGTGCTTTTACTTACTTTACCGGCTTCAAGGTTAATTCAGGAGAATATAAACTGATGGGATTGGCCCCTTATGGTGAGCCACGCTTTAAAGACATTATTCTTTCAGAACTTGTAGATATTAAAAAAGACGGTTCTATACGACTAAATCTTTCTTGCTTTGATTTCTTAGGTGGTCTCAGAATGACTAACAAACGTTTTGATAAGCTTTTTGGTGGACCGCCAAGGAAGCCTGAGATGGAAATTACTCAGAGAGAAATGGACATTGCGGCGAGCATACAAATTGTGACGGAAGAGATAGTCTTAAGAATGGCCAACCACGTGCATAAGGAAACAAAGAAAAAAAATCTTTGCCTTGCCGGTGGCGTGGCCCTTAACTGTGTTGCGAACGGCCGAGTTTTACGGGAAAGTCCTTTTGAAAATATCTGGATTCAGCCTGCGGCAGGAGATGCCGGCGGTGCGTTAGGAGCAGCTCTTCTTGTTTGGTATCAGTATTTGGAAAACAATAGAGTTGTAGATGGGAAGAAGGATTCTATGAAAGGGTCTTATCTTGGACCGAAATATGAAAATAATTACATTAAAGAATTTTTAGATAATAACCAGATTAGTTACTCTTATTTAAAGGATGAAGAAATTCCAGAGAAAGTGTCTGATTTAATAGCCGATCAGAAAGTAATCGGCTGGTTTCAGGGCCGGATGGAGTTTGGCCCCAGGGCATTGGGGAGCCGTTCGATAATTGGAGATGCTCGATCACCCCAAATGCAGGAAACGATGAATTTAAAGATCAAATTTCGTGAGAGCTTCCGTCCTTTTGCACCATCAGTAACAAAAGAGAGATGTAACGACTACTTTGATCTGGACAGGGAAAGCCCTTATATGCTCTTGGTGGCCGCAGTAAATAAAAAAGTCCGAAATGAGTTATCAAATAAAGATCTCAATCTCAGTGGTCTTAAAAAATTACATGCTACCCGTTCACATATTCCCGCCGTTACACATGTGGACTACTCCGCAAGAATACAGACCGTTAGCAAAGAAACTAACCCTTTATTTCATCAGGTGCTGTCTAAGTTTGATGAGAAGTATGGTTGTCCTGTGGTTATCAATACTTCCTTCAATGTGAGAGGAGAACCTATCGTGTGTACTCCCAGGGATGCCTTTATGTGCTTTATGCGAACCAATATTGATTATTTATTGATGGGCAACTTTTTACTGGATAAGAACAATCAGAAACCTTTGACAGGTGATAGTGATTGGGTGAACGAGTTTGAGCTGGATTAAAAGTTAACAGGTGTAGAAACAAAAGGCCGCGATAGTATAATGACAAAACATCTGATGGAGCATATTGACATTTTTGCATGCCCGGCTTGCCGGTCAGACCTGGAAATTAAAAATGAAGTAGTAAAATGCGTCTCCTGCAATAATGAATACGCCATCGAGGATGGCATCCCTCTTCTCTATTGTCCGAATGAATGGGGTAATTCCAAGAAGGACGTTTCCAATGATATACGGTCGTTTTACGAGAAAACACCCTTCCCGAATTATGAAGAACTGGAAAGCGTCGATGATCTGATGGAAAAGGCTCAAAAAGGCGTCTTCGCGCGTCTTTTAAACCAACAGATACCCTTCAATACACGGGTGCTTGAAGCTGGATGTGGAACAGGGCAATTAAGCAATTTTTTAGGCGTTGCTCATCGTTTCGTTTTCGCGACCGATTTATGTTTAAATTCACTAAAATTAGGTAATGAATTTAAACGTAAAAATGGTTTGGATAGAGTAGGCTTTTATCAGATGAATCTGTTCAGGCCCATCTTCAAAGAAGAGAGCTTCCATCTGGTCATCAGCAATGGAGTCCTCCATCACACCAGTGATCCCTTTGCAGGATTTCAATCCATTGCGAGGCTTGTGAAAAAAGGGGGTTACATCATTATCGGCCTTTATAATAAATATGGGAGAATCACTACCGATATTCGCCGTGCAATTTTTAACATATCGAATGACCGGTTTAAATCACTGGATCCTCGTTTAAGGGATAAAGGGATTGGCTCTCTCAAGAAGCATGCCTGGTTCATGGATCAATATAAGAATCCGCATGAATCAAAACATACGATTGGAGAAGTGCTGAGATGGTTCGATTCTTCAGGGTTTGAGTTTGTTAATGGAATACCTAAATTAAATGCCTTTGCACCGCTGGATGAAAATGAAAAATTGTTCAAACCAAACCCGAGAGGGAGTTGGCTTGATCATTTCCTCGTTCAAACCAGCCTTCTTTTTACTGGAAGTCTGGAAGGCGGGTTTTATATAATGATCGGCAGAAAAAGAAGGATGTAAATTTAATCTGGATAAATTATTTGTGTTCATTGCTCTCTGCAATCATAATTTAATAAATGAGTAATATTTCATGAAACAGAATCAAGCTGGATCACGGGAAATTCGAAAATTTGGACTCATTGTTTTTATTTTCTTTGGGTGTATAAGCGCAGTAGCAATTTGGACGAAAAATCCGCTTCCTGCCTATCTTTTTGGCTTTCTTTCTGCAATGGGCCTTTGTTTTCTTGCAATCCCGTCTCCAATGAAACCGGTCTATGTCATATGGAGAAAATTTGGTGATTTTTTAGCTCGAGTTGTAACTATCTCTATTCTCACATTGGCCTATTATTTAGTAATTACCCCTGCGGGTCTATTAAAACGATTGATAGGCGGTCGCCCGCTTCCTTTGAAGCCCGATAAAAATATTGAATCTTACTGGGTCACTCATCCAGAGTTGACAAAAACCAAGAAAGAACGATTTTTAAAGCGATTTTAGGAGTTAAATATGAAAAAAAATTTAATATTAATTGAATTTTGGGAATTCATGAAGGCCAGAAAACGTTATTGGCTATTTCCTATTATTTTTGTTCTAATCCTTTTAGGGGCAATGATTGTTTTTGCTGAAAGTAGTGCGATAGCGCCTTTTATATACGCACTCTTTTAAAATCTCGTTTTTGTGGTATGGTAATGGAGAATTGTCAATCACGGGTATGAACCCCAAAGCAAGCTTTGGAAACATTTCGCAGCAAGCTGCGGGGTATTGTACCCTCCGCTTCGCAGGATAATTCGACCTGCAAGTTTCAGCGGTGACGTGACCTTTAGGTTATGCACTCTGCTTCTGAAACTTGGGTCTCATTACAACTTACCAATTCCACTACGTCGCAGATGACCTTTAGGTTACTTCGCTTTTGGAATTGGAGTTTCACAATAAAACCTATATTAGTGCAGAAAGGGGTGTAATGAATGAAGTCAGCAACGAGGAATTATATAATTTATTTTTTAATTTTAGTAAGTATCACATTAATTTTGGGAAGTATAGAATACTATCTGCGTATTAAAAACATTAAAGTGGACAATGAACCATACAAAATATCTTTTTATACCCGCGATGGTAAGCTGTGGTCACCACCAGCCTACTGGTGGTCGAATCCCAATACCCTTAAATGGGAAATAGCACCTTATACCATATATAAGCACGCTCCAAATCAGAAAACACCGTATTTTACAACTAATTCCAAGGGTTTTAGGGGGTCAAAAGAATTCTCCAGTTTCAGCAAAAAGGATAAAAGGATTATTGTTGTTGGTGGTTCTGCTGCTTTCGGGCATGGCCTTTCCAATGACAATGAGACTTTTCAGGCACAAATGGAAAAATTGAATAGTAGATATGAAGTAATAAACGCCGGCGTCGGAGGATATTATTCTGGTCAGGAATTGACCTATATTGTTACGGAATTAGTTGATTATCATCCTAATATTATTATTGCATTCGATGGATTCAATGACCTTTTTTATAGTTGGTATTATGATAGATGGGCTAATCGTATATTAAAAGACTCTGAAATAGGGTTTCACGCAAATTTTCTCTCCAGTATGGAAGATTCGCTTGTTTATAGTTATCAGCAACAAACAAGTGTCCGCAAAAGCTTTCAGAGATTTTTCAACAATGTGATTGACAGAAGTGTTTTACTTTCAAAGATTCGGGCAAAAACTGTAAAATTGTCCTATAATAGTAATCCCGATCGAACATCTAATAATAAAATTTCAGGCAAGAATAAAAATGAATACTTTGAGAAAATTCTTGATGTATATACAAAAAATCTCATCAAAATGCATGATTTTTGTAATAGTCAGGGGATAAAATTTTTAGTAGTATTTCAACCTGAAATTAGCCTGAAATCAAAAATGACTGTCGACGAACGTAATTATGTTAATTTTTGGCCACGTGTTTGGAACGTGGATAATTATATGGAAGAATATACTCCTTTATCTAAACGTTTTATTACACGATCAAAAGCAATATTAACTAAAAAGGGCGTCCGTTTCATTGATATAAATGATCAGCCTGAGTATAAGAATAACCCCAACACATTATTTTGCGATTTTGTACATCCTAATAAATCTGGAAATGAGATTATAGCACATATCATTAATGAACATATAAAGTAATTTCAGAAATATCTAATAGACAATATTTAAGCTCTGCAAATCCGATATGGTCATTCTATTTAATACATTGATGTAATTTATTATACTGTAGAGGATGCTTAGTACATGAAAACCCTGAAGACAATTTGTGCTAAATTTTTCAAATTACTAGTCAAATTCTATCTTCCGATGTCAGAGGTGTCATCTGTACCAATATAATCTCGTCATCCAACCCCATCACCCAAAAAACATGACAGTACGTTGTATCTATTTTCCTGAGGATTAGAGCAGAATGAGACCTTTGCAAAATATTGATGAACTTGATTCTATCAGAGGAATCGGCATATTACTTGTGTTTTTTTTTCATGCTTGTGGTTTTCTAAAGGTTAACTTGGATTTTATGCCGAATATTTTATCCTCGTTCATAAAAGAGGGACATTCGGGTGTAACCCTTTTATTTGTTTTGAGTGCGTTCCTGATTTCGAAACCTTATTTGAAATCGATGAATAGTGGAATACTTCCATCTACTAGAAATTTTTATTTAAAAAGAATTTTAAAAATAATTCCTTTATATATGGTTATGGTCGTAATCGCTTCATTGGTATATGGTGATCTTGCTAAATTTCTCAGAGCATTATGTATTTTTTGGGGGGTCAACGGTCCGGAGATGCACCCTTTTAGTAACGTGTGGTGGGCTTTATACACTGAAATTCAATTCTATTTGGTCATGCCTTTTGTAGGTTATTTGTTATTAACTAAGAAAAAACGTTTGCTTCTATTAATGTTGGTTTCTGTATACATCACTTGTTATTTATGTATGCAGTTAGGATTGATTTTGCGAAGTGATATAAGTTCACATTTGAGATTGTTGTATTCATTATTTGGGAAAGGTTATATCTTTATAATAGGAATATTACTCTCGTGGTTTGTTTTGAAATATGAAAATAAATTAAAATCAATCGGCAACAATGTATTGTTACAAAATGGAGCGGCTGACTTCTTTTTCTTTTTGATAATACTTGCAATTGGATTACTTCTAAAGTGGGTATCAAAAGTTAACTATTGGAATGCGGAAATCATGATTTTTAATTGGCATTTCCTTGAGGCGCTGTTATGGTCACTGTTTATCATCACCATTCTATTCCTTCCCATAAGGATTAAACCATTGTTCTCGAATGTTGTTTTAAAAAAAATTGGAATGATTTCATATTCCATATTTCTAATACATGTTCCAGTTATTTGGTATGGGATCATACTTTTTTCCAATATCGCTTCTTGCTTTCATCAGAGTAATCTTCACCCGATTATTTTATTAATAAGTTTATTTATTATTACTATTATACTTTCCTCCATAACCTATAGATTCATTGAAAGACCATTTTTAAAGCTAAAAACAAAATATAAATAACTTGGCTTAGATGTTGTAATAAATATTGCGTTCAATGCGCTGCAATACAGTATAAAGTCTTTGCGTGTCATTCACTCTTGCTCGTTTCCAGGGTTCAATGGCAATTTTTCGAAAAGATGCTTAAACAAACGGTTAACTTTCCAGAATGAAGGAAGCAATAACAGTGGCCAAGATTAGTAGCCACGTAACGCAGTTCAGACTTTATCCTGGAACAAAGTTGAGGAAGTAATTACCTGCTCAATTTGCCCTCCATGTTTACCCGGATTTTGCGGGATGAATGATTTTGTTATGCGTAAGACGCATAGCCTTAATCCGTTACGTTGTCTTTAGTATTTTTGAAGCATGGAAAAGATGGACAAAACAGACATCACGATAATAGGAGCGGGCGTCGTCGGACTGGCGATTGCCGCTGAAGTGGCGCGGCCGGATTTGAGTTTATTTATACTGGAGAAAAATGCGTCACACGGTGGCGGAATCAGTTCCCGTAACAGCGAAGTCGTTCATGCAGGCATTTATTATCCCGCAGGCTCACTCAAGGCTGAATTGTGTGTTGTCGGCCGGCAGTTACTCTATGATATTGCCGCCAAATACGGCATCCCTCACAGAAAGACCGGCAAGCTGATCGTAGCAACAGGCACTGATGAAACGGATGACATCGAAAGACTGAAAGCAAATGGCCGCCAAAACGGCGTGACATCTCTTTCGCTCATCAACAAACGGCAAATCGCGCAATTGGAACCCCATGTTCAGGCCCACGCCGCACTTTTTTCACCCGAAACCGGCATTATCAGCGTTCATGATTTGATGAATTATTTTCTGACACAAGCGCTAAACAACAAAGCTAATCTAGTTTGCCATACACAGGTGTTGCATATCGAAAGAGATTCAAACGGCTGGAGGATATTTGCCAAAAACGACAAAGGCCCGGACTTTGATTTTTCTTCCGCGGTGGTCATCAACGCCACCGGTCTGTCATCAGACATCATCGCCAACACGATGGGCGCCCATTATCAACTACATTATTGCAAAGGAGATTATTGTAGTATTTCCGGCATTAAACCGGGGCTGGTGCAGAGATTGATATATCCCGCGCCGGTAAAAAACCATGCGGGTTTGGGCGTGCATCTAACAATGGATCTGAACGGCCGCTTAAAGCTTGGTCCTGATGCAACTTATATTGAGCGTGTCGAAGATTATCGTGTGGCACCCGAAAAAGCCGGTCTTTTTTATGAGCAGACGCGAAAATTTTTACCATTCCTGAAACGGGAAAATGTTTATCCCGAAATGGCGGGCATTCGTCCAAAACTTCAGGGGCCGGGGGATAATTTTTCTGATTTTGTTATCCGTCAGGATGCTCCCGGGTTTATCAATCTAATTGGCATCGAATCACCGGGACTAACCGCCTCACCGGCTATTGCCCGGTTTATCAAAAAAATGTTATTTTAGATGTGTTATTAATAATCTCACCAGTAATTAGTTGCTTTGCTTATTTAAATCACATGCTGAAACAATCAGTGATGAAATCCGCCACTTTTTCTTTTCAATATTCTTATCTGCAACATGACAGTCGTTTTCAACAAAATACACTCTTCTTCCTTCAACCGTATTATTCGGGTATTTAATGGAGAATATGGCAGCTTTACCGGGAAAATCAGTATCTGAAGGGTAAAAGATAGAAATTTTATCATTCATTTTGTTATCTATAAAAACGGAAGAACCTGCCGGATATGCCCTTATTGTTTTTTCAATATCAGTAACGGTATTATAATATAATTTTCTTTCATTTACTGATGTGTTTGTAATGCCAATTATTTTTGCCAGATCAATACTAGGATAAATAGAAAGTGCGATTACAATTAAAATAAATGGAACTATTATTTTGGATATTTTTGGGAAAATATCCAAAAGTTCATCGGCCATCAAAATAAGCATTATAACAACAATAAATAGAATAACATAAAAATATCGCGGTGTGGTCGATACAGAACTGATAGGAATATTAAAAACATAATAAGCTTGAGCCCGTGCGTATGCGGTCATTCCTATTAATCCCAGAAAAAATATACTTAAAACAGCATAATACCGCTTGTATTCTTTTGAACGGAAAAACAGAACAAGGAATAATACTACAACAGGAAAGGATACTAAAACGGTCTTGTATTTTATTGTCGAAGATACAAAAAGCAAGGGAAAAGCAGCCATACAATAAATGCCATACGCACACATCCGTATAAACATTTCCAGAATAATTTTGTAATTACTCAAGGCAATACCCAAGGCAACAGGTTTTGTATTCTGAACTTCTCCGCTGAAATAATAGTAAATTGAGTCTTTAAAAATAAATAATAACAGAATTACCACAATAACGGGAAGCATCGCTGCGGCAATTTTCCATTTCTGATCATTTTTCCAGAGAATAATCACTATCGCAACGGGAACCAAACAGGCAATGGCCAGCCCGGTACCGAAAGAAGCCGCCATCACGAAAATATAAATTGACCAGCGGATCGCTATGCTTATAGAAAATAAAATCTTACCCTTTTCCATCCGGAGAAGATCATATAAAAACAACAGGAAGAAAAAACCGACAAGAATCTGACCGTATGCAGAGTACCATGCCAGTGTTGCATAGCTAACCGGACAGATTCCCCAAATTATCATACCTGCAGCAGCTATTGATGGTTTGTCTGTTAAAAGATGGATTATTTTATACAGAATATAGGCGCTGCCTAAATGTGTAAGCAGAACTATTGAAAAATACGCAACTGAATTCAGACCAAACAGTTTAAACATATAATAGAATATCAGATTTCTGAAGATAAAAAGATGGCCGCCAATATTAGAAAAAATAAATGCAAGAGGATTCCAGTTGGAAATCTGATAGAAAAAGAGAAAATCATCCGCCCAGAAAAATGTAGAAAGGAGTTGAAAATTTACTATCAGCACTGTCGCAAGGGAAAAAAACAGCATCAATCTTTCGGCATTAACACGCGCCAAAAGGTTATTTTTTAATTTTACTATCTGCGACAGAATTGCCATTTATCCCCCATGAAACGTTGCTGTAATATCCTTAAATAACGCACCATCTGCTCACCATTGTTTTGGAAAAAGTATTTACCCAAACACCGAAATAAAATTTAACAGTAATAATTAAGAAAACAGTGTCTCATTTTCCCGTACCCATTTAACGAGCCGGCTAACGCCTTCACTCGGTGACACCGAGGGTTTCCATCCCAATAGCCGTTGAGCTTTATCAATAGCAGAAACATATACTTTCTGATCGAATTTTCTCCAGTCTTCATATTTTACTTCAATCATCCGACCGGTTTGCTTTTGAAGAATTTCCAAGAGTTCGAGAAGAGATAGCGTATTTCCGATCCCCCCTCCCATATTAAAAACCTCATGGCGTAAATCGCTCTTGATAAATTTATCATAAGCTTGGACCACGTCCTCTACCCATAATACGTCGCGCACTTGTTTTCCATCGCCATAAATAGTGACCGACTTGCCACGAACAAATTGTATTGAAAACCAGGCCAACCAGCCCTGGTCTTCAAACCCGAATTGACGAGTGCCATAAATGCAACTCATTCTGAAAACACCTGTCTTGATCCCGTAGGTGTGGGAGTAATCCTGCACATATAAATCACCTGATAATTTGGATGTCCCATATGGCGTATGACCCGAAAGGTCAATGCTCATTCCTTCATCAACTCCCTTGGAATCCCGTATTGAATATCTTAATTTTAATTCGACATTTGGAATTTTATTTACATTGTCGCCATATACTTTGTTTGTTGAACAATAAACAACTGCGGCTTTAGGACTATATAACCGTACAGCCTCCATGACGTTAATAGTTCCAACGCAGTTAATGGAAAAATCTTCAACTGGATTATCCAACGAAAACCGAACACCGGGTTGACTGGCTGTGTGAATTACTACATCCGGGGAATATTTTTGAAACGCAGCTTTGAGGGAATCGGTATCACGAATGTCTTTTTTGAGCAATACCACATTTTTTATTTTATCAAGGTAGTTCCAATTATATTCAACAGATTTTTTGTCGGATGAGAAGATCTGAGATCGCATCAAATTATCATACACAACTACTGTGGCGCCCTGCTGTGCATAGTACTGTGTGCAGTGCGAACCAATCATCCCCGCTCCGCCGGTGATTAGTACATTCATGGTAAGCCTTTCTTTGTCCCTTTGGTTAGCCGCTGTTCAACGTGCAAATTCCTTACGAGTTTTCCATTCCTCGAATTTTTTAAATATTCTTTTCAAGTAACGAACTGCAATAAAGTATTCATTGACTGTTCTAAATATCGTAATTTTACTCTTTCCAACCTTTTTTCCATAGTCATAAATAAATGGAACTTCTACAATTTTATCCGTCAAAAGCGAGAGCTTTATTAAGAGTTCAGCATTTGCAACAAATCCTTTAGATTGAATAAGACCAAATGGCCCAAAAAACAAAATAGCCTTTTTTAAAATACCAACTCGATAGGCCCGAAAAAAGATAGTATAATCTTGCACCCCTGATATTGGGAAATAATACCTTAAAATCGAACTTGCACCGAGGCTAAGAACTCGACGAAATATTGGAAAGTTGACATACTTACCACCTGACTGGTACCGAGAAGCAATGGCAATATCATTGTCTTTTTGAGTTATGCTTTGAATGAGGGCTTGGGCAAGATCAATGTTACTTGTTCGGTCGCTTTCCATAATAACAAGAACATCATCATCATCGTTTGATTCCCTTATTGCTCTATTAATTCCGGTAGAAAAGACAGCCCCAACATTCATATTGATCACCGAGGACTCAATAATGAGCGTATCACCTGCAAGCTCTTTCAATGCGGAAAGTGATCTATCTGCGGACCCGTCGTTCACTGCTATAATTTTAAATTCCTCCCCTTTCTCAGCGATCCGAATACCGGAAATCAGAGGACGGACATTTTTTTCTTCGTTGTATATCGGAAGAACAAAAAAGACCATATAATTCCTTGTACTAATATTTTTATCAAGTTATAGTCAGATGCGGATCTGTTCAACATTCCATAAATTTCCAGTTTTTATTTCACAATGCAATTTAACAAAATATAATTATATGTCAATTCGTAAAATTTATTGACAATTCAGCAGATTCCCCATAATTGTGTCTATATAATAACTAACTGATTTTCGTTAATGAGCGAAGGAGCACCATATGCTCAAAAGACAGTTTCCCAAAATTGCCGTTCAGATTTCCGCGTGGAACCAGGCAGCGGATCTTGTAGATTGCCTGAACAGCCTTAAAGAAGTCCAATACAGTAATCTGGAAGTTGTTGTTGTGAACAACGGCGAGGACAATACGTCGGAAATCGTCAGGCGGGATTTTCAATGGGTAACACTCATAGAGGAAGGTGTTGATCTCGGCTTTTGCAGGGCCAATAATATTGGATTCCGTTACTGTCTCGAAAAAAAGGTGGATTATATTTTGCTGCTCAATGGAGATACAAAGGTTTTCCCGGATACTATTTCAAAACTTCTTCAAGTAATGCAGGGTGACCCATCCATAGCCATAGCCGGCGCAAAAAATATTCTTATGGAGAATCCCTATTATACGTGGGGAAAATACGGGGAAGTAAAATGGAGCCCTATGCTGGTTATGACGGCAGGCAGATTCGAACCGGACTCGACACAGAAACAGCCGCCCAAAGATGTAGACTGGGTCATTTGCAATGGTTGTATGATTCAAGGCAAGGCTCTTGCAGAAGTAGGACTCTTTGATGAAGACTACTTCATGGCTGATGAGGATGTCGATTGGTGCTACCGCGCAAAAGCAAAAGGATATCGCACCGTATATGTGGATGAGGCGGCCATCCTTCACAAGGGAAACTCCAGCACAAATTTAGCGAACAAGAAAAGGGTTTTTTCGTATGGTTATTTTCTGGGCAGAAATCCATTCCTGTTTGCGAAGAAATACGGGAAAAAACATCAGATCGCAAAGCTTTATCTCAATGTCTGTTTCGGAATTCTTTTCCGGATACTTTACTATTTATATATAAATACAAAAAACTTGATGATAGACATCTACAGATCCAATCGCAGAATTATTGGCGCGTACGTCCGCAGTATATATCCCGCGCTTACATCACAGAAGGTTTTCATCAAAGGAGTAAAAGACGGCATCAAAGGGACAATTTCACCGGAATTTATGTATATCGAAATTCCGCAGCCTCCTTCTCCTGAATCAAAGCCGGTAGAAGTTCCATTACGCACGTTCAAACAAGGCAGAAAAGCCAAATTTCTCAGATGGCTCGGTTTGTAAAAAATATTGTTTGATTACATACATTCCAAACAATAAAAGAAACGACAAATTGTTTGCGGTCAATCGGTAGTTGTGTAAATGTCTCTATACATGGTCCACATCGTAATGGGCCCGGGAATCTTATTTTAATGTAGCTACACCACTACAAAGGGGTTGTTTTATTATGATAATGTGGAAGGGCGGGGAATTGGTTGTTGTTGTACCCATATACGAAGATGCTGAAGCATCAGGACGTCTTTTTAAAGAGTTGGCCACTTCGTTAGGCTCGGATGTGTTTATCGTTGCGGTGGATGATGGATCTATAAAGCAACCGGTTGATGTATCCAGTATTGAATTTGCGGGTTTGAATGGGGTTGTGTTAAAACTGAAGAGAAATGTTGGTCACCAGTTAGCCATTGCCATTGGTTTGAATTATGTATTAAAAAACTTACCAAAAGTGCAACGGATTGTAGTCATGGATTCCGACGGCGAAGATATCCCATCATCTATTCATGATTTGATACAGACACTGGATTCAGAAGATATAGACATAGTTGTAGCAAAAAGGAAACAAAGGTCCGAAATTCTCAGGTTTCGTGTATTATATATAATTTATAAATTTATTTTTATCATGTTCTCAGGGGAAAAAATCAATTTTGGGAATTTCATGGCGATGAAGTCAGCCGCATTGATGCGACTTGTTACAATGCAGGAACTGTCAATTCATATAGCAAGTTGTGTGCTAAAATCGAAATTGCGCATCGCAACTTCTGAACTCGACCGTGGATCTCGTTATGTGGGACAAAGCAAAATGAATTTTGTTGGGCTTGCCCTACACGGATTCAAAGCTCTGATGGTTTTTGCAGATGAAGTATTCGTTCGCATAGGCATCGCTTGTGCTGGTGTGTCTGCCCTATTGATAATAGGTGGGGTAATAACGGTCGCCTTAAAACTGAATGGTTTTGCTACTCCAGGCTGGCTATCGATAGCACTAGTAATTCTATTAGTCGTGTTTCTGCAAACTGGCATGTTTGCTCTAATGACATTGATGCTAAGTGGTATGGTTCGGAGTATTTCGGCAACCCCTATCAACTATGATGTTTTTGTAGATAAGGTGCTCCATGCGAAATCAATTTCTGCTGGTAAGTTTTGATAAGACATCGATTCTTATGTAAGGGACTATAAAATATTACGGAATGTCCCACTTTAAGGTAGTAAAATAATAATTGGGAAATCCTATGAAAATTAAAGATGCAGTCTGTTATTCATTTTATTTGAATGATGAAGCCCTATTAGCTTATGTACGGCTTATTGGTCCTCTCCGACAATCAGGAATTAATATTATTAACGGAATTGAAAATAATCAAATTATTATAAACCGTGTTTCCGAAGGAGACGTAGTTATTATTCAGCGTGAATTTCCAAAAAAAATTGATGATTATAATAATATTATAAAATTAGCCCGTAAAGAAGGGAAACCAGTAATATTTGATTTGGACGATCCCCTTTTTTATTTGCCTGAAAATCATCCCGATAGACAAAGCGCATTATGTGTTCCCTCTCTCCTGCCGATGTTTCAGGCATTAATGGAAGCTGACCTGGTCAGCGTGTCTACGCCAAAGCTGCGGGATGTGCTGGCTAAATACAATAATAATGTAGTGGTTCTCCCTAATTACTTTGATGATAATCTGTGGCGTTTGGCTCCCCCTGTCCGGAAGGACTCATCCAATGGAATGCTGACCATCGGTTACATGGGATCTTACCCGCATAAACCTGATTTGGAGTACATTACTCCGGTTTTACTGGATTTAATTAAACGTTATCCCCAAAAGCTACATTTTCATTTTTGGGGAGTGCAACCGTCTGCTGAGTTAGAATCTCTTCCTCAAGTGAAATTGACGCCATGGTATCCTAATTCGTATAAAGACTTTACAGAATTTTTCCAAACTCAATCCGCTGACATTTTCATAGCCCCCTTGGTTGATAATCTTTTTAACCGATGCAAAAGTCCGCAGAAGTTTTTTGACTATTGTGCATTAGGCGCGCCCGGAGTATTTAGCCGCCTTGATCCCTATGCAGATGTTGTAAAACACGGGCAAAATGGATTTCTAGCCTCATCGCTTGATGAATGGACAGATTGCCTAATTCAATTGATTGAAAATGACGAACTAAGATTTCAATTAGCAACCAATGCGCAGGCAACGATCAGAGAAAACTGGCTTTTATCTCAAAATGCATTCCGCCGGGAAGAAGCTTTCCAAAGCGCCTTAGATAATATATCTTCGATTAAAAAACAGAACAACCACATAGTAAGCATTATAAAATCCATTAATCTCCAATTATTTGAGACATTTAATAAAAAGGAAACTGCTCTGGACGCGGTTTATAACAGCCGCTCTTGGCGTTGGACTGCGCCGCTACGGTGGATAGTGCGGCAGTTACGAATTATACGGAGGAAGTTAAGATGACGGCGTTGAAGAATTCACTCAAACAGTTTGTTAAAGTGGGACTTCTGATGGGGCTGAATTTTGTGAAGTGCCATCCGAAGCTTCTTTTGTACGTTACTGCGGTTATTCGCAAACTTGGGTCGAACGGCGTTACGCGTTTTGTTTATACGCATTTAACAATGGATGCATACAGTCCGGTAATGAATTTTAATTATTTTATTCCAAAGGATGCGAGTCATCTCACCCCCCGTGCTCGTCAGATATATTTAAATTTAAAGAAAGCAATTGACCACCTTCAGCAGGAGAATCGTTGATGCGCATTGTCATTGATATGCAAGGCGCGCAAACACCGTTTTCCCGGCATCGCGGTGTTGGGCGTTATACGATGGGGTTAGTGAAAGCCCTCTTGCGCGACCCGCGGGATCACGAAATTTATCTGGCTCTAAATGGAGCATTTCAAGATGCTATAGATGCAATTAGGGGAGAATTTGAAGGATTACTGCCACAGGAAAACATGCGTGTATGGCAGCAATTTTACGATTGTTCGGCAATTAATCCTGGCTTAGCACCAAGGAAGTGGGCTGCTGAAGTATCTCGAGAGACATTTTTGAATAATCTTAATCCTGAGATTATCTTCTCGACAAATTTACAGGAAGGTTGGTATGACCCAGCACCTACCAGCGTCAAAGTATTGCCTTCGCGATCTCTTTTTTGTACAACACTGCATGATGTGATTCCTTTGGTTTATCCAGAGCGTTACTTGGTCGCGCAGGCAATTCGCACTTGGTATAATGAAAAAATTGAAGGGGTGCGAAAGTCAGACATAATTTTAACTGATTCGGAACATTCCAAGAAAGAAATTGTAGGTCTTGTCGGTATGCCATCCGACCGAGTAACGGTAATCAATGCTGCTGTCGATAGTTTGAAATTTAAACAGAGTGAAATCTCTTCAGATAGGCGTGATGCACTTCTAGCTTGTCTTGGGATTAGCAGCCCTTTCTTGCTCTATTCCGGTGGTGGTGACGCCCACAAAAATCTTCATCGCCTATATCAGGCATTCGCCAGACTCCCGTTGGAATTGAGAAAATCTCACCAACTTGTGATGGTTGGCAAGGATCTGCACCGTGAGCAGGACATTCATCGAAGAATACTTAAAAAACTTGGAATCAATGCCAGTGTGGTTTTTACGGGTTACGTGGATGACGACGACTTAATTTCGCTATACAATTTGTGCAAACTATTTGTGTTTCCATCGCTTCACGAAGGCTTTGGTCTGCCCCCACTGGAAGCAATGGCTTGTGGTGCGCCTGTGATAGCATCGCAGGCTGGTAGCCTTCCCGAGGTTGTGGGATTGAATGAGGCGCTTTTTGATCCCTACGACGAGATCGATATTGCGCGAAAAATGGAGTGTGCTTTGAGTGATTTCAAATTTCGCGAACGACTCAGATTAAACGGTATTGCACGCGTCGCCTCTTTTTCGTGGGATAATAGTGCCAGTAAGCTTCTCGACCTATTCGATATGGTCGGTGATAAACTAAAAAAAAATAATGGATCAGTTGTGAATGAGCGCCTTACCATTTCCTCTGCCGGAGCTCTTTCTGAATCTGTACCAACCGTTATTGAAGGTATTATGACTCGCCCCATTGCAGCGCAACTCAAACCACAGGAAATGATGGCAATAGCTATTTCCTTAGCAGAAACTTATTCGGCTGAAACAGGTCGCTCGCGTAAGCTTTTTCTTGATGTTAGTGCTGTTATAAAAACAAGAGTTTACACCGGTATTCAGCGTGTAGTTCGTGCTATTTGTTACGAACTTGTACGTGAATGTAAAAAAATAGAGGTAGTGCCTGTATACACTAATGTAGATGAACACGAGTTTTATCGAGCCGGATTGCTAATCGATCACATTCTCGGTAATTTGGCTGGTACTACAAAGAGTTCTCACATTGAATTTTGTTCGGGAGACATTTTGTTGTATTTGGATCATCATCCAGGTGTGGCAATATCTAACATTGATAAAACCCGCTATTTGCGAAATAAAGGGGTTACGGTTTATCACGTAGTGTATGACCTGCTACCTGCTCAATACCCGCAATATTTCTGGCCCGGATTGTGCGATGAATTTGTTAGGTGGTTAAAAGCCGTATCGTATGCTGATGGCGCACTGTGTATATCTCGTGCAGTGGCAATTGAACTTCGCCAATGGTTGGATACA
>Ga0209777_10003058_pt1 | contig 21180 bp, 6 predicted proteins | sample FrelakmetHBP12HB_FD_187147 | JGI IMG/M metagenome (GOLD analysis project Ga0209777, IMG submission 187147) | Freshwater lake sediment microbial communities from the University of Notre Dame, USA, for methane emissions studies -HBP12 HB (SPAdes)... | ecosystem: Environmental > Aquatic >...
GGTGCCAGTTGTCGATCAGAAAAACGTTTCCCGCCGAATCCACGTCGATCCCGGTCAGGTGCCCGGGGCCGTTCCCCACGCGCCACGTGACCTGGTCTTTCGCGATGTCGTAGAAGATCGCCGTACCGTTGACCTTGAGCATCCACAGGCCGTGCCGGGCGGAGTCGTACGCCAGGGCGCTGGGCATATAGAGGAGGTTCGGCGGGTCGTCGGCCTTCGGAAGAACGACGCGGTCCGCGGCGACGGTCTTGAGGCCGGCTTCCTCGGCGCCGGCGAGGGACTTGGCGCTGTAGATCACCAGCCGGGAGCGCTCGTTGGCCCCCGCGGCGCTCCAGTCGAGAACGTAGACGTTGCCGTCCTTGTCCGCGCGTACGCCGACCGGCATGAACATCCCGTCCAGTTCGTCGCCCTTGCGGCCCGCGGCGCCCTGGAAGTCCTTCTGGCCGAGAACGAAATCGGCCTCTTGGCGCGGGATGCCGGTCTTCGGGTCCCTGCTGAACCGAAGCACGCGATTGTTGAACGAGTCCGTGATCCAAAGAGACCCCTTGGCGTCCGCGTCCAGGCCCATGATGTCGCGCAGCCGCAGCGAGCCGGGGCCGATGCCGCCCTTGTTCGGCTCGTGGGTCGTGAAGTCTCCGCCCTGCCCCCACACCGCGTGCGCCGCCACGCCGTTGCCGGGATTGAACGGATCGCGATACATCACCACCCGGTTGTTGTAACAGTCGGGCACGTAGAGGTTGTGCTGGGCATCGACGGCGGGGTTCGCGAACAACACGGTCTCGCCGGGGCTGACGGCGCCGCTGCGGCTCGCCGCCAGCGAGAGCCTGCTCGCCGGGGCCTTGCCGGGGAAGGCCTGCATCGTCGCGTCCCCGTTGGCGGCGGAAGTGTTCGGGCCCGGCTGGCCGAGGATGACCTTCGGCTCGACCTTCCCGGGCATGAGCGTGAGCGATTCCCCCGGGGGGCAGTCCTCCTCGCTGGTCGCGGGCCTTCCGGTGGCGGAGGAGACGCCGAGTCGGTCCAGCCCAAGGACGCGATTGTTGTTGCCGTCCAGGATGTAGACGCGGTTGGGCTTCGTCGAACGGTCGATCGCCAGGCCGCCGGCCAGGTTGACGTTCAGGGCCGTCACCTTTCCATAGTTGTAGTTGTAGAAGTCCGGCTGGCCCAGGACGACGTCCGCCCACAGGTCGCCCTTCTCGCCGCGAACCGGTTTGTCGGCCAGGCGGGCGCTCACCGTTTCCGAGGTCATTTCCCCGCCGGCCTTGAGCCGGACCTTCAGCCGGTAGTATGGCGTCCCTCCACGACCATCCGAAAAGGCGTTCTGCCGGTCGAACTCCTTGACGTGATGACCGGGCCCGAACCGGCTTGCTTCGTACGGGCCGCACCCGAGGTCGCCATAGCCCGCCACTTCCGGCGGAAGTTCGAAGGCCACGGTGGCCGCGGGATCGAACGAAGGCCCGGTGCTCCGCTGAAGGACGTAGGCCGTTGCGCCCGGCACCGGATCCCAGGCCAGTGCGACCTGGACGGTCGTTGTGGCCGCGATCCTCAGGCGGACCGGGGACGGCCTCTTCGGGTCCTTCGGGTCAACCCCCGGTTCCTCGGCACAGACACCGCGTCCGGCCGTGAGGATTACGGTGACGATGGCCAGGATTCGTGTGAGGTCCGTCATGAATTAGCTCCTTATAGCCGCCACAGAGGTTCGCGCAGTGGCTGAGGCCCGGCTTCGAGCATTTCCTCTCGCCCGCGACCCTCGCGGACGCTTGACCATGATTGTACCTGCGCCTGGGGCTTCAACAAGGCCCTGCCTCCTTGAGCATGCCGCGCAACTGGGCGCCGTCGAACATTCGCTTGCCGTTCCCCAGATCCTTCAGCCCGGCCCAGCGGGTAGGTCAGGTAGTGGTTAGCGATTTCCTTGACGGTGATGCCATCCTGCGTTACAGTTGTACGCGGTTCGCGCCCGGCATGGAGGTTGGTGGCCTCACGCAAGTACCGCTGGTGGGCGGCCTCTGGGTCTTCCCAGATCCCGAAGAAGCGGACCTTGCCGCGGATCTTCCTGCACCATTGGCCGTTGTTGTGGGCTGTGAGCGGAATGGACGCATAGGGTTTTGAGGGTTTGTTCAGGGCGCTTACGATAAGAGCGGAGAGGTGCCAGAGCGGTTGATCGGACCGGTTTCGAAATTCTTCCTCAAATCCCGCCTGGAGCGCTAAGAGGCCAGCGCACGGAAGGCGGCGATAGACCAACATCTGATCGTCCGCCAGCATTGTTGCGTCAGGGATGCCGATGGCGATCTTCAGTTCGTCGGCGGTCCACTGTGAGTACTGCTTATGGGAAAGGAGACTTGGGTACGGTATGGAGCACGAGCTTGCGAGTGGTGAACGACGGTAGCCTCGTGGTGCGTAGGCCCAGGAGCGCGGTCTTTGGCAAGACCGTGTACAAAGGCCTACTTTACTCCCCACGAGGCTGCCGCGCGGCAAGTTGAGGTGAACGGGCGGCTTACCATCCATGGTCCCGGCTGCCAATGGCGGAATCGCGGGCGAGGTACCAACGGCGTGGCACCCACAGGGCCGGTTCTGAAGGACTACCGGCGTCGGCGACGGCGGAGGAGCAGCGACGCCGTGCCGAGCGCGAGAAGGCCGAGTGTGGCCGGCTCCGGCGCCACGAGGATCTCGACCGTCGCGGGAACGATCAGCGAGTCCAGGGCGGTCGTCGGCAGCGTGAACGTGACCGTGTCGTCGAGGGCGGGGTCGTAGTCGGCGGCCTGGAATCGCGTGGTCTCCAGCAGGACCGTGCCGCCCTGGAACACGAAGTCGCCGAGGGCGATGCGGCGAGCGCCCGCCTCGGCGACTGTGCCGAGGACGCCGGAGGCGCGCGTCAGGTCGGCGAACTCCCACAGGCCCACCTCCTGCGGCGTCGGGCCGGCGATGAGCGGCACCAGGATCGGGTCGTCGAAGTCCAGCGTGTTCGGCGCCACCGAGATGGGAAACGCCGGGCTGCCGGGGCCGGGGTCGACCCGGTGCAGCCGCACGGCGGCGCTCGACAGGCCGGCCACCGCCTCCAGGTCGGTCATCTCCTGACCGGTGAACTCAAGGTAGACGGGCACAGAGACCTGGCCGCCCGGCTCGACGAGGTACTGGTCGTGGTCGAACGTGAACCGGATGGCGGCGCGGCCCGGCGCGGCCGCCAGGCCCAGCGCCGCCGCCACAAGAAGCATCCCCGCGAAGCGTACCTGTCTCATTGCCACCCCTCCTAAGACGACTCGACCCGTAGGGTCCGAACCGAAGGCCTCGCCCCGGCGTCAGCGCAGGTAGACGAACCGGGCGCCCAGGCGCCGGCGCAGGGCGTCGAGGTCGTCGACGTCGATGCTGCCGTCGCCGTCGGCATCGAGGTACGCCCGGTACCGCGCGCTGCCGGCCGAGGCGCCGAGGGCGCTTCGCATGAAGGCGACATCGGTGGCGTCGACGTCGCCGTCGCCGTCCGTGTCGCCGAAGAGACGGTGGAACGTGAACGTGCGGTCGCCGCCGACCAGCTCCTGGCCCGTGTCGTTGTGGAGGAGGGCCGCGTGCAGGACGAGGTCGTAGACGCCATCGGCCAGGGAACCGCCCTCCGTGCCCGGCCCGGAGAAGGTCAGCACATAGGTCCGCGGGTCGCCCGCCAGCGGGCCGGCGCTGACAACGACCGCACCGGCGGGCCCGCCGTCCCGGCGGGTCACGGTGAACGCGCCTGCGGCCGCAACGACAGGCTGGTCGAAGACGACGGTCACCTGCGTGACCGAGGACCGCTGGGACGAGCCGGCATTGACGGCCACGCGCTGGAGGACCGGGGGGGTCAGGCGGACGCCGACGCGGCGGCTGAGCTCGGCCTGGTCGGCACTCGTGACGGCGCCGCTGGCGTCGTAGTCAAAGTACCAGCGGTAGCGGCTGTTGCCGATGGCCGTGCCGAGGGCCCCGCGGAACAGGGCCACGTCGGTGGCATCGACGTCGCGGTCGCCGTCCCCGTCGCCGAAGAGGCGGTGGAGCGTGAAGGCCTGGCTGACCGACGGGGACTGGCCGGCGGCGTCGGCGACCTTGTCGCCCCGGACGGCCAGCGTGTAGAGGCCGTCGGCCAGCGAACCCTCGACGATGTCGGCGCCCGAGAAGCGGGCGACGAACGTGCGGCCATCGCCGGCGGGCGTCACCGCGAGCGTGACTAGCGTGCCGTCCGGCCTGGCGAGCACGATCGCCCCCTCGGCGAGGACGACCGCGTGGTCGAAGACCACGGAGACACTCGTCACCATCGAGCGCTGGGCGGCGCCGTCGTTCACCTGGACGTGCAGGACGACCGGCGCGAACCAGGCCGTCACCGGAATCGAGGCGACGCCCGCGCCGCCGTCCTTGTCCCTGACGGTGACCGTCACGGTGCGGGTGCCCGGGGTCGCGAAGAGGTGGTTGAGGGAGAACGTCCTGGCCGGGCCGAGGTCGAGCGGATGGGGGCCGGTCCCGTCGCTCCAGTTGACGGTGGCGGTCCAGCCGTCGGCCAGGCCCGGGTCGGCGAAGACGCCGGCGAGCGTCCACGCTTTGCCGACGGCCGCCGCAGCGCCGGAGGTGATGGAGACCACCGGGGCCACGTTGCGGACGGTGATCATCGTGCTGTAGGCGGTGAAGGCACCGTCGCGGTCCATGATGCGGGCCCTGAGAAGCCTGGAACTCGGCCCGTCGGCGACGCGGCCGGCTGCGAGGATCGCCGTCGGCGAGGTCGAGTCGAGAATCTCGAAAACGTAGTCTCCATCGAAGTCGAAACTGTACGTGAAGCCGGCGGCGCGGTCGGCGGCCGACGGGTCGGTCGGGTTGGCGAAGCCGACCGGCGTCGAGGAACCTTCGTCGACGGTCGCGGGAACGGGGAAGACGGCCGTCGGGGCGGCGTTGAGGACGGTGACGGCGGCCGAGGCGACGCAGCGTAGGCCGCCGTGATTCGTGGCGCGGACAGAGACGACGACGGACGCGGGCCCGTCGAGGTCGCCGGCGGCCATGACCGGATGAGCGCCGGTCTCGTCGCCGCGTGCGGCCACAAGGCCGGTCTCGCCGAAGAGGCCGTCGCCGTCGAGGTCCCAGGCGTAATCGAGGATCTCGCCGGCCGTCGGGTCGGTGCTGGCGGCGGCGGAGAGCGTGACCCGCCCGCCCTCGGAAAGCGTGTAGGGCCCGCCGGCGTCGGCGTGCGGCGGCGTGATGATCCACCACTCGTTGCCGTGGGTCTTGTCGTTGGCCTGGAAGAGGAGGCGGCCGCCCATGGCGGTGAGCACCGTTGAAGTCATGGGCGTAACGCGATACGTTCCGGCGTCGGTGCCGTCGCTGCGGTAAAGGGCGATGGTGTACTGGTCGGTGGCGGCGGAGCCGGTGTAGTAGAGGATATCGCCGACGGCCTTCATCTCGATCGGGGCGTAGCTCTGGTTGGGATAGGAGGTGCTGACGCGGACGGTGCCGGCGGCCGTGCCGTCGCTCTTCCAGAGGCCGAGGAGGGAGGCGTCGGAGCCGGCCTTGAAGAAGAGCGTGCCATTCACGTTGACGAGCGAGACGGGCGAGGAGGAGTTGCGGCCGTAGGCGATGTCCTTGACGCGGACGGTTCCGGCGGCGGTGCCGTCGGTCTTGTAGAGCTCGCCGCCGAGGTCGGTCTCGTTGGCCGCGAAGAAGATCGTTGAGCCGACGGCCGTCGGGCCGGAGACGCCGCTCATCGTGTCGTGGGCGGTGCCGGTGCCGGAGAGGGCGAAGGTGCCGGCGGGCGTGCCGTCGGTGCGGAAGAGCTGGATGCGGTTCAGCCAGTCGGTGGCGGTGAAGCAGGCGTAAGCGCCGGCCGAGACGACGTTGGCCGGGTCGGAGTTGTAGGAGACGGTGTTCACGTCCTCGATCATGGCGGTGCCGGCGAGGGTGCCGTCGCTGCGCCACGGCTCGACGCCGTGCAGGCCGTCGCTGGCGACGAAGTAGAGGAAGTCGCCGGCGGCCCGGAGGCCGGCGACGCTGTCGGCGCCGGTCGTGGTGCGGATGGGCGAGACGAAGACGGTCCCGGCCTCGGTGCCGTCGGTCTTCCAGAGCCGATAGGCGGAGGTGGCGCTCTCGTACGAGGTGAAGTAGAGGGTGCTGCCGACGGGGGTCAGATTGCCTGCGGTGGTGGGCGCGGCGTTGATATAGAAGGTGCCGGCCGGGGTGCCGTCGGTCCGCCAGAGGCGGCTGTTCGAGCGGAAGAACATGAGGTTGCCACAGGCCGTCGACGTATCGACGTTGCCGGTCAGGGCGGCCAGGAGGGCCATGCCGCCGGCGGTGCCGTCGGTGGCCCAGAGCTTGTACGAACTGCTGGCCACGTAGGAGCTGAAGAGGAGGCGGTCGCCGAGCTCGCCGACCAGCGTGATGGAGGTGTTGGCCCGCCCCGGGGAGAGGTCTGCCACGAGGGCGGTGCCGGCGAGGGTGCCGTCGGTCGTCCAGAGCTCGCGGCCATAGGTGCCGTCTTCGGCGAGGAAGTAGTAGAGGCCGCCGGCCTCGACGGGAAGGCTGGGGTTGGTGCTCAGGGGGATGGCATTGACGTCGGCGACGCGGGCGGTGCCGGCCTGGGTGCCGTCGGTGTGCCAGAGCTCGTTGCCCTTCACGGAATCGTTGCCGACGATGTAAAGGCCGGTGCCGACGACCAGGGCCCGGACGACGCTGGGAGAGTCGATGTAGGGCGCGAAGCCTTCGAGAATCCGGGTGCCCTCGGCGGTCCCGTCGGAGACCCAGAGCCTCCGGGCGGTGGCCGAGTTGGTGGAGTCGGTTGTGAGGAAATAGGTGAGAGAACCGGCGACAAGAACGTTGTCCAAGCCGCTGCCGGCGTAGGCGCCCAGGTCCGCGACAAGCGTTGTGCCGTCGAGCGTGCCGTCGGTCTGCCAGAGCTGGCGGCTGGAGCTTGTGCCGGTGACGACCAGGATGTGGCCGCCCGCCCGGAAGGCGGGCGACGGGTTGGAATCCGCGGTGCCGGGGTTGAAGTCCTTGACGAGGGCGGTGCCGGCGGCCGTGCCGTCGGTGATCCAGAGCTCCCGGCCATAGGCGTAGCTGTAGCCGGCGAAGAGGAGCTTGCCGTCGAAGCCGATGAGCGCGGTGCCGGGGTTGGTGCTCGTGAGGACGGTGTTGATGTTCTTGACGACGCGGGTGCCGGCGGCCGTGCCATCGCTGGCCCAGAGTTCGGCGCCGGCCATCGGGGCGCCGGCGTTGAAGAGGAGCGTCCCGCCCAGGGCGACGAACTGCCCCGTGTTGCCGCTGCCGCTCGCGGGAACAGCGGCCAGGAGCGCGGTGCCCGCGACCGTGCCGTCGGTAACGGCAAGCTGGCGGCTGCCGGAGGACGACAGCGTGGTGGTGAAGAAGAGGCGGTTGCCGACGGGGGTAAAGCTGCCGAAACCGTAGGCGGGCATGAGGCTGAACGTGCCGGCCTCGGTGCCGTCGGACCGCCAGAGGCCCGAGGTCATCCGCTCGCCCGAGGTCGTGAAGTACAGCAGGCCGTCGAGAACGCTCAGGTTGCTGAACGTGGTCGGGTAGGTCGCCGGGTTGAGGTCGGCAAAGAGGACGGTGCCGGCCTCGGTGCCGTCGGACCGCCAGAGTTCGGGGCCGCAGGTGCCGTCGTCGGCCGAGAAGTAGACGAATCCGTCGGCGACGGAGAAGCCGGTGAACCCGCTCGCGAAGCTACTGGTCGAGCCGGGCCAGATGTCCTTGAGGCGGTGGGTGCCGGCGACAGTACCGTCGCTGACCCAGACCTCGCTGCCGGCGGCGGTATCGCTGCCGAAGAAGAACAGTTGGTTGCCATAGGCGACGAACTTGGACGCCATGTCGCTCAGGGAGCCGCGGAAGTGGGGCGACAGGCAGACGGCCCCGGCCTCGGTGCCGTCGGTCCCCCAGAGCTCCCACCAGTTGTCGTAGTCGTAGCCGGAGCGGGCGTAGAAGAGCGTGTCGCCGGCGGCCCAGCAGTACCAGCCGAACGGCGTGTAGACCTTGAAGGTGCCCTCGGGCGTGCCGTCGCTCTGCCAGAGGCCGTAGACCCCGTCGGCGCCGCAGGCGTCGACCCAGAGGCGGCCGCCCATGACGACGACGGGCGGGAGGCCGGAGTCGTTGGACACGCGGGCTTCGCCGAGCTGCATCGTGCCGGCCGCCGTGCCGTCGGAGACCCAGAGCCGGTTGTAGGCGGAGCCGTCGTAGCGCCAGAAGAAGAAGTGGTCGCCGACGAACGTGGCCAGGGTCGCGTCGACGAGGACGACCATCGACGTGCCGGCCTCGGTGCCGTCGGTCCGCCAGATGGCGCGGCCGGTGATGCCGTCGTCGGCGCTGAAGTAGAGCCAGCCGCCCATGGCGCCGAGGATCGACGGGCCGCCGGAGGCGTAGCCGGGCCAGATATCCTTGACACGGACGGTGCCGGCCTCGGTGCCGTCGGTTCGCCAGAGCTCGCCGCCGGCGGCGTCGCCGGCCCTGAAGTAGAGCGTGTCGCCGACGGGCGTGAGCACCGACGGATTGGAGCTGTTCGGATACGTGGTCGTTCCGCTGACGTACGTGCCGGGGTAGATGTCCTTGACCATGGCGGTGCCGGCGGCGGTGCCGTCGGACTTCCAGAGCTCGGTGCCGAGCCCGCCGGAGCTGCTGACGAAGTAGAGCAGGTTGCCGCAGGCCACCAGGCGGCTGTCCGACGTCAGGCTGACGGACGGGCTGACGTTCCACGTGCCGGCGGCGGTGCCGTCGGTCCGCCACAGGGCATTCGTCACGATGAAGTACTCGACGCCGCCCAGCGAGACGACGGTCTTCGGCGACGAGCCGTAGCCGGCGGTGTTGACGTCCTTCACCAGGACGGTCCCGTCGGCGGTGCCGTCGGTCCGCCACAGCTCGTAGCCGTGGGTGCCGTCGGTGGCGCGGAAATACATCGTGTCGCCGACGACGGCCAGCAGAGTCGGGTACCCCGACTCGACGCCAGGCCAGATGTCCTTGACGAGGACGGTGCCGGCGGCAGTGCCGTCGGTCGCCCAGAGCTCGCGGCCGAGCGCCGCCGTCCAAGGCTCCATGTAGAGCCGGCCGCCGAGGACGCCCAGCATGATCGGGTCGCCGCTGCCCGTGCCGGGCACCAGGTCGATCACCAGGCCGGTGCCGGCGGCGGTGCCGTCGCTCTTCCACAGCTCGGAGCCGGTGTCGGTGGCGACCGCATTGAAAAGCAGCGTGGAGCCCAGGGCGACGTAGCGGCCGAGTTGCGTGGCGGGCGCGATGTCGCGGACGAGCACCGTGCCGGCGGGCGTACCGTCGGACTTCCACAGCTCCGACGAGCTCGTGGGGTTGAAGAAGAGCGTGCCGCCGACGGCCGTCAGGTTCGTCGGCGAACTGCCGGTCGACCCGGCCCTGACGTCTTTGAGGAGGACGGTGCCGTCGGGGGTGCCGTCGGTCGCCCAGAGCTCGGCCCCCGTCGTGGGGTCGGTGGCGACGAAGAAGAGCGTGTCGCCGATCTTGCAGAAGGAGGCCGGGCTGGAGCTGGTGGACCCGGCGTAGATGTCCTTGAGGAGGACGGTGCCGGCGGCGGTGCCGTCGCTCGCCCAAAGCTCCGTGCCGTGGGTCGAGTCGTTGGCCGTGAAGACGAGCCTGTCGCCGAGGATCGTCAGGGACGCCGGGCTGGAGCTGCCCGAGCCGGGGTTGATGTCTTTGACGAGGACGGTGCCCTCGGCCGTGCCGTCGGTCCGCCAGAGCTCGACGCCGGTCAGGCCGTCGGTGGCGCAGAAGAAGGCGAAGTCGCCGAGGACGACGAAGTTATACGGATCGGAGGCGTTGTCGACGAGGTTCGTGAGGGGCACGCGCATCGTGCCGGCCTCGGTGCCGTCAGTCCGCCAGAGGCGCGTGCCGCCGGCGGCCTCGCTGGCGGTGAAGTAGAGGGCGGTGCCGGCGTCGAGGAGGCCCGTCGGCGAACTGCTGTTCGTTCCGGGGACGATGTCCTTGACGAGGTGCGTGCCGCCGGCCGTGCCGTCGCTCACCCACAGCTCGATGCCGGTCGTTCCGTCGTTAGCGCCGAAATAGAGCTGCCCGCCGCACGGGAACACCTTGTCCGGGGTCGACGAGCCGGTCCCCGGCTGGATGTCCTTGACGAGGACGGTGCCGTCGGCGGTGCCGTCGGTCTTGCAGAGCTCGCGGCCACAGCCGGAGACGTTGGCGTTGAAGTAGAGGGTGGGGCCCACGACCACGAGGTTCGTCGGCGAGGCGGAGTCGCTGCCGAGGGCCAGTTCCTTGACGAGGTGGGTCCCGGCGGCGGTGCCGTCGCTCGTCCAGAGTTCGGTGCCGGTGGCGCTCTGGTTGGCGCTGAAGTAGAGCTGTCCGGCGAAGCTCGTCAGGTTGGACGGCGAGCTGCCTGAGGAGCCCGCGTAGATGTCCTTGACCATCGCGGTGCCGGCGGCGGTGCCGTCGCTCGACCAGAGCTCCGAGCCGTAGCTGGAGCTGGTGAACGTGAAGAACACGCGGCCGGCGGCGGCGGTCAGGTAGCCGGGGTACGAGTTGTTGAGGCCGGGCGTGAGGTCGATGACCAGGCCCGTGCCGGCGGCCGTGCCGTCGGTCTTCCACAACTCGTTGCCCGTGACGCCATCGTTGGCCGTGAAGAAGACCGTGTTGCCGACGGCGGCGAAGGTGCTCGGGTCGCTTCCGGTGGTCAGGTCGCTCGGAGCATTGACGCGATAGGTGCCGGCTGGGGTGCCGTCGCTCCGCCAGAGGCCGATGTTGGAGGTGTTCTCGCCGGCGGAGAAGAGGACGAGGTTGCCGGCCGCCACCAGGTTCGTGATGTTGCCGGAGGCCGAGCCTGTGCCGATGTCGCGCGTGAGGAACGTCCCGGCGTCGGTGCCGTCGCTGACCCAGAGCTCCGTGCCGGTCACGCCGTCGGTGGCGGTGAAGAACAGCTTGCCGCCGGCGGCCACTGGGCCGGCAATGGAGGAACTGCCGGAGCCCGGGTAGATGTCCTTGACGCGGACGGTGCCGGCGGCGGTGCCGTCGCTCCGCCAGAGCTCGCGGCCGTAGGAGCCCTCGGTGGCGACGAAGTAGAGGACGCCTCCGACGTCCACGAGGTCGCTCGGGGCCGACTCGCCGCTGCCGGCGTAGATGTCCTTGACGCGGACGGTGCCGGCGGGGGTGCCGTCGGTCACGTAGAGCTCGTTGCCCGAGACGCCGTCGCTCGCCGTGAAGAACAGCTTGCCGCCCGAGACGGTCAGGTTCGCGGGGCTGGACGAGTTCGTGCCGGCGTAGAGGTCCCTGAGGAGGAACGTGCCGTCGGCGGTTCCGTCGGTCCGCCACAGCTCGGTGCCGGTCAGCCCGTCGGTGGCGGCGAAGAACTGGAGGCTGCCCAGGGAGACGATGGCCGTCGGGCCCGACGTGTTGGTGGCATTGTTGGCGTCGATGAGGCGCTGCGTGCCGGCGGACGTGCCGTCGCTCACCCAGAGCTCGGTGCCGGTCAGGCCGTCGTCGGCCCTGAAGAGGCACAGGTTGCCGAAGGCGAGGAGGTTGGTCGGCGAGGTGCTCGTGGCCCCGGGCCGGATGTCGCGCGTGATCGCGGTGCCGGCGGCGGTGCCGTCGGTCACCCACAGTTCGGTGCCGGCCGTCGGGTCGGCGGCGACGAAAAAGACGCGGTTGCCGACGCGGGTCAGGTACTGAGGTCCGGAGCCGCTCGACCCCGGGTAGATGTCCTTGACCATGACGGTGCCGGCGGCGGTGCCGTCGCTCTTCCAGAGCTCCTGTCCGGCGACGGAGTCGTTGTAGGTGAACAGGAGCAGGCCGTCCAGGGCGACGATCGAGGCGGGCGCGATCCGCTTTACCAGGACGGTCCCGGCGTCGGTGCCGTCGGTCTTCCAGAGGTCCGTGCCAGTGGCGTCGGTGGCGGTGAAATACAGGGAGCCGCCCATGGGGGTCAGATAGGAAGGGCTCCCCGAGTTGCCCCCGGCGTAGACGTCCTTGACGAGGACCGTGCCGGCCATCGTGCCGTCGGTCTTCCACAGCTCGCGGCCGTACTGCGGGGCGTAGGCTGTGAAGTACCAGGTCCCGTTCATCTCGACCGGCGCGGTGGGGTCGGAGCTGGTCGTGACGACGTTGATGTCGCGAAGCATCGCGGTGCCGGCCTCGGTGCCGTCGCTCCGCCAGAGCTCGATTCCGTGGAGATAGTCGCTGCCCACGAAGAGGAGGGCGCTGCCGGCGGAGACGAAGCTGGAGAGGCTGGAGGACATCCCGGTCGGGGCCAGTTGCCGCACGCGGACGGTCCCCGCGACGGTGCCGTCCGTCGTCCAGAGGTTGGTCCCGCCCGACGAGTCCTGGGCCGAGAAGTAAAGGCGGTTGCCGACGGCCGTCAGGTTGCGCGGCCAACTGCTGCTGGAGCCTGGATAGACATCCTTTACGAGGAAGGTCCCGACCGCCGTGCCGTCGGTCCGCCACAGCTCCGCGCCTTCGTTGGACGTGGTGGCCACGAAGTACACGAGGCTCCCGGCGCCCACGAACCAGTACGGGGTCGTCCATGAGCCGGGGAGGTTCTTGACCATGACCGTGCCGGCGGCCGTCCCGTTGGACTTCCAGACCTCCTGGCTGCCCGAGGCGTCGGCGGCGTAGAAGTAGAGCGTCCCATTGACATTCGTCAGGTACTGCGGCGAGGATCCCGTGCTCCCGGCGTAGAGGTCCTTGACCACGGTCGTCCCGGCGGTCGTGCCGTCGGTGATCCAGAGCTCCTCGCCGATCTTGCCGTCGTTGGCGACGAAGACGACGCGGGACCCCAGGGCGACCAAGTTCCGCGGCGACGAGCCGCCGGAGATCTGGCTGATGTCGTACGTCACGAAGGTGCCGGCGGCCGTCCCGTCGCTCCGCCACAGCTCGCGGCCCGTCTGCCCGTCGTCGGCCGAAAAGAACAGCTTGTTGCCGACGGCGGCCATCTGGGTGATCGACGCGGAGCCCGTGCCCGCGAAGACGTCCTTCACAAGGACGGTGCCCGTCGTCGTGCCGTCGCTCTTCCACAACTCTGTGCCGGTGGCCGCGTCGGTGGCCAGGAAGTAGAGCAGGCCGCTGACGTCCAGGAGGCTCGTCGGGTTCGAGCTGCTCGTGCCGGCGTAGATGTCGCGGACCAGCCGCGTGCCCGCCGTCGTGCCGTCGGTTACCCACAGCTCGGTGCCGTACGTCCCGTCGGTCGCCGTGAAGAACGCCCTCCCGCCCGACACGGTCACGTTGCTGATCGAGGCGGAGCCCGCGCCCGGATAGATGTCCTTCAGGAGGACGGTGCCGGCCGCGGTGCCGTCGGTCTTGTACCACTCGGTGCCGTACGTCGTGGTCCCGGCGGTGAACAGGAGCGTGCTGCCGACGCGCGTCAGCCAGGAGGGCGTCGATGAGCCGGCGGGCTCGATGTCCTTGACCATCCACGTCCCGGCGTCGGTGCCGTCGCTCCGCCACAGCTCGTAGCCGTGGATCTCATCGTAGGCCCGGACGTACAGGACGCCGCTCATCTCGACCGGGGGCGTCAGGTCGGCCCCGTGCGAAACGGTGTTGATGTCCTTCACGGTCCAGGTGCCGGCCAGGGAGCCGTCGCTCCGCCAGACCTCCGCGCCGTGAGTCGCATCCTCCGCGCCGAAGAGGAGGAGGTTGCCGAAGGCCATCAGGTTCGTCGGGCTCGTCGCGTAGCTGCCGAAGTAAGCGGCCTTCGCGAGGACGGTCCCGGCCGCCGTGCCATCGCTCGTCCAGATCTCGCGGGCCTGGGACGACGCAGGCACGGTGAAGAACAGGCGGCTGCCGACCGCCGTGAAGTCCTGCGCATAGACGTTGGAACCCGTGAACGTCTTGAGCAGCACGACCGAGGTGGCGCCGGCGTCCGTCCGGTAAAGACCTGTCCCCTGCGTGTTCGTCGCGGAAAAGTAGAGGGTGTTGCCGACCACCATCAGGTTGTACGGGGAGCTGCCCGTCGAGCCGGAGTAGATGTCCGACACCAGGACGGTCCCCGCGGTCGTGCCGTCGCTCCGCCAGAGCTCGTACCCGTAGGTCGACGTGTACGCGCTGAAGAGGAGCAGGTTGTTGAAGACGACCATCCGGTCGAACGACGTGCTGGAGCTGCCGGCCGTGATGTCGCGCAGGAGCTGCGTGCCGGCCGTGGTGCCGTCGGTCACCCAGAGCTCCGTCCCATAGGTGGGATCGCTGGCCCTGAAGATGCCCTTCGACCCGACCGTGTAGAAGGAGCCGACGTTCGAGCTGGACGAGCCGGGGTAGATGTCCTTCAAGAGGGCGGTGCCGGCGGCCGTCCCGTCCGATATCCACAGTTCGGTGCCGGTCGTCCCGTCGTTGGCGGTGAAGACGACGCGGTTGCCCAGCACGGGGAAACCCGACGGGCTCGACGAGCTCGGCCCCGCGTAGATGTCCTTGACGAGGACGGTCCCCGCCGCCGTGCCGTCGGTCTTCCAGAGCTCGGTCCCGGTGACCCCGTCGGTCGCCTGGAAGAACACCGTCGAGCCGGCCAGCGCCAGGTTGGAAGGGCTGGAGGAGGAGGCGCCCGCGTAGATGTCCTTCACGAGAACGGTGCCGGCCGTCGTGCCGTCGCTCTTCCAGAGCTCGGTGCCGGTCGTGCCGTCGGTCGCGGTGAAGAGGAGCGTGGTGCCGAGCGCCAACATGTTGCTGATGGACGAGTCGCTGGAGCCGGGGTAGATGTCCTTGACGAGCCACGTCCCGGCCTCGGTGCCGTCGGTCCGGAACAGCTCGCCGCCGGTCCCGTCCCCGAAGGCGACGAAGAAGAGGAGCCCCCCCACGGCCAGCATTCGGTACGGGCTGGACCCCGACCCGAACCCGGTCCGGATGTCCTTGACCATCCAGGTGCCGACGGCGGTGCCGTCGGTCCGCCACAGTTCCGACCCGTGAAGGCCGTCGTCGGCGCAGAAGTACGCGACGCCATTCATGACCGTGGCGGCCTGCGGCGACGAGCCGTTCGTCACCGTGTTGATGTCCTTCACGCGCCACGTGCCGTCGGCCGTGCCGTCGCTCCGCCACAGCTCGCCGCCGCCCGTGCCATCGTCGGACTGGAAGTAGAGGAGCCCGCCCGACACGAGCGGGTTGCTGAACGGCGAGGAAGTGGTCCCCGGCCAGAGGTCCTTGACGAGCCGTGTCCCGGCCGTCGTTCCGTCAGTCGCCCACAGCTCCGTGCCGGTCGTCGGCGTGGACGCCCGGAAGTAGACCGTTGCTCCGGCCGCCAGGAAGCCGCCCGGGGAGGAACTCGAGCTCCCCGGCGAGACGTCCATCAGGAGGACCGTCCCCGCCGCGGTGCCGTCGCTCACCCACGGCTCGTACCCGGTGAACCCGTCGTAGGCGCTGAAGTAGAGCTTCCCGCCGATGGCCGTCATGTACGTGATGCTGCTGCCGCTCGTGCCGGAGTAGATGTCCTTCACGAGGACGGTGCCGGCGTCGGTGCCGTCGCTCACCCAGAGCTCGCCGCCATGCGCGGAGTCGGCGGCCGTGAAGTACAGGAGGCCGCCCATCGCCGTCAACGAGGCGAGGCTCGAGCTGTTCGTGCCCGTCGCGATGTCCTTCACGAGCCACGTGCCGGCGGCCGTACCGTCGCTCCGCCACAACTCGTAGCCGACCTGGCCGTCGGTCGCGGAGAAATACGCGATGCCGCCCACGTCGACGGTCGTGCCGGGGTACGAGCCGCTCGTCACGCCGTTGATGTCGCGGACCATGGCGGTCCCCGCCGCCGTTCCGTCGGTCCGCCACAGCTCGCTCCCGTGCGTCCCATCGTCGCAGGTGAAGAACAGGAGGTTGCCCGACGCCAGGAAGTTGCTGAAGTTCGGGCTCGACGTGGGCGCCGTGTAGATGCCGTACGTCCCCTCGGCCGTGCCGTCGGTCCGCCACAGGCCCGTCGACGAGTAGGTGAAGTAGGCCAGGTTCCCCGCCACCTTGAAGCCCACGCTCGAGTCGGGGTACGGGTCCGCGACGCGGACCGTCCCGGCGGCCGTGCCGTCGGTCTTCCAGATGTCCGTCGAGGCGCCGTCGAACGCGCTGAAGAGGACGACGTTGCCGAACGGCGTCAGCGCGGCAATGTTGGCGGAGGAGGACCCGGGATAAATGTCCTTCACTTCATACGTGCCGTCGGCCGTGCCGTCGCTCCGCCAGAGCTCCGTGCCGTGACTGGCCGAAGCCGTGAAGAGCAGCACCCCGCCGAAGCTCGTCAGGTTGGACGGCGACGAGCTGCTGGTGCCGGGCTGGATGTCCTTCACGAGGACCGTGCCGGCCGGCGTGCCGTCGGTCTTCCACAGCTCCGTCCCGTTGGCATTGGTGCCGTCGGTGGCGGTGAAGAACCACTGGCTGCCCACCTGGACCGGCGCGGAGGGAGTCGCGTCGCCCGTGATGGCGGCGATGTCCTGGAGGAGCTCGAGCGAAAGGAGGAGGCGCGGTTCCAGCGATTCCATCTCGGGACGGTCGGGCTCGGCTCCGAGGCGGGACCCCGGGCCTCGCGCCTTCCGGGTGTGTTCAGCGGAATGGCGGCGGAACCAGCGACTCAGCCACGACTCCCGGCGACTTCCCATGCCCATCCCCCCGACGGCGTAAGGTCCTGGCGTTCGGCCCTGGTGTCGCGGCAATCGCCGCGTCACGCCCGCCACCGCCATCGGAGGCCGGTCGCCGCGTCCGCGGCCACTGGGCCGCGAACCGACGCCCGGATGCAAAAAAAGGGCTGCCCGCCTGTTGGCGGACAACCCGAGTGTTCCTCAGCCACACGTCCCTAATCCCGAGAGGACTATAGCCGACGGGAATACGTTTGTCAAGTTTGAATTCCCAGTCTGAATTCCCAGTCTTTTCTTGCGAGCGCAGGAATGGTGAAGAAGAACGTCGAGCCCTGTCCGGGCTGGGACTCGACCCAGATCCGCCCGCGGTGGCGTTCGACGATCTTCTTGCAGATCGCCAGGCCGATGCCCGTGCCGGGGTACTGGTCGCGGGGACGGAAATCGCGGAAATCGGGGGACGCCATACTCAATAGCACGACACGGCGTATTCGTGGCACGAGGCGCGGCTATGGCTAGGGTGGGGTGTGCTGATCCAACGAGAATGGGTCCGCCTGAAATCGGGGGACGCCATACTCAATAGCACGACACGGCGTATTCGTGGCACGAGGCGCGGCTGTGGCTAGGGTGGGGTGTGCTGATCCAACGAGAATGGGTCCGCCAGGTGTTAGGGTGACGGGCCGTGCAGAAGTGCGGTTTTCGGCATGAGGAGGCTGGCGCGAGGAAGCCGCGGACCGCTGAACGTGGCATCTCTTGCTCTTTGGAATCAGGAGTTGGGCATAGGCGCGTAAGGCGACCACGGCCTCGGCGGTCTTGCGGTAACGCGAGACGTGTTACGCCACACGCCGAAGGTCGACGACAGGCAGATGCCTCTGTCGGGCCTCGAACGTCACGACGAGTTCGAGCCGGACGCCGGGCCCGCCTTTGACGAGCGTCTGCGGCGTCGCACAGGACGACCCGCGCGGCCAGTTGGCCCGCGGCTCGAAGCGTGGCGCGCGGTTGGCCGGGCGTCGGCCGAAGTATCGCTCGTCAGGCGTCGCGCCGTCAAGGGGGGCAGAACAAGACCCGCGGGGCGCGGTCCAGCGTGGTGCATGCCGGGCGCGCGGACCCCAAGCTGTAGTGTGGAAGAAGCGGTTAACAGCCCGGTTCAACAGGCGCGCGAGCGCCCCAAGATTTCGCCAACGTTTGAAACCCGTTCGGAATGGGGACGTTGCTGGCCACGACGGCCTGCCCGGACTCTACAGCGGCCCGGATCGTGCGCCGTGAGAGCCGGTAAGGGGCGCGGGGCTCGGCGCCTTCGGCCGCAGCCCCACCCTCGCAGGCCAGGACGGCGGGCGGTCCTGGGGGCGCGCCGGCGCCGCGCGGCACCCGCAGGACGAGGACGGCCGTCTCGAACATCTCCCCGAGCCATCGGCAGACCTCCGGGTAAAGATCCCTCGAACCGACCACCTGGGCCAGGCACTCGCCCATCCGGTCGAGGTCCATCAACCGCTTCTTGGAAAGGCTCTCTTGGTCTTCGCTCGGCCTGTGGATCAGGTCCTCGTCCGATGGGGCTTCCACGAGCGACACGGTGGTCGTACCGCTTCGTTCCCCCGGGCACGCGCCCACTCACGTCTTGTTCGCTTGAACCCGTCTTTCTCTGTTGACGCGGCGATTCAGGAGGCTGACAATGCTGCCCACGGGACTGGACCGAGTCCTACGCCCCCCTTAAGAGGAGCCATCCAATGGGCAAGATGGAACAGGTGTTCAAGGCTGAAATCGTCCGCCTCACCAGGAAACAGGTGCGAGCCACCTGCCTTCCGCTCGCCCGAGAGGTCCGCCAACTCAAGCGTCTCGCCTCTGAGCTGCGTCGAACCGTCCGCCCGCTGAAGGCCCTGGGATCCGAACTCGAAGCTCGACGAGCGGCGGAGATGGCCAAGCTTCAGGCCGCGCCCGAGGAAGTCAAGGCCGCCAGAATTTCACCGCGGCTCATCAGGAAGCTGAGGTCGAAGCTGGGAATCAGCCAGGGAGAACTGGCGGTCTTGGTTGGGGTCTCGCCCGGAGCCGTGGCTTTCTGGGAACAGGGAAAGGCGAGACCCAGAGAGCGGACGAAGGCAGCTCTTGTTGCCTTGCGAAAGCTCGGCAGAAGGGACGTGAAGAAGCTCTTGGCCGAGAAGAAGGCGGCCCGCAAGAGGGAACCCAAGAAGAGGAAACGGGCAAGAGCAAGGCGAAGGCGAAGCGCGGCAGCCGGCGCCTGATTCGTGGTGGGTCGTTTGTGGCGGGTCCCGCGTCCCACGAAAAATGAGGTGAGCCGATGATCCGCCGAGTCCTTCCGGGCCTGACCGTGGCGCTCGGCGCAGCCGTCGTCGCCCTGGCCGGTGCCGGAGCCGCCGAGGCCGGCCAGCGCTCGCCCCGCGTGGCCGTGGCGGGCTTTCAGAACCTCCGCCCGGGCACCGACACGGACTACATCGGCGCCGGCGCGGCCGAGACACTCACCACAAAGCTCACGGGCGTTCCCGGCCTCGTGGCCGTCGAGCGCGCGCAGGTGCGGAAGGTGATGGAGGAGCAGAGGTTCCAGCAGTCCGACCTCGTGGACCCCGCCAGGGCCGTCCAGGCGGGGAGGCTTTTTGGCGCCGACCGCATCGTCGTCGGCACGTTCCTGGTGGAAGGCAACACGGTCCTCTTCAACGTCCGCGTCCTGGACGTCGAGACGGCCACCGTCCTGAATGCCGCCAGCGTCTCCGGCGCCCGGGGCGAAGCGCTCTTCGACCTTTTCTACAAGGTCGCGGAGGCCGTGATCGAGTCGTTCGACAAGAAGGTGGTGATCGTGGACGCGCGGCCGGTGGTCAAGGACGCCCCGCCGGCGGAGCGGATTGTGCTGACGGAGGACGAGAAGCGCCTCCTGCGCAAGCGCGGCACGACAAACCCGCAGGCGTGGGAGGCGTTTGCGAGGGGCGACGCCGCCAAGGACCTGGACGAGGAGATTGCCTGGTTCTCCAAGGCCATTGCCCTCGACCCCCAGTACGTCTGGGCCTACAACGACCGCGGCGTCGCGTACGCCAAGAAGGGCGACCAGGATCGGGCCATCGCGGACTGCGACAAGGCCATCGGACTGGACCCGAAGTACGCCACCGCCTACTACAACCGCGGCGCCGCGTACGCCAAGAAGGGCGACCAGGATCGGGCCATCGCGGACTACGACAGGGTCGTCGAACTGGACCCGAAGCTCGCCGAAGCCTACTACAACCGCGGCCTCGCGTACGGCATGAAGGGCGACTACGACCGGGAGATCGCAGACTACGACAAGGCCATCGAACTGGACCCGAAGGGCGTCAAGTTCTACGACAGGCGCGGCATCGCCTACGGCAAGAAGCGCGATTATGACCGAGCCATAGCCAACTTCGATCGGGCCATCGAACTGGACCCGAAGTCCGCGAAAGCTCATCAAGATCGGGCCGTTGCCTGGTACTCCAAGAAGGACTACCTCAAAGCATGGGCCGATGTGAAACGGTGTCAAGCCCTGGGCGGCTCGCCAACTCCGGCGTTCCTTGAAGCCCTCCGCAAGGCATCCGGCAGGCAGGAATAAGGGGTCGGCAAGGGAACGGAGCGCCTCATCCGAAACGGATCGAACGCCTGACCCAGCCGCCGCTCTCGATGAGCGCCTTGGCCAGCGCCTTGGCGTCGTTGCGGCAAACCGTGAGCTTCCCGAGGGCCTGGTACTCGTCGATGCCGATGACGACGGCAAACCGGTCGCCGCTGACCGTCCCGGCGGTGGCAGGTGCGGTCGTCTCCTTGCACCGACGCGCTTATATCTGTTTCAGATCTACCACGACCTCCGCACAAGCACGGTACCGCTTCTCGCGGTCGACGGCCAGCATCCTCATCACGGCCGCATCGAGGGCGGGGCCGACCTTCGCGTTCAGGCGGCTGGGCAGGGGCGGCGGGGCGCCCTGGAAGGCCGCCAGGTACCCGGTCCGGTCCTCGGCCTCGTAGGGCGTGCGCCCCGTGAGCATGTAGTAGAACGTCGCGCCGAGCGAGAAGATGTCGGTCCGGGCGTCGAGGTCTTCGCCCCGGGCCTGCTCGGGCGACATGAACGCGGGCGTCCCGGCCGTCCGCCCTTCCGTCCGGGTCTTCTCGGCCAGGCGGCCCGAGATATCGCGGGCGATGCCGAAGTCGGTCACCCGGGCCCGGCCCGAGCGGTCCTCGATGAGGATGTTGCGGGGCTTGATGTCGCGGTGGATGACCTGGTGCTCGTGGGCGCACTGGAGGGCGTCGGCCACCTCCAGGGCGATCCGCGTCGCCACCGCCGGGTCCATGGGCCCGTCGCGGTCCACCTTGTCGCGCAACGACGGGCCGCGGACGAATTCCATCGTGAAATAGCGCGGCGTCGGCCGGTCGTCGATGTGATAGACGGGGACGATGTTCGGGTGGCTGAGATTGCCGGCGAGAACGGCCTCGTGGCGGAACCGCTTGAGAAGCGACGGGTCGGCGGCCACCTCGGGGAGAATCGTCTTGAGGGCGACCTCGCGCCGCAAGGCCCGCTCGTAGGCCCGGTACACGGCCCCCATGCCGCCCTCGCCGACCTTCTCGAGGATGTCGAATCCGTCGACCCGGTCGCCCGCGGCGGGGCGAAGCGCGATAGCGGTGTCCGCCGTGGGGCGAAGCGCGATAGCGGCGTCCGCCGTGGGGGCCAAGCCGCTCACGAGAT
>Ga0209777_10003059_pt1 | contig 21177 bp, 20 predicted proteins | sample FrelakmetHBP12HB_FD_187147 | JGI IMG/M metagenome (GOLD analysis project Ga0209777, IMG submission 187147) | Freshwater lake sediment microbial communities from the University of Notre Dame, USA, for methane emissions studies -HBP12 HB (SPAdes)... | ecosystem: Environmental > Aquatic >...
AGAGCCTCAGGTCTACTGATCAGCAGGACTAAAGTCCTGCACTACATCCATCAATCATACGTATATGTAAGTGCAGACCTTCAGGTCTGCTAAATCACCATCAAATGTAGTGCGTACCTTTAGGTGCGATGTACCAGCAGGACTAAAGTCCTGCACTACAGTGGCTGGATTCACGCAGAGCCTCAGGTCTACTGATCAGCAGGACTAAAGTCCTGCACTACATCCATCAATCATACGTATATGTAGTGCAGACCTTCAGGTCTGCTAAATCACCATCAAATGTAGTGCCTACCTTTAGGTGCGATGTACCAGCAGGACTAAAGTCCGGCACTACAGTGGTTGGATTCACGCAGAGCCTCAGGTCTACTGATCAGCAGGACTAAAGTTCGGCACTACATCCATCAATCATACGTATATGTAAGTGCAGACCTTCAGGTCTGCCAAATCACCATCAAATGTAGTGCGTACCTTTAGGTGCGATGTACCAGCAGGACTAAAGTCCTGCACTACAGTGGTTGGATTCACGCAGAGCCTCAGGTCTCCTGATCAGCAGGACTAAAGTCCTGCACTACATCTTTTCTCATTCTGAATCAGGTTATCGCTGCTCGAAAGGCTATACAAAAAAGCTCTCATAATATCCTGCCAACAGCATGTTGAAAAATCCCTTAGATACTAGTTAGCAATGATCATACCAAATTCTCACTTGCGGCAAATATTGAACAAGACAACGTTTTTTGCCTTTCCTTAGATGATTCCTTTTGTATTTTCAATTTTTGTAAAGAATGTCGACAATTTGAGCAAAGAATTTAGTAGCGCATACTGGCGAAAAGCAAAAACAATTAAGTAATGCGATGTATTACATCAGATTTAGTATTCGTATTGAATTGTAAAGAATCGCGACGCATTGGATAAGGAATGTGAGAGAATGTCCGGTTGAGACGAAAAACAATGAGGAATAATAGCACATTACGCCCCGTTTGATTTATGTAAATAATTCCGACATCCGGCGACGGTATCTATCATGGAAACACCAGCTCTTTGATCTGTTGCCAAAAATAGAATTGTCCTGTTTTGCAGCAAATGAATTGTCCACTTTCATGATATGAGATGGAAATGGGCTTCTTACGACGCGTGCAATTAAAGCTTGCCAAATATACAAAAACTTATATAAATGAATTGGAGGATAATTTCTATGAAAGATGCAATAATTAAGTCATCCGGGAATGTATTTATTGATCTCGGATATTCTCCCGAAGAAGCCGCAATACTTCAGATGCGTGCTGATCTTATGACCAAGCTTCGCAAGTTTATTGAGACCAGGAAAATTACACAGGCCGATGCCGCCAAAATTCTATGTGTCAGTCAGTCACGAGTATCCGACCTGGTCAGGGGGAAATGGGAAAGATTTAGCCTTGAGATGCTTGTCACTCTTGCCACAAGGGCAGGTATGCATATCAGTTTGAAAACGGCGGCATGAACTGTCCGTCTGTCATAGGTTTTATTGAATCATCAACTCTGTCCTTCTCATCTGTCGCTTCCAAAAAATGTCTCTTAAATCGGACAGATTATGTGCTGCAATACCGGACGGTTATTTGCTTCAAACAAGTACAAAAACTCGGATTGAAAAAAAGGCCGTGTATTGATATGTGTAAAAATCTCTGCAGGATTAATCAAGAGGCAGAGCGAGACTGCTTTATACTAGTCATTCCTGCGAAAGCAGGAATCCTGTATCTTCAGAGCCTTTCTGGATTCCCGATCAAGTCGGGAATGACAAGAGGTGGGTGGATTCCCGATCAGAGCGTGCCCTCGAATGTATTTATCGGGGGTCGGGAATGACTATAGGGGATTTCTTTCGTCGGCTTGACGCCTCCTCACAATGACAAAAAGGAAGGAATAGTATCAGAATGCAAAGCATAGTTCTAAAAGAGTGTCCCAAGGTTTACATCCTGGAGACACACCGTTCTAAGACACCGGACTCCACACTTCAATTCATCCAAAGCATCAAAGAGCTGGTCAGCATGATTGACTTCCGCGAAGCATCGGATCTGGACAGGATCGGGATCCCAGTCTTTATCTGCCATCGTGTAAGGCCGGACAGTTCAAGAACGAGCCACACGGGTAAAGGAGTATCTCAGATCCAGGCCCAGGTTTCACTGACCATGGAATCGATCGAACGCTATTCGTCAGAATTCAAAGACGAATACAAGAGTAAACTGGTGAGCGGCAGCTATAACCGGTTGAAGCGGAAGTTCAACATACTTGATCCACACGAGATGATTTTATCGAAGATCAGTGATTACGACCATGACAAGGATATCCACTGGGCGTGGGGATGCGATCTGGCGCGGGATGAGGATATCCTGGTCCCTGCCTGCGCGGTCTACCATCCGTATCATCTGGACAATGCCTTCCTTATGGACACCCATACGAATGGCATCGCCGCAGGCAATACCATTGAAGAAGCCGTTGTGCACGGTCTTGCCGAGCTCATCGAGCGTGACGCATGGAGCATCGCACGGTACGAAGGCAATTACAGCGACGCCCTTTTTATCGAGGATGAACCTGCCAACCAGTTCATTATCAACATTTTTGACAAATTCGAAAACGCCGAGATAGAGATCGTCGCCAAAGACATCACCTCAGATATCGGAGTCCCGGTGATTGCCGCCTTTTCCCGTGACCTGGTGTATCCCGCCATGAAACCCGTAGACGGTTTTGGCGCCCATCTTGATCCCCGTGTCGCCATGATTCGATCCCTTCTCGAGATCGTGACCACCAGAGCTTTGTTCATTCAGAAGTTCGGGATCGAAGGAATGTGCGAACCCGTAACGGCCTATCTTGGTGAGCAGGAGAGAACCGATGATCCACGGTTCTATGCATACAATTACAAGGGCCTTCGGGATATTGAGGTGAGCTACGGTAAAGATATCCTCCAGGATGTCAGGACCATAATCGGGAAGCTGCTGGCAAGGGGTTTGGAGCGTGTGATAGCAGTGGATCTGACAAGGCCGGACACAGGCATTCCAACTGTCCGTATGATCGTTCCCGGGCTTGAGGCATACTGCTTTGACAAGATGAGAATAGGAGCGCGCATCCTGAAAGGTTAAATGAAGGGGTCTGTGAAGACAAAGCTAAGGTAGAATGATGAAAGAAACAACAATTCTCAAGGAAGTGGAAAAGGTCGAGATACTGACGCTTCAGGATAATTTCATCGAGATCACAGCTTCCGACAACAGTGCGATCATTTCGCGAGCCCGCTATATCATGCATGGGGAGATGAAGACTTCCATACGGGCGGAACACGGCTTTTCCGCCATAGTAAGAACCTCAACCGCTGGCCGAACCAGAACACTGCTCTATGATTTCGGATTTTCCAAGGAGGGTGCAGCGGCAAATGCCAAGGCACTGGGCGTCGATATGGGTGAGATTGAAGTGATGGTCCTGTCCCACGGACACATTGACCACTTCGGCGGTTTTGAAAAACTGGTTAAGATGATCGCAAAAGACGGCGTCGAATTAGTCATTCACCCGACGGCTTTCAAACAAGAACGGTACCTCAAGTTTGGCCGTGACTTCAAGGCCCGGTTTCCCGAAATGACAAGAAAAGAAATTGAAAAGGCCGGTGTCTGCTTGCGAGAGACGAAGGATTCCCTCCTTCTGTTAGACGGCGATGTTCTGTACCTGGGTGAGATTTACCGTCAGACTGAATTTGAAAAGGGCATGCCCCATGCCTTCTATATGGATAAGGGCATAGAGACCTGGGACGCCATCGAGGAAGATACGGGCATCGCTATAAATCTTAAGGGAAGAGGTTTGGTTGTTCTTACGGGGTGTGCGCATTCCGGCATCGTCAATACCGTCAATTACGCCAAGGCTGTAACGGGCGTTAATCCTGTCCATGTCATCATGGGCGGGTTTCACCTTGCAGGTCCGGCTGCTGAACCCGTCGTGGAAAAGACAATCGAGGCGCTGAAGAAAATAAATCCCGCCTATATCGTGCCTACTCATTGTACGGGAAGAAAATCGGTCATGGAGATCGAGAAGGCCATGCCGGCACAATTCATCTTGAACATGGCGGGAACAGGACTGACCTTTTCTTCCTGAAACATTCGTATGGGCTTACCCACACATGGCCTATCTACTATCCGGCTGTGAGACAGTCCTGTCCGGATTTTTGGACCACCAGAAATCGTTAGCGCTGACAGGATCGTAATATCTAAGCCCCTCCTTCGTTTTAATGAGAGGGGCATGATCCGTTTCATTAGCTTCATGAATTAACCTGTCCGAAGTCATGACAGACCCAATGAGACATCCATGTTTTTTGATCGCCTGGAGAGAGTATGACGAACACGATGGATACATCTGGCAACGATCTCCAATCACGGGAGATATATAATGTTGGTAAAACGTGATTGCCTGTATTAAAATATGTCCGCAAAATGAAGTGTCCTTTTCCTGCTCCAGTTTATCTTCTCCAACCGGCATTGGATCGTTATAGTCCCAGGGCGCAAATGACTCCGCGTCCATGCAATAACAGGGAACAGCAAGCGCAATTGACAGCGTGATTATGGACACTATGATGATAAGCGTCATATCCGTTTGAAATATCCGTGATTGCCGGGGCACTGATGAGTTCCTCAGTGAAACTAATACGTAGTATTGCATCAAGACTTCAGAAGAAAGAAACGTAGTGCAGGACTTTAGTCCTGCGGGAAGAAAGCAGACCTAAAGGTCTGCACTACATTCCGCCATTCCCACTTCCGACAAAAAAAGACGTAGTGCAGGACTTTAGTCCTGCGAGAAAAAAGCAGACCTAAAGGTCTGCACTACATTGCGTCACTCTTTCGCGGGAGTGACATTGCGACGCTCAGGTTCTTATATTTTATATGAGGGAAATTGTACAAAGAAATTTTTGGCTTTTTCATAGGAAAGCAGACCTAAAGGTCTGCACTACATTGCGCCATTCCCACCCCCGACAAAAAAAAGACGTAGTGCAGGACTTTAGTCTTGCGGGAAGAAAGCAGACCTTAAGGTCTGCACTACATCGCGTCATTCCCACCTCCGACAAAAAGAAACGTAGTGCAGGACTTTAGTCCTGCGAGAAGAAAGCAGACCTAAAGGTCTGCACTACATTCCGCCATTCCCACCACCGACACAGATTCCGATTTCCCGGACTTGAAGAAAGCAGACCTCGAGGTCTGCACTATATTGCGTCTAGGTGGGCAAGATCACCAAGAAGCATGTCTTTTCCCCTTCTTTAGATGTTGACGTTGCATCTTCAAACAAATAGTATATACGAAACTGCTATAAACGATGGACATATGGATAAACCTGTTTTGAGAAGGGACATTCAACCCATTACCACAATCATTAAAGGTCGGCGGATGATCGCCTTTCATGATCCTTACCGCTTGACCGGCGACGGCATTGCTATTGATTATGACACACTTCCCATTCTGCAGCTCCTTGATGGATTTCATGATCTGAGGGACATTCAGGCAATGCTTATAAAAAGGCAGGGCGGTCGCATAGTTTTTGTCTCGGAGATAGAATCATTTATTGAGTCCCTTGACAGGGCCTGTCTTTTAGAAAGTCCATCCTTCCACCAGAAGATGCGCGGACTCCGCAGCGAATTCAGCAACCGGCCTACAAGGCTGCCCGTCCATGCGGGAAAATCCTATGTGTCAGAACCGGAGCAGCTCGCGCAGTTTATAGAAGATACAGAAAACAATATCAGTCAGGAATATTTGCAGCGTATCCCGGAGAATATTACAGGTATCATCGCTCCCCATATTGATATCAACATAGCCAGAGACGTCTACGTAAATACTTACCGTCATTTAAAGGGGAAAAACTATGATACCGTAGTGATCCTGGGGATCAACCATCACGTCCAGGAAGGGCTTTATTGCATCTCCGAAAAAAACTATGTAACTCCCTTCGGAGAAATCAAAGCAGACAAAAACTTTATCGGAGAATTAAAGGAGAGGGTGCCTGAAGGAACATTCTCACCGGATGATTTCGGCCATATGACTGAACATTCCATCGAGTTTCAAACCATTTTCCTGCACCACTATCTCACGGGCCCCTTTACAATAGTGCCCATTCTGTGTGGGGGTCTCCACGAGTACATCCACCATGGCACGGACATACTGACCGATGGGAGGTTCCAGGAAATGGTGTCCGTAATGAAGGAGTTGCTGGCAAGAGGAAAGGGGCGCACACTTCTTGTGGCAGGCGTTGACCTTTCCCATGTGGGACGGAAATTCGGCGATCAGTCCCCTGCGGATGCCCTTCTTCCCGGGGCCATAGCCCATGACAAGAGGATGCTTTCTTTCCTTAGCAGCGGAGAACCGGAAAAAATTTTCCGGGAAGCCCTTGAAACCCGGGATAGGTACCATGTTTGCGGTCTTCCTGCCATCCTGCTTTTCGCCAGCTTGCTTCCTGAAAACCGCGCAGACATCCTTCACTTTGATACGTACCACGAACGTGGGACAGAAAGCGCCGTAAACTACGGTTCATTGATTTCCAGAATGGCATAAGGATGCTTCTCCAGATGTCATTCCCGACCTGATTGGGAATCCAGTTTTTTTCTGAAATATCTGGAAATATCTGGGGAAATATCTGGGGGGATATCTGGGGGGATATCTGGGGACATAATACCATTTTATGGGGACAATAATTCAGCTCTATGCAATATCTGAGAAAATGGTATTATGTCCCCAGATATTTTGCAGATATTGCCCACGAATACAATTGACATCGTCGATAATTTGGAATATTTTTTATGGTAAAAATCAGCGAATTTAGGAGGTCTCGAGGGATGGCTGCTTATAAATTGAGCGGATTGATGCCAGCGGCATCTTTAACACTGCTAGTCTTTATATGGATTGCAGCCGCCGGCGAAGCACAGGGGCAAACACTTTACGAATACATAGACAAAGACGGCACTACGATTATTACCGATAGCCCGCCGCCCGGAGTCAGTGTCAAGAAATCACAATCATTACCTGATATGACGGACGAGCAAAAAACGGTGTCGGAAAAAGAAGGCAGTGAAAAATTGCAGGGATATCGTGAGGCCGATGCGAAAAAGAAAGAAAGGGAAGAGAATATCAGAGTCACCAGAGAAGAATTGGACAAGGCAAAAAGAGACGAACAACACTTCAGGTCGAATATGAATCAAGCTTCCGGTTATTCCCAGAGAAACCACTGGCGCACGCTGGTGGATGAACAGCTAAGACTAATTGAAGAAAAGCAGAAAAAGCTTGAAGACCTCGAAAGCAGTCCATGACTGCAAAATGTCACGACTGGACTGAGAATGACGTAATGCACCGCGCTGTCCAAAATCCCCCAATCCCCCTTAAAAAGGCAGTTGTATATTTAACAAACCCAACAGGGGGATTATAGACCCGATGTGGACTTTGGAGGGAAAAGAATATTATTAGGCAATCTGTATGATCAATCTTTTACCAAGAGACATTGCCGCTTTATCTAAAGTCTTTAATGAAACCGATTGATTCTTGGGGTCTAATAATCTATCAAGTGCAGACCGGCTTGTGCCCATCAATCTCGACATCTCGACTTTAGATATTTTTTTGCTTATCATTAATTGTGATATTTGCTTCGCAACAATCTCTTTAATGGCAGCTTTTTCAACTTCCGCTAATATACCTTCTTCGCGAAGGAAATCATCAAATTTACTCCCGATATTTTTGTGTTTCATAACACTATCCTTTCTTAAACAAGGACTTGCGTTTTTTTGCTAACGCTTTATCCTGTTGTGGTGTTTTCTCACTTTTTTTAATAAAACCATGCAACAAAACAATTCGTCCATCGTGAATTATAAATAAAATTCTAGCAATTTTGTTATCGAGTGTACTTCTAAGTTCCCATAGTCCATCACCTAAAGATGTTACAAGTGGTGGGCCGACTGGCCAACTAGTTTCTAATATTTTTATATCTCTCCCGATAATAAATCTTTCTTGTGATCCTAAGTCATATTTTAACCAATCTCGAACAGGTTCATTACCTGCATCTGTTTTAAAAAAAACGACAGATAATGTTATCTGCATTTTCATGATTATATGTATGTACCAATTTTGGTACTATGTCAAGAATTTTTTACCTCTGAATATGTCGTCAAGTTCTTGCAAATCTTCTAATTGGTACGTCAACTATAACACGACCTTTAGAAAAAGGGGTGTTGAAAAGAATCTGGACGCCCGTCTCTGCTCAAGTCTCCCTTTTGTAAAGGGAGATTTAGAGGGATTTTGCAGTGAGAACAAAATCCCCCAGCCCCCTTTAGAAACGGGAGCGGTGAAAAAGACCAGATTCCTGTTTGCAAGGAAGTGACGTTAGAGAGGGATTGATTGGACGGAGTAAGGCATCCTCGCAATGACAAAGAGGGTCATTGCGAGGAGGTCCTTAAAAACAATTCTGTAAATATTTTCTGGCTATTTCTTCGGCCAGAGTGGAAGGATCAGATTCTTTCTTCAATATTTTTTCGACCATACTGTCGAGTTCACCCGTCTTTACTAGCATCGCTAATACAGGTTCGAGGATACTGAATCGCAAGGCCTCATTCAGTTCATGCAGCCTCTTGCGCCTCTGCCTGTCACCTATAAGATCACTGGTTACGAGAAAGTCATAGTGTTCGATAACCTTGGAAGATAACGTTCGAATGTCCCCTTCAAACTCTTCCGGCTTAAAGGAATTCCTGATGGTAACTACAGGCGGCTTCCAACCCCCGGGAGGAATCGGCGACATTTCGATCATGGTCATCAGTTCCCTCTGGAGCTTTTGCGCTCCGTCACGATCCGCCTTGTTGACGACGAATATGTCTGCAATCTCCATGATTCCCGCCTTGATCGCCTGGATTTCGTCGCCCATACCAGGCACAAGGACAACGACTACCGTATGGGCATAGTGGATAATCTCCACCTCCTGTTGGCCCGTACCTACGGTTTCTACAAATATGACATCCTTTCCCATCGCATCCATAACATGGATGGCGTCGCCGACTGCCTTTGAGAGCCCGCCCAAGGAACCACGCGTGGCGAGGCTTCGTATGAAGACCCCTGTATCCTCCGCGTGGCGCTGCATACGGATCCTATCACCGAGTGTTGCTCCTCCCGTAAAGGGACTCGTCGGATCAACGGCGAGAACCCCTACCGTCTTTTCCTTCTTACGGCTTGTCTCAATGAGACCGTCAACAATGGTGCTCTTCCCCGCTCCCGGCGAACCGGTAATCCCTACTACCTGGGCCTTACCCGTATAGGGGAAAATATGTTTTATAGTCAGTTTTGCTTCGGGGATACTATCCTCTATGTCCCTTATAAGGCGGGAGGCAGTCCGAACGTCACCCGCCTTAATCTTCTTACCTCTCTCCATTATTTTCTTTCCACCGGTTTCACATTGTTGTTAACCCAGGTCACGATCGTATCCAGGGTAGTACCCGGCACGAAGATCGCCTTGATGCCCGCGTCATATAGTTTCTGAAAATCCTGTTCGGGGATGATTCCCCCGCCGATCACGGTGATATCATCCGCACCCTTTTCCTTCAACAGATTAACCACCTGGGGAAACAAGTACCGATGCGCACCCGATAGACAGCTCAGACCTACGAGATCCACATCTTCCTGGATCGCCGAAGCCGCAATCATCGCCGGCGTCTGATGACACCCTGTATAGATCACCTCAAAACCAGCGTCGCGGAAACACCTGGCCAAAACCCTGGCGCCCCTATCGTGACCGTCAAGACCCGGTTTCGCTACCATAACACGAATTTTTCTTTTAGCCATTACCATCTCCTCCTTCAATCAGTCCTAATAGAGTCCCGGATCGCGGTACTCGCCATAGATCTCACGATAGACGTCGCATATCTCCTGGACGCTCGCCAGGTTCTTCACTGCCTCGATGCAGGAAGGCATGACATTCTCACCCTTCTTGCAGGCGTTCTTAATGTCGTCAAGACTCTTCTTGACAGCCTTGCTGTCTCTTTTTCTGCGGACCGCATTCAACCGCGCGATCTGATCCTCTTCAACTTTATCATCAATCTCTAAAAGAGGGATGGGTATCTCTTCATCGGTAACATATTTGTTGACGCCGACCATAATCTTCTCACAGGCGTCAATCTGTCTCTGGAACTTGTAGGCTGCATCGGCTATCTCCAACTGCGGGAACCCCTTTTCTATTGCAGCCACCATGCCGCCCATCTCATCGATCTTGTTGATGTAGTCCCATGTCTGCTCTTCCATTTCGTTAGTTAAAGCCTCGACGAAGTAAGAACCTGCTAATGGGTCGATTGTGTTGGCAGCGCCGGTCTCTTCCGCGATGATCTGCTGCGTTCGAAGCGCAATCTGCACGGCGTGATCCGAGGGAAGGCACATCACCTCGTCGAGGGAATTAGTGTGCAGGGACTGAGTTCCGCCAAGGACAGCGGCAAGGGCTTGCGTGGCCGTCCTGACGACGTTGTTGTAAGGCTGTTGCGCCGTCAGCGAACATCCGGCTGTCTGCGTATGGAAGCGCATCCACCACGATCTCTGGTCCTTCGCCTTATAGCGGTCCCGCATAACTTTTGCCCAGATCCTCCGGGCGGCGCGCATCTTACAAATCTCCTCAAAAAAATCTACATGGGAATTGAAGAAAAATGAAAGCCGCGGAGCAAATTCATCGACGTTCAACCCCTTCCGGTTGATCACGTCCTCGACATACTCCATGCCGTCTCTAAGGGTAAAGGCAAGCTCCTGAACCGCTGTGGAACCGGCTTCCCGGATATGGTATCCGCTGATGCTGATGGTGTTCCATCTGGGAACATACTTCGTGCCGAACTCAACGGTGTCGCTGACGAGCCTGACGGACGGCTCCGGCGGGCACATTAAAGTTTTCTGCGCAATGAATTCCTTCAGCATGTCATTCTGAATCGTGCCGCCTATCTTGGTAAGAGGTATGCCCTTGATCTGCGCCGCTGCACAGTACATCGCCCAGAGCACAGTAGCCGGAGGATTGATGGTCATGGACGTAGTAATCTCATCCATGGGGATCCCGTCCACCAGTTGCAGAAAATCCTCAAGGGTATCTATGGCAACGCCGCACTTTCCACACTCGCCGCGGGCCTTGGGGGAGTCCGTGTCGTAGCCCATAAGGGTCGGGAAATCAAATGCCGTACTGAGGCCTGTCTGTCCTTCTTTGAGAAGCATGTGCCACCGTTTGTTGGTCTCCGCAGCGCTTCCCATGCCGGAAAACATCCTGAACGTCCAGAATCGTCCGCGATAACCCGTCGCCTGATTGCCACGCAAGTATGGAAACTGGCCGGGGTATCCGATATCACGGACAAAGTCCATATCCTTTATGTCATCAGGACCATAAAGCCTCCTGATCTCAAGGTCTGAAACGGTGGACCATCGTTCCTTCTGGTCAGGAACTTTACTGACCACCCTCCGGACCTCATCCTCCCATTTTTTCCTGAGCTCGCTGGATTGGCTCAGCACCTCTTTTGCAAAATACATATTACCCCTCCTTCCAATAAATCTGACATAATTGCTATTATCGATAAGTACCTGACTATCGAATCCGCGGAATCTCTCTCCTCCATGCGGGTTTGTCGAACAGAAAAAATGCCCGCAACCTCGCTGTTATCAATAAATGGACAACCGTCCAAAGTTATGCTATGCAGTGTCCGCCTGTAAAACAGCACGAAATCTGGAGGTACAGTGATGAAAATCAATATGCCTGTAAAGTTTCACGGCAATTACCGAGTCACCATACGCCAGGGTGAATGGGAAACCAGGGAACGATGCCAGAAACTTGTCGTCCGGGAGCTAACTCCGTCTGAAAAAGAACAATACTACAAACAGATGGATGAAAAACACGTTCCCACACACCAGGTGAGTTTCTTCGATTTCGGCTGCCGCCGCATTATAGAGGGCAAACTCACAGTCAACGAAGAAGACAGGGTAGCCTTCGCAGTTGAGGAAAAAGAGTATGAGTTCTCACCCTTCAGAATCGAAAAATAATTTTCATCCAGCCATATATTGAGAAACGAAAATCTTTTTACGAATCTCTATTTTTCTGCTTCTATGAGACGAGCTTTGTGTTACGGAGAGCTTTATCTCATACTCAAAAGTTTTCTTGAGATAACCACCCTCTGAATCTCGTTCGTCCCCTCATAGATCTGGCAGATCTTCGCATCCCGCATGTGTCTTTCGGCCGGATACTCTTTTGTGTAGCCGTAACCGCCGAATATCTGCACGCATTCAATGGAAGCCTTCATTGCCACATCGGACGCATAACACTTGGCCATGGCCGATTCTTTCTCAAAATCAAGATGGTTGTCTTCCATCCAGGCGGCGCGAAGGAGCATCAATTCCGCTGCATCAAGCTCCATTGCCATGTCGGCGAGTTTGAACTGGATCGCCTGGAATGTTGAAATGGGCTTACCGAACTGCACCCTCTCTTTCGCATAATTCAGGGCGTCTTCCAGAGCGGCCTTGCCTATACCACAGGCCTGGGAACCGATGCCGATTCTCCCCGCATCCAGCCCCATCATCATCTGCTTAAAGCCCTGTCCCGGTTTACCCAGGAGGTTTGCCGCCGGTATCTCAGCATCCTCGAAGACAAGCTCAGCCGTACCGGACGCAAGGATTCCCATCTTTTCCTCGATCTTGCCTACCTTAAAACCTGGGGTGTTCTTCATATCCACGATAAGATTGATGACCCCTTTATATCCTAACGCGGGATCAGTCGTGACCGCTAATACACAGTAGTGCGCCACATTGCCGTTCGTTATGAAGATTTTGGTCCCGTTAACGATATATTTGTCGCCTTTCAATACGGCGCGACACTTCAGTGCGGCAGCATCCGACCCGGCACTTGGCTCTGTTAACCCATAGCACCCTTCGACCTTCCCGCCTGCCACAGGAGTAAGGTATCTTTTCTTCTGTTCTTCCGTTCCAAAGGCCAATACGGGATATCCGTAAAGGGAATTGTTGACCGACACAATAACACCGCAGCTTGCGCACGCCTTGGAAATGGCGATCAGGCTGTGGACGTATGTCACTGTATCCATGCCCGCCCCGCCGTATTCCTGAGGTACGGCAATACCCATAATGCCCATTTCCCCGAGCTTACGGCAGATCTCTTCCGGATGCCTGTGGGTCTTGTCCAACTCTGCGGCAATAGGTTTAATCTCCTGCTCTGCGAATTTTGTTACCATCTCTCTTACGTCACGTTGATCTTCTGTTAAACCAAAATTCATGGCTCATAACCCCCCTTACAATTATGTTTAATTAAAGCAGTGTAAAACGGCTAATTACTTACCAGTGTAAACAGGTTTTCTCTTTTCGAGGAAGGCCTTCATTCCTTCTTTCTGATCATCCGTACTGAAGCACTGGGCGCAGCATTCCATTTCAAGTCTGATTCCGTTATCAAGCGCAAGATCATAACCATAATTGATCGAATGCTTGGCCATCTTCAGGGCGAATCCAGGCATACGGACCAGTTTCAGCGCGAATTTTTTCGTTTCCGGGAGAAGCTGATCGAGGGGAAATACCCTGTTTACAAGACCAATGTCGAAAGCCCTTTTCGCATCAATCTGTTCGCCGCCCATGATGAGTTCCTTGGCCCTTCCCATTCCTATCAAACGCGAAAGCCTCTGAGTTCCTCCCCATCCCGGTATCAATCCGATCAGTATTTCCGGCTGGCCGAAACGGGCTGTTTCCGATGCAAATCTCATGTCGCAGGACATGGAGATCTCTGTGCCGCCGCCCAGGGCGAAACCGTTTACCGCAGCGATGGAAGGCTTTGGCAGAGTTTCAATCAGTCGTAGAGTCTCATTGCCAAGTTCCATAAAGGCGAGGGCATCTTTAGGCCGCAGGTCCTGCATCTCTGATATATCAGCGCCTGCTACAAAGGCCTTTTCCCCTGACCCGGTGAGAATGAGAACCTTTACGGCGTCATCATTCTTACAGAGTGTAGCCGCATCCATAAGCTCCTTCATCGTTTCCGTATTCATCGCATTTAAGGCCTTGGGCCTGTTAAACGTTATTGTAGCGACACCGTCCTCAACTGTATACAAGAGGTTCTTGAATTCCATCCGAATATACCCCCTTTTCCATTTCTTCTCATGCCTCGGAAAAGTTTTCCGAGTGCATATTATTTTTTCAATTAAACTCTGGGCTTCTTAGCCCGAGAGTTCATTTTCCCGCAAGTAAGAAATTTGCCTCGTTGCAACCCTCCACTTTATCTTGACGCCATCTCGGGCCGCGTTTCCTTCTGAAGCCGACTTTACAATTGTCGAGAAAATATTCTTGACACGGAAGAACATTTCTCGAATGAAAGCATTACTTGCTATAATCGTAAAATCCTTTTCCCGTTTTTCTCCCCATGTAACCTGCATCCACATATTTCTTAAGGAGCGGGCAGGGGCGGTACTTGGAATCACCAAATCCCTTGTAAAGAACGTCCATTATGGCCCAGCATGTGTCGAGACCAATCAGGTCAGCCAACGCCAGAGGACCCATGGGGTGATTCATGCCCAGTACCATAATGTCATCAATGGCCTTGGGCGTTCCTACTCCCTCCATCAGGGTATAAACGGCCTCATTGATCATTGGCATAAGGATCCTGTTCGATATAAATCCGGGAAAGTCGTTGCATTCGACAGGAACTTTCCCAAATTGCTTGGACAGGGACTCCGTCATGTTGTACGTTTCCTGAGAGGTAGCCAAACCTCTGATGATCTCCACGAGTCTCATCACGGGAACGGGGTTCATGAAATGCATCCCGATAACTAAGGCAGGCCTCTTCGTGGCGCCGGCTATCCTCGTAATGGGGATAGAGGATGTATTTGTGGCCAGGATGACCCCGGGCTTGCAGACTTCATCAAGCTTTCTGAAAATCCCAAGTTTGAGATCTTCTCTCTCTATGGCTGCCTCCACAACAAAATCGGCATCCTTCATGTCTTCCAGATTCGTGCTCTTCTTGATACGGCCCATGATTTCTTTTTTCTGGTCAGCAGTCAGCTTTTCCTTGGCAACAAGGCGGTCCAGGTTTTTTGAAATCGTATCGTACCCCTTGTCGACAAACTGATCTGCAATGTCATTCATGATTACATTGAGTCCCCCCGGGTTTGCAGCAACCTGAGCTATGCCGTTGCCCATCTGACCGGCTCCGATAACACCGAATGTCTTAACTGCCATCACTACCTCCCTCCCGTTATTTTTTTGTTCTCAGAACATCAGCTTTCCATTAAGGCAAACAGAAGATCTCTTCCCGTACCATTTCATCGGAGATAAGCGAGACCATATGGTCGAAAAAAAGAGCCTGAGCCCCAGGGAAAGTCAATCGTTTACACTTTGATCAGCATAGCGTCACCCTGAGCATGGCCCGAGCAGATTCCACATATCCCGATCCCGCCGCCTCTTCGCCGCAGTTCGTAGGCAAGAGTCATGACGATTCTCGCGCCTGTCGCACCTATCGGGTGACCATATGCTATGGCGCTTCCATTAACATTGACTCTCTTATACATATCTTCCTTGCTCATGCCTAAGATGTAGCGGGCACTAACCAAGACGACAGCAGCAAAGGCCTCGTTGATTTCCAGCAGATCTATCTGATCGAGGGTCATGCCATTCTGCTCGAGAAGTTTTCTGATTGCGAGTCCCGGCACTGTCGCAATATCCTTCGGCGGCTGTGAAACCTCTGCGTAATCCAGAATGGTAAACAGGGGTTTTATGCCCAGTTTGTCCGCCATTTCCCTGCTCATTAAGAGACACACGTCTCCGCCGTCATTGACGCCCGGCGCATTGCCGGCCGTGACGCTTCCGGGACCTCCGGTGACCGGGCTCTTGTGATTGAAGACCGGCGGCAGCTTGGCTAAGCCCTCCAAAGTTGTTTCCGGCCTTGGTCCTTCGTCTTTGTCGAAGATGACGACCTTCTTACCCTGCTTCACCTCGACGGGAAATATTTCGTCGTCCAATTTCCCCGTCTTCATGGCATCAACTGCTGCCAGTTGGGAGCGAAGGGCCCATTCATCCTGGTCCTGCCGTGTAACTCCAAATTCATCTCCAACCTCAGAGCCGTGAATGGCCATATGCCGGTTATAGAATGCATCCCAAAGCCCATCGTATACAACCAAATCAAGGGCCGGTCGGGTCGGGAGGCCCATCCTTGCCCCCCATCTCATCTCAGGCAGGGCATACGGGCCATTGCTCATACTCTCCTGGCCGCCGGCTACGCAGATTTCGGCCCTTCCCAGTTGTATCATCTGGACTGCAAGATCGATCGGCTTAATACCTGAAGAACATACTTTATTGATTGTAATGGAGGGAATGGATTCGGGGAGACCGGCCAGGATAGTTGCCTGCCTGCTGGGGATCTGCCCACACCCCGCAGGAACTACCTGCCCCAAGAAAACGTAATCCACATCGGCTGGTTTGACCTTTCCATTTGTCCGCCTGATTACTTCCTTGATCGCCAAGGCACCGAGCTCCGGAGCTGTGAAATCTTTCAGCGCTCCCCCGAATCTGCCGTATGGCGTCCGGCATGCTTCAACAACGACAACTTCTCTGACGCTCTTGAATTGATTTTTTATTTTCCGTCCCATGGTTGAGAAATCAGGTTTTCTCTGACCGAACTTTGAGATTGGAGCATGCGCATACATCTCTGCCCTGGTCTTTTCCAACTTCTGTGGTACTTTTTCCATTACTACCCCCATTTTAAAGATTTGCGAAATCAGATTTTGTCTTCGGATGAAGCGAGAATTTACTCTCACCGCGTTCGAAAACAATTTTCAAAGCAACTATTGTAACTGAACGGTCAAAGGTTATCTTCCGTTGTTATCTTCCGAGCTAATATGCAGGAACCTTGAGCGTCACGCCCCGAGATCCATCTACGCCGATTCTTTCAGGCTGTTAATGATGTCCCTTGCAACTATCATCCGTTGGATCTGGTTGGTTCCTTCATAGATCAACGTAATCCGGAGGTCTCTCGCATAACGTTCAACAGGGAATTCATTGGTGTATCCATATCCCCCAAGCATCTGAATAGCGTTGAAACACGCCCTATCAGCTGCTTCGGTCGCAAAATACTTTGCCATGGACGCTTCTCTTGCAAAGGGTTTGCCCTGCTCTTTCTTGAACGCTGCATTCATGAGGAGAAGTCTTGCCGCCTCCAATTCCGTATAGGATTCCGCAATCATCCACTGGATTGCCTGGAAATTCGTTATGGACTGATCGAATTGCTTCCTCTCTATTGCATATCGTGTGGCATAATCCATCGCTGCAAGTCCGATACCCAAACCAAGAGATCCTATGCCTATACGTCCACCGGCGAGTTCTCCTGTGGCTGTCTTGAAGCCGCCATTCATTTTCCCCATAAGGGCTGATTTCGGTATCCGGCAGTCTTCAAAGATCAGTTCATTAGTCGATGAAGCATGCTGTCCCATTTTGTGCTCTAGACGGCCAATCTTAAAACCGGGGGCGCCGTTTTCAACAAGAAATGTGCTGATGCCGCTGCCTTTCTTCGCCTTTTTATCGGTCACTGCCCAAACGACAAACACGCCCGCGTATTCGGCACTGGTAATAAATATCTTTGACCCGTTGAGAACCCACTGATCGCCGTCCAGAACAGCAGATGTCTGAAGCGCCCCTGCATCGGAGCCAGCCATGGTTTCAGTCAAGGCAAAACCGCCGGCATAGTATTCACCCGAGCAAATCTTCGGGATGTATACCATCTTCTGCTCTTCCGAGCCGATTGCCTGTATTACCTCACAGACCATATTATTGACGGACATGGTAACCGCCGTAGAAGCACAAGCCCTGGCGATTTCCGTAACTGCAAGACTAAAGGACACAACGCCCGCTTCAGAGCCTCCATATTCGCTCTTCACATTGATGCCCATCAAACCGAGTTCGGCAAGTTTCTTCAAATTTTTTAGGAAGGTATCCCGATCGCCTACCTGGTCAAGCCGCGCCGCTACGGGTTCAAGTTCTGTCTTTGCAAAGCGCCGGGCTGTATCCTGAATGATTGTTTGCTCTTCTATTAGATCTAAATTCGTATGCCTTCCTCCCTTCTAATTATCCTGCCAGCCTGCCTGAGCGGCAGGTTGACAGGATCCACATATTAGAGTTGTTTTCTAACCAATAATTGACTTGATCGCGGCGGGATATTCAGTTTTCGCCGGTAGGAAGATCAATTCCGGGTCAACGAACTCCCTGAGGACAAAGAGCTCCTTGTAAGTCGGGATTGGAGTTTCACCTTTAACTTTTGAAACATTCAGATCAAAACCACAATTCTCTTTGACCTTCTCCACGGTGATACCGGGGTGGCAGGTTTCCAGGTAAATGATCCCCTTTTCATCAAACCGGTATACGCCCATATTCGTTACCACACCACAGGGGCCGCAATCCGCATAAGGAGTTCCTTTCCAGACCTCCTTCTTCGGCTTCCACTCCCGTGTCTTGAAGTCCCAGCACCACCAGCCGGGTGTTGTTGTATAATCATTTCTCTCCAGGAACCTCCTCTTCTCCTGGAGGATTATGTAAGCGACCCTTTTCGACATGGTTCCTATGTCCGAGTTCCCTCCGGACCCTGTAAAGCGGTGCACTGGGGCATAGTAATCGCCGATTGACGTGACGTTTACTCCGCCGTACTTATCGATGGCCGCCCCACCGAGGAAACCTAACGTGACAAAACCCTGCTGCAAATAGTATCCGAAGGTATCAACCAGCCCGCCCAGGGTGGAGCACAAATTTGCCGCCCTCTGGTCGCTCACGGACATAGGCACATGCATGGTTTTACCATCGCATATCCCCGATTCGTATATCAACACGGCGTTGGGTGCATTCAACATGTTGGCGGCCATAATCCCCACCATGGGAAGCCCAGTACCGGCAAAGACAATGTCGTCATTCAGAACTTCGTGAGCAATGGCGATTGCCATCAATTCCGGCAGTATAAATTCACCCGCTTTGGCCTTCTCATCGGGCATCTTATCGATCAATTCCATCAACTGTTCCATCGTTTTAGCCATTTTAATTCCCCCCTTTCCTTTAATAGCCACTGCGAGCGACAGATAAAGGCATCTTCATCCTCGGTGCCGGGTTCTTTCCTCGCATCATCTTGGTGCTGTATCCGGTAGTGCTGTCCGCTTTAAGAGACAACAATTTCTTTGCACCGAGCTTAACAATAAATTCTTCCCAGTTCTTCGGACCAAAAACCCATTCATCGAGCCATTTTTTCAAGTCCTCTACGTTTCTTGATGCCTTATCCATGTCCCGCATAAAGGGCGCGTCGTAGTCATAATAGAAAGGGACACCACTCGGGAAGGCTCCCCAGGGTGCTTCCACAATAGCGTCAACAGTAAAGAAAGGAATCTGATTGGCTTCCGGATCCTTTCTCATCTCTCCCTCGGCAACTACCTCTTCGGCAGTGATTACGACCTTGTCACAGGCAAAGGCGATTTCTTTGTCAATCGTCCCGACGCCCCGCCATCTTGCCGTTCCCTTGTCACCTACCTTAGATACGTGAATGACTGCCAATTCCGGCCTTGCAGCAGGCAGGAGGACAACCTCTCCATCGCCAAAGAAGGGTTCTTCGATCTGGATGAATTTTTTCTTTGAAATTCTTGGATTCTTACCAGTTCTGAGGCCAGCTTTTCCCAATGCATCATAGTCCGGATTGTAGAGGTCCGATCCCAGCGGCGCATAATAGGGAATGAAGGGCGCGCCGATGGCGCCGGCAAGGAATCTCATGGCCATGGCGCCGTGAGAATAATCCTCAAGGATCATCTTTCCTGCCTTATAGATTCGTTCCATATTGATGTCGAGTTTTCCCGCCATCTCGCCCCAGCCCATCCAGTCGGTTTCATAAATCTTAATGGCGCCGACGGTATTAAGGAGCCAGGTGCAGCAACTGCCGTGCCTGTCGATAACATGCAGGTCCTTATATTTTTGCCTTACCACTTCCCAGGCAAAGGCCATCGGGTTTCTGTTGAACCCCGTAAAGCCGCTGAAGGCAATCTGGATGCCGTTGTGCATGTATTTCTTGACCGCTTCTTCAAGCGTCATAATCTCAGCTTTCTTAGCTTTCCCGCGAATTCTCGCCATAACTTCCTCCTTTTCAAAAAAACATTACCGATTCGCATACCCCTCCTCGTTCACGGAAACAACATCCGCGCATGAGCAGCATATGCTTAAATGCGAGGTAAAGGGGCATTGGTCAGCCCCTTTACCTCGACTCGAATTAATTAATGATGCTCATCATGAGTGTAGAAAGGCCACTTGTGGAAGAACCACTCGTTCCAGAGAAGAGGGATGATCCACCAGAAGTTCCAGATGAGGGATTCACCATTGATAAACCGTTCGGCTAAACCATGCTCCATGTGATGATTGCCCAGTCCCCAGTGACCGAAGTTTATGTAATAGTAACAGTAGTAAAGAACTACTGTTAAAATAAGCACACCTACTGTTCTAAACCAGAATCCGCCCCAGGAATCCACATTCTTCGCCGGAGACATATCGTCAAAGTAGTGGTGCCACTGGAGGAAGGGAATCAGGGTCATACCGGCGATCTCCGCTGAATGTATCCACAGGAAGCGCGCGGGGTTTCCCTTGTCCCCTGCAGGCAGATGATGAATGACATCATTCATGTCCGCCCATAGCGGAATGATGTTCAGACAAATCAGGGCTATTAGATATCCAGCCACAACGGTTATACAAAAAGAAATGAGACCTTTCCAAGGCTGAGCCACCTTAATGAGCGTCCAGGGTTTCATGCGCCAGACGTTAGGCGTCATGAAGAGGATGATGATCATCCACTCCCACCAGCCAAAGACCCAATACACATGGGGAGTTCCACCAGAGAAACCAACCCACCAGGGAGTGTTGAATCCAATAGAACTACCGAACATCTTGCCCCAGACCAGACCAAAGAAAGGAACGATAAGAACTACATAGAAGAAAAGGGTAAGGAGGCTGCACCAGCCAATCTCGGCAAGACCTGCTGCGGGCTGCTCCAGGTTGCTGGGACGGATCGGCCATTTACCAAAGTAGATCGTCACAAACGGATACGAGAAGAACCCGATCAGAACAAATCCCACGATTGCACTCTGGGCAAGGTGCGCTTTTTGCATTACCTCCAAGGTAATTATTTTCCCGTCGGGCAACACTATCGCCC
>Ga0209777_10003060_pt1 | contig 21177 bp, 17 predicted proteins | sample FrelakmetHBP12HB_FD_187147 | JGI IMG/M metagenome (GOLD analysis project Ga0209777, IMG submission 187147) | Freshwater lake sediment microbial communities from the University of Notre Dame, USA, for methane emissions studies -HBP12 HB (SPAdes)... | ecosystem: Environmental > Aquatic >...
TCAAGCCCGTGGGTGTGGTGTTGACGCATCGCAAGGATTACATACCCAAGTTCATCTATTACCACACCTGAGACAGGCTAAGAAGCTGTTTCAGACCCCGATGTATGTGGCACCGCCGCCCTCGGCGGTGCATGTTCTCAGGCATGCCGCACCGCCGAGGGCGGCGGTGCCACAGTTATGAAACAACTTCTAAGGGGGGGCGGGCCGCCATGCCGGCTGTTCCCGGCGCCTTCCGGTCCGCGTACCGAACGATGAGCAACGCTCCGGACATTCCGGGCCGTCCCGCTTCAAACACGCCCGCCGCGCGTGCGCCGGCGCGGCCCGTGACCGTGGGGCTCCTCGTGGCCGCCGGGCTCTCGGCGGCCTATGCCAATACGTTCGCCGAGATGTGGCGGCGGTGGTTCCCCTCCTGGCACTACGCGGACCTCGGCCTCTACGACAAGATCGTGGGGGGCGAGAGCTACTACACCCACGGCCCGCTCGTGCCGCTCGTGAGCCTGCTCATGGCGATCCTGCTCCTTCGCCACACGCGGGTGCCCCTCGCCCCGCGGCCGGTGACGGGCCTGCTGGTCGTCGCGGCCGGCCTGCTCGTGCACGGCGCGGCATGCTTCGCCCGGGTCAACTTCCTGAGCGCCTTCACGCTGATCGGCGTCCTGGCGGGCCTCGTTCTGGCGCTGTGGGGCTGGCGGGCCCTCAGGCGGCTGTGGTTTCCCCTGGCGTTCCTGGCCTTCATGGTGCCGCTGCCCGAGGTGTCGATCGCCCAGCTCAACTGCCGCCTGAAATTGTGGGCGGCGGACTCGGGCGTCACGCTCGCCAACCTCCTCGGCGTCATCGTCGAGCGGTCGGGCAACGTCGTGTTCCTCGAGGGCGGCAAAAGCCTCGTCATCGCCAACGTCTGCAACGGCCTTCGGACGCTCATCAGCCTGCTGGCGTTCGGGGCCCTCTACGCCTACGTGTGCAAGCTCCGGGGACTTTGGCGCCTCCTGCTCTTTGCGGCCTCGGTGCCCGTGGCGGTCGTGAGCAACGCCGTCCGGATCACGAGCCTCATCGTCGTCGCGGACGTGTGGGACACGAAGACGGCCACCGGGTGGTACCACGACACGTCGGGGATCCTGATCTACGCCCTCGCGTTCGGCCTGATGTTCGGCCTGGAGCGGTTCATCCTCTGGGCCCGGAAGGCGGTCGGGAGGCCGGCCGAGATCCTGCCGCTCTTCCACGGCGAGCTTCGCGGCCCGGACGACAGCCGGCAGTGGCCGACGCTCGCCTGTGCCATCGGCGGCCGCACGGGCTGGGTGGCGGTGGTCCTCGTACTCGTGGCCGCCGGCGGGGCCTGGGCGCTCAACCGGGCGGTGCCCTCCGTCTGGAACCAGCACATGGCCGCCCAGGCGATGCCGGCGACGATCGAGCTGGACGGACTCCAGTGGCACGGCCGCGACCTGGAGATGGACGAAAACACCCTCACCATCCTGGAGACGCGGGACTACCTCTACCGGCGGTACACGGCGGCCGGCGCCGCCCCGCTGGACTTCTGCGTCGTGTTCAGCATGGACAACCGGAAGGGCACCCACCCGCCCGACATCTGCCTGGAAGGGGGCGGCCAGGAGATCGTCGACAAGCGCGACGTGCTCGTGCACGGCGTGGAAGGGCGCGGCGACGTGGCTTGCCGCGCGATCGTCGTCCAGTCCGGCGCCCGACGGGAATATTTCCTGTATGTCTATAAGTGCGGGAACTCCTACACCCCCAGCTTCTGGGGGCAGCAGCTCACGATTTTCGTCAACGGCCTCCTCGCGCGGAACGCCAGCGGCGCGCTCGTCCGCGTCTCCACGCCGGCCGATGGCGACCTGGAGGAGGCCGGCCGGCGGTCGATGACAATGCTCAAGGCGGCCATCCCGTATCTGGATCGCGCCTTGCCTTGAGCCCTGGAGGTGAACGATGCGACGAGTCGTGCTGATCCTGATCATTGTGGGCGTCCTGGTCGTGCTGGCGGGCGGGACCGTCTGGTATCTGCACCGCAACAGCACCGCCAAGCTCCTCGCGCGGGCCGAGGTGGCGATGCAGGCCAAGCAGTTCGAGCGGTCCCTGGAGCTCTCTGAGGCCGCCATTGCGAAGGAGCCGGACAACTGGCGCGGCTACTTCGTCCGCGCCGCCGCCTACAGCAACCTCCTGAAGTTCGACGACGCCCGCCGCTCGCTCGATGAGGCGGCCAAACATAACCCGCCGGGCGTCACCGTCGAACTCGCGATCGCGGATACCTATGCCATGCCCGGCCGGCGCACCCTGGCGTCGGAGGACGCCGGCCGCCAGCCGGCGGCGTTGCGCGAGGCCATCGCCCAGATCAAGAAGGCCAACGAGTATCTGGCCGGTATCAAGGCCGCCGAGGGCAAGGACCGCCTGGACGTGCGCCAAGCCGTGGGACTCAACCTGGTCCAGATGGGCTTCGGACAGCGGGCCTTGGCGGCAGGCCTCGAACAGGAGGCGCAAAGGGCCGAGAGTGCCGGCGACGCGGCGGCGCGCCAGAAGGCGACCCGGGAGTCCGCCGATGCCTCCAAGGCTGCCGCCAAGACGTTGGACGAGGCGGGCCTCGCGCTCCTGGAAGTCGTGAAGGGCGACCCGCGGCGCGACCTGGCCGCCCGCACGCTGGTGGAGGTGGGTGTCGCCACCAAGGACCCGAAGCTCCTGGCGGCCGCCTCCGAGAATATCCTGTCGCAGGAGGATCCGCCGGCCCGCGCGGCCGTGATGCTGATTCGCAACGACCTGGACACGACCGAGGGCTTGAGCAGGGCCGAGAGATCGAAGAAGCTGGCCGCCGCCGCGGCGAAGCTCGAGGCCATCCTCGCGAAGCACCCCGACGAGCTCGACGCCAAGCTGGCCCGGGCCGAGGTGGCCCTGCGCCAGCGGGACTGGGCCAAGGCCGAGGGCCTCTGCAAGGAAGTGCTGGCGGCCAAGCCCACTCAGACACAGCAGCTTCAGGCCAAGTTCACCCAGGCGAGGGCCCTGATCGCCCAGGGCAAGGCCGTCGAGGCCGAAACGCTCCTCGGCCAGGTGAAGACGGTTGCCGCGCAGAGCCCCGAAGCCCAGTACGCCTATGCCCTGGCGGCCATGGCCGTCGGCAAGAAGGAGCCGGCCCGAGAGGCCATGCGGACCGTGACCCGCCTGGACCCCAAGCACGGGGGCGCCCGCCGGTTCCTCGCCCAGTCGCTCCTCGACGACGGCTTTGCGGCGGAAGCCTTCCCCGACGCCAACGAGTACCTCAAGGAACACCCCGACGACCCCGATGCGCTGCGCCTCTTCGTTCGTGCCGCCAAGGCACGGGACCAGGAGGGCCTCGCCGAGGAGAAGGTCATCGGTTTCCTGAAGGCATGCGACAAAGACCTCGGCGATTATCTGGCGGGCCTCGCCAAGGGGAAGCTTCCCGAACCCGCCGAGATCGCCAAATTCAAGGGCGTTCCCGCGAATCCCGAGCGGATGCTGGCGGCCGCCGAGGCGTTCGATGAACTGGGCGACCGGGCGCGGGCGATGGCCGTGCGGCGACGGGCCGCCGAGTGCCGTGTCACCACGTCCGACGAGTCCTTGGCGACCGCCGAGGCCCTCGTGGCCGTCGGGCGGGTCCCCGAGGCCGAGCAGCGGCTGACCCAGAAGCGCACCGAAGACCCCGACGACGCGCGGTTCGCATGGGGCCTGGCGCGGCTGTATGAGGGCACCGGGCGCGGCAGCCAGGCGATTGAGGCGTATCGCGCGGCCGTGAAAATCGAGCCGCAGGTCCCCGCCTACCGTGAATCGCTCGCGCGGGCCCTGCTGGGCGCGGGACTCCTCGACGACTGCGTGGCTGAGTGCCAGGCCATCCTCAGTGGCGACCCGACCAACGCGAGGGCCCAGCAGTTCGTCGCCCAGGTCCGCCTCATCCGCGGGGAGGTCAACCTCGACGAGATGCTCCGCCAGAGCGGGGCGGCCGCCCCGACCGGGCTGCGGCTGGCCCAGACCTACCGCAACAACGGGCAGACCCCAAAGTGCATCGACCTGTGCCTCGCCGAACTCAAGAAGACGCCCGCCAACGCCGATGCCCGGTCGCTGCTGGGCCAGGCTTATCTGGACCTTGGCCAGACCGATAAGGCCATCGAGCAGTGGACGGCCGCCGTCAAGGACGCCCCGACCCAGATCGTCTACTACCTTCAGTTGGCCGACGTGCTGAGCAAGGGCAAGACCCCCGAGGAGATCCAGGCGGCGATGGCGGCCATTCCGGGCGCGAAGCGAGATATGCTCGACCTCGTGACGGCGTGGCTCTTCGACCGGGCGGGCCGCCATGACGCCGCCGCCGAGAGCTACGGCCGGCTCGTGGAACGGCAGGACGCTTCCGCCGGCGAGCGCGACCGCGCCCGCCTCCTGCGCGCCCAGTCCCTGGCCCGCGCGGGCAAGCTCGACCAGGCGCTCGCCGAGCTCGACAAGCTGGCCGCCGAGCCCAACTGGCAGACCTCGGCCCTCCTGGCGAAGGCGTCGCTGCTGGCCGCGAGCAACCGGGCCAAAGAGGCCGAGTCCCTCCTGGCGTCCCTGGACCAGCGGGCCACGAAGGACAAGGACTACGCGCTCCTGGACCGCCTGATTCCCATGTACATGGACCTGTCCCGGTCGCAGGAGGCGCTGGCCGCCGCCGACCGCCTGGTCGCGCTGGCGCCGAGCGACTCCCGGCCCTACGCGGTGCGGGCCGCGATCCTGGCCTCGCTCGAGCGGCTCCCCGAGGCCGCCGAGTGTTATCGCAAGGCGATCGAGCGGCAACCCGGCAACCATGCGCTACACCTCGCGCTGGCGCGGGCGCTCGATGCCGCCGGCGACCCGCCCGCTGCCATGAAGGAGCTCAAGGACTTTGAGGCCGAGGGCGAAGCGGCGCGTCCTCTTGCCTTGTTCGAGCTGGGCGACATGTATGCCCGCTGGGGCCTCCCGGCCCAGGCCGCCGAGACCTACGAGGCCCTCGCCAAGCTCGGCCACGAGGGCGACCCGCGGCTTCAGCTTGCCCTCGGCCAGGCCTTTGCCCGGCTTGGGAACAAGGGCCGGGCCCGCGAGGTCCTCGGCAAGATCCCGGCCTACGCCGCCCAGTACGTTCCCGCGCGCCAGGTCCTCTCCGAGCTCGAAGACACGGACGAGGCGAAGCTCAAGGTCCTTCGCGACGTCCGCAAGGCCAAGAAAGGCCAGGGCGATGTTCTGCTCCATGAGATGCGCATCCTGATGGACGCCGGCCGCCCGGCCGAGGCCGTGAAGGCCCTCCAGGAGTTCGTGGCCGACGGCAACACCGCGCCCGAGGCGGCCAACGGCATGGCACTGCAAGCGATGGACATGGCCCAGGATTGGCGCGGCGCCACGGCGCTGGCGGCACGGACCGCCGAGGAGACGCGATCCCCGAGATGGCGCCTGGTGGCGGCCCTCCTTGCCATCGAAGTCGATCCGAACGCGGCCAAGGGGTTCCTGGCCGACCCGGCCAAGGCGGAAGCCTCCGAGGCCGTCCTGGGTCTCCTGGCCGCCTCGCGGGACGGGCAGCCTCTGGACCCGTGGAAGGCTCGCCTGGCTGAGCTCCTGAAGGCACCTGAGAAGGCGCCCGCGGGCGCGAAACTGCCCCCGCGGATGCCTCCGGCCGTGCGCCTGCTGGCAGCCCTCGTTGCGGGTGCGAAGGGCGACGCCGACGCCCAGTTGGCGGCATGGCAGGGCGGCGGGATTGGCCGCGCTGCCAGCGCTGAGCTGGTGGCCTCGGCCGCGAATAACCCCAAGGCCGACGCCGAGGCCCGCGAGCTCCTTAAGGCGTCGCTGGCCCTCGACATGGGCCTGCCGACGGCGGCGCGCGAATGGGCGATGAAGATCCTCAAGGCCCGCCCGACGTGCCAGTGGGCGGCCGCCCTCGTCTTGCAGAGCAATCCCGCTCCGGCGTACGTCGCCGACGTGCTCCAGACGCTTCAGCCCGCCGACTGCCTCCTGGCCCAGACGGTCCGCGCCCGGCGCTTCGTCGACGCGAACCAGAACGACAAAGCGGCCGAGATCTGGAAGGCTGTTGCAACGGCCGACAAGACCAACGCCGAGGCCGTGATGAACCTCGGGATCGCCCTGGAGCGCGCGGGGCGCCCCGAGGAGGCCCTGCCCCTGTACCGCCAGGTGTGGGAGTCCAGCAAGCACCCGATTGCCGGGAACAACGCGACCTACATCGTCACGCAGTTGCACGCGAAGGATTCTGCCAGGCTGGCCGAGGCGGCCGGCTGGATGGAGGCCGTCGTCAAGACCGCGCCCGGCGTGCCCGCCTTCCGCGACACGCTGGGATGGGTCGCCCACCTCCAGGGCCGCGACGACGTCGCCGTGATCGAGCTCCGCCGCGCCGTCAAGGGCCTGCCCGAATCGCCCGAGGTCCACTATCACCTGGGCACGGTCGAGGCCGCCCTCGGGCACGCGGACCTGGCGCGGTGGCACCTGGCGGCCACCGTCAGCCTCGGCGAGAAGCTCAAGGCCCAGAAGGGCGGCCTTTCCGCCAGTGCCCAGCAGGCGGTGCGCCTGGCCGGAGAAGCTCTCGCCAAGCGCGACAAGCCGAAGCCATGAACCGACCTTCCGACGAGGGGTCGCCTCGCACGCCGGCGCCGCCGGTCGTGCACATGCTCAGCTTCGACGTGGAGGAGTACTTCCAGGTCGAGGCCGCGGCCCGCGGGGGCGTGACCGCCGACCAGTGGGAGGCCTTTCCGAAGCGGCTGGAGCCCGTGATCGACCGGCTGCTGGAGACGCTGGCCGCTCACCGCGCCTCGGCCACCTTCTTCGTCCTGGGGTGGGTGGCGCGCCACGAGCGGGATCTCATCGCCCGCATCGCCGAGGCCGGCCACGAGATCGCCTCGCATGGCATGTCGCACCGCATGCTCGGCCGACTGACGCCGGAGGAGTTTACGCAGGATCTACGCAACAGCCGTCGCCTCTTGGAGGACATTGCCGGGCGGCCGGTTATCGGCTACCGCGCGCCGACGTTTTCGATCACCCACCGGACTGCCTGGGCGCTGGACGTCCTGGCCGACGAAGGATTTCAATACGATTCGTCCGTCTTCCCGGTTCGCCACGACCGCTACGGTGTGCCCGATGCGCCGCCTTGCGTCCACCGTGCCGTGGGGCCTGGCGGCCGCGGCCTCCTGGAGATACCGCCCTTGACGATGCGGCTGGCCCGCGCGAACTGGCCGGTCGGAGGCGGAGGGTACCTGCGGCTGCTGCCGGTCCGCGTCCCGGCCCACGCGCTGCGTGCGGCCGGCCGGCGCGGCCAGGCGGCCATGCTCTACCTGCACCCGTGGGAGCTCGACCCGGATCAACCCCTGTTGCCGATGTCGCGCCCGTCGCGGCTGCGGCACCGCCTGGGGCTTCGCGGGACGGCACGGAAGCTCCAGTGGCTCCTCGCGCGGTTCCGCTTCGGCGCGGCCCGCGATCTTCTCGGGGCGCTCAAGGCCTCCGTCCTGGCGGAGCACGTGTACGGCGGCCGCGGCGCGTGAGGCTGGGACAACGCATATAGATTTACTGCGGACCATTATCGATACTATCGTGGAATGGTCCAGGCTACTCCCTCGCCAGGCCGAGCAACTGCTTCACGGTCGTTGTGCGGCCGCCGCGGATCACCTCGATGTCCACGATCTCGCCGGGATGGCAGGCCTGCACGGCGGCCGTGAGGTCGCGCGGCGCCGGCGTGGCCTGTCCGCCGATCGAGAGGACCACGTCGTCGATCTTGAGGGTCGCCTCCTCCTGGGCGGCCTGACCCTTGACGAACCCCGCAATCCGGACGCCGCCTTCGGCGGCTTCCATCTTGATACCCAGAAGCGTCTTGGAAGCCCGGGCGGGCTGCCAGGGCGGCGGCTGCGCCAGGACCCAGGCCCGCCAGTCCGGGTCGGCCTCGCCCAGGGGCTTGCCGAGGATCTGCTCGAGCGACCGCGCGCCCGTGGGGTCTTTCCCGTAGTCGGCCTTGTAGGCCTGGTAGAACTCTTCGAGCTTGCCCAGGCGATGAAGGTAGTACATAACGTAGTGCGCCTCGGCATAGAGGAGGTCGGCCTGGCCGTCGTCTGCGAACGCCTCGTGGGGGGCCGCGCACAAGGCGGCGAGCGGCCGGGCCTTCTCCGCCCGCAGGGCCTCCTGGAGGGTCGCGAGGTCCCTTCCGGGGAGGATCTCCAGCTTCCCGTCGCGGCACTCGGACCGCTGGAACAGCGTGGCCAGGCCCTCGCATACCCACGGCGCATGGCGCTGGCCGGCCGCGGCCTGGTCACTGTGATGCAGGGCATGCGTGAACTCGTGGAAGAGCACGTCGCTCAGGCTGAGGCTCTGGAGCGTCCGCGTCGCCTCTTGGTAGAAGCCCGCCGCCTTGGCGCGGGGGACGGACTTGCGGTAGTCGGCCGCCGTCGGCAGGACCACGGTCACGTTCCAGGGCAACCCCTGGCGGAAGAGGATCCGGCGCTGGGCGTCGGCGAAGGCGCCCATCCGCCGGACGGTGTCGCCGAGAAGGGCGGGGGCCAGGGCCGAAACGTAGACGACGTGTCGCTGGGCGTCGATCTGGGTGACGTAGTCGGGTCCGTACCGTTTCGCGGCCGCCTCGGCAAGCCCCTTGGCCTCGGCCGCCAGGTCCGTGCCGGCCGCGGACGGGGCAGGGGGCGCCTTCCCCCTCTCGGCGGCCGCGGCGAGCTTGGACGGCGCCAGGGGAGCGAGGCCGGCCTCTTCTGCCAGGCGGGCGATCATGGCCTTGACGGCCGGGTCCGGCTTGACATCGGCGCTCGTGGGGATGAGCCTGGCGGACGCCCCGACGACCCGCCACTTATCATCTTTCTTCTCGACCTTCAGATGGACCTCTCCCAGCGAAGCGAGGTGCGCGCCCGCCTGGACCACGAGCGTTTCCCGGCCGGTTGCATCCTTGACGCGCATGCCGGCCGGCAAGGCGGTGTGCGTGTGGCCGCCGACCACGAGGTCGATACCCGGCACGATGCTGGCCAGCAGGAGGTCCAGCGGGGCGCCCAGGTGCGACACGGCCACGACGACGTCGGCCTGCCGGCGGAGCTTCGGGACGAGGACCGACGCGGTTTCGTACGCATCGGCGACCGCGAGCGGGGCCGCGCAGGAATCCTCCGCGTTCACCGTGCACAGTCCGAAGAACGCCACGCGGACCGGCCCCGCCTTCCCGATGACGAACTCCTTGCCGAGAAGGTCGCCCGTGGCCTTCAGCTTCACGTTGGCCGTCAGTGTGGGGAACCGGGCCAGTCCCATGAGCGCCTGGAGGTTCGGGACGCCGTCGTAGAAATCGCCGTTGCCGGGGGTCCAGAGGTCATACGCGAGGTGATTCATCAGGGCGATGTTCGCGCGGCCCAGGCTCTTCTGCGTCAGGGGGTCGCCGCGGCTGAGGACGTCGCCCGCATCGACCAGGAAGACCCTGGCGGCCTTGTCGGACTTGCGAGAGTCGGCGACCAGCGTCGCCAATCGCGCGTAGCCGCCGGGGCTCTCGGGCGAGGCGGAAGGCGGCTCCAGCATGCCGTGGGCGTCGTTGGTGTGGAGGACCGTGATCTCCACGACCTCGTCGGCCGCCGCGCGCGGCGAAGGCGGCGCGGGCTCGGCCGCGTGGCTGGACGCCAGCGCGAGCAAGGCCAGCAGGACCGCTATGAGTCCGTTCCGATGGTTCAAGATGCGTTCCCGTCGGCCGCAGTATACATCGTCCGGCGCCGCGTTGCCAAGCCCTTCATGAAAGCCAAGAGGGTCGGCTTGACAACCGGGGGCGGGAAACGGTAGAATCTTCGCGAGTTGTGGCCACTTGTCACAACTTGTCATCACCTAACAACAATAAGAGCCACCTTAGCTCAACGGTAGAGCACCGCTTTCGTAAAGCGGGGGTTTCGGGTTCAAATCCCGAAGGTGGCTCCAGCAGCTAACCGCCACAAGTCAATGACTTGTGGCGTTCTTTTTGGTACCGTGGGCGGTCGGCGGCCTGTGTTCTGCGAGCGGCTTCATGGCTCTTCCGGGCCGCCCGGAGCAGGGGTTGCTCGTCGACGGCGGCATCTCCGACGACCTGGCCTATGCCCCCGGCATCCTGGCGATGTTCAACTGGGCCGAGAAGTGCCCCTGGAAACGGCTGGCGATCGAGCCGGGCGGGCACGGGTACTTTCCGAAGCCCTCGCGGCCCGAGATGGAGAAGGAACTGGCGGAGTTTCTGAAGGTCCGGCCGGAGGCGGCGCCGGCCGGGAAGTAGCCTGACAACGCTGTCTTGTGTTTTCAGCTCCGGCAGGGGCGGAAGAAACGGGATGCGGGCGGCGCTGTAATTCTACGGGTGCCCCCCTTATCCCTGTTCCCGGGCTGCCCCGAAATAGGGGAAGCGTCCCTGGCTCCAATCAGGTATTCCGGATGGTTATCATGAACGGGAACAAGGTGATGCGATGAACGAGATCTCGGCAGGCCTATTGCTACCTGTTGACGGCGCGAAGAAGGAAGTAGGAGTGACAATTGTGGACATATTGCGCGGCTACAGCTTGCTCGCTCCTTGGAAATGTGGAAATACTGAGCCCTTGAGAATCGATTGCAGCGCAATGTCTACGGAGGATGTTGTCGCTGCCTACTGGGGCGACTTCTTCATGTGGTCAAGTGCCAAGCATCGAATGCATGGGATTGCCGACGAGGAATGGGGAAAGACAGCGATATTCGTTTATGGGCGCGTGGCCGATCGCATAGTAAGGGACATATACGAGTGCTTCGAGACCACGACGACGCAACTGCCAGTGGATTTTGGTTGGATTCATATTCTAGGAGATTCGGAGCGAATCCAGTATCGCAGTGATCCTAAGCGGATGCTGAATCCGTTCAACGCCGGTGTTACATACCCCGACCTGGCCGGGGGCATCCCGAACCTTGGTTGGGTAACTATCTTCGGGAAGCCGTACGCCGAGCGGATTGAAAAACGCGCGATTGAGAAGATCGCTGCGCGCGTGTGGGCGCCTTCTGAGCAGGTCCGGTTGCCTATGTTCGTCCAGTTGACTTCGCAGGCCAGGGATGTCTTGGGCAATTTCAGCGAGTTTGACAGCCTGCGGCAGAGGGCCAAGACGGCGATTGGCGAGGACCTTTTCAAGAGCGTGGGGCACGACGCGAAGTGGGTGCCCCTGGAACTAAGATTGCCTCCTCCGGTCAAGACGATCTTCTCAGACTTGGACAAGTTGAATCGAAGCCTGAAATAGACTGGGAGTTCCGGTGGCAGGATACTTATCTCCTGTTTGCCTGGCAGATAAGTATCCCATCACCAGAACTTCCCAGGAGGCCAGGGGCATGGGGCATCGTTCGGTGTGCGGGGCGGTTGCACTGGCGCTCGTCGCGCTCGCGTGTTCGTGCGGTCCTGTGGCGTCGCCGCGCCTGGAACGAGTCGTGGTGGCCGCGGATGGGAAGGGGTTCGTGGGGGCGGAGAGCGGGCAGAGGTTCGCCCCGCGAGGGTTCAACTACGACCACGACCGGGCCTCGCGGCTCCTTGAGGACTACTGGGAGGCGGAGTGGCCGACCGTCGTCGAGGATTTCCGCGAGATGAAGGCCCTCGGGGCCAACGTGGTCCGCATCCATCTCCAGGTGGCGCGGTTCATGGACGGTCCGGACCGGCCGAACGCCGCCTCCCTCGATCGGTTGGGCCGCCTCGTGGCCCTGGCCGAAGAGACCGGGCTGTACCTGGACGTCACGGGCCTGGGCTGCTACCGCCGTCGCGACGTGCCGGACTGGTATCGCGGCCAGGACGAGGCGGGGCGCTGGCGGACGCAGGAGCGATTCTGGGAGGCCTTGGCCGCGCGCTCGGCCGGGTCGCCGGCGGTCTTCTGCTACGACCTCATGAACGAGCCGGTTGTGCCGTCGCAGCGTCCCGTGCCGGCCGAGTGGCTGCCGGGGGAGTTCGGCGGATTCTCGTTCGTCCAGCGTATCACGCTCGACCCGGCGGGTCGGCCTCCCGCGGAGATCACTCGCCAATGGATTGGCCGCATGACGGCCGCCATCCGGCGCCACGATCCGCGGCATCTCATCACGATCGGCCTCCTGCCCTTTCCGGGCGGCGGCACCGGTCTTACGTCTCGCGAGGTGGCCGAACTCCTGGATTTTCTGTGCGTGCACATCTACCCGGAGTCGGGCAAGATGCCGGAGGCCCGCAGGACGGTCGAGGGGTTCGCCGCCGGGAAGCCCGTCGTCCTGGAGGAGATATTCCCCCTGGCGTGCAGTGCGCCGGAGTTGGGTCGGTTCCTCGAGGACGTGCGGCCGCACGTGGCCGGCTGGATCGGGTTCTACTGGGGGAAGACGCCTGCGGAGCTTTCACGTTCGAGCGACATCGGCGATGCGATCACGCTGGCGTGGCTGCACTTGTTCCAGGAAGTGAAGCCGTAGGGCGCTACAGGCGGGTGGCATGGTCAATCCCGTTGTTGGGATGACCATGCTCGACGGCTCGCCGTTGCCGTGCCCTTGGTTCAGCCCCCGAGGGGCGCCTGTGCTGTAGCCACGGGCGCGAGCCCGTGGTCCGCGCGGCCCCGTATCATCAGGTTCTTCTTTTTGTTTCCGAACCCCGGAGGGGCGACTGAGGCAACGGACAATCGCCCCTCCGGGGCTCCCAACAAACAACAAAACCTGGATCGCGCCCCGCATGCCTTCCACGGGCTTGCGCCCGTGGCTACAGAGCAGGCGCCCCGCCGGGGCTGAACCGACAACCACATCAACGCCACTCACAGATTCTCGCCGAAGAGGAACGCGCGGCCGAAGCGGTCGGCGATCTCCTGGTTCGAGAAGATCAGCGGCCCCGCGGGGGACCCAGGGGCAGGACGCGAACGCGGGCGCGAGCCTCCTCGACTACCAGAATGGCCCCTGTCTCGATAACGGCTTCATGCTCCTTCAGCACGCGCAAGAGCAAGCCCTCGAGGTGGCCCGGGAACACATCCTGCGTCCGAACCTGAATGATGCTGGGCGACTCACCGCCCGTGGCGGCCAGCATTGCGCCGAAATCGAGGTCATGCGTAAGCACCACGTAGCCGTGCTCCCTGGCCCATTGCATGACGACCCGGTCGGGCGCGCGACCGTCGCCTACGGCGGACCAGTGAACGGCCTCATAGCCGTGCTTCCGGAGCACGGCGACCCAGGCGGGGGCCAGGTTCATGTCGACGAGGATCTTCATGCCGGGCTCAAGGGCAGGTCGGACTCTTCAGCCCGCCAGGCGGCAAAGGAGAGCGCCTCACGGAGGTCCTCTTCCTCAAGATAAGGGTAGGCGGCCAGAATCTCGGCGTGAGAGTGCCCCGCCGCCATCAGGCCCACGACCGTGCCGACCGTGACGCGAAGACCGCGCAGGCACGGCTTTCCTCCCATGACGGCAGGGTCCATCGTGATACGTTTGAACCGTTCCACGGTCGGGCTCCTCCACGAGATTCAAGTATTATACACTCGAATGGCCGGCCCGCAACGCGGCAAGGGAAAGGCGAGGCGACGGAGTTGGCCGGTGGGGTCGCGCTTATTGGCGAATGGAGACATAACCCCCCCCTCACCCTACCCTCTCCCTTAAGGGGAGAGGGAACAACGCCTACAGATTCTCGCCGAAGAGGAATGCGCGGCCGAAGCGGTCGGCGATCTCCTGGTTCGAGAAGATGAGCGGCAGGAGAAACGCGACGTTCACGTTCGGCATCTGGAGATAGGAAGCCAAGCCCCGGCGCCAGAGGTGGCGGAAGGTCATCAGCTCGTCCTGGCAGGTGAGGCCCTTCAGCTTGCCGCCGTCGGCCCGGAGGGCCCTGAGGATGCACTGGGCGGCGATGGCGGCGCTGCGCATGGCGGGAAAGATCCCTTCGCCGCTGGCGGCCGAGGCGAACCCCCCGGCGTCGCCGATGAGGATCGTGCGTTTGCCGACGTGGCCCTCGAACTCGATGGCCGACCCGGCGGGCACCGCCGCGGCGACGGGCGTCGCGAGGGCCGGGTTCGTCGGCAGGCCGCCGTGCTCCTGCATCTTGGCGACCCACGCCGCGTAGACCGACTGGATGGAGCGGGCGTGCGTGCCGCGGATGCCGACGCCGACGTTGACGGAATCCGTCCCGGGGAACGCCCAGGCGTAGCCGGGAACGCCGCCGAAGCCGAGCGCGACATGGATTTCGCCGCCGCCGCCGAAGCAGGCGGTCCGCTCGCGTTTCGAGAGGGGGATCGTCCGCGCCAGGCACAGGACCAGTTGTTCCTCGGTCCAGTGGGACCGCAGGCCCAGGAGCCGCGCGACCGTGCTGTGGACGCCGTCGGCCGCGACGAGAATCCGCCCGGCCGCGCGACGGCCGTCGGCGAAGACGACGGTCATCTTGCGCTCGCCCGGGACGATGCCCGTCACCTTCCGGCCGAGCAGGGGCTTGGCGCCCTCGGCCGCGGCGGCGCGGACAAGTTGCGTGTCGAACTTGCGGCGATCGACAATGTAGCCGAGGTGGGACCGGCCCGCAAAGGCGGCCGTGCGCGCCAGGTCGGGCGAATGGAAGACCAGGCGCCGGAACGGCGCGGCCTTGACCTTGCGGCGGATGGGGTCGAGGAAGGGAAACTCCTCGACGGCCCGGGCGTTGAGCCACCCGGCGCAGCACTTGTCGCGGGGGAACTTCTCGGCGTCGACCAGGGCGACGCTCGCGCCTTTCTCGGCGAGGAACCGCGCGGCACAGGAGCCCGCGGGTCCGGCGCCGACGATGACGACGTCGTAGTCCATGGCGTGGGCCCGGGGGTCACACGGCAGGGACGAAGGGACGAAGGGACAAAGGGACAAAGGGGCGGTCAATGACGCAAGGGACGGAGGGACATAGGGACGAAGGGACAAAGGGGTGGTCAAAAGCCGTCATCATCATAACTGCCATTGACATCCCCTTCGTCCCTTCGTCCCTGTATCCCTTCGTCCCTGGTCTCTCCGACAACCCCTTCGTGCCTCCGTCCCTCCGTCCCTTCGTCCCTGCCGTTCGTCTCACTTCTGTACGCGGTCAAACTCTTTCCAGAGCGCCTCTTCGGCTTCCTGGTAGTGGTTGAAGGTGTCCTGGAGGCGGTCGGTCATGCCCTGGATGACCGCCGCGTCGACCGCGATTCCTTTTTCCTTCGCCTCCATCATGACGCGGAGGGTGTCGGAGATCCCTTCCAGGTCGGTGGCGGCGGTGGCGAATGCGCGGGCGGCGTCGTACAGGTTCAGCGACTCGACCTCTTTCTTGTCGGGGGTGGCAAAGAGGCGCCACGGCGCGCGGCGGACTTCCTGGGCCAGGGCCTTCAGGTGCTCGCTCGTGGCCGCGAAGTTCATAATCGCCTTATTGAGATTCCCCTTGTTCCACACGACGACGTCCTTGGTGTCGCCGCTCATCGTCCTCAGGTTGGCGAGCGTCTCCTTGAGGTCGTCCGACCCGGCCCTGACGTTGGTGATGATGTGGTCGACGTCCTTGTCGACCTTGTCGACGATGCTGTTGGAGTGGGCGAGGGCTTCGCGGATGTCCTTGCGGTTTTCGTCGAGGATCGCCTCGAACTTGCCGCTGGCGTTCTTCGTGTTGGTCAGGATCGCCTCGCCGTCCTTATCGATCTTGGCGGTGACGCTCTTGACGTTGGCGACGGTGTCGGCCACGTTCTTGCGGTTGTCGTCGAGGATGCCGTTGACCTCGTCCAGGGCGTTCTTGGCCTTGGCGGTGGCGTCCTTGAGGTTCCCGGCGGTGACCTTGACGTCCTCGACGATCGGCGGCAGGGCCTTGTTGATCTGGTCGGTCGTCTTCTCGATGTGTTCGAGGGTCTTGCTGACGTTCTCCCGTTCCTTGTCGCCGATGCCGAGCGCTTCGGCGACGGCAGTCAGCATGGACGGGTTCGACACGTAGATGGAGTCCGTGGGGCCGAGCTTCTCGCCCTGGCCGACGTCCAGGATGTCCAGCGCGGCCGACGAGCCCACGAGGCTCGATTCGAAGAGGATCTTGGCGTCTTTGTGGAGTGCGTACTTGGCGGGCAACTCCGTCAGCGCCTCAACGCCGTAGCATGACCGCAGGCTCTTCTGGCCTGGGGGGCAGGGCATCTCGACGATGCGGACCTCCAGCACGCGGCCCACGGGGAACCCCGCGAGGAGCACCGGGCTCCCGGCCTTCAGGTTCGGCGCCGTGTCCATGTGGATCAGCACGTTCTGCTTCGCCTGGAACCAGGTCTGCTGACCGCTCACCAGGACGGTGATCGCCAAAAGGGCCGCGAGCATCAACAGGATGAACGCGCCGGCGATCGCGTGATTTCGGGCGGCATGTGGCGGCATATAGACACCTCCTTACAAACGGCAACGCAAGTGGTCAACGGCACAAACGCGATCACGGGCTCAAGAGCCCGTGGCACATGACTACGACGGCTCCAGACCCATCAGGTCGGAGAGGTAATCGGTTTTCGAGACCCGGAGCGGAATCGGCCCGTCCGCGAGGCCCTCGACGAACTGGCGGACCCGCGGTTCGGTCGCGTGCTGGAACTCGGACGGCGGCCCGATCGCAATGAACTCGCCGTTGTACAGCATCCCCATCCGGTTGGCCGTCCGGTAGGCGCTCGGCATGTCGTGCGTCACGATGATGCTCGTCACGCCGAGCTTCTTCCCGAGGTCGGTGACGAGCTGGTCGATGACGGCCGTGGCGATCGGGTCGAGGCCGGCGGTCGGCTCGTCGTAGAAGAGGATCTGCGGGTCCAGCGCGATCGCCCGCGCCAGGCCCGCCCGCTTCTTCATGCCGCCGGAGATCTGCGACGGATTGAGGCCCTCGAAGTCGCGCAGGCCCACCAGGTCCAGCTTCATCTTGACCATCATCGTGATGATCTTCTCGTCCAGGTCGGTGTGGACCCGCATCGGCAGGGCCACGTTCTCGCCGACGGTCATCGACGAGTAGAGCGCCCCGGACTGGAAGAGGATGCCGAACTTGCGGCGGATGTCGTCCTGGGTCCTCGCGTTCGAGCAGCAGAAGTCCTTCCCGTACATGAAGACGTGGCCGGCGTCGGGCGTGTACTCGCCGATGATCGTCCGCAGGAGCGTCGACTTGCCGCACCCCGACCCGCCGATGATGACGAACGTCTCGCCGGGGTAGACCTTCAGGTTGACGTCCTTGAGGACCTGGCGCCCGTCAAACCACTTCTGGACGCCCTGCAACTCCAGGATGGGCTCTTGCTCGGCCATGCCTCACCAGTTCAGGAAGTAGAAGAGGCCGACGAAGACGCAGTCGGCCGCGATGATCAGGAAAATCGACAGGACGACGCTGACCGTGGTGGCCTGGCCGACGCCGCCCGCGCCGCCCGTGACGCGAAGCCCCTCGAAGCACGAGAGCACCGCGATCAGGAACCCGAACACGGCGGACTTCGCGAGGCCGGTGATGACGTCGCGCGGCCGCAGGGCGTCGATGCAGACGTGATAGTACTGCCACGGGTCGAGGCCCAGGACGTACGTGTGGATGAGGCCGCCCCCCGCCGTCGAGACGATGTCGGCCAGGATCGTCAGGCAGATCGTCATGACGATCACCGCCAGGACGCGCGGCACGACGAGGAACCGCACGGGGTGAATCGCGTTGGTGCGGAGGGCCGAAATCTCCTCGCCGACGACCATCGTGCCCAGCTCGGCGGCGATGGCCGCCCCCGCAAAGCCCGTCAGCACGATCGCCGTCAGCAGGGGCCCCAACTCGCGGAAGACCGCGATCGAAATCACCGTGCCCACCCGCTCGAGCTGCCCGTAATCCCCCAGGACCGGCGCGAGCTGGAACGCCAGGATCATGCCGACGAAGAACTGCACCAGGAACACGATGGGAATGGCCTTCACGCCCAGCCGGACCATCTGGAAGAACGTGTCGGCGCTCCTGAGGCGAGGCCGGGTCACGAGGCCGAGCGTGGCCTGCTGCACCGTCTCCAGCGTGAGGTACCCGAGGCCCCCGACGTAGGCGAAGAAGCCTTCGCCCCGCGAGCCGACCTTCGCCAGGAGATGGACGAGGGAGCCTTGACTCACGTTCCGAGGGCCTCCTCGACGCTGGCGGCGATCTTGAACACCGACTGGAGCCGCGCGATCTCGAACACGCCGCGCACCCGGTCGTTCATCCCCGCCAGGACCAGCTTGCCGCCGTACCGCGTGACGATCTGGAGCGCCTCGACGAGCGTCGCCACGCCGCTCGAATCGACGTACGGGGTGGCCGACAGGTCCATCACGACCTTGGGCGGCTTCGACGCCGTGGCCGTCCGCAGCGTCTGGCGGAGCACCGGCGACGTAAACGCCGTCACGTCGCCGCGCGGCGCCAGGATGGTCGCCTGGCCTTGCGTGCGGACCTCGACCTTCAGATCGTCACCGCCCGAATCGAACCGACCCATGTGAGCTTCTCCTAATACGACGGCACTGCTCTGCGTTTTCAGCCCCGACAGGGGCGTCAGATGGTAGCCCAGGGCGTGAGCCCTGGGAAGGCAACGGCCCGCCACCATTTCAGTTGTCTTCTTTTGTTGAAGCCCCGTAGGGGCGACAGAGCCGCCCATATCGCCTTTTCCCACGCCCCTGCCGGGGCTAACTAAAGGCAAAAAGAACCTGAGAGACGCTTGGCGCCTGGCCCCAGGGCTCACGCCCTGGGCTACCATCTTTCGCCCCTTCCGGGGCTGAAGAACAGAAGCAGCGATGTCGCCCTACGCGGGCGGCTTCGCCGCCGGCGCCTGGCCGGCGGCCGCCTTGGGCGTCGCCCACGGCGTGACGGCTCCCGGTGCGATCTTCGTCCCTTCCGCTTCCCACCAGCGTTGCCACTGGGCCACGATCCGGGGCCGGTCGGATTCCTTGGCAAACTGGAACCCCTTGTCGTCTCCGGTAAACCGCCTGAGCGCCGCCGCCGACATGAACCGGACGCCTTCGTCTTCCGATTCGAGCAACTCAATGAGCACGGGGATCGTCGCCTTGTCGCCGGCCCGCACGGCCTCGGCAATGGCGGCTGCCTTGTCCTGCGGATCGCCGGCCCGTACGGCCTCGGCCCTGCCGGCTGTGTTGGGCCACGGATCGCCGGCCTCCAGGCGAGCCACGATCGCCTGGTGGTCGTACGCGCAGCCGGCCGATAACCCGGCCGCCAAGGCGAGGCCCAGCGATAGCAGGTGCGCGTCGCGTTTCAAGCCAAGGTATCCCACGTCGACCAGAGGCGACAACCGGCCAAATTATACTCTGCCCGGGCCGGTATGCACAAGGAATTTGGCGGCGCGGTCGAAGGGCCTCGTCCCCCAAGGGGTCAGGAGCCCTATGTGTAAGGCTCCTGACCCCTTCGACTCCGGACACTGCGGAAGGCAAGGGGTCAGGAGCTTAACGGATAGAGCTCCTGACCCCTTCGGCCGGGTGGCATGGTCACGCGCTGTTGCGCGACCATGCCACCCGCCATGCCACCCGGCGCACCGCGCCCGAGACTGAGCGGCTACGCGCGTTCCTGTGTTGCGGCCACGCGCCGGTCCTGCTAAGATACGAGTGTCAACCCGGCCGGCCCAGGGGATTCGAGTGGACATACGCGGGAGCATCAAACGGTCCATCTGGCGCGGCCTGGCGGCCTTGCTGCCGGCCTTGCTCACGTTCATCGTCCTCTCGTTCGGCATTTCCCTCGTCCAGACCTACATGGGCCAGTACGTCAATTCGGCCATCGTCCGGCTCGCATCGGTCATCTCCGGCATCCCGGTGTCCGAGGTCGAGGAGATCTACCAAGCGTACTGGCTGGGCTGGCTGGGCGTGGTCCTCGCGGTCGTCGGGCTGTGCGTGGCGGCGGTCATCGTCGGGACGTTTATCGGCGGCCGCGTGTGGCGCCTGGTCGAAAACTGGATCGTCCGGATCCCCGTGCTCAGCAATATCTATCCCGGGGCCAAGCAGGTCTCGGAGTTCTTCTTCTCGGAGAAGGGCCTGGAGTTTCGCCGCGTGGTCGCCGTCGAGTATCCCCGCAAGGGCCTCTGGAGCGTCGGCTTCGTGACGGGGCGCAGCTTCCTTCACCTCTCCGAAAAGGTCGGGGCGGACCTCCTCTCGGTCTTCATGCCGAGCACGCCCACCCCGGTCACCGGCTTCACGATCTGCGTCCCGCAGAAGGAGGTCGTCGACATCCCGATCTCCGTCGACGAGGCGTTCCAGTACCTCGTCTCGGCGGGCGTGATCATGCCGCCGGCGGAGCGGGTCGATTCGCTCGTCATCGCGCTCCAGGTCACCCGCGAACAGGCCGCCGCCACGCTCGAACAGACCGGCGCCGAGTCCGGCAAGGCCCGGAGCGAAGGGCCGAACGACGAATAGAGTCAAAGGCGGGCACTAGGGACCAGGCACTAGGCACTAGGGGTGGTCAAAGGACTTCATCATTATTGAAAGAAGTTAACATCCCCTGGTCCCTAGTGCCTGGTGCCTGGTGCCCGCCGTGGCCTTTCTCAGGAGCCTCGCCATGTACGTCGGCCGCATCGTCGCCGTGGGCCGTACCCCCGAAGGCCGCAACGCCGTCATGTACCGCGTTTCGTCGCGGTCGTTCCCCAACCGCCGCACCGTCGCCACCGCGCGCGGCCTGGCGGTCGTGCCGATCGAGGGGCACGAGAAGGACATCTTCAAGAACCCATATATCGCGTACAACGCCGTGCGGCTGGCCGGCCAAGTGGCCGTGGCGACGAACGGGTCGCAGACCGACCCGATCACCGAGAAGATCGCCGCCGGGACGAGCATTCGCGACGCCTTGGCCGAATCGCTCCTCGCCCTCGACTATGAGAAGGACGATTTCAATACGCCGCGCATCGCCGTGGCCGTCGCCCGCGGCGCCGAGGAGGGATGGGCCGGCATCGTCCGCAAGGACGCCCTGATCGTCCGCAGTTTCCGGCTGCGTCCGGGCGCGGCCTTTTACTTCGCCACCTACGAAATCAGCGAGCCGCGCGAGGACCTTGTGAGCGACTTCCGCGCCGCGACGGCCGACGAGGCCGCCCGCTGGGTCGTGAGCGGCGGCCGGTTCGCCGACCTTGAAAAGCCCGTCTGCTCCGCTGCCGCCATCGAATCGGCCGCCGGGTTTGAGCTGGCCGGTTACACCCACTCGGCATGAGCCCTCGGCTCCTGTGCGAAAAGGGCAGAGCGAGGAGCGGCGTTTTCCTGCCGGCTCCGCGCGTGTTAAGATTCCGCTAAAATTTGCCGTATTTGCTTTGACTTCGGCAGCATCGCGCTATACTTAAGCTGGTGCTCCTGTCGGTGCCACATGTCCCCCCTTGTGGTGCTTGCATGGG
>Ga0209777_10003062_pt1 | contig 21169 bp, 19 predicted proteins | sample FrelakmetHBP12HB_FD_187147 | JGI IMG/M metagenome (GOLD analysis project Ga0209777, IMG submission 187147) | Freshwater lake sediment microbial communities from the University of Notre Dame, USA, for methane emissions studies -HBP12 HB (SPAdes)... | ecosystem: Environmental > Aquatic >...
GAATAATAAATATAGGGAACCTGGGCCCGGACGCAGACCTTCCCCTCTTTTAGCTGATTTGTCCGCCGGCGCCCGTTTACTCCGCGCCGGCACAGGTAGAATTATGAAACGTGAAAAGGGTAATTCATTAATCGAGGTCCTTGTTGCCCTGGCGTTGCTGGGCACCGTCAGTGTGCTGTTTCTCGGCGGGGTGATCAATTCCTCCAAGGCCCGCGTTTCTAATGACGCGCGTAGTTCCGCAAAAATCTTCGCTGAAGGCATTATCGATTCCGTAAAAAAAATGCCCTATGATGTCTCTTATAATGTTACTACTCCGGCTGAATTTTCCACCTATTCCGCCAATCTTACGGTTTCCACTATGGCTAATGACAATATTCAAAAGCTAACGGTCGTTATCTCGCATCTTAGCAAGCAAGTATTAACGTTGGAAGACTATAAGGTTAACCGATGATGTTCCGCAAATTAAAAATATTCCATAAAAACCGGGCGGGCTTTACGCTTATCGATATGATAGCCGCCATAGCGATTACGGGCATCATCGCTATCGGAGCTTCTGTTTCCATCGCCCAGGTGCTTAACCAGACCACCCGGAATAACGACTTTACAACCGCCAGCCACAATGCCATGAATGCCCTGCACTGGATGAGCCGTGACGCTCTAATGGCGCAGACCGTTAACGGTACCGCCGGTTTCCCGCTAACTCAAGCTCTATCCATGAAATGGACGGGATGGGACAACTCCGCCTATACCGCCAACTACACGGTGACCAACGGTCAACTACGGCGTATTTATTCTGACGGCACTAATGTAGCGACTACAGTGATAGCGGAAGATATCAATCCTGCCTCGGGAAAGACCGGTTGTGTTTCTAATAACGGAACAATCGTTATTACCGTTACCAGCAGTGTCGGCGCCGGCGCTAAAGTTATTGATGTCACCAGGGTCCGTGAAATTTCCTCCCGGCCGAACTTGTGAAAATGCGGATATCGCTATGAGAACATATTTAAAATATATTTCATCCTTGCTCGTATCTGAAGAAGCGGGGCAGGCCCTAATCCTGATACTCGTCTTTGTTCTCCTCGGGAGCCTGACGGTCGTACCCACCCTGGCCCATATGACCACGGCTCTGAAAACGGGTGTCGCCTATGAAAATAAGACCAACGAGCTTTTCACGGCTGACGCCGGTATTGAAAACGGTTTATGGCGCATTAAATATGACTCTTTAGGCCCCACCTACGATACTTATGACTACAGCACGGTCTGGTCATACCAGACAGACCCGGTTAATAACCGCACCGCGGCTGTTACCGTCCAGAACGTGTGGCTTCCGAGCAACGTCACTTTAGCCTCTCTCGGCATCACTCCGGCCCAGGCCAAGATAATGGTCGACTCGGAAAAACTGTTGGTTACCGGCACTTCCGGCGCTATCCCGGGAAACCCATATAGCATCAAGTTAGAGTTTACTCCCGCCACCGGCGATAACCTGACTGTTAAATCTATCGGGGTATGGCTGCCGCAGGGCTTTACCTATACCGGAAATTGCACACTGGATAACCATCCTACAGCATACTATGCGGTGCCTGTAGTTACGACCGTTCCCGGCGGCCAGTCGGTCGTCTGGAACTATAACTCTCCTCACCTTCCTTTCGCTTCTCTCCCCAACTGCGTGACGGAAAATTCCACGATGACATCCACCATTACTTTTCGCTATTCCGCTCCCGCCGCTACCCCGAATAAACTGCCTTTAGCCGTCGCCTGGGTAACCACTAACGGAGTTTCCAGCGTCCCCATCGCCTGGGATACGGACACCCGTTTCTATAAAATCGTTTCGGCGACCGGTAAAACGCAAATAGAAACCTACTCCTCTAAGTCCCAGCTGCGTAAGCTGGGTGACGCTATTGCCGGTTCATATGTAGCTATCGGCAACTCGCTGATGATAGGAGACGTTACCAAGCGCGACGAGTTATTGGCTTCAAGCTCTACCAATGTCTCCGCCGTCTCGCCTATTCCTGCCGATGGTGACGTCATTTCCGCCATTCTCTACTGGTCCGGCTTCCGCCTGGCTTCCAGCATCTTTTCTGATAGCTGTGATAATTTCAGCAACTGGGATAGAAACACTGACGATGGAAACCAGACCAGAGTGCCTACGGCAGATGGGGATAGCAGCGGTACATGGACTCCTACACCCGCTTCGCCGGCGACCTGCTGGGATAAGGTCGATGAAACGACTTATAATGATGCTGACTATATGACGGGCACTACCGCCGGGGGTGGCTATAAATTATTTTCTTTTGCGCCATTCACAGTATCTAACCAACCAATTACGAACATTACGATTTATGTTAGAGCCAAGCGTACAAGTAGTAGTGGTAATAGCGATATCCGGCCTTCAATAAAAGTAAACGGAGTATCCTATAACACCACCGCTCCCAGCAACAATCCGGCGACTATCTTCACGACCTACAGTTATTCGTATACCACGAATCCAAATACAGGAGCAGCCTGGACGGCGACAGACATTAACGGAAACGGGACTCATCCTCTTCAGCAATTCGGCGTTTACAGCAATGATTTGAGCCCTAGTGTTGAAGTCTCCATGGTCTATGCCCAGGTGAATTACACCAGTGACAGCCTCTGGACTATTTCCTCCGGCCAGTTCCGGGGACAGGGCAGCGCCAACATGACCACCTCGATACGGACTCTCACCCTGAAAAACAGTATCAATTTGACCTCTTACACGCCCGGCACCATTGCTCTTTACTGGAACCAGGATACCGGCGGTACGCTGGAATCCACCGACGCCCTGTATTATGCCATCTCCGGTGATGGTGGCAGTACCTGGAGCGCCGATACCGAAGCATTTCACGACGATATCGGGACTCAGCAGCAATACTGGGCCCTCGTCCCTACGGCGAACATGACCGGCAACTTCAAGTTCCGGTTTTACTTCAACCTTAACGATACCGCGGAATACGTATACCTTGATAACATTAAAGTCCTGGATATGCCGCCGGATACGGCGGTTACTTTTAAAATAAACGGCCAGCAGGTTTATCTCGATGGCAATAACGACCCCCAGGCGGGTGCGCAGGACCTGACAGCTTCCACCAGTGCTATTCTTATCAATAAGGCCGGGGTTGATACGGACAAACAGGGGTATTCTTTTGCCTGCCACCGGGACGTTTCCAAGCTGGTAAAAAAGTATCCGGTGGTGGCGGGTGAGCAGCATCACAACGGCAATGCCCAGTACACGGTGGGTAATGTCACGGCGGATACCGGCCAATACGTTTCCTACGCCGGCTGGTCACTGATTATCATTTATTCCAGCCCGGCAACGGCGGGACATTATCTGTATTTGAGTGACATTTTTGCTTTCAATCCCGGCAGCACGAACCTTGACTTTGATAACGACGGGCAGCCGGGCGGCGATATTACGGGTTTTGTCATTCCGGAGCCTATCCGGAACAAAAGTGGTGTAATTACAGAAAGCGTATCCGCCAACATCACCTGCTTCGTCGGTGAAGGTGACGCTATTTACACCGGAGACTCTCTAATGATTACCGGCCAGCAATCGGCGCATAGTAAGTACCTCTCAAACAGCGCCAGCCCTTGGAATAACGTCTGGAACGGCGCGGATACCGTCTCCAGCTATCCCGGTATCGATGTTGATACTTTTTGCCTTCTCTGGACAGACAATATTTTAACGCCGGGCGATACCAGGTTACACCTGGATATGGTCTCCGGCACGGACGCCTGGAACCTGGTATACGTGATTGTTTCCGTCCGCAGTGAGACGGTCACCGGCGGGACAGAAAACTACGTGATTACCGGTGTCCAGTAAGGGCTGTTTTACCGCCGGGGAAGCGTTGATATCAGTTCGGACTGCCTGTTACGTCGCGCTGGTGCGGAATCTCCAGACGGCTACCCCGCCAAAGATAACGGCAAACACCGCCAGCGCTATCATGGACGGTGCCGCGTCTCTAAACCCCGCCCCGAAGAGCATCAGCTTATTAAAGCCCTCGGTCGCCCAGGCATGGGGCACGATTTTGGACATATTCTGCAGCCATTGCGGATAGAGGAAAGAGGGCCACCAGCACCCCCCGAGAGGCGCCAGCAGCAGCGAAGTAAGCACCGCCAGCGAAGAAGCGCTGCGTATGGTCTTGGCCAGTGTAGCCAGCATCAGAGCAAATGCGGAAGACATCAGCACCATCAGGACGGAAAGCAAGATGACCGCCCCCGGCGCCAGCCCCATATCCACATTAAATGCCAGTATGCCCACCACCCAGAAGATGATAATCTGTATCACCCCTCTGATTACACTCCCCGTGAAGATGCCGCCCAGTATCGCCTCTTTCGTCACGGAAGTGGCCAGAAGCCTTTCCAGGGTATGATTCTGGCGTTCCTGCACGACGGCCACTGCCGATAGCCCGGCCGCCATAAAGACAAACATCACCAGGTACCCCGGCACCACGAAGTTGGAGGAGTTTATCGCCTTGACCTCCCCCACGTTTTCAGTGCGGTAAGTCACGTAAGCCGCCGGCGCGCCGGAAGTGCCTCCGACCATTTCTTTCGCCAGCAAGTCCTGGGAGGCTTTGGCGATGCTGGCGGGGTCGTTGGGGATAACCCCGTTCTTCACCATCAGGTCGATGCTGGCATGGATAGCGACTTTATTCGTGCCGATTTGCGACGCTATCGCCGACGCCATTCCATTCAGCGCCGCCTGCGCATTCGTCGCCCCGGCATTCACATAAACCTCCAGACTGGTGCCGGTATCGGTGGCTATTGCCTGGGAGAAATCCGCTGGAAAGCCGATAAATCCGTCGATAGTGCCGTTGTCCACGGACGCTCTGGCCGCGTTATAGTCCCTGTCCCAGACTATCACCGGGTCGCCCGGCTTTAAGAGAGACTGGTCTTTAGTCTCGATACTCCCTAATATCTGCTGGCTTAAGCCCCCGGCAGGTTCCTGGGTGGCGACGTGCAGCGTCAGCCGCTTGTCTTCGCCGCCCACCCCTTTCATCAAGAAAGTGAACAGGACGATAAACATGATAGGAAAGACCAGGCTGAAGAACAACGAGGTACGGTCGGTGATGAAAATCTTCAGGTCTTTCACCGCGTAAAACCAGATATGTTTCAGGTTTTTCATGTTTTTCTATTTGCTCCCCGGCACCGGCTTGAAAATCATCCGGCTGATGATCAGCCCCACCACCGCTACTACCAGCATGACTAATAGAGGCCGCCAGGCTTCTCCCAGGGAGCCGCCGCTGGAGATAATCGTTCTATAGGCGCGGTTGGCGTAGGTATTCAGGGATATTTTACTCATGGTGTCCAGTACCGAGCCTTTAGCTATCGTGAAGAATGTGCCGCCCATCATCGTCATGAACATCGTCACCACCACGCCGATCCAGCTAGCGGCGCTCTCCGTGCGGGAAATGGCGGCAATAATCAATCCTATCCCCCCCGCCGCCGCCGTGAACAGCAGTGTTATCACCATCGCCGCCAGGAAGGAGACCGGCGTAAACATCTGGAATACGGCGTAAGCCAGTACGAGTAAAATTAAGGTCTGCACGAACCCCCGTGCCACGTTGGATAAAAACTTGCCGATGAAAAGTTCGCCGATACTCAACCGGGTGGTGAGTAGTCTCTCCAGCGTGCCCCTCCGCCTTTCTTCCACGATGGTGGTGGCGGATAAAGAAAGAGCAAACAACACGTACATGGTAACGATGCCCGGTAGATACTGGTTGGCAAAGTCCGGGCTACCCCCGGTGGTTACCTCGGCCACGCTTACCGTCGGCTGTTGCCGTTCCTGCGTCAGGTAGTCCTGAACGACGAGCGCGATGCTGTCATTGCTGATGCCCGTCCCCTCCAGGTTACCGGCTGCCAGGTGCCGCGCCTGAAACTCCTGGTTAATATTTTCCGCCGCCCCCCGCATGATACTGGCGAGTATCTGCCCTTCCGTCCCTCCGTTGCCCCTTTGCTTAAAGACCAGCTCTGCCTGGCCGCCATTAGCCAGCGTATCGGAGAAGCCGGACGGTATAAATAAGACCATCAGCAGGTCGGAGCGATCCAGTTTGGTATTCGCTTCTTTAGCATTCATCAGGTCGATACTGACGCCATCGACGCTGTCAATCTGTTTAATGAGCTGCTGGGAATAGGCGCCGTTGTCCTCGTTCACGATAGAGGCGGTAGCTTTAAACAGCGTTTGCCCCCCGAAAGCCCCGTACATAAGGGCGAAGGTGAGAATGGGCAGCAGCAGTCCGAAGGCCAGGTCGCCTTTATCCTGCAGGTACAGTTTGACTTCGTTCAGGGTAATAAATAAAGCTCTTTTCATCTACCTCTAGTCCCGCAGGCTGCGCCCGGTCAGCTTTAAGAAAACGTCTTCCAGGGTAACCTTATCCGGCGACCCTATCTGCGATTTCAGATTATAAGGGGTGTCCATGGCGATAATCTGCCCTCCGTCCATGATGGCGATGTGGCTGCAGAGTCGATCGGCCTCTTCCATATAGTGCGTGGTGTAAAGCACGGTCAGGCCCTTTTGTTTAAGATGCTGGATATTTTCAAAAATGTGGTTCCTGGACTGCGGGTCGATGCCCACCGTAGGCTCGTCCAGGAAAAGCAGTTCGGGCTCACCCATCAAGGCGATGGCCAGGTTGATGCGCCGCTTCATGCCGCCGGAAAACTTGGACACTTTACCTTTGGCGCGGTCCTCCAGCCCCATCAGCTCCAGGTTGGTCCTGGCCTGTTTGCGGGCTTCCTCGCTGGTCAGCCCCGCCATCCGCCCGAAGAATATCATGTTATCCACGGCGGAAAGGTCTTCATAAAGCGCCAGGTCCTGCGGGCAGACGCCGATGATGCTGCGGACGGCTTCGGCTTCTTTCTTGATGGAATGGCCGCCGATAATGATATCGCCGCTATCTGGTTCCAGTACGGTGGACATCATGCGGATGGTGGTTGTCTTACCGGCGCCGTTAGGTCCCAGTAGACCGAAGATTTCACCCTTACCGATGGTAAATGAAACGCCGTTGACGGCTTTAAAGTCTTTGAAGCTCTTGTGCAGGTCTTTTACGACTACAAATTCCTCTGCCATGACCTTGCCTCCGCATTACTTGTCTGAAAAAAAGCAAAATACTTTGACCATTATATACATAGTCACACTAGGGTTACAAGATGAAAAAAGAAGACACTCTTTCGCACCCTCCCCTTTTCCCCCAACCATACCGGCGAAAGCCGGTATCCAGCCGCCTTTTCCCCCCGTTCATGGTGGGCCTGTCGAACCATGGTCATTGCGAGCCATTCGCGAAGCGAAGGCGCGGCAATCTCACGGTCTTTTATTACGTCATTCCCGACCTGATCGGGAATCCAGTCACCTCCCACAACGTTTCTCTTGAATTACGTTCATTGTTTTTTTCTTTAAATGTGATATGATAGCATATACAATTCAGAATTACCTGAAAATAAAAGTATATGAAAGCCTTTATTGGCGTAACGGACTATAAATGGTTTAACCTCTTAAGAACTATTCCAGACCTTGATGAGGTTAACTTCTGGCAACCTGGTGGCAATCAGATATTCAAATCCTTAAAACCTAAGGAGTTGTTTATATTTAAGCTTAAATATCCCATCAATAAAATTGTGGGTGGTGGTTTCTTTGCTTCTTCAAATGTTTTGCCCATTAGTCTTGCATGGGATTCTTTTGGAATAAAAAACGGTGCTATTAGCTTACTGGAAATGCGGAATATTATCGGAAAGTTGAAAACTAAAAAAGAAAATCTATCAACAGATTATAAGATAGGATGTATTCTTCTTGAACAACCTTTCTTTCTTCCTGAAACCGAATGGTTACCTGTTCCATCAGATTGGAGTCCAAGTATTCAACAAGGGAAAGGGTATGACCTTTCAGTAGAACCTGGGATTTCTCTCTGGAAACGGTTACATATTAGTACTCTTGTTGCATCTATAGTGGAAGAAAAAGAAATTCCACTGGGGGTACAAGAGGAACAGGCAAGATATGGACAACCGATCACTACTTTACCGCGACTTGGCCAGGGGTCATTCCGCGTTCTTGTGACAGAAGCTTATGAACGCCGTTGTGCCGTAACAAACGAGAAAACCCTTCCTGCCCTTGACGCTGCACACATTAAACCATATGCGGATTCAGGTTTGCATGTAGTCAGCAACGGGATATTATTAAGACGTGATTTACACGCTCTCTTTGATAAAGGCTATGTGACGGTTACGCCATCTTTGAAATTTGAGGTGAGTCGTAAAATAAAAGAAGAGTATGAAAATGGTAGAGACTACTACCGTCTTCAAGGTAGCGAACTTCGGCTACCCGCTAATCCTGCAAACCATCCATCACAAGAATATATTAAATGGCACAACGAAAATAGGTATTTGGGTTAAACATCCTGTCCCTCTTTCGCAAAGAGGGATTAAGGGAGTTTTCAATCCCCTCGTCAAAATCCCCTTCCCTTTTCCCCTACCCTAACAAAAATACCGAGGCCCCCGTTTTACCGGAGGCCCCGTTATCATACCTTATGTTTTTTCCTCGTTTATGGCCACAGCACTTTAGCCACATCGTTCAGGCCGAGGTCTAATAGCGCTTTTTTGCTTGGTTTGCCCGTCTGGGGGTCCCAGCCCATCGCCGTATAGTACTCTTTAGCGAGTTCGGCTTCATCCAACACTGCGCCGGCGCGCGGCCCCACTTTCTTCGGCGGCTTGCCCAGCATCCGCTCGTGGTGCTTCCAGGGTGTTTTAATGCCTTCCCTCGCATTGAACGACTGCCTTATCGTCTCGATGCGCCACCCGGTTTTCACCAGCTCATCCTTGGTGATATCCCACCCCGTGATGGTCTGGAAAGCCTCCACAAGTTCATCGAATTTATTGTAGGCATCGCCGATGACGATCATGCAGATGCCCGCGGCATTATAGACATTGGTCAACGCGGCACCTATTTTATGCGGTTCGCCCCGCCCCTTTAACGTAGAGTGGTCGAATTCCGGCAAAGCGCCTGCGGGCAGCGGGCCTTCGCCGCCCTGCGTATGCCGCCCCGGTGTGGGTTCCGCCCCATAGCCGATGGCGAAGTTCAATCCACCTCGGGAATCGTGGGCCGGGTATTCCTGCCCGCCGACGTGGATGGCATATTTTCCCGAGCCTTTGCCGACTTTCTCCGCGGCTTTCTTGACGCCGTCGGCGAGGATATCCCCGAAGCCCTCGCGCTTGGCGAGCTTTTCTGTCATGGCGATGATGGCTTTAGCGTCGCCCCATTTCATCTCGATGCCGTCCGTGTCCTTCTTGGTGATCAGGCCTTTTTCATAGCACTCAAGGGCGAATGCTATGCAAGCTCCCGCCGAGATGGTGTCCAGCCCGTAGCGGTTGCAGATATCGTTGGCTTTAATGACTGATTTCAGGTCGTTGTTGAGGAGGTTGCTGCCGAACATCGCCAGGGTTTCGTATTCCGGCTTGTGAGCATGCTCATCATAGGCAAACTCGCCGGTATTCGGCTTCATGATGCCGCCGCATCCGACGGGGCAATGCCAGCAGCCGTATTTTCTTTCCTGCGCCTCTTTTACCGGCTGGGCAGTGAGGTCTTTAAACTTTGGGAAATCGATAATCACCACTCCGTCCCAGTTCTTGCACGGAGCATCGTCAGACTGACAGCTCATGTCCATCAACGCCGCTGTGCCGAAGTCTCCGATAAACGCCGAGCGCGGGTTTTTACCCGAAACCTGCCTCTTCCTCATTTCCTTGGAAGCAGCTTCATTGGCAACGGGCACTTTCATGGTACCCTTTACCGCGATAGCTTTAAGCTTCTTCGACCCCATGACCGCCCCCAGCCCGGAGCGCCCGGCCGCTCGCCCTTTATTGTTCATGACAGCGGCGATGAGGGACAGCTTTTCGCCGGCAGGCCCGATGCAGGCAACTTCCAGCTCTTTGCCGTGCTCGACTCTTAAAATATCCTGCGTATCGAAGGTGTCCTTGCCCCAAAGACTGGCCGCGTCTTTCAGTTCCGCCTTGCCGTTATCTATAAGGAGATATACCGGCTTGGTTGATATACCCGTGAAGAATACCGCGTCATACCCGGCAAACTTTAAATAAGGCCCCACGTTGCCGCCGGAGTTGGCGTCGCCCCACCCCCCAGTGAGTGGCGACTTTCCCACCATGATATACCTCGAGCCGCCCATGGCGTCCGTGCCGGTCAGCACGCCGGTGACCATACCCAGGATGGCATCCGGACCCAGCGGGTCTACGCCAGGCTTCTGCCGACTGAACAGAATTCTGGCGCCCAGCCCGTAACCCCCGAGGAAATCACGCCCCATCTTCTCATCGAGCGGTTCTTCCGTTATTTTCTTCTTGGAAAGGTCTACCCAGAGAATTTTCCCCATAAAACCATGAGCCATTTATATTCCTCCTGAATTTTTTTAGTTGCCTTGTTATACAATATCTCAACATGAAGCTTACAATGTAGTATAAATGATTGTCAACCGTTCCTTTTTTGTTCGTGAAGTGATTGTGTTATGCATCAATTGCTCTAGAACAAACATTTCATTGGAGAGTTTCATTGACATCAATGCCAGAAGGGTACTAACATAGCTTCAAGAACATAAGGAGGTCTACATGTCGTCCGTACTTAAAGATAAAGTCGCTATTATCACCGGGGCCGGCCGCGGTCTCGGCAAAGAATTCGCTTTAAGGTTCGCCGCGGAAGGCGCCCGGCTGCTCCTGCCTGATATCTCCCTGGAGCGCGCCCAGAATACCGTTAAAGAGATTAAAACTAAAGGCGGCGTAGCCCAGGCCATGCTGGCGGACATCTCCGATGAAAAATCCGTGAAAAAGATGGCGGAGGAGGTTATGCGCCTTTACGGCAGAGTGGATATCCTGCTCAATAACGCCGCTTTATACTACGGTGTCGCGCGGCGCGCCTGGGACGCCTGGACGGTCGAGGACTGGGACCGCATGTTCGAGATTAACGTGCGCGGCACCTGGCTTTGCTGTAAAGCCGTCGCTCCGCTAATGGTGAAAGCGGGCAAAGGTAAAATCATCAACATCGCCTCGGATGTCTTTAAAGTCAACGGCGCCCATCAACTGCTGGCTTACGCCTGCTCCAAGTCCGCCGTCTACACGCTGACGCAGTGCCTGGCGCGGGCTTTAGGCCCATCCGGCATCAATGTTAACAGCATCGGTCCCGGCTTTACCGCTACCGAGGCTTCTTTGGGGCAGGATAGCGGCGGCGAAGCCTTTAAAGCCACGATAGACGCCCAGTGCCTGAAGCGTCGTGAAGAGCCTACCGACCTCCCGGGGACGGCGGTGTTTTTAGCCTCTTCCGACTCCGATTTCGTTACCGGGCAGTTCATCATCGTTAACGGCGGCAACGTGCTGTGTTAATGAAGTTATTCAATGTATTATCTTTCGCTGTCATTCTGAGCGAAGCGAAGAATCTCGGGATGGGGGGTATGGATTCTCGGGTCAAACCCGAGAATGACATTATTAATATTCAGGAGGAATATCATGTTTAAAGGCGGCTATACAGGCAAGATATTAAGAGTGGACTTAACCAATCTCACGTCTAAAGAGGAGCCAGTTCCTGAGGCTTTAGTCAAAAACTACCTCGGCGGCGCCGGGTTCGCCATCAAATACCTTTACGATGAGTTGAAGCCGGGCACTCCCGCCTTAGGCAAGGATAACAAGCTCATCTTTGCGGTCGGCCCCTTAACCGCCACCGGCGCCCCCTGCGCCAGCCGCATGGCCGTTGCCGCTAAGTCCCCGCTTACCGGCGCGATGGGTATGGCGTTAGCCGGAGGCATGTTCCCGTCAGAAATGAAGAAGACCGGCTATGACATGATTATCATCGAGGGTAAAGCGGAGAAACCCGTTTACATCTCCATCAAGGACGGCGAGGTGCGTTTCCGCTCCGCCGCTAAGCTGATGGGCATGATGACTACGGATACCCAGCTCTTTATCAAGGAAGAGCTCAACGACCAGAATTACCGTATCGCCTGCATCGGCCCGGCAGGAGAAAGGCAAGTGCCTATCGCCTGTATCGTCAACGAGCGCCGCGCGGCGGGTCGTAAGGGACTGGGGGCGGTGATGGGCTCCAAGAACCTTAAAGCCATCGCCATTAGAGGCACGAAAAATCCGTCCGTCGCCGATGCCGCAGCTTTCAAGGTCGCCAGAGCCGCCATGCTTAAGTCTATGAAGGACAGCCCCGTGCTCTATCCCCAGTTCTCCAAGGCGGGCACGCCCATGGTCGTGGATGCCATGTCGGAGATGGGCATCTACTCCATTAAAAACTGGTCGTCCACGGGCCAGATTAACATGGTGCCGGGGCTGGGTAAAGCCGCCCAGGACACGATGATTGTCACGCGTAACCCCTGCTATGATTGCCCGGTCGGCTGCAGCCAGGTCAAGCTGGTCACACAGGGACCCTATGCCGGTTACCTCTCCGAGGGACCGGAGTTCGAGACGACCTATTCGCTGGGGAGCACGGTAGGCGTGGATTACCTGCCCGCCGTTATTGCCGCCGACCGCCTCTGCGATGAGTACGGTATCGATACTATTTCCGCCGGCGTATCTATCGGCTGGGCGATGGAGCTTTACGAAAAAGGCATTATTACCAAGAAAGACACTGATGGCATCGACCTTAAATTCGGCAACCACGCCGCCATGATTGAAATGCTGCGGAAGATTGCCTACCAGGAAGGTTTGGGGGCGCTTTTGGGCCAGGGCACGAAAAAAGCCTCCGAGAAAATCGGCAAGGGCTCCGGTGATTTCGCCATGCAGGTCAAAGGACTGGAAATGCCCGCCTATGACGTCCGCGGCGCTAAGGCTCACGGCCTGAACTACGCCACCTCCTATACCGGCGCCGACCATAACCGGGGTTACGCCTTCCAGGAAATCTTCGATATCCCTATCCCGGAAAAAGTCGACCGCAACGCCACTAAGGGCAAAGGCAGGCTGACAAAGTGGAACCAGGACACCCGCGCGGTCACCTGCGACTGCGCCACGATGTGCGCCTTCCTCCTCGATATGGCGGTGCCCGCGGTAGCCTGCACCAATACGGCGGACCTAGTTAACGCCGCCGCCGGCACCAGCTTTACCGCGACGGAAATCGAGAAAATCGGGGAAAGGCTGAATAATATCGCCCGGTTGTTCAACATCGGCGAGGGCTTTTCCCGTAAGGACGATACCTTCCCCAAACGCATCCTGACCGAGCCTATCAAAGCGGGCGCCAGCAAGGGACAGCTTATCAGTCAGGAAAACCTTGATGAAATGCTGGACGAGTATTACGCCGACCGCGGCTGGGACAAGAACGGCACACCAACCCCCGCCAAGCTGAAAGAACTCGGCATTAAGAGCCGCTAATCCATCCTGGCACATCGAATCTAAGTACAATCGGGGCGGAGCAATCCGCCCCTTTTCATAAACGGGAATTCCAGTTCACCGTGACACGATATAACGCGATATAATATAATTTAACCATTCGTTAAAGAGGGGAGACCTGTACCATGCCCGATTACGGCTACGCCGGAGAAATACTGAAAGTAGATTTATCTGACGGTAAAGTAAAAAAAGAACCCAGCGCCGCATATACGGATAAGTATGTGGGCGGCCACGGACTTGCCGCCCGTCTTTACTGGGAGATGGTGCCGCCGCAGGCTAAAGCCGCCGACCCCGAGAACTGCTTTATCTGCGCCAGCGGCCCCCTTACCGGCTTCCCCGGCTTTGCCGGCTTCCGCTGGAAGATTTGCTCAAAGACATCGCTCAACGTCCCCGAATCATTTAACTACTGCAACCTGGGGGATAAATGGGGGGCGATATTAAAGTACGCCGGCTATGATGCCCTGGCTATTCAGGGCAAGGCGGAAAAACCCGTTTACGTGTATCTCCACGACGGTAAAGTGGAAATCAAGGACGCCTCCCGCTTACGCGGCCTTTCCACCTTTGATACCAGCGATGCCATGAAAGCGGAACTGGGCAACGGCGTTAGCGTCCTTACTATCGGCCCCGCCGCCGAAGCCCAAATTCCCTTCTCCACCGTGCTGGCCGAGGGCGGCGCCTCCGGCTCCGGCGGTATGGGCGCGGTCATGGGGTCGAAGAACCTCAAAGCTATCGTGGTCGCCGGTGATAAAAGGCCTGCCGCCGCGCACCCGGATAAAGTCCGGGAATTGGTGGGGATAATCCAGGCTAACCTCCGGAAATCCAGCATGCTCCCGATGGCTATACCCGGCTTGACATACATTCACAACTGCTTCGGCTGCGGCATCGGCTGCTACCGTGAAGTTTACACCAAAGAAAGCAGGGATTATAAAGTCCTCTGCCAAGCGTCCATGATGTACGCCCCGTATTCAATGAAATATACCGGTAAGAACGATGGCGCTCACCTGCTGGCGACGCGGCTTTGCGACGGCTACGGCCTGGATACATCGGTGATGGAGAGCATGATCGAGTGGCTGGAAGCCTGCTACCAGGAGGGCATTATCGATGAAAAGAAAACCGGACTGCCGCTGTCAAAAATAGGCAGTTCCGAGTTTATCACCGACCTTACCCGAATGACAGCCTTGAAAGAAGGCTTCGGTGCGGTTTTGGCTAAAGGCATTATCCCTGCCGCCGACGATATCGGCCCTAAGGCTAAGGGACTCCTGCCTATGGTCGTAGCCACCCGCGGCAGTGAGAAGAAAGACTATGACCCGCGGCTGCTGATTACCACGGCCATGTTTTATGCCACCGAACCCCGGCGGCCTATTCAACAACTCCATGAAGTCAGCATGCTGGCGATGATGTGGGTGGGCGGCATGGGCCCGCCCGGAACTGACAGTAAGCCCGGCTCGATGTTCTCTACGGAAAATTTACGCCGTTACGCGGAAAAAAACTGGGGCAGCGCTACCGCCGCCGATTTTTCCACCTACGATGGCAAGGCCCTGGCCGCCAAAAATATCCAGGACAATGTCTTTGCCAAGGAAAGCCTCGTCATCTGCGACCTCCGCTGGACGATGGCCCAGGTCAATTACACTCTCGGCCTTAATAGGGATACGGTTAGTCCAGCCCAGGTCTACGCCGCTATCACCGGCAAAGAAACGGATGAAACTGAATTTGCCCGTATCGGCGAGCGCGTTTTCAACCTCCAGCGTGCCATCCTCCTCCGGCAGGGCTGGCAGGGCAGAAAAGGCGATACCCTGCTCGACTATTTCTTTACCGAGCCGTTTAAAAAGAACGAGCTTTTCTTTAACCCAGAAGGACTGATGCCCGATAAGGACGGGAAAATTATTTCCCGTGTCGGCACCGTGGTGGAGAAAGATAAGTTCGAGCAGATGAAGACCGAATATTACGGCTACCGCGGCTGGGACGCCGCCACCGGCTTCCCGAAAAAATCGAAACTTAACGAGCTTGGACTTCAAGATATCGCCGCGGATCTGGCGGGGCGGGGTCTGGCAAAGTAAGAACCCCCCTCCGTCGATAAAAGGCGGACAACGCGCACACTGAGAATATCGAAGGGTGAATATTAATAAATCGCTCGTGATTATTCTGGCGAAGCCCAGATCCACACCCCTTACCCCACCTCTGGATTCCAGCTTTCGCTGGAATGACAATTTTTTTAAGCCACCGCTTTCCGGTACACCCTCGTAGCCCACCAGAGCACCAGCGCCGTAAGCGGTATAAGTACCAGGAACGCCAGTCCTACCGTGCCGTTAAGGATGCTTCCCGTGGCCAGCTTCCTGTCCGCTTCCACCACGTAATAGAGCGGGTCGAAATAGGCGAGGACCCGCATCCAGGCCGGCCCGAGTGAAAGTGGCAGCAGCACTCCGGAAAGGAGCATTATCGGCAGATTCAAGCCGTTCAGGACGGCGGACATACTGCTGACATCTTTGGTGACAAAGGCGATGGAATTGGAAAAAGCCGATGTCATCGTCATAATTAAAGCCAGCAGCACCAGGGAGACCAGCATCCCGCCGAGGTGCAGGTTGAACCCGAAGGGTATAGCGGCGGCTACCAGCACTATGATGAAGATATACAGCCAGACGATATTGGACAGTATCGGGCTCATCATTAAAGCCAGCCGGCTTACCGGCGTGACGCGGAGTCGTTCGGTGGTGCCCTCCTGGATTTCAAAAATTGTCGTATATCCGGCGGAAAACCCGCTCCCGAAAGCCAGGAACGCCAGGATGCCGGGTAAAAACACATCCAGTGCGCTGCCGCTGGGGAACCCCGGCCCGCCGGCAAGCTTTTTCAGCAGCGGCGTGAACAAAAAGAGGTAAAGCAGCGGCGTGGAAATGCCGACAATCACCCATAGTCCGTTGCGCATTTCCTCGGTGAAACTGCGCTTATAAAGTAGTCCGATGTCCCGCAGTAGCTTCATTTTCGTTCTCCGTTGTTTTTCGTTGCCTCGGTATCCCGGAGCGACCTCCCCGTTTTGCGCAAGAACACGTCATCGAGCGTCGGTTCGGACAACGCAATCGTCTTGGCGGCCAGATTTTCCCCGTCGAGCAGTCGTATAATATCCGGCAGGACAGCCGCGCCGTCTTTAACATAGAGGCGCACCTGCTCGGACTCGATACTGGCTTCTCTCACGTAGGTTTGTTGTTTTAACAGATTAGTGGCTCTCTCCAGATTTGCTCCATCGGTTTTAAAGCTGATAACGATACTGTCTCCCGAGATTTGCTGTTTCAGTTCTTTGGAGGTACCCTCGGCCACGATTTTTCCATAATCCATGATGGCTATCCGGTCGGCTAAAACATCGGCTTCTTCAAGGTAATGGGTGGTCAGGAATATTGTGGTTCCTGTTTCTCTCAGTTTGCGTATTTGCTCCCATAAATTGGCGCGGTTCTGCGGGTCGAGCCCGGATGTTGGTTCGTCGAGAAAGAGGACGTCCGGCCGGTGCATAATTCCCAGCGCCACGTGCATGCGCCGTTTCTGGCCTCCGGAATAGGTGCTTATCCTCCGGTCGATGAAGTCCGCCAGGTCCAGCGCGGCAACCAGTTCCTGCGCGCGTTCGGCGGCTTTGGCGGCGTTCATGCCGTAGAGTTTTCCCTGGAGCAGCAGGTCCTCGCGTCCGGTTGCCAGGTGGTCGGCCCCGCCCATCTGTCCCACGTATCCCAGCCGCTTGCATACTTCATGCGGTTGCTTCTGAACGTTAAAGCCGGCAATCGTTGCCTCCCCGCTGTCGATCGGTAAAAGCGTGGCCAGCATACGCAGGGTCGTGGTCTTACCCGCCCCGTTAGGACCCAGGAAGCCGAATATTTCTCCGGCTGCTATCTCCAGGTCGATGCCGTCCACCGCCCTGACTTTCTTGGAAAACACCTTGGTCAGTTTCTTCGCCGTAATTACACTCATGTTTCCTCTTTTTTTCGTTTTCAAACAGGCAAATGCCCATTTATAGTATAAATCACGAATTGTCCGGTTTGAATACCCCAGCAGGAGATTTCCCGTTATTTGAACGACCAGCTGAAAGCCGGTCGCAGGAGCAGGCAAGTCCGGATAGGGTTGCTAGACTTGCCCGCCCCGGCTTTATTCTACGTAAACCTTTACCTTTTCCCCGTGTCTCCCCTCCACATCGACTTGCATATCGCCGAGGGCTTCGATAAGCTCCTCTAAATCCTCGGGTTTAATGCTGCGTACATCGAAGTTGATGCCCTTATCTTTCAGGGCAGCGTTGGCTTTGTCCAGCGCCTCCGGCGGTATCAGCGACTTCATTTTTATGCCGGCGCGGATTAGAGACATGGGCACGCGCACGTTTACTTTTTCCGCGTGTTCGTGGTGGCCTTCCCCGCTTTCTCCCTCGTAGGGTGTTATCGTAACACGCAGGTACTTGGCCTTGGTTTTCATTTCAGGTCCCTTGTTTCCGGTATTTTCATGTCCTGTATTATCGTGTCCGGCGTTATCATGAGCTACTGAATCTCCATCCAGAGCGCTCATCATACGGTAGGCCTCGTCCGCAGTTATTTTACTCTGTGCCAGCAGTTCCAGTATTTTCTTCTTAGTGTCAGACATTGCAGTTGCCTCCCTTTCCGTTACCTATATTACCGATACTCTGACGAGCCCGTAGCGGCCCTGTATATCCACATCCAACCCGCGCATCGCCCAGAAAGAACCGATGGCGGCTTTAAAAGATTCCCACGCCCACCTGCCCCACCCGCTCGGCCAGAGAACCAGCAGCGCTATCAGTATCAGCGGCGACAGGATAATCAGTATTACCAGCGCCAGCGGGATAAGCAGGAACAGTGGCAGCCAGAGGCCGAAATTGGCGTCTTTATTCTGTATTTTTACATGCATGAGCAATGGTGGCCGATTCATTTTGCTAACCTCCTTATCGCTTCATCGGTAGTGATGTCTCCCCGCTCCAGCTCCTCGAGGACTTCTTCCTGCGGTGAGATTTTTAGAATCTCTACGAACTCCAGCTGTTTGGCGATTTTGCTAATCCGGTTTTTCACCGTGGGGTAGCTGATGCCAAACATCTTTTCCATTTCCTTGATGGAACCGTCACAGCGCACAAAAGCCATCACGAAGACCTGGTCCTCGGCGGAGAGGTTGGCCAGCGGCGGCAGTGAGAAACTCCCCTCGATAGCGATATCGCTGTCCACCAGTTTTACCCGCTCTATCGTTATCGGCTTGCCCTGGGTCATCTTCGTGAGTTCCTGCCAATCTCTCGCCATTGCCGCTAACCTTTCAAAACATTAACTTTATTAACTAACAACTTAACTTTCTTAATGTATTATACTGTCAGATATTGATTTTGTCAATACCCCTTTGAATATTGTTTATTTTTTCCGTGTTATTTATTAATTTTCTTAATGAAACCTTAGAAATCCATCCCCCCGGCCCCCTTCCTTTGGCAAAGGAAGGGGGAAAGAAAATGAGAGGGGCTGCGCCCCTCTCGCTGCGCACTCCTGCTTGGAGTAATTGGAAAAAGGGCTAATGCCACTTTCCATGGGCTATTCCCTTTTTCCCCCAACTATTAACTCGATTGTGGACGCACTTGCGCAATTACGCTATAATCTAGCGGGGATTTTAAGCTATGTCTGTTATCTGCATCGTCAACCAGAAAGGCGGCGTCGGCAAAACTACCACGGCCGCCGCCCTCGCCGAGGGTCTTTCCGAGCATAAAAAACACGTGCTCCTTATCGACTGGGACCCGCAGGCCAGCCTCACTATCAGCCTGGGGTTCAATCCGGATAACCTTAAGCTCACCGGCTACGATGTCCTTACGAGCGTTATCCGGAACAACGGCCGCTATTCCCTGCGCGATGTCGCCATAAAAACAGGCAATCCCAATATCGACCTCGTGCCTGCTAATGTCGAGCTCTCCGGGGCGCAACTTGACCTCGTGAACGCCTTTACCCGCGAGCTGGTGCTCAAGGAAATGCTCCAGGCCATACGGAAGGATTACGACTATATCCTGCTGGACTGCCTCCCCAGCCTGGGACTGCTGACCATCAATGCCCTCTCCGCCTCGGATAGCGTCCTTATCCCCCTGCAAGCAGACTTCCTGGCGATGAAGGGCTTAGCGATGCTTTTAAATACCATTATCCGGGTGCAGGAAAAAATCAATCCTTCCCTGGAAATCCTGGGGATACTCTTCACCATGACCAACCCACGCACCCTGCACAGTCGCGAGGTTATCGAGGTTACCAAGCGCGCGTTCGGCGATAGAATCCGGGTTTTCGGTGCGACTATACCCGTCAGCGTCCGCTTTAAAGAAGCCCCGGCCGCCGGGATGTCCATTCTGAATTATGCCCCGTCTTCTGAAGGGGCTGAAGCCTATAGATTACTTGCTAAAGAGGTGCTGCATGAAAAGAATTAAATTAACCGAGGAGATTGCTTACCCTAAATCGGCGGCTCTTGACCGTTTTACCGGCGGCGATCGCCCCGTGGTTTCCGCGGAAGCTAAAGCGTCTGCCCCGGCATCGATAGCTCCCCGGTCATCGATGATTAAGCTGTCCGTCTTTCTCAACCGCGACGAGGACGCCTACCTGGAATCCCTGGCTTCCACTGCCAAGTTCAGCGGCGGGAAAAAGTTGAGCAAGACCAGACTCATCGAAGCGATGGTGCGGGCTTTCCGCAAGACCAACCTGGATGTGCGCGGCGTGAAAGACGACCAGGAGCTGCTTAATAGGATTTCCGCCCAGTTGCAGCAAAAATAAAGTGTCATTGCGAGTCACAGGAACTGGGGCTTGGAAATCCCAAACAATGCATTAATCTGATAATTGAGATTGCCACGCCTGCGTGCTGTAACGCACTTCGGTGTGCAGGCACGTCACCCTTCTGTGGAAGGACTCCTCGCAATGACAGGGGAATGACAACAAACTTACCTGATTTTCAGGCCGTCTGCCCCACCAGACGATGAGTATTCCCCAAAATCGGCGTTACCGGCCAGATTTTCGATTCTAGGGGTTCTGGGAAGGGCTTCACCAGCGGCTCCGGCCAGATGGTGGTATCCAGTTCCGGTAAGGGTAAAGGGTGGGCATAACGGAACCTCTCCATCAGCTCATTATGCGTTAAATAAATTGTCACCGGCTGTGGAATAATTTCCAGCATTCTGGCGGGTTCTTTTATTACTTCCTCAGCCCCATAGGCCGGCCGGGCATAGCAGATTACCCTGGCCATCTCCAGATTGTCCGGGTCGAATCCCGGCCTGTATCCGGTGAACTTCCCCCTTAAGACTTCGATGTCTTCCATCTCGGAAGCCCGGTAGAGCTTCCACCCCACCGTTTCCCCCAGGTCGCTGAATCCCGCCGTCTGGTAGCAGATGAGCGACTCGTTATCCGCTTCGCCTTTAATCACGATTCCCAGGCAGAAAGGCTCAACCGTGTGGTAGCCGCCGTGATAGTAAAACTCTACCGTCCTTAGCTGCTTTATCGCCGAGCAAATTGCCATACGCTTATGGTCCCGCGCTGTGGAAATATTCAGTATTTGCTTGATACCAGGCACTCTAATACCTCGTCTCTCTCCTTAACTCTAAGAAAACGAGCCTGTTTTGTCAAATCTCTATTATTATGTCAAGCACAACAGGATGGGGGGAAAGGGAGTGGCGAAGCAAAATCCCTCTCAATCTCCCTTGATAAAAGGGGGACGTATTAAACTACCCTGATTCTCCCTCCCGTCTGCGCCACCACTTTCCCGATAATGACTGCTTCTGTCACGCCCTGTTCGTGCAATTTCTTTAATAGCTTTGCCGCCC
>Ga0209777_10003063_pt1 | contig 21166 bp, 19 predicted proteins | sample FrelakmetHBP12HB_FD_187147 | JGI IMG/M metagenome (GOLD analysis project Ga0209777, IMG submission 187147) | Freshwater lake sediment microbial communities from the University of Notre Dame, USA, for methane emissions studies -HBP12 HB (SPAdes)... | ecosystem: Environmental > Aquatic >...
TTATATAAAGGTAGTGGACAAGCATTAACACGGTTTTTGTGGTTGACATGCTCTGCACATTTCATTGAAAGTTCTGTTGAATTAAGATATGTTGAAAACATGGATTGTTGAATTATGGTTGATACGGTTAGCATATGTATTCATTCATAGGAGACATGTTTTTCTTTTCTTTTTCTCTTCCGTTCCTTTCTTTCCTTTTTTGTTAAAGGCTTAGATTTCTTTCCCGAAGGTATATCTTTACTCATATCATCTTCCTCCTTTTTTCATATTCATAAAGATAGATAGAAAAATGTAGTTAAAATATTTACTTATCCGCAATTATAAGATTATCGGACAAGCATTAACACGGATTAACAAATGTTTTTTTCGAACCAATAATAAAAAAAAAGGAAAAAGGAGATTTTATTTGGTTATACCATTTCTCCGATTTGAACGCCTTGATTTTCATCAAGAAGGCTTGAATCGATTTCATTGTTAAGTGTTGTATCACTAATGGTACCACTGGATCCAGTTTGACTGTTGTTCTTGTTTATGGTTTGATTGTAATATGTGTAGGAGACAAGGGCAGAGACGAGGATGATGAAAAGAATAGAAAGAAACAGGATTTTTTTATTCATAGGGTATCACATCCTGTATTGTTTCTCCTACTGGTGTCTCCCTGGTCCACCATATCTATATCCATGTTGTCGGTATTCATCCATGGACGCGTGCGACTGTACTCTCCTTTTTATGTTGTCATCTTTGAATTCCATAAATATCATTTGTTGTTTGTCTTTAGTCAATTGATTCACGATCTTATGAATTTGTAGTTTCGTTTGATTGAGGGTGAGATTTCCATTAATGTATGAATTGATCAGACTGGTGTTTGTTTCTCCTATTATTCCATATAGATGGTAGAGTTGATTTCTATTGAATTGCCGTATTTTCATCCGTATTTTCAGTGTGCAGTTTTGCAGCTCCTGGCTGTAGATTGCATGGATGCGCTCTTTGATTTGCTGCATGGTTTCATTCGTAACCAGGGATCGGAGGGTGCCTCTGAATTCTTTCGTTAAATTCCTTGATTCATTTTTTAGCTCGATAAAGGTCTGGATAGTGTAATTTGCGCTAACGTTTACTGCTCGGACTTCAAGAAGAACCGCCTTTAATTCTGTCAGGATTGTTTCAAGGGGTGTTGTACTGATGTTGACCCCTTTGAGGACTTGAACAGTCATGGCTCCTTCGAGAAGGTTGGTCAAAATCGCTTTTTCGAGTTGTAGTAACCGTATTTCTGCACCCAGGGTGACATTCATAATTTCGATGTCATGTTCTGTTTCATTATCCGTGTAATTGTGCCGAAGAGGTGGTTGAAGCGCACGAGGCTCATTATATGTATGATTATTCGTTTCATTATCATGGGGATGTCCTTGTCTATCAAAATAGGGGGCGCCTGGAGGGGTATCACCTGCTTTATTTGCTAACGCTAGTGACGCAACAGAGGTCAGGAGCATCAGCACCAAGATCAGATTGAGTATTTTTTTCATGTCTATTCACATCCATAGCTGGCCTTTTTGTGGGAGGCCTTTATTCTTTATTGTATATTGGATGAAACAGCATAAATAATTTTAGCGGAACATAGCGGAACATACCGAAACAAACACATTAAAAAAGCTATGGTTTTTTCAAACGGATCAGATTGGATACTCCTATCTGTTCTTTTTCGATGAATCCTTTCCGTTCGAATCCACGGATATTCCTGGAGGCCGATGCTTTTGGTATCGGTATTTCTTTTTGAATATCGGGTTGGGTAAGAGGTTCTATGCGTTCGGTTAATAATTGCATGATTAGTTGTTGTCGATGGTGTAAATCTTTCCATTCCCCTGGTGGTTCTTCCTTTAAAAACATATCCTTAGAAACCAGAAGCAATTAACACGGTTTTAAGACTCATGTTTCATCGAGCATTTTCATATCGTGATGCTAGCAAAATCCTTAGAATTATTGAACTAGTATCGTATGAATCAGCGGGGTACTGGTATAACAAATTCATGGATGTGTTTGTCGTCGGATGGAAAGAGCAAAGATCATTTGCGATAAATGAAACGAAGCGTGGTTTTACCTGCCTGCTTGGTATTTGAACACCCATTCCATGAAAGGTTGTCCGGTATTAACGTCGACGTTCCCCGCGTTGATCTCATTTTTTCCGTCATTGTCACAATCTCCGATACAGACGACTGCCATCCACCCATAGGTAGGAAGGGTCGCTTTTTCAACGTAGGTTGTTCCATTCCATTGCAGAATATGGGTAACACCAGCTCCTGCAACTACGTTGGGGATTCCATCGCCATCGGTATCTCCCACATCGATTCCTTCGATGACCGGGTCTCCTTTATGCCATGTGACATCGTATTGAATCGCATATCCAGACCCATTCCATTTAAAGATCGTGATTTGCGGCGCATCAAAGCTTACCAAGATCTCGGCTTTCCCGTCACCATCACAATCTTTACACACACAACCAAATGGAGAGGCTTCAGTATTAGAATATTGTTTAATCATTGTTGGTTGAAACACCTTCTTTACTACATCCCATTGTAAAACCATAATTTTATTTGCGTACGCACAGACGATTTCATTTTTTCCATCATTATTGACATCACCAAGACCAGCCATGTACACATAACCATTCACATCTGGATCTTTCCATTCAGCGACTCGTTTCAGAAACAAACCATTCCATCGAAATACCGTAATTTCACCGACAGGACTTTTCGAGCGCCATTCCCCACCACCACTTAATATCAATTCGTTTTTCCCGTCATTGAGACAGTCACCGATGAGACAATCAGCGCTAGCGCCTCTATGGAAAAAAATCCATGGGTTTGCACTAATTAACTTATATTTCCCAAGGGAATATTTATAAATTGCAGTGTACCATGTTGCAGCAATCTCATTTTTCCCGTCGTTCATCACATCACCAATTGCCATCCCACCAGCAGAACAGTTTACGAGCGGATACAGCGGTGGATGTAATGCTTGAATCTGTGTATAGGTCTGATCCTGAGTATTCCATTTCATAACCCGAAGTAATCCGTCTCTTCCACTGATTAGTAGTTCGTTTTTCCCGTCATTATCAGCATCACCAATCGGTTGTGGTCCCTGGAATCTGGCACAAATCCCTGGGTCGGTTCCATAATCATATGACCACTGAAGCGTATAATTACCACTATTTCCTAGATTTTTGGTTTCTGTCGGATGTTGTAGGTGTCCGAATGTAATTGTTGCTGTGGTACTACTCATTGTCAAAACAACTAGGATGATGATGCTTGGAATTTTATTATTCATAGTAACCCCATTATATCTTAGTCAGTAACCCCATATAAAAATATCGTTTTCTCCTGGAGCTTGAAAAAAGGGAGCATTATCACTATACGCACAATCCTATAGGAAAGAGAGTCGAACTTGAAGTTCAAATCTCTTCACCGCACTTAAAAACATATTATCAGAAACAGAAGCATTGGCACGGTTTTAAGATTTATGTTTTTTGTGCAAATCAATGACAAAAGAAAACAAGAAGAGAAAAAGCGGTTGAGAGGAGGTTTTGTTGGTTTATAGGATTGTTACTTTCGAGAAGAAAATCTTTGCCTGGATGGTCTTTGTTGCAGACACACCTTCGCTGCAGGTGACATCTATTTTTATAGAGGGAATCGGTTGTATAATTCCTAAGTCTATGCCTTTTACAGCGCAATCAACGGCTATGTTCCGACCGACCGTAAGTGTTGCTTGAGAGGCTGTGAACTCTTTTGGTTTTACAGAGAAACCGCCAGTGATTGTAATATTCACTGTGACAGTTGTCGCGGCTTTATCTCCCACATTGATAACATTCACGATGAAACCTTTTCCACTAGTAATGTCAATGGAAAATGCTGGCTGTGGGTTCCCTGTTGGAACGTGTTTGAATATTCCACCGGTTGTTTCATCGGTGTTAAAGGAACCTGCCCATCCGATTTTTCCTGTCGTAAAACCAAGGCTCAACAATGGTACTCCAACCATATCAGCATAGTCGATCCAGGTATGTCCGCCATCAAGGCTATACGAAGCTCCTAAGGTACCACCTGTGCTGATGTACATATCGACGGTCCCTGGGATATAGAGAAGATCCCAACCATAACATGGACCGGTAAATGCAATATTCCGCCAGGTTGCGCCACCATCTGAGGTTTCTGATAATATTGCAGAAGCAGCTGTGTTGATATCTATGACAAGACCATGATTTGCATCTTTGAAGGTTGGTTTCGTATAAGCATAAAGGGTTGTTTGTGCAACGGTCCAATGGAGACCTTTATCTATTGATTTATACACACGTCCCATCGTCGTTCCGAACCAGATAGTATCGCCAACAACACAATAAAAACCTATGAGGCCAGCTTCACCAGGCAATGGATCGGGAATATTTGCTTTTGGAACACGCGTCCATGTTGTCCCTCCATCGGTAGTTGTGTAAATCTCATAGTATCCACCAGCGGGATCACCCATACACCAGCCGACATGTGCATCCCAAAAGTGGACACAATTTGGGAATGAGCCAATAAGGTTAAAACTTGCAGATGCTTGACGTGCCCAGGTATCCCCTCCATCTGAAGTATAGTAGAGATCATTGACACCATTCTGCGATCCATACATTAGAGCCCAGGCTTTGTTTGCATCAAGGCCATAAATCATTGCAATGTATGAAAAATCTGCATCAGGAATAGTATTAGCTATCCATGTGGTACCACCGTTTACGGTTTTTGTAAAATCTTGACAAGGGTAATTCGGCATATCTCCATCATATGCTGCTGCCCAGACGATATTTTCATTCACACAAGATATGTAGCAAATGCCACGATTTCGAGTTGAAAAAGCAGTTGCTTGTTCTACCCATTCTCCACTTGTAAAAAATGTTTTCATGTCGAGAGATTTTTTTATGACCTGTGGTGTTCGAGGTATTATTGCTGATACTGGCATAACGAGTACCAAGTTAACAGCAACTCCAATGAACAAGAGAATGACTCCAACCGCCAAACCTTTCTTAATCAGTAGATTTTTAGCCATTACTTTTCCCCCTTGTACAATCACATAGTACTGTTCTCCTTAAAAACATATCCTTAGAAACAGAAGCAATTAACACGGTTTTAACTCATGTTATGCAAAGCAAATATTATTTATACATTTAATCTGCGTTAAAGGTATCCAACTAATTTTTCTCATAAACCAGACCCCTTCTTTTTCCTTAAATTGAACTGCATTCATCAAAAACCATCAAATTTTAAAGCCATCAAAATCCATATTTTGATTTATCATAATACTCTGACACGAATAACAAATTTCAGTTGTATTGTCCTCTTCGATTTCGCCAGAACAGATTTTGCATTTCATACTTTCAATATCCATTATTTATTAAAACACTTAATTACAAAATTAAAAAAAAAATGGATTGATACTGCTTGTTCCCTCTATTGATGTTCGGGTTACCAATGGCTCCCTGGATTAATTAATGTAAGGTCGAGATTTCCCCAATCATTATAATCGTTTTTTCCATGGGAACCATCTGAATAATCATTGAGTCCATTGTAGATATATCGGTAATTCATAACACTCTTATACCGCGCATATCGCCAGTAATTAATCTGCCAAGGCCATACGGTTTTCCGTGCATCACACCCAGGAGCACGGATGTTTAAAGTATGTCCGGTTTCATGCATAATAGCACCAGCATACACACACGCTCGGTTCAGTGTCCTGTTGAACGTCCGTCGGTAGCATCCATCGATGATGGGAAAGAGTTTTGCCCGCATGTCATGGTATTTTGTCGAGAGTGTGAAACAATCGAGGGCCCACGTCCCATTGATTCTTGATGAGAAAGTGAAACCTTTCGCCCATGTGTAACCATACGTGGTGATGCACCAGCGGAAAACTCCTCGTCGCCAGTTGTGTGCATCTCCATGCATGAAGTAGTCCCAGTACCATTGTGAATAATCGTTACTGGTGATCGGATCTTTGAAGGGGATAAGTTCACCACCACCAAGACGACCATCATCGATATGCCATACAATGTTGTGCCTCGCATACGAATCTCTTAGCATATCAAACGCTTGAATTGGAACAGTGCTGCTTTGGCCACTCGGACCTTTCGCCATCTGATCCAGTTCAATGAAGATATCTTGTCGGAATGGATCAGAGCCCCATTGCCATGTTTTGTATTCCTCTATGTCGTTTAATCCATCCTTATCTTCGTCTAATGCAGTATAGTTCGCCCAATGGAAAGGATCGTAAATCATATAGTACCCCTGATTTTGACCCCATTCGATATGTTCTATTCCGAATGTATATTTCCATTCAATGGGAATACCGGTGTGGTTTAGATCTTCACCGCGGTTGTTGATCAAGGGGCTCGTGTTGTACATGTTCACTTCAAGCCAGTACGGGAGACCGTCTCCATCGAAATCATTTTGCGAAATAGTAAACCAGAGTTCACAATCTTTATCTTGCTCGTAAGTGCTATTATCATCGATTCCGCTGAGTCTCCCGTATCCGCTTGGATCCTTGAGATAATCATCACCCCACCAGGAGCCTGTCGCGATACTGTAGGTGAGCTCGGCTGTACGAGCCTGTGTAGAATTCCCGGTATCCGGACTGATATCACAGAGAATGTCAGTTCCAGAATTTTTATCCCAGAGTTCAATGGTGATATTGACGAACTCTTTATCTTTTGGAACCTCGCAGGAGGCAGACCAATTCAGATGTTCAACATACATCATGTTTTGCCAAACATCACTGATAAATTCTTTGCCGTTGATTCTTACCTTTAAATAAAAATTAGGATTGGAGTGGATATTGATTGTCTTGAGTGCTCGAATTTCCTTAATAGCAACCGTCACAATAATTTTTTCATCCAATGGATCGAAATCTGTCACTGCTAATGGTGTAAAGACCGTATGTTTCACCCGTGGATTGTAAGTCTCCTTCGACTGTTTCGTGGAGGTGATTGGTTGTATTTGTTTTGGAAGAACAGAGGTCGGAATGATCATGGTTATCAATACGACAAGCGTGCATATTATTTTTACAAAATTCTTTTTCATATTAATATCCCCCGAAAGATGACTATTTTTTTATTATCTATGCATATACTAAAGGTACCTATAAATACTTTTTTCCCAAATTCTTTCCATATCAAGTAGAGACATTTTGTAAGATAATGTTTACTAAAAAATCTCCTGGTTTTCCTATTGTTTTGAGTCAAGATTACCATAAATTGGTAATTCGGTTTTAAGCGGCGGATTTCCTCTGAATTTATTAAAGGAACAAGCTCCATGGTAAGAAAGCTAGTTGTTCCATGTTTCTATCAACAAATTTTTATTTAGTCGATATACTGGTCTACCGTAATATTCTCCTATCGCATGGGAATAATCTTTATATTCAGATCGTAAGATGTTTATAGTGTTTCACAAAACTAGGATATACCTAGTTTTTGGAACAAGAATAACGCAGATAATCGGTTTGTTCTGCACAGTATTGATCGATACAATATCGGGCTAGTTGTTTTTCGTTATATGTTGGTTTTTTACACATTATAACATTTTTTTCTTTAAAAACATATCCTTAGAAACAGAAGCAATTAACACGGTTTTAAGACTCAATGTTTTTTGTGCGAATCAAATAATAAAAAAAGAAAAAAGAAAAAAGAATGTTATTTGTTCTTGTGTTATTTTAGTATTGTATTGTATAATTCTTCCCGTAGCCATCATTTGGGGCGACATCATTTACCGATTTACCAGTTACCCAATATATGAAAGACGGTAAAAAGAGACGATCGAAACCAAGTCTCCCAAGATATCCAAATTGTTGAAATGTCAGTGCAAAGGCATTTGTAAGCACATCACCTTTTTTTGGATTATTAATGGCATCTTTAGGTATTTTACATGTTAAAATCCCTGTGCTAAGATTGTATTTACCAGAGATGTTAACATAGTGTTCTTGGAACCAAAATCCATGTCCATAACCTGCCGCAAAATCAACCCAGGGTTCTCCATATCCGATATTCATCATTGCTGCACAGTCAACCCCATTATGTTCCCATTGCACCGTGAGTTTTTGTTTAAAATGGTTAACGTTTATTTCGGTTAATTTTAATGAGGTGAAAAAATACCCTGGTTCATCTGATTTTTCAAAAAACCAGGCAGAAATAATATCGAGATACGGAAAGACATCATTCTCAGGAGTATCTTTAATTTCAGGGTTTTGTTCATCACCAGCCATCGCAGTTATAGGTAGTATGGTAGTAACCAACAGCATACAAACCAAAATACCAATTATCTTATTTTTCATTTTTCTACTTCCTCCACTACTATAAAAATACGGCTCATCTTCTTAAATTTTTCTATCAATATACTTATAATAGCAGAAGCATTGACACGGTTTTAACAAAGCAAAATTGTCTTTTGCCAAACCGCGATGAAAGCTATTCCATTAAGGTTGATGCCACTCTTATGATAATAGGCACCAATAAACACAATCAATATTACTACACGACTTCCTTCCAATACTGTTGTGTTAGATGTATTAAATAATTTGTTTATTTCTACATGTCCATCAGTTTTTAGAGTCACAATCATTGCAAGACAATGCCCGAAACCTGGTAAAAAATTACTATGTACAAGATGTACAGTACCATTTCCTTTGATAACCACATGAGCAATAGTCATGGTATTTAATGCAGTGTCCTTTACTATTTCTTGTGAATTGCAAGTCGGAAGTACAAATAGTAAACATAGCATAATACAAGATATTGCAAATATTTTCTTTTTCATCTTTTTCTTCATCCCCTGATAAAATTAGGGTAAGAATTAATATCGCGTTGTTTTATTTAAATGTTTGGAAAAGATCAAAATACAAAACAGAAGAATAAATACTGATTTTCTCCTTTAAAAACATATCCTTGGACACAGTATTTTTTTTATTATTTCCATCTTGTCTTATTAACTATTTTCAACCCAAACACGATAATCGCCAGAGTCTGTACTCCAAAATGAATATTCGCCATATTGGAAAGTAGAACTTGTTGTTTCGCCCGCATTGAGATAAATGTCTTGATGTTTTTCATAATGATTACCATCCTGATTTAATTCTGACCATACTCTTACTTGACCAGAAGTATTTCCTATATTTTTAACAACATAATCAATATAAAAAACATAATTAATTCCTTGGTATCCTTTCCTAGCTGTGTAACTAGATATTATGAAATATGGTTTTGAAGTTAAAACAGTTTGTCCTGGTGCTTGCTGATTATTCTGATTACTCGGTGTACCTGTACACCCGCTTAAAATTCCTACACTAATAACTATTAAGATTATTAGCAATATTCCTATTTTTTTCATGACCTTTGCCTTCATTCTGGTGTTTAGTAAGATTTAATTCTATAAAAATATATCCTTAGAAATACGAGCATTGACACGGTTTTAACGAATGTTTTTGTGCGAATCATTAATTGATAAAAAAAGAAAAAAAAGAAGGATATTCTAATATCCTAGCAGTTGTCTGAGTACCGGGAACGCATGTGGGAATCGCTGGAACAACAACTCCAAGAACTGTGGTATCGGTTTGTCATATGAACAAGGCATCGTGATAGGCAAGGGATCTGACCAGACGCTTTCCGCACCAGTTACATCTTTGACTTTGACTTTGATACTATATGTTCCCTTTGTTGACCATATATGTGATGCTGTTGCTGTTTGCCCTGAGTTGTATGGTCCTGCCCAGGTTAATGGGGTTCCATCCGCCCAGTCCCACATGTAATAGAGTTGATCACCATCAGGATCTGTTGTTAATGTTTGATATGAGTATGATACCCCTGGTTTTCCTGATGTAGATCCACTGGGTCGACTTGGTTTATTTGGTGGGTTACTTGTTATGGTAACTGGTAACGTTGCTGAGAATGAGCTTTGAGCCCCATGTTCATCTTCTGCCATGACTTTTATGTTGTATGTTCCTGAATTTGTGAATGTATGTGCTGTGTTTATTGTCAATCCTGAGCTAGAGAGGTTCGTCCATTGATCTACCGTTCCATCACCATTCCAGTCCCAACCATATTTTATTTTATCGTTATTAGGATCAGTTGAGTTAGTTGAGTAACTATAACTAACACCTATTGAACCGGTATCCGGACCTGATGGTTTGTTTGGTTTTCCTGGAGGTAGATTTCCATAATATACTGTAACTGAATCTGAACCGCTATGATTATAGATATCATAAAAACGAACAACAACCTTATGAGTTCCGGGTTGTAAATAAAAAATTCGTATTCTAAAATGTATATAATTAGAAATATTAAAGGTGTCATTGCCATAATATATAAGATAATTATTCTGATAATGTTCCCACTCGACAGATTTCAATCCATCAGAACTAGAAGCATTTCCTAAAACCTCCAAATATGGAGTAGGTAAAATTGTTCCATTTTTAGGAGAAGTAATTTCAACAACAGGATTACTATTGGTATTCAAAGGATAGTCATTTTTTTCTATAGGATTAATTTCTACAATACTGTTTTCAGATATTATATTTTTTTTGTTTTGCTCAGCGAGAACACCAAATGAAACTCCTGTTGTGATCAACAGCATACAAACTATTATGCCAATTATTTTTTTTCTCATACTCTCTTTCCCCATGTGATACTAATCCATATCAAATATTTATTTTTTTCCTTTGAAGAAAATAAGCAACAATGGTAACAAAAATCATGAGACTGATTTCATTTCAACGTTACTATAACCCTGAATTTGTTTCTTTTAAAACCTATATCATCTAAAAACTTAACCTCAGATTTTGTGCTGATCATTGACAGATACAATAGGAAAAAAACGAGAGAGGATTTATTTACGGAGAAGCCCTAGCGAAGAAAGCTCCTTTGATAATTTTTCTACTGCTAATGACACATCCTCTATCTTTTTTGCACCTGCACAGACTATTTTACCAGAACCGAACAGCAACATTGCTACCTTCGGTTCTTTTATCCTATAGACCAGCCCTGGGAACTGCTCAGGTTCATATTCGATATTTTCTAATCCAAGTGATAGAGCTACTTCGCTAAGATTAAGGTCTCCCCCCAGATCAGCGGTGGCTACAATATTCTGAATGACGATCGTAAAGTCTTTATAGACCTTAACACCCAGCGTCTTCAGTTTTTCCGCAATGATATTAATAGTGGTTTTGACGTCTTCAATATTCGTTGCACCAGTGCAGTTCGCCTTCCCACTTCTAAATAGAAGGGTAGCGGTTTTCGGACTACTTAACCGATATACGAGCCCAGGAAACTGCTCTGGCTCATATTCAGCTTCGTCCAATGATTGTGCTATCACATCAAGATCTAACTTATCTGCAAAAGATATAGATGCTACAATATTTTGTATTTTTATTTCTATCATATCGTATCACTTTCCATTACATAGTGCAATGTCACAGTTTTTAGGTGGCAAAACAAAGAACACGTATATCCTATTAAAATAGTTCTCTCATCGTATGCTGGCTACATAACATGTTTTTCGACATCTTTTGTATACTAGTGGTCTCGCTTGTTTAACAATGGTTGGTTTTTTAAAGAAAGAGATGATATGAAATTATGGATTGGAAGGAGGTGATTTGTTGTGAGTATATTATCTGCCGTAGGAAACACTCCGCTTGTAGAATTTACTAATTTGAAGAGCGGCTCAAAAGTAAGAATTTTTGGTAAACTGGAAGGCGCAAACCCAAGTGGCTCTGTTAAAGATAGGCCCGCCTATTATATGATAAAGAAAGCAGAGGAATCAGGGGAGTTAGTTCATGGGAAGATAATACTTGAGGCGACATCGGGCAATACTGGGATTGCCCTTGCGATGATAGGAGCAGCGAAGGGATACAAGGTTAAGTTGATCATGCCAGATTGTGTTAGTGTTGAAAGACGACGTATTTTGGAAACTTTTGGTTCAGAGGTCGTCCTTACTCCAGGATGTGATGGTACGAATGGTGCGATTCGAAAAGCACATGAATTACTGGAGATGGAACCTCACGAGTATTTTATGCCTAATCAATTTGATAATGACCATAATGTTCTGGCACATTATGAGACAACCGGACCTGAGATTTTCGCTCAAACCAATGGCAAGATCGATGTTTTTGTTGCGGGTATGGGAACAACGGGAACATTGATGGGTGCAGGAAGGTATCTTAAAGAACAAAAACCTGATATTAGAATTGTCGGCGTTGAACCTGTTAAAGGCCATGCCATTCAAGGGCTTAAAAATATGGAAGAATCCATTGTTCCAAAGATCTATCATCCAGAGGTTGTAGACGAGAAGATCACCATTAAAGATAAAGAGGCTTTTGAAACGACAAGACTACTTGCTACATGGGAGGGGGTCTTTGTTGGTATGTCTAGTGGTGCTGCGGTAGCAGGAGCTTTACAAATAGCGAAGAAGATAACATTGGGTACAATCGTTGTAATTCTACCTGATCGAGGAGACCGTTACTTGAGTACAACGTTATTCAGGTCGATCTGTGCGAAGTGTCCTCCTTGATTTTCATCAATTTTTTTTTTGCTTTGTTTTCCCTTTCGTAAAATATCCTGTTTTTCCAATATCTTTTTATACCATGAATATTTGATATGTTATCATGGAAATGGTATCAATTCCAGAGGTTGAGGAAACACTACAGTCTTGGAAGAAGAAAAAACAAAAACCGAAAAAGAAAGAACCAGAAGAAAAAGAAAAATCTGAAAAATAAATTTTAAGGAGTACCATCTTTTTTTCCTAGTTATTTCGCTGGTACTATTGATATTCCTAATCTGAAAGATTGCGATACGCATTATTTTATGAGAATAAAAAAAGAGTAAGGTTTTATTTCAGTACAATCATGCTTTTAGATTCGATTTTTTCTTCACGCGCAAGCCATCCAAGAGCAGAATATGCATCTGCCTCGTTGATTTGTGAGAGTTTTGAGATCGCAGAAATATCTACTTCTTTTAAGCTTGAAAGGAGAGTCCAAATCTTTCCTGCATCGCTTCCAATTTTATCCGTAAGATTGGTTGGTCCGAGTTTGTAGATAGCCCCACTTTTATTAATCTTGTTTTCCCGGGCAAGCCATCCAATGGCACCGTAGAAGCTTTGCTCGTTGAGCATGGTCATATTCATCAATATTGTCTGCGGGATAGGACCTCGGGTATTGAGTAATTTCCATATCTTTTCTGCACCTCTACTAAATTCTGCTATCATATTGGTCATAGTCTCATCCTCAAATTAGAAAGATGGATTAGAAACTTATATAGATTGTGTTGTATTGTTATCAGAAAAAACAAAAAATATTGATTTTCTCAGGGGTTATTGATTACTACTGGATACGGTTTGATTCATAATTCTTTCTTCTATTGAAATCCTCCTGATATTGCATTGCTGGTCATTGCACTACCTTGCGATGGCTATCATAAGTTAAAAGCTCGCAGAAAAAAACAGCTACAATTTCGTTGTAGTAGTATGAATCTTTTTTAAGCAAACAAAAGGGTTGAGGATTGTTATTCAAATAAATAATTTGAATAATCACATATTTCTACTCGATTCTTCAATTTGTGCTTTCTGGAGTTTATTACTATAGTCGATAAACACTGTTTTTATTTCTGTAAATTCATCGATTGCTGTCGTTCCTGCTTCCCGTCCACCATTCCCGGTGTTTTTTATTCCCCCGAAGGGAAGATGCACTTCAGCTCCAATAGTTGGAGCATTGATATACGTGATACCGGTTTCAAAATCTTCAATCGCTCGAAATGAGAGGTTAATGTCTTTGGTGTAAATCGATGAAGAAAGACCATATTCCACATCATTAGCGATGTTCATTGCGTCCTCATAATTTTTTATTTTCATAACACTGAGAACAGGGCCGAAGATTTCTTCTTTTGTGATCCGCATTCCATGTTTTGCTTCGAAGATCGCGGGTTGAACAAAAAATCCTTTATCGTACATTCCACCAGTAAGTCTTTGTCCGCCACAGAGTAATTTTGCTCCTTCTTTCATACCAATATCAACATAGTTCAGCACTGTTTTCATCTGATCTTCGCTTGCCACCGGACCAACATTGACCAAAGGATCTAATGGATTCCCTATTTTTAGTGCATTCGTTCTTTTCACCAATTTTTCCATTACTTCAGCATACACCTTTTCATGGACGATAAGCCGACTCGTCGCTGTGCAACGTTGTCCTTGACTACCAAACGCACCAAAAAGAACCCCCTCAATAGCCAAATCGATATTCGCATCATCCATGATGATCTGAGGATTCTTTCCACCCAATTCAACCTCAACAGATTTCAAATACTTCGCTGCTCGCGTATACACATCAATCCCTGCCGGGACTCCACCGGTAAACGAAATAGCTTTCACTCGTGGGTTTTCAACAATCTCATTTCCAACACTACTCACGGGACCTGTGACAAAATTAAGTACACCAGCAGGAAGACCAGCCTCCTTGAATATTTCAACGAGTTTTGCAGCACAGAGTGGAGTTAATGATGCCGGTTTAAAGATAACAGTGTTCCCGGAGATGAGACTTGCTCCGAGCTTCCAACAGGGAATGGCTGTCGGAAAGTTCCATGGCGTGATACACCCGACAACGCCGATTGGTTGACGGACGGTCATACAAAACTTATTGTGCAATTCAGAGGGTGTTGTCTCACCTAATAGTCGTCTTCCTTCCCCGGCTATATATTCAAGAAAATCAATGGATTCCTGAACATCCCCTTTTCCTTCAATGATAATTTTACCCATTTCTTGTGAGACTGTTGAACCTAACTCATCTTTCTTTTCTCGCATAATTGCTGCTGCTTTAAAAATAATTTCCCCTCGCTTCGGTGCTGGATGTTTTTTCCATTTCGGAAATGCCTTCTCAGCGGCTTCAATAGCTTTGATCACATCATCTTTTGTTCCCTGTGGAAACGTTGCAAGGACTTCACCAGTGGCAGGGTTTTTTGTTTCAAATGTTTTATCGCTTATCGATGAGACCCATTTTCCGTTGATATATAATCCGTAATTCTTCATATTTTGTGCCTCAATTTATTCTGATTTGGTTCTGTTCGAGTATATTGATGAATTGTAAAAGGTTTTCTATCTAATTGTAAGATTTATCGATCCATGAGAAAAACTGGTTTGTATTTGTTAAAAAAATACTATTAAGGTGGCTTTTAACTCTAGCTAATGGAGCCCAACGCGAGATAGCGTTTTTCAGAGCAGGAGAAAAAAGGCTCGGATCGCCGCTGGAGGGAGTACAGAGCGTAGGTGAAAAGTTCGTAGGAAAAAAATCATTATCTTATTTAAAAATCTAATTTTCTAAGGTATTCTACTGATTGAGGGAAAAAAAAGGGTTCGTTCTATTGTATTATTGACGAGAATCGCAAGTATATAGTAAATCACGAAATTGCTTTTCAGATAATCCATTTTCCTGATTTCCATCCAAGCGTTTTGAGACGGCCCCTTTTTCAAAGAAAATAACCGTAGGGAACACTTCCACACCATATTTCTCTACGTGGTCCATCAAGATGGAGGGAGGTATTAAGGAAAGCAGTATACAAGACGATTAAAAAATCAACTCGTTTTAAAGATTTTTACTATATTTACCTCATAGATTAAAGATTCGCCAGCAAGATCATTAACACTAAGAATCAAATCCGGATTGTAGTTCTTTTTTATTGTTGTTAGGAATTGCCCCATTTGCTGTTTAGTATATGTTTTTGTGATGTTTTGCGTCGAATTTCTGGGAATCTTCGTAGTTTTAGAAATATTATAAAATGAAGTATTACCCGTGGTTGGATTAATATAACTAACAGTTATATTTTTGTTTATCTGTACGACAGTATAATTAAAAGATCCATAGGTGTTAGTAACGCTTATTTGTGCATCAATCTTAGGATGATGAATTATCACAATTGTAGAATCGTTAATACTTGTAACACTAGTAGCATCCTTCCAAAATATCATAAGTGTTTGACTGTTGCTCAGAATCCATGTGAAATTTTCACGTTTATTCTCAGGGGGTGTTGTATACATCCAAATCTTTGTTTCATTTATCTTTGTCAGCACTGTTGCATTTTCCCAAGATGCCCAAATGGTTGATTTTTCACCAAGAGAATATGAGACTTCTCTCAGAACAAACAAAGGTGTTGTTTTATTATTTGCGATATTCGTAATTTGAAATTTAATATCTTTTCGTTTTGATATATGAGGAACTGTAATAACATCCCCTACTTTTGGATAAATGCCAAATGCTTCCTCAGGTGGTATAGGGCCAATAGTTTTTGACTCACCTTCTTTTAATCCAATGAGCCCTTCAATAAGACCCTTAATATCTGACGTAAAATTTACATATCCAGTGGGTGGATTTCGACTCTCGTTCCAACTCATAAATATTTTAAATGGCACCCCACCAGTTTTATTTATCGAATTCGCATAGGATGATTTAAAAATTGTATTATTCGACGCGTATCTAGCAATATAATTTACATACGCACAATCCCCAAGTGCTAGTACTTTTTCTTCTGTTGTTTTTTTGCCAAAGAGATGATTAAGAATACCACCATCATATGCTACTATGAAAAATAATGATAGGGCTCCTAATATTACAATAACCAACAATATCATGGTTAATTTTTTCTTTTTCATAAATGGTTTGAATAAAGTCATTATATATTAACTCATCCTTTAAAGAATAGAGTTATTTTTCCAGATTCGATATACCTCCATAAATACATGCTCTGTCGCTTCTTGTATACGATGATCAAGAAATTGTTTACTGTAAAAGTATTGGTACAACTGTTATGGAAAAACCATAGTAAGTTTTATTAATTTGGTTACAAATGTTACCAAAAAGTATAGAAAATTATTAATACAGATGGTAGTTTAGGTTTTTGGAGAAAAGGAGGAAGGGGGAATGATTCTTCATATAATTCCCCTATATTTCCCTTTCCCCTCTCCGCGCCTAGAATAAGAAACAGACGAAAGGTAATGGTTGGACTTTGACTTCATATTGCCTCCATATTTTACCTTTCCTTCCAAATTATACAACCTCATTGCTATACTATCGATTAGCACAAAAACATGAGTGTCGGGTAATGATGAAACTGGGAATCCTGTCTGGGAGAGCGAGAAATAGTTATAGAAATTCTTTCAGTTTTATTTTTTCGGGGTTGAGGATATTGTGCGACCGCTTCGTCATAAGTACCTGCAGAAGGTATATCTCAGAGATAATCTCTGGATGTTCCTGGAATAATGCATCGGTGAATTTTTTTGCTGTTTTTAAATCTGGAGCAGTACAGATTAATTCCCAGTCATATTCACCTTGCACATAGTAACTGCTTTCACCGTTTATTCCTAAATTCATATATTCTTTTACCAATCGATACGATGCAATTTGATCCGCAGTTTCATTGTCTACTCTTTGCATTGATCGTTTTATTAATAAAATGAATTTTTGAAGACCTTGTTTTTGCTCATCAACTATAGTCGTGTACCCCCAAATTATGTGGTTCTTTTCTAATTGTTTAATAATCCTTCATGTTTTTTGTCTTGAGAAACCACAGTGTTTTGCGATCGTGTCTGTGTTTTCATTTGAGTGTTTCACAAGTTCAGGCAGTATCTTTTTTTCGTCCTGATCTATCTGCCCTCCACTATTTTTTACCCTATTTTATCTCCCATCTTACTATTTCAAAATATATCTTTCTTTGATACCATTATCCATTTTGAGAATTCTTGGGAATAGTAACGGGGGAGTCATTGATTGGGAGGAAAGGGGGGGGTCTGGTTTTTTTAAAAATTAAGGGAGGAAAGGTTTGAAACGTTAAAGGTTTCTTATATTAGGAAAGTCCAGACCCCCATAGAAATATATGATGAACTAGTAGATAAATATTATCCTTTTATATGAGAAAAATGGTTTAATATCAGGTATAGTGACCAAAGCTAAAGAGTTTATATGTAACATTTATCCCATAAACAATACGGTTAATAGTGAGATAAAAGTATTCATCAGGGTATGAAGTTGCTCAGAAGCGGGAGAGAGAAGTTACGATGATTTTTCTGGCTCGGAGAAATAATGAAAAAACACCTCGTAATCATAGGTATCGTTGCTCTGCTTTTATGTGGTGGATTAAGCGGATGTAATCAGATTAACAATGCATTCACTACTAAAAAAAATATACGAGAAAATAACAAAAAATAAGGAGGAAGATACGAAATGACTGAGGACATTTATGGAGCCATGAATGAAATTTGTGAAAAATTTGACCAAGTAAATGATACGTTAGAGCAAATAGAGTTGAATACACTTGAAATATCAAAGAATCGCTGATGTAATCCTTGATGAATTTAGATGGAAACTCAAATAAGAATACATGAGAGCAATGAGCGGCTTCTGAATCTAGCCTACCATCTCTTTTTTTATTCTGTAGGGAGTAGCACAAAACATAGGTTTTTAAGGAATGTTTTTAAAGATATAAAATCAATTGGTATGTTGAAATGAATTCCGTCTCGTGAACGTTCATTCTTATTGTTTCAATATTTATGTTATCAAAACATTTAAATGAATCGTTCCTTGGAGGAGATAAACCAATAATTGCTGTTCTTGATCCCGTAGAAAGAAATATCTCTACTATTGCAGAATCAAGTTATATCCTTTAGCTGATCGTCTTTGCGTATGGTGGTGCACTAGATATCCGTAACTATGTTATTGGACGCAACTAGGTTCCTGGTATTGAAACAATTGGTGCATATAAAAATATATGATAACATTTATATAATGCACCTCTGTTACAGATATTGGAGGCATTTATCCTTCTGGAGACAAATAATATGGGAAAGACAAATTTTAAAGGTAATATAAATAGGAAGCTGGTATCTATCTTGATTCTCGCGACAATGGTTATTTTGCCATTAGGAACGATTGCAACAGTTCATTCCGCCCCTAGAAATGATTCATCACTTAATAGCAACCTGCTACTACCAACGGAAAAAACAATTATCACACCAGAAAAACCAATGGGTACGGCGGCTACTATTAGTGGTGCGATTACTGCGGGTGCAAATTATTTAATCCATGCACAGGCGGATGTCACTGAGGATAATGCGGCTAACGGCGGAGCAGGTACTGATCCTAATGATGGTGGCTGGGATTGGGTTCTCACATTACCTACTGTGACACATTCAATGAATCCGAGTCCTACAAATTGTTATGGTGTAACAGCACTAGGAATATACTACGCCTATCGGGCGCAACAACTGAACAGCATCACCCCCGATCCTCGGTATATGATTGCGATGGGCGATGCTGCGAATTTTATAGTATCAACAGGTATTAACCCTCCTCGCAGTGCATCTGATTTGATCTTCCTGATGCTCTATGATGATCTCCCGAGTGTCTGTGGTACAACGTATCAAGCTGCTGCAAAACTAAAATTTGATGGGAGAATCACCGCATATGGGTCAGCAACAGCTTTAGCTAACTGGATACGAGATGATCGACATGGATCGGGATATGATAATGGTATCATTGCATGGGATATTGGCCTATGGGTAAAAGCCGCGGCGATGCTCAATGCACGATACCCTGGTTCGGGGTATGATACCAAAGCAGCTGATATAGCAGAGGTATTGTGGCAGGATTCATTTAATCATAATCCTGGATACTTTGATTATAATGGTCTTTGCAAAGGATTTGATCCTTTATATGGGAATCTTAGATATTATTGGTACACACTGGGTATCACTGGTCTGATTGATGCTTTTAATGCAGCACAGGTTCACACATCAGATATCCCAGGTCTCTTAACGATTCTGTATGCTTGTCAATATCCAAGTGGTGCCTTCAGTTATAGTTATGGTGCACACCCAGCTGATGAGGATTGGCAGTCCACTGCGTATGCAGTGATGACACTCGGTCATTTGACTCCTTATACTACGTATCAATCTCGGATACAATCTGCTTGTGCGTGGATTGCTTCTACTCAGGATGCGTGTGGTGGGTATGTGTATTCAGATAATACCCATTATCCTGAAATCGGTAGTGAATGTACCGCAGCTCTTTATTTTGCTGGGCCCGTACATAACAGTAATACCGGCGAGGTTTTTTGGTCTATTCAAGCAGCAATCGATGATTTAACTACTGTTAATGGAAATACAATAGTAGTGCTACCAGGAACCTATAAAGGTAATATCATCGTCTACAAAGAAGTGACAATACAATCATCTGCGGGAAACGCCACAACCATTATCGATGCAAGCCAGATCGATGTCTGTAATTATAAGAACGCATGGTGTAAAGGAATAGACTATACATGGGCACAAACCTACTCCCCTGGAGAACTAAAGAACGGTATCCTTATCTGGTCTAACCATGTTGTCATTGATGGGTTCAAAATAATCAACGCATTATGGCCAACCGAATACAACAGAGGAATCGGTATACTCGTTGGGAGCATCAGCACTACCTATGCTGGTTTCATCCCTTGGAACATTGACGAATGGGGTGGATTAATATGGCCTGTGGATGAGCCAAAACCGACCGGTGTCACCATTAAACATAATTACATTGACGCCGCATCCGATGGGATTTACAACTGGGCAAGCAGCGGAAACATATTCGAATCAAACACGGTAGTCAACTCCGTTGCAGTCGGAGGCTCGGGAATTCAATGTTATGAGGGTGGCACCAATAATATCATCCGTGGGAATTTAATTAATAATTGTGATGGAGCTGGTGTCAGTGTTGGTGGTGTCTGGCCTAATGGTCTAATGGACATTAGCAACACTCAAATATACGGAAACACCATAACATTGTGCGATATGGGAATTCAATTTTATAACATAGGTGGTAGTGGAGTCGTTGCCTATCATAATAATATTTTGAATAATAATATAGGTATTCGCATTGGGGATGCTGGTGGCGCCACCGTTGCTACTGCGCATGAGAACAATATTGTCGGCAATGTAATGGGTGTGCAAAATGATGCCCCTGATGGAAACTTTATTGCAACATGTAACTGGTGGGGCGATATCACCGGGCCTAGTGGACAAGGTACTGGTTCTGGTGATCCAGTGAGTACTAATGTTGTCTACTGTCCGTGGCTTAATGCTGCGTATCCAGCGGGTGA
>Ga0209777_10003064_pt1 | contig 21165 bp, 30 predicted proteins | sample FrelakmetHBP12HB_FD_187147 | JGI IMG/M metagenome (GOLD analysis project Ga0209777, IMG submission 187147) | Freshwater lake sediment microbial communities from the University of Notre Dame, USA, for methane emissions studies -HBP12 HB (SPAdes)... | ecosystem: Environmental > Aquatic >...
ATAATGACCGCAATAAACTTGCGGGTGGAAGTAAGCCCACCTGCTTCCGGCATCTGGTTCACCGGTTCCCACTTGTGGTGTACTTCGCTCCGAAGTTAATATCCGGGACTTCCTGTTTCTGCTGGGATGCTTGGAACATTTCCCACTTGTCTTCATGGAATCCCAGCGGCCCTGCAATCAAGCCGGTTGGGAACGCGCGCACGGTTGTCTTGTAGTCCATGACCGCCTTGTTGTAGTTGTTCCGTTCCTCGTTGATCTGGTTCTCGGTCGCTGCAAGCTGGGCTTCCAGTTCCTTGTACTGATCGGTTGTCTTCAGGGTCGGGTACTGCTCTGTCAGCATCATGAGCCTGCCGATGACCGCACCTAGCTGGTCCTGATTCTTCTGGACGTCGTCAACTGTCCTTGACGCCTTGACGTTCTCGGTAATCTTGTTTGCCGATGCACGCATCTCGGCAATATCCGTGAGAGTGTCGTGTTCGAAGAGCGAGCTGCCTTCGATCGTCTTGACGTAATTGGGAATGAGATCGGCCCGGCGTTCGAGTGCGGTCTGGACATTACCCTGCATGATCTGCACGGTTGTATCCTTTACGACAAGCGAGTTGTATGCCCCTCCAAGGGTGCAGCCCACCATTGCAACAACCACGACGATGGCGATGAATGGAATGACCCATTTGTACTGCTTGAAGAGCTTCATGAAGTCATCATCCTGTGCCTGCGGCTGCGATGAGCCGGTCTGGTTCTGGGTTTCGTTTTCATCTGACATGGTTATTCTTCTCCGTTATGCTGTCTCCACATAACATATCCGTCGTACCATTCCTCGCACTTCTGGTTTGTGAAGTTGTTCTCGGCTCCGCACGATTGACATTTCCCATGATAGGTATGATGTCTCTCCCCTTTTTCTGTGAGAATCACCTTCTCTTTGGTCTTCTCTCCGCAGTAAGGGCAGACACCGGATCTGAACTCCAGAAATCGCTGTCTGTACGATTTTTCAGTGTTCGCCATATTATCAAATACAAGGTTTGCTTTGATATTATTTAAAAATATTGGGGATGCCCTGATATTTCAGTTAACTAGGTGAACTAGATCAGGAACCCATTTTGGATGAGCCCATACACTACACTACCTGTTGCAATCAGGACCGCAATACAGATCCCTATCGCCCATGGTGCAGTAGTATGCCGTACTCGTGCAAGAATAACCTGCAGGACACCCGCCAGTATGGCTACAATCGCAATTTTGATGATGAGGGTGGGTAACAACACTGCTGCATAGCGCAAGGCTCTATAATCGCCTCCGGAGCCCATGAAGCGTTCCAGATAGATAAACGCTATAAAGAACACGAGCGAGATAAATGCAAGTCCTGCAGCGTAGATGTACTGTTGGTATGCAATTGAATATACATACAGAAGGAAGGTAAAGACGCCGGAGATCTTGGCAGGCCAGTCCCAGAAGAAGGCCGGGAACTTGCGCTTGCGCCAGTCGGTTGCAGCTCCTGCAATTACTGCTGGGAGGATGCAAAGTGCCGATGCAAGAACAAGCACGTCCGGGTTAAGCATACAGTTAGTTAGTTAAGATGATATAAAAGGATATGCTCAAATCACGTACGCCGGTACTTCCTCTTTACCTGGCCCCATGCCAGTTCTTCGACTTTGCGGTGTCCTTCCAGTACTGTAGTTCGATATTCATCTTTGATGGGAACGCTGTCAACACCATCGATCTTCTTTATCCGCACGTTCTTCGGAAATGTTATAATGAATTCGATTTCTCTTCCACTTGACATAAAAACCTCGTATCGGTATTCAGGATCTCCTTCCCCTGTAGATCGTATATCCTATTCCTGTGAGCACCAGCCACATGATGGCTATCAGCGCCCATTTCCAATCCTCTGGGATCATTCCCGGCGTCCAGAAGAATATGTTTGAGAGAGTGAACATCATGAAGAGAGGGATGCCTGCATCCTCCTGTCGGATCCAGATGAGTCCGATGATGGTAACAAAAAGCAGGCCGTACACGATGGTATTGCCGTTTGCTCCGAATGCCCATCCCACGGTGCTGTATAGGATGGGAGCCATCTTGCTGAAGTCCCACTCGGCATTCAGGAACGAATTGAAGTACGCCGTTGTGTACGTTAGTGTTGGCACCGGGGTTACTACCGGGAACTTGGCAACGATCTTCCGGAGAGTTTCTTTTGAAGTCATCTGTAACCATCCAGCGATAGCCCGCCGCGTTTGATCTGGATATAGGCAATCATGTAGATGATCCACTGTCCAACCGAAAGCCAAAGCGCAAGCACTGGTGGAACGTGAAACATAATTACGATGGCTGGTCCTACCATTGCGACCATACTCAACAGGAATAGGATCCAGAAGAAGGCAAACGCAAGGTATGTCACGGCGAATGTTACAGTATCCCACGAAACGAGATCAGATGGATCTAGTTTTGGAACTTGCTGTAATGACGTGCTGTTCATTATCTGAAGTACATTCGATTGTACTCCGCAAACTTGAGGATCGCAGGTTCCCAGTGAAACTGGGAATACCTGCATCGACATGAGAAGTACTGGGGATGTTACCAGCAGTATCATCCAAATAAGAAGTTCGAGTGCTCTCATGTTTCCCCGCTATGGTATTTTATTCTCCGATTGCCTTATATAACTAATTATTCCAAGGACCATCATCGCCATGAATGCGGCATCACCGGCGATGCCAATGGTGAACCAGCCAAGTACATGTTCGAAGAAGAATGCCAGCAATGGTAATGATATCATCCCGAATCGGATGCTAAAGATGCTAAATGCTGCACCAAAGAGCACGAGCAACCCGACCGCGAGCCAGTATTCAATCCACGATGGGCTTGTTCCATAGAGAGCGAGATGCTGCTCAAACGTGAGGGTCTTGGTTTCGTTTATCCAGCCATAGGCGCTCTGTGATGCTGATATACCGTACCGGTATGATTCGCCGCTCGTATGCGGGAGGACGATTGTTGCAGTCTGCGAGTTTGCAGATGCCCCGGTATATGTCGTCGTAGAGATTGCAACGCTGCTTTGATTGTAAACCGTGAATGCCAGATACGTCGTGCCAGCAGTAATGTCTACATAGGACATATTCAGGAACTCCGCTGTGGAATTGATGGTAGCATTTCCCATGCTGTACGTGATCGAACTCACAAGTGGAGATATATTGACAAATCCGATGGGAATCGTATAGACGTATTCTGACTGACTTGGATAGAGTGTGAAGTTGTAATTGACACTTCTCGAAGCATCAAGGATATGCATCTTGTACTGGAATGATGCCAGCATCGGCGTTGCCCATGATCCTTCGCTCCCGGTATACCCGTATGTTGTGGTTCCGTTGATGTTCACGCTTGATGAGATACCAAACAGCTTCTGTGTCCAGTCGGAAGGTGCTGTAAAGTTAAGCGGAGTTGCAGAGACATACATACCATCAAGTGCATTTCCGGATTGATCGTAGAACCTGAAGCGAACCTGCTGGGGTATGTAGATGACGTTGGATTGAGGTGAGGTGCTTGCTGGTGTCATCTGGTACGCCACGCTGGTATCGTTGTCAACAACTATGCTCCATCCTCTGCTTACATATCCGGTAGCGAATAGCGATCCTGCCGCGGTGCTGTAAGGTTCGTTAAGTGTAGATATACCTGCTGAATTTGCAGTGGCATTCTGGCCCGTACTATCGGCAATAACATACCCGGGAATCGGAAGGCCGGTATCCGAAGCGGTTACTGTCACGGTTAGCACATACGTTCCGATCATCGCAATGTCCTGCTGGTTGCCGCTGTTGGTGAGCGTCGCATTGACCCAGCCATTCGTTGTGCTGTCAAAGGCGTGATACCCGGTGCTGATCGTGCTGGTGTTGCCATACCATTGCAAGGTTGCGGTATCGAAGGGCACGCTGTCGTTGTTGGCAGACGTGGCGTTGTAATACCGGAGCTGGAGATCGAAGATGCTTTCGAGTGATGCACCGGACCCGAAGAGCTGGCTGGAGTTCGTGGCGTTGATCTGCACGGACGTTACGGTTGAGGTCAGGTTGATCACGGTGAAGGAGATCCCATCAATATGGCTGTTGTTCTTGTAGCAGTTCGAGACAACCATATCGAGGCGTGGGAAGGTCACGTTGGCGAGGACATAGGAGGCGTTGTACTGCGGAATGCCTGACGTATAGATCGTGGCATTGAATGTCGCTGGAGCTGAGGGGGTGAGCGGGACGGGTTTGAACGCGATGGTAGTTGCTGCGGATGCTGTGGAGATAAGCGCGAGGATGCCGATGAGGAGGAAGAGGTTAAGGAGTTTCATAGCAGTTTCACCTTACCATAACGAGCGATCTTTGGCCTTATCTCATCCGGTCCACCCCAGAATATTTGTTGGTAATATCCCGTTTCCCATATCTCTGTTCCAATTTCACCGCGAGATAATATTTTAAGAATGTTTCTTAACCTGCGGAGTGTTTCGGTTTTCATCTTCTCATACCGTCCTGTAAATCCAATAGCTCCCATCATCGCCATAGAATGCAATCGCCGGTAACGTCGGGATCGTATCGAGCGTGGTGCTGTCCGGCAGGTTCACAAGTGTCTGCGATGGCGTAAGCGGGACCAGCGTATCCGGGTTGAACATGCTTAATGCTCCATAGTTGTACCGGTTGATAATGATCGCTGTGATCGCGCCGTTGTTGGTGAAGGACTTGATGAAGGCGGTGCTCGGGATCGGTGCGTTTGCCATGATGTAATTAACGTACGTCGTGCTATTCGTCGCGTTGGCATTCGTGGTCGTGAGCGAGACTGAGTATGTTCCCGGTGTGTTATAGGTATGCGCCGGGTTCTGGAGTACTGAAGTCCCGGTATCCCCGAAGTTCCAGCTCCATGAAGTGACGGGGTATGGCAGCGCTATGGAGGTGTCGATGAACGCCACATTTAATGATGCGAGACCGGATGCTGGCGTTCCCGTGAAACTCGTAAGGATTAACGGAGATACCGGGTTGATAAGAACGTAATTTGTCTGGTTAAGCCATGAGGTTCCAAACCGGTTGGTTGCCGAATGACTCACATTGAAGTAACCGAAACTTGAATACGCGTGCGATGGATTCTGCTGCGTTGACGTTGATCCATCACCGAAGTCCCAGTACCATGATGTTGGATTGTTCGTACTTGAATCAACAAAGCCGATTGGTTTGCCTATGCTTGTTACAGTGCCAGTGTCGCCCCAGAAGTTGACCGTGGGGATGGTGCTTGATAGTATACTGAAATAGTTGGGTCTCGTTAATATGTTTGAAGATCCGCTGTTATTTGTCGCATTCAATATTACCGTGAAGTACCCCGTTGTCGTATAGGTATGGCCGGGATTTTCAAGCGATGAGTATGCGCCGTCTCCGAACGACCAGTTCCATTGATTTATTCCGGAACCCATGCTTGTATCTGTGAATATTACGCTTAATGGTTCGTATCCAATTGTTGGTGAGCCGGTGAAGTTTGTTATAAGTTGCGGATTGAACGTCATGACGTAATTTGTTTTTGTGGTTGTACTCGACGTATACACATTTCCGGCCATCTCCGTAACCGTGTGCGCCCCGTATGTTGTATAGATATACGTATAGTTTTGAACGCTGCCGTTTGTCCATGTACTACCATCGCCCGGTGACCAATTCCAGAACGTTGCGTTATCATTTGAGTTGGTTACGATGAATGCAACTGGCAATGCAGCATATCCCGATGTTATGTTTGCCATAAATCCTGACACGGTGGGATTTCCAATAGTGATATAATTACTCATTACAGACGTGGTTGATCCAGCCACATTGGTTATGGTTTCATTAACAGTATATAAACCCCCGTTGCTATAGATGTGCGCGGGACTAGTTTGCACTGTATAATTTGCCATATTGCCATCTCCGTAACTCCAATTCCACCATGATGCACCGTATCCCAATGAGGTATCCGTAAACAATATCGCCGCAGGTTCAATACCGGTTGTAACATTTGCTGCAAAGGTGACTACCGGCAATAAACTAGAGACACTGACGTTCACAAACCTTGTGTTCGCCGCAGTCGTGTTAGATCCGCATATGTTTGTTGCGGTTAGCCGTATGCTCCAATTTCCCCCACCGAAGATGTAGTTTGGATATTGTGTCGTGGCAAAACCGATTTCTGTGTTGTTGCCGGTGATATTTGTAAATGTCCAGTTCCAACTTGTCGGTGCGTTAGTTGACGTATCAGTAAAGTTCACCAACGCCGTGCCTACCCCACTCGAATTACTCATCGCAAAAGATGCAACCGGCGCTGTTGAATATTCTGCTGTAGGGGGTGTGAAATTCGCCATGTGGAGTGTGATACTCCATTGAGCAACTTCGTCCATGTACCCGATAGGAGAAATAAAATTTGCAGCAGTATTTCCATATGAATAGTTGAGAGAAGACACAAAAGGAGAGACGACAGAAGTTGTAATGGAATATGCAAGGAGTCCGTTAATATATATTTTATACACCGGCTTGTTGTAATCAAGCTCAATATGCGACCACTGGTTAAACGGGACGCTATTGGCAGCGGTGGTTCCTGCAGAAATTAGATCCCACGATGCTCCGGTGGATGATGCGTAGATTACAAGATTTTTGTTCGTAGAGTCATAAAGCAGATCAACCGGAGCGAATTGAACTCCGTTAATCCCTTGCTCTATTAATTCCATCTTATTAGCGTTTGAACCAGTAGGATAAAACCAAAATTCTACGGTATGGTTCGTACCCCAGATCCATGCAGATGAGTTTGCGACGGTTACCATTGATGTACTGCCAGTAAATTGACCGGATGCGTTTCCAAACTTTTCAAACGAGGTATTGATATAGGGGGTTGTTGCCGTACCTACTGAACTCCATTGTGCACCGGATTCGTCGGTAAAGTTTGCAGTGCCCGCTGTCCAATTCATGTGCAGGAGAGAAGTCATTGAAGCGTTGGGAAGTCCCGCCGAAACCGTACTGATAGAGAACAGATACACGATCAAGATTGCGAAAAATAATCTTTTCATGATTCACACCACACACTTCATGCTTGTCGGGTACACCTGCGTATAGTGCAGGATCGATGTACTCACCAAGTAACAGTATCCGGAAGTCAGGATTCCACTTCGGGAGTTATCGAAGATGTACATCCCGGCGTTGTTGGTAAGCGCGGTATGCGTTTCTCCGTAGGTGGTGTTCGTCAGCGCCACGGTCACCCCGGATATTGGGTTGCCATACGTGGTATCGTTTGCCACGCCGTAAAGTCCAACCCCGGATACCGTTATCGTGTTGGGGTACATCGTGATGTTACGTGCGACGCTCTTCGCTGCCAGCGGTGTAAAGACAAAACGGTACTGTTTATACCCTGTCGCTGTAGCATTGATCGTTATCACCCCGCCACTTCCGAATGCCATTCCGGCTGTCGTATATGCACCAGTGGTTGTCACGGTGTTCGATGCAAGGCCGCCCTGTGTAATCGAGACGTTGGCAACAGCGATACTGTGAGCGGTCACTGCATCATTCACGGTCCCGGTAAGTGCAAAATATCCAGTGAGCGTGGTATAATCGTACGCGATCCAAGCATCACTTCCCCCATTGTTCGCAATCAGCGCGATGTAATAGACGCCTTGCGCGTTGGAGCTGCTGAACGTGTACGAACCGGTCCCAGTCTGCGTTGTAATCGGCGTGGTGCTCACTGTCGCGCCGTACACATCAATGACCTTCGCGGAGAACGAGTACCCCGATGTGCTGAGTGCCCATACATCAGAACTGATACTCCATGTATAACTACCAGTATCACTTGTTGAATAGGTATGCGATCCCCACGCCATTGATGCCCCGGATGCTACATACTGGATTGATGTTGGCGATAATGTTGCAGGACTTCCGGAGAGATATGCTGTGTAGGAACCATATGATGCATTAGCATTGTTGAAAATATCTTCTGCAAGAGGCCAACTGACGCTGCCGGTGTACCCGCTCACGCTCTGGCATCCGACAATGACACCGGTGCCGATGTACTTGAGATACATGGTTTCGGTGCCGGAGTTGTTCTTGGAGAACGTTGTGGTCATGTTATTAGCATTCACAACGACATAGGTATTACCATTTGCAAGACCACGATCTGCGGGATTGATAATAGATTTTTTGAGCAGGAACGTATAGCTGCCCCCGGCATTAGTTTCGGGCATTCCGATGACATAGTTAGATTCGGTGTCGCCATAGACAATATCATCATATCCGGTGCTGCCACTGAAATATCCTCCCCACGCCACGTACGCTGGGTTAACTGCTAATGCTCCAGAATGATAGATATCTGCTCCATTGTTGTAAATACGCGCCGATCCTCCGATCATTTTCATTTCGTATCTACCCAGATTGCTAAAGCTCTGCTCATACATTAGATTATACGAAGAATCAAAAAGCATTATATATCCTGTTCCAGATACCATTGTTGCAGCAGAATATTTCATTATCAATGCATTTTTATTGACGATTCCCCCCACTCCACCATACCCTCCTCCCGGAGCAGCAGTATAATAAACAAAGTTATTTCCACCAGTAGACGACTCCGACCACGATGCGGTTCCAGATCCAACTGTTACAATAGTATTACTTAAATCCCCCGAGTTCTGAAAGTTCAACGAAAGCGCCGATACCGGTAGCACAAGCGCAAGCAGGCAGAGAAGGATAAGAACGAGACGCTTCATCGAATCACTCCCATCCTGCGAAAATAGTGCTCGTAAGTTTCATCAGGGAGAAGCTGATCTTTTATAAATTGTTTTGCTGGCTTTGTCAGCTGAATAGAAGTGTAATTAGAAGTGCAATCTGTTTTCTTGTGGCGGGACGCTTCACTCATAAGAGTATCTATAGAAAGCAAATACTATAAAAAGAGATGGGGTTATCTGATTAGGTATTCTTGATACAACATCGCATCAGTCAAATTTCCCATTGAGTATTTGTTCGCATGCATACTGGAATCTGCGCATCATATACTCCTGCGAATAAAGCGTCGATGCCATCCAGCTTCGTTTGATACCCATGATGCAATATCCCGACGGGATACCATAGTTTCCGCCGTGAAGGATGTATGACACTCTGGTGATGGCAACCCGTCCTGTGTACATCCCGTCACAGCTTGCATGCGGGGTGTATTCATTCAGGCGAAGAAGATCTCCAACTTGGAAGTTGCGATCATTCCAGCGATACTCAAAGAATTTCTTTCCGTCGATGATATCCTGAAATGGATCCGGATACGTTTTGAGATCATGTGTACGTGGTGCGACGGGGTCCATTATATCACGCTCCCATGGAATCTGGTGTACCGTTGCCGCAGGCATAGAATACCATCGAGGATAGGATGGTCAGCTTGCCAGTCGCGCACAACATTCACCACGCCTTCGTTGATGTGCTTGGAATCCTCCGGAAACTTGAAACGCTCGATGGGAAGATTCTGCCATGCTGGAATTTTGTAGAAATCCCCGAAGTCAGAGTAACGGTCGCGGGCATCAATCTCCATGAGGATAGGACCGAATTCGGTCAGAAGAAACAAGGCACCACACTGGCAGCAGACATACTCCAGCCGATAGTCAGTGTCGTAACCGCTGCGATTGTTGCAGACCGGGCAAAATCCGTTTGGCATTTTTCACCTCATATGACGTACTGGAAGTGCCAGTTGTTCTGCATCTTTCTGGTGTGAATTTGCTGGCGCATCATGCCAAATTCCTGACTATCGCGTTTCTTGTAGATATGCGGGATAAGCGAGATGAGGGTTAGGTGGCCCATCTCTAGTGGGCAATCCTGATGGTAGTCCGGATGGCTCTTGATCAAGTTCAGGATATGTTCGAATAATGCCGTGCAGCCAATCAGGTTCTCTCCAAGAGCCGAGAGCATGTCCTGCGATCGGAAGACGACACGCATGTGCAGGCGACCCTCACGGATGACAAACTGAACGAGGTCCATGCACGGAGGTTCAAGTGATTCCGCATCGAGCGAGGGATTCCATGTGACCATGATGCCACGACGAGAGTTGGGATCGGCTGCGAGTTTGGCAACGGTTGCAAGGATCTGATCGTATCCTTTTCCGTTGCCATCGCCATTTGTCATCATCTGATCAAGGCAAAATCGGCAATCATCTTCGTTGGGTTTGCAACCGGGAGGACACGAATCACTTATGATGGGATAGTCTTTCAGTCGATTATAATAGGTATACACGGCTTGCAACCCATCGGCTCTTGGAGGAGTCAGCGTCAGGAACTGCTTTTTGTAGGCTTCTGCCATCTTCTTCCCGAACAGTGCACCTGCTGATATCTGTGGCTGCGCAAGTGGTTCCAGCACCGTGATGTACATCGGTGTTGAATATTCCAATGTGAATTCCTCCTTGTCAATATGCGTCTGGATGGAGATTTCACGGTGGCTGTTCATGATTGTCGCGCAGGCAAGTTCGTGCGCATCTGCGAGATTCTTTACTGTTGCGTACATGGTTTAAAACCTTCGGATCCTTTGAATTTTATCACGTACTCTTTTTCAGTCGCGTGGATGAGGACGTGCTTGGAATCTTCTATCAGGAGCGTTGCGCACCCGGTTCCTACGATGCATGGGATGCCATGTTCGCGAGCGATGATTGCTGCATGGCAACCAAGGCTGCCTTGGTCTGTTATGATGCCAGCGAACTTCGCGAGATGGGCATCCGGTTCCGGGTGTGACGCTACAAGGACATACAACTTGGTGTCGATGTCAGGAGGGAATGACATCTTCTGCCCTTCCGGGATTATCCATGCCCGCCCAAGAGCGGTCCCTTCCTGTGCGATGGTACCTTTATCGATTGATGTTCCGTTCCTCTTCTGAAAGTCTTTCTCCTGCAGGTTCACCAGTGCCACTCCTATCGCCTTTTCCAAGTTGATACCACGGAGCGCAACCAGTGTCATCATCTGCACGAGAAGATGACCTGCAGCATCAACTTCTGATTCCTTGGTCCCGTGAGGACGGCATCCCGGATTCAGTTTCTCATCGTGCGTGATATGGCGCACGAATGATCCGAACTGATCTGCAGCAATGGCAACACGGAACTCGACATCATTCCTGCCATCTCGTGCATACTTCAGGAGATCTTCCTGAATGTCTTCAATGTCCATTGGTAACCTCCGGGCAGTTTTTGCATACGATACTCCGTATCATCTCCGGCCGGTATTTCCAGATGTAAGCGATGAGCTCCTTCTGGTGATCTTCTGTCAGCATGGGATCCTGAAGTTTGGTCCCGGAAAGGAATAAACGGCCTGCTGGCCATGGTTCAATGTTCATTCATACTCACCTGTCAGATTTCCATATCGCCATAGGATCACATCAATAACCCCAAGGCGTTCCTGTTCGTATCCCTGCACCGCGAAACACATCGCATCAGGATTCTGGTAGCCCCAGTGTTCTGCCATACGTTCCATGTGGCGATCTGGCTTGACACAATTGATTCCCAGATTTCGCGCGAGATGTCTGCTCTCCTTCGGGCCAATTTGCATGAGTCCCTGCAGGAACTGGATCTTTTCCGCATCGGTCTTCAGGAGCTTCAGATCCCGGAATACTTCATGGTAATGCGGATACATCCACATGATAGCCGCTCGCATCCTGCGGTTTGGGATGGTTTCAAAGGCATTCAGTCCCGCCTCGTTTGCTGCATCGAATGCAGCTTCGATCTTCTGGACTACCTTGTTGCTGAGCCCTGAAGATGAGAAGACTGCAAATCGGTACTGTGCACGGAACTCGTCAGATGTTATTTGATCGAAGGTGCGATTCTTGCACCATTCGATCTCTCTATCGTAGCCATGTGAGATCACAAAATTTCTTGCGTAGCAAAAGAAAGCATAGAATGTCCAATCACGATCTTTTGTTCCATCCATGCTTATGAAGTTACCCCGGTTACAGTTTTGATTACAATATCTGATTTCCTGCGATATGCCATGGATCTCGCGTCTACACGGAAGTCCACGCAGCGTTCTATCTTTCCTTCTTTCACGAGATGCGTAAGTCTCTTCGTGAGGTAGCGTTGATTAAGTCCAAGCTTTGGTGCCAGATCTTTGGGCCTAACCAATACATTGGAGATCTCATTCAGAATGTCGTTTTCAGAAACGTATACTTCGCGTGTCATGATATCACCAAAGTGCTTCTTCTCCGGACAGAATAATTCCAATCTCATTTGTTGCGATGAATACGAAATACATTATCACGAGAGCCCGGGCAGCGAGTCCATCCTTCCACCATTTCCTCCAGAATCCTACCGCCCAGCAGAACATCGGGATGTTTGAGATTCGCCAGATCTTCATGGCGAAGATGTGATCGAGAAAGATGTTGTTGTAGATGCATGCAACAGAGGTGATGATACCACCTGCAACGACAAGGAACTGCCCGATGGACGCAACGATGTGCTGATTCAGATGCATTATTTTCGTATGCTCCCCAGATCAATCTTGGAACCAATTCCATGCTTCGCGCACAGAACATTGATCGTCTGTCGTTGCTTTTCCGGATCCATGCGAATCCGCTTGTTATTTCCAAGGTTGCGAGGTTCTTCAGATTCTGGTATTCCCACGTTAACCACGCTCGATGATTTTGCAATAAGCAGGTCGATTGCATCTGCTGGTACCGTATTGACTTTGGCACCGGCTTCGGTGTCGTGCAAATCTGGCACTATCGGTACCATGACATTTATTGAAGTCTTCGCATATCATCGCGTCTTGCCATGCTTTGCAATCCCGTTCGATGCAATCAGATGGAGTGTCACTACCAAGTGTTAATGGACAAACGTTTCCCATTACAACCTCTCCTGTTTACTTTTTCTTGGTCTGCTTGTAATTTCAGCATGCGTAGCCCAGAATAGTGAATCGTCTGACATCTTCGGACTCTCCTTTTTAAGACGCGCAATAATTGCCTTCATGCAGGTCTTGCAATACAACGGTTTTGAATTTGCCTGCGTGAGATATGACAGTCGTTTGGTGCACCCTGTCCGGGCGCAGATGCCGTACGCTTTTCCCATTATGCATCGGATCCTGCCTTCTTTAGAGTTCCTGATGCTATGAACGCCGCAAGGTCAGATGGAGCAATGCGATAGTTTCCAATCTTGGAAGCTTTCAGCTTCTTCTCCCGGATGTACCTGCGGACCGTCTCTTCGCAGACGCCAAGGATGACAGCAGCTTCTGTCGTACTTTTGAGTTTCTCTGGAATTTCTTCCATGCAAATATGTTGCACATTGTAGTATATAATAGTATGTTGTTGCAATTAAAAAAGAGGGTCGTGATGATTATGCCGGGACCGCCGGTTTTTCAGGTTCGTCTTTCCAGACGTGCCCACACAGGTTACATACAGAATCCTTGGTTGTCACGCGGTGCCTGATATTCTTGCGCCCACACTTTGGGCACTTGGGAGTTTCAAAACCTTCTTCTGTCATGAAAAAATATACCTCTCTACTTATATGTTCGTGCTCGTTGTATTTAGCGGTTGTGCTTGTTGGTTCTGTAGGTTGTTCGCAATCTGGTAAAATGTTATTCGATGACCATTCACGATTTTATCGCGAAATCCAAGCTCGTTATTCCTTCTCAAGAATGTGACCCATCCGCGTGCAGTACTACGTGAAATTTCCATGGCATCGACAATCTGGTTTATTGTCATCTCGCCACGAAGGAGTTCACGCAGCCGATCGAGATCCTGCACAACGTGATGGGATTGCCTTGCTGTGCAATCAGTAACCGAATAATCTGACGGGGGATTTACTTTCCAGATGTGTTTGCAATCGCGACATTTATAGTCGTGAGAACGAACGCGCAACTCAAAACGATATGACGTACAATTAGGACAGTGCATATGGAATCGGCGTCTTTTCCGTCCTCCATTAATGTTTTTGAATTTAGGCATGTTCTTCTCCATACTTTGATGGAATATGTTGCGGGCACCAGTACCATACCGCATCCGGGATGATTGGGTGCCGAACCTTGGTCCCACACGTCTTACATCTCGACACAACCGATTGATATCGCAGGCATTCACGCAGGTTGATTATGCAACCAGTGGATTCTCCACACATCGTGCAATCGTTCGGGATCTCGGCATCCTTGTTTTCTTTTCCTCCGTGGAGCAGCTTCTTTCGTCCTCTCTCGCTCTTGATCTGGCTTGGCGTCTTCGTATACCGGTCAGTCAGCTTCCCGTGGAGCTGCCCAGTGATGATCATCATGGCCCGTGCGCGGTTCTCAAGATCTTTTCTGGATGGCATAGATATCACCTATGGTAACAGGATTCGCTTTCCATGGATGCTGCCTTGCATATTCCTGACGTGCCGATACCGGCATGATTTCATTGTTCATGCGATTGTTGCAATCGATGCAACAGAAGGCGAGATTGGAGAATTCATTCGTTCCTCCTTCTGACAGAGGAATCTTGTGCTCAAGACTGAAATCGTTGACATGATGAACATGGGGCTGGTTGAAGTCGCCGAAACCATGGGATACAACCATTGGTTCAAGACAGTACCAACAGATGAATCCCGCTTTCAAATAAACCTTGAATAGATCTACCATATCGGAATAGGTGACATGATTCACTTCTGGGCATGGCAGACTTCCATATTGTTCTCTCCAGCGCTTTCGCGCCACCTTAATCTTTCGTGCGAGACTTGCAAGGATCGCCCAGCGGTACTGGCACATCTCTTTGAACTGACAAGTATCATCTCCAAACGAGAAGCATTTCATCTTGCAGGGAAGTGCAGCCGGATGAAACATCTGGGCATTCATTTCATCTTTCCCGGCTTAACGGTAGCCTGCATTACATTCCTAAACATCACTACCTGATTCACTGTCATGATCTTTTTCTTCACGATGTCTGCATTGTTCATCGCAACAAGATCCTGCAGAGTATGCTCTGTAAGGATTTGCGCTGCCCGGGTTGTTCCAATTCCATTGATGCAGCAGAGCATTCCCAGAGCCTGCATGTCGGCACCATACTTCTTCTTCTGGTGCGGATAGTGATGCTCATGGATGTAGGAATGGATGGAGTACATCCACCAGATGGACTCGTCTAGGTCACGTTTCGTTACCACCTCGCATCCAAGATTCCGGATGCTCTGCAGGAAATTGAAGTACTGGCGGGCGGAGATCTGCGCTGGCTTGAGAAAATTATTCTCTTTTCGCCACATCATCCCCTTCTCATCGATACGGAAAGTTTCCTCTACCAGAAGGACCGGGTTTGGCGTAAGGTCCATCAAGGCAGGAACTATGTCTTCTCGTATCTCCTGCATCTGGATTGCAACCTCGGGGAAGGTTTTCCGCTGGATGCCAACGGAATCCTGCGTTCCTACAATCAGGTAATCCATTCCATGTGCGAGGCATGCAATGAACGTTTCGATACCTTGATCCTTGAGACGACCTTCGATGTAATCCTGCTTCTGCTCTCTCGAATCTATCCCTATTGTCAGCGGAATCACCGCCGTTCAGGATCCGCATCTTCCCTTTTTGCTGTCTTGTAAAGATACGTTGTCTTGATCTCACAGGCTGTATCGAGCTGGGAATTTCCTACAACTTCCTTGGCATCTCCAACATTAATGGATGGGAGTACTTTGGATTGTGTGACTTTATCGAGCTCGGAATTAACGAATGCGAGATACCGTACCAGCAGGATCCTGTTTGCCTCCGGGAATAACTCGGCAAACTTTGTTGGAATTACTGTCCTTCGTGTGCTCGGCTTCTTTATGAGGTAGTACTTGCGGTCCTGTTCGATCTTGCTTTCAATACAAAATTGCAGAAGCTGACTGTACTCGGTTTCGATACCGGTGAGCTCGTTGCGCCGTACTGTTATTGCAGCTTCAAGCTCCACGAGGCGGGTAACTGCAACTTCCCGCATCGACTCTAATTGTTCCTTCGTGTACATTTACATCACCTTTGATATTGGAGTTGACATAAAAAGATTTGTTGTTCATGGGGATGAGATGGTGATGACGCCACGGGCGAGTAGCAGGCCAAAATAACCTTCCTTCGCAACCGGCACGTCTTCTTCGAGTTGATTTGCCCATCCCGGCAGCTTGGTGAAGCACGCCATGTAGGTGCCGTCTTCAGTCCTGTACAGCTTGCATTTGACATCAACATCGAATTCAATCCAGTCTCCGGCGGAGATCTGTCGCCCCACCTTCTGGTCGTTCAGGTATGAATCCTTCATCTGCGCGGTGAACATCACGGTGGTCTTCTTGATGTTGGACCAGTTGATGAGCGGTTCGAGGATGCCTACAACGCGCTGGTTGATGGATGCCCATGCTCCTTTGTTCTCTCCGGAGATACCCGTCCTTGGTCCCTTTCCGTCTTTTGCGCGGAGCAGGTTATCCTTGAAGATCCATTCTTTCTGTGCAAATCTCCGGATGTCGCTGATACCATCGAGGATTACCAGATCATACTGATTGTCCCGGATGATCTTACGGATCTCGGTTTCGAGGCGTGTCAGGGTTGCAATCCCGTCTTCCTCGTACATGTCGTTGTACTGGATGATCTGGGCATACGGAACTTCCTTCCACTGCAAGAGCTTGTCATCTTTGACTTCCATGCAGAGATACAGGGATTTCTTTCCACTGTACTTTGCGACAGCGGCATGCTGTGTGGATTTTCCGTTGCCAGCCTCACCGTACGTGAGAATGAGTGGCATTTACTTCTCGACCTCGAACGGAGGGACGGGCTTCTTGTTTGCGATGAGGTACAGGCCGTCACGGTACCATATATCGAGCCGGTCACGGGCTTCAGAACGGATCTTCGAGATCTTGTCAAGAGCCTTCTGATGAGGAGTTGTCTGCTTCGCAGCACGAGGATCGAACTTCAGCTTGAACGTGAGCACACCATCATACGAATCAAAAATGCTGCATACCGAAGTGCTCTCAATGCGATATGCCGATGTTGTGTTCTGGATTGCAGCAACAACAGCTTTGATCGTGAGCGCACGAATGGAAGCCTCGTGTTCCCGGATTGCCTGTTCCGCGGCTTCCTCGTCATCGGACTTCATCGCATCGCATTCACGCTTGAGAATAAGCATGAGCTCATAGAGAGCCCGTGGCGACATCAATGTAGGTTTTTCAATATGTTTTGACATTTTGGATCACCATGCAAAAAGGTTGCAGTGGAATTATGCCTTGTAGGTCAGCTTGCCGGCCGCATCCATCTGCATGAGCAGGTTCACAAGGTCCGGGCGTGCCGCTGCGACAACGGGGATCAGCGCTTCTTTGTTCCGGCACTTGGTTGCCTCGACGATCAGGAATGTCTCGTCATCCTTGCTGCCAGAGATCTTTGCCTGACTGGACTTGCCTCCACCCTTGACCGGGACGATGGTGTTGAGGTCGATTTCGGAGTAGCCGGTGGGAGTCTTGCCATCGGACTTCATCTGGGGCTTGGTGTGCGCTTTGAACTGGATACCTTCCTTGAAGATCTCGCCCCACTTGAACGGGAACCCGACTCCGACCTTGTGGCCCATGCCGCGCGCGAACTTGACCGCATCGCTTTCTTTGGTCCTGTCTTCCTCGTTGATGATGACTTTCTTGTTGTGGAAGAAGGACTGCCGGATAGTTGCTTCGGATTCCTTTTCAGTGCACTGCAGGTCAATCACGACGAATTTCTTTTCGTGTCCATCCTTCTCTGACTTGAGCTCGCGGGCCTCGCGGCTGGTTACGGTAAATGTGTATTCGACTTCAGGATCGAATGAGATACCCTTTGCGCCCTCGGAATCTTCGAGGTCGAGAATGTTCAGCAGGGTTCCACGGTTTTTCTTTTCGGTGTTTTCCGCCATTGTAATGTCCTCACTTGTGGTTCTGTTTTGCCATCTTACCCTCAACGGCATCCGCGGTCTCTTCAGACATGCGAATATCTTCGAGGAGTTCATCCATCTTTTCAAAAAGAAGTCCTTTCACGAAGAGTCCGTCGGACTCATCGCTGGGAACGTTCCGGTGCTTTCTGATAAGGGCAAGATCAGCCTGCCGCTTGTCATTGAGCCCCACTTGAAGGTTCAGGGTTCCCATAAATATACATTGATTGTATTAATGTATAAATGTATGCATTTGGATGGATTCGTCAGAAACCAAAATCAGAAAGCGTTTTGATGGAGGGATCGAAACTTTCCCAATCCCATCCAAGTGACTCGACGATGCGAGTCAATGGAGATTTCAGGGTTTTCTCCAGCATCAGTTCCGTGTCTATTATAAATTCCTTCGGCACAGTGTCGGAATATTCAAAGCAGATTACATCAGTTGCCGGGTATTTTCCTGTCACCGCAGAAATGTATAAACGTTTCGGTTTACTCCCGCGGGCAAAGTTTGTTCCGAGGAATGTATTCGAGTAGATGGCTCCGCGGACCTGCGCGTCCGGGTGTTCGTACTCATCGAGTCCTTTCCCGATACCGCCGGGTATCCCAATCTCTTCGAGACTGTATTCTCGCTTCCTGTATTTCCGGATCACATCATGCAGGTATTTCCGGACGTCTTCATAGTCGTTGCCATTCAGGATCATATCCATGACATCAGACATGGCCTTCTTCGCAATGGCGCAGGTATCGCTCCTCTTCATCTCGAATCCTACGATGTCGGTCTCGTTAACATCCTTGCCTTCCTTCCACGCGAGGATGCCAGCATAGCGCTTCTTGCGGCCCGACTGGAAGAATCGCGAGTAGATCTTCTCGAACTTGATGGAGAAGTAAGATACGTCAGCATTGAGGACTTCCTTGGCGAAGACAGGATATGACTCATTGAGGATTTTCTCAAGCCCTCTTGCAATTGCGATGGTTTCCTCGCGGGAATTTGTAGCTGGTATCTGGACCATACAAGAGTCCGTGTTGTGAACGAGGATGTTATTTGCGAAGAAGCGATGAGTACCTTCAACCTCAATGTCGTAGACGTAATCGTCGTAAGGAATTTCGACTACAGATACCGGCCGAACAATCTCGAAACAAGATCCCTGTCTTGTGACGAGATAGTTTGATATCGCATCGCTTGGTTTCGCTTCGAAGAATACAGGACTCGAAAATGCCTCGCTTGCCGATTTCGAAATGGAGTAACATATGAGTGAATGATCTTCGGTTACGTCGACATGCCAGTCGTGCCCGAGATCCATGCGATACATTTTTTTTATGATCTTATGCCGCATGATATAGGGAACTCTACGAACGACAATATTCCCGTTTGAATCAACGGTGTCAGTATAGACGTTTTTAAGACGTATGCGTTCCTTCCCGGAGTCGTCGGTTTCTACATCATTCTCCTTGGAACATTCAAACAATTTTGAAATTGTTGTAGTGCAGAACCGCGTTCCACGGTAGATCCTGATCAGGCTGTCTTTGCCAACGCTATCCCCGTAGATGACCTTGTGTCCTTGCGCTTCCACCACCTTCCTTGTATGTTCGATGATTGCCCTTCCTACCGATGTCACGGAAGCCCCGATATCCGGATCATAAAGCCTGAATCGATTATACCCGCTCACGCCGTAGTAGGTGTTCATTATTACCTTCACGACGTTCTGTTGCATGTCATAGATTTCGTATTCGTTGGATCCAAAGGCAAATGTATTTCGAAGACGTTTCTTCTCGTCCCGCTCCTTCAGCAGGTCCATGATCAAGGACCGGGTGATGCCATCCGGAGACTTCCGGAAGTGAATTCCGCTGGGTGCTACGATCTCACCGTTCGGATCCTTCGTCTCCATCGAGGCATTGATCGTCATCATTGCCATAGGATAGAGAGATTTCAGATCCAGCACGATGACATTCTCACGCAGTCCTTTCGATGGCTCGAATACGGTGGCTCCTTCGAATGGTTTCGACTCATCATTCCCTTTCGACGGCAAGACGTACTTCCCGTGAGCTTTCCTGAGTACGTAGACATCCACGACGCTGGAAGAGTTCAACGTCCTGTCGAGAGGGCATCCAACATACCTTGCGATCTCCCGGTAGAATCCGACAATATTGTTTTTCTTGTTGATGCCAACACAGAGTTCTACATCCTTGAAGTTGTACTCGATAAACTTGACCGGATCCTTCTTCCAGAGATCGAACAGTGTACCAACATACCTGACCTTCTGCTCTCCAAGCTCCGTGAAGGCGATGGCATCGAGACGATACGTTGGCTGCTTCGTCTGGTGCATCTTCTTGTATGCTGTGAGAAGATCGAAGAGAGCACGCCCGCGGAGGCTGTCATGATCCGGAGTGCCCGGGAGTCTGGCAAGCCCTTCGGTATTCATTCCTAGGGTTTCCATGCGGGTGAGAATGTAGGGCATATCGAAGTCCACGAAGTTCCAGCCCGTGAGGATGTCGGGATCCCGATGCTTGATGTAGGTAGCGAACGCTGCAAACATCTGCTGCTCTGTATCGGACCAGATGATCGCATGCTTCCCGGGTTTGAAGCAGCCATTAACTAGTCCACCTGATTTAATGGTGGGTTCGAGCATCTCCTGCTGGTTCACATCCGCTGCTCTCAATGCAAACGTGATGTAGTCGTCATCGAAGGAATCATAGCAGGTGAGACAGAGAACCGCTTCGCTGGTTGCATCTGGGAATCCATGAGAATCATCGCATTCGATATCAACGATGCAGAACTTGGCCGGGGCATCAATCTGGATGGGACGCGCCGAACGATAATCACGAGCACCTCCACCCGGGCACGAGATCCCCCCGGTCATCCCGGTATCGATCATGAAGCGGGTTGTGAATGGGATGTCAGCTTCATGATGGCGATATCCTTTGCGGGCATCACGAACGTCGCCGGGACGGATGGTGTAGAGCCTGCGCATCGCTTCTCCGCGGATGCTGCAGTAGTAGGTGGAATCGACATCGTTGATTGAGAGAGGGAGGTTGCCTTTGTCGAATTGATCGTGGGGAATGAAAAAATAAGGACGGAAACCTGTGAGATCTAGACGATGTGCTTTGCCTTCGGTATCGCGACCGAAGATGTGGATGATGGCACCTTGGCCTCCGAGCGCCAGACTGTATTCCACTTGATTGATGCAGATGTCAGGCATAATCTTCCTCATCGAATGGAACTGGTTTTGGCATTCGATCATACTGATAAAATGGAATCTTCCAGAATAGTTCTCGTCGGTTTCCCCATCTTACAAGGGCACGGATCATCGGTGTCCCATCATTGTAGGGCATGACATATGGCATTGTCCCAAACTCTTTA
>Ga0209777_10003065_pt1 | contig 21157 bp, 21 predicted proteins | sample FrelakmetHBP12HB_FD_187147 | JGI IMG/M metagenome (GOLD analysis project Ga0209777, IMG submission 187147) | Freshwater lake sediment microbial communities from the University of Notre Dame, USA, for methane emissions studies -HBP12 HB (SPAdes)... | ecosystem: Environmental > Aquatic >...
AAGAGCTTCCTACTTTGCCGGTTATAAATGAGTATCTGATATCGAATTATTCCCAGGAAAACTTTATACAAGCTGGAAACGAGTTGTTTAAGGAGATATCCGAATTACAAACTAATCCGTTAGAGTTTAAGTGGCATCTAGATAAATTAAAGACCCGATATAATGATCAATTGCAGCGTAGTTGTGTCCAAAATGTATTTAAACTAATTAAAAACGATGAAGAATCCAATGATCCAGATAGAATAGACAAAGTAAATAAAATTATACAAGACACTGTAATAGCGATAGATTCTGTTCATAAGACTAAAGCATATCAAGAGGGGTCGTTGGCCCAGAGCGCAAAGACGAGATTGATGAAATATAAAGAAATCGAAGCCAACCCCGAAATAGCACGCGGCGTTATGAGCGGTTTTTCGGGTTTAGACAGAATCACCAACGGACTGAAAGGCGCGGACCTTCTTATTATAGGCGGATCGACCGGTTCCGGAAAAAGTATTATTATGATGAATGCGGCTATAAACGCTTATTTGGGCAAACAAAATCCGTTGGAATTACCAACAGAGTCAAATAAAGGACATAATGTTTTATATTTTACGCTAGAGATGCCAAAAGAAAATCTAGAAAGACGAATAGATGCTTGTTTGGCAGGAGTTCCATATAACGGAATAAGAGATGGTTTGCTAAGTCCAGAAGACAAAGAAAAACACTTTAAAGCTCTTCGGTTCCAGGCTAAATACGATAAGGTGTTCCACATAGTAGATATGCCTAGAGGGGCATGTACCAGAGAAATAGAGCTAAAATATATTGAGATGAAAGAAACTTTGGGTATTAATTTTGATTTGATTGTGGTAGATTATATCGGCATTATGAAATCTAGCTCACCGCAGGCGTCAGATTGGTTAGAGCTTGGTGTAGTGGCCGAAGAATTGCACGAAATGGCAAGAGTACATTGTATTCCTGTAATAACGGCAAGCCAATTGAACAGAAGCAAGGAGGCGGGGAAGCAACAAAATACGACCGATAGATTCTCTCGTAGTGATATGATCCCACAAAACTGCAGCATTGCTTTGCAAATTGGAAATCGTGGCGAGGATGAATATCTTAGATCAGATCTGCCTGTACATATTATTAAGAATAGGGACTCAGAGAAGGGAAGCTTTACACTTATTAAAGACTTCGCCCGAATGAAAGTGACAGACTTGACAGATACAACATTCGTAGTCGGAGAAAATGAAGACAACAATGATATAATCTAAAAAAAGAGTATTTTTGTAAAAATCAAATTTGATGGAAAAAATAAAATGGTAAATAAGTTATCAAATAAAGAAGTAGAAAACATGATAGAAAAGAGAGGTTTATGTGATTGGGACGGCGTTTATATTAATAATGCCACGCCATTAAACTGTAGATGTAGAACATGCAATAATGAGTGTCACCCTAGATATAGTGATTTGGGAAAAGGATATAAAGGATGTAACACATGCAGACATGAAAGACAAAAGCGTTCTATTAAAGAAATTGAATGTCTTTTGGAGGAAAGAGGCTTGTGTGATTGGGACGGCACCTATATAAACAACAAGTCTCATCTAAATTGTAAATGCAAAACGTGTGGCAGTAATTGCAGTCCAACCTATAATGGATTATTAAAAAATGGAGGGTGCGCCGTCTGTGGGCATAAAGAAACTGCAGAAAAATTAAAACATAATTACGAAGAAATAAATAAACTTTTAGAAGAAAAAGGATTATATGATTGGGACGGAATATATGCTAATAACAGAACATCTATAAACTGTAAGTGTAAACTATGCAATAAAAAATGTAGTCCTAAGTATAGTGATTTGGAACAATCTGTTGGCGGGTGCAGTTTCTGTGGGCATAAAGCAGGTGGCGAAAAATTAAAAAATACAAAGGAAGATGTAATATTGCTACTAGAGGAAGGTAATTTATATGACTGGGACGGTATTTATGTTAATAGTATTACGCCTATAAGTTGCAAGTGTAAAATATGTAATAGCGAATGTCACCCAAGTTGTGCTAATTTACAGCAGGGCGTCGGAGGTTGTAGTGTATGCGGGCATAAAGAGGGCGGAGAAAAAATAAGAAATACCACAGAAGATATAAAAATACTTTTGGAAGAGAAGAATCTATATGGATGGAATGAAATATATCTTGGCAGTAGTATGCCTCTAATTTGTAGATGTAAGATATGCAATTCAGATTGCCAGCCATGCTACAATTCCTTACAGCAGGGCAACGGAGGCTGTAAGGCATGTGGACAAAAAAAGAGAATGCAAACTTTTATAAATAAATATGGTGTAGATAATCCTACAAAAAATAAAGAAATTAGATTAAGAGCAGCCAAATCTTTAAATAAAACTATATGCTTGGTTCATTGGTTTTCTAAAGAGGAGGTTGTTTGCCAGGCTTCTTATGAGGTTGCTGTTGTTGATGGATATCTAAATGCAAGAAAAATAGATTATATTTGGCAACCTCAAACATTTATTATGCCAGATGGTCATACTTATACTCCAGATTTATATCTACCAGATTCTGATGTGTTCATAGAAATTAAAGGGCATTTTTGGAATGATGCGGAAATTAAATGGAATTGGTTTCATAAAGAACATCCCAACTCTGAATTATGGAATAAAGAAAAATTAATAGAGATGGGGATTTTAAAATCAGGGCATAAACACAAAGTAGCTATAGCAGACGCAACGCCCACAACAAAGAATTCCGGTGAAAAAGATGACATCTAAAGTTGGAACCGTTATTCGCATAGAATGGAATAAAGACACAGGCGAAGTCCATATTGTTATGGATATTACTGACCAAAGTTTTAAAGCCAGAGTCCTACACAATAAAGATTTTGAGGATATACTCACGATAACGGGCAAAGATGTAATGATAATTGCCTCAGAGTACGAGGAATAAGGAGTTCTATATGCCGCTTTTTTTGTATAAGTGTCCGAAATGTGAAGAGATTTTGGAACAATTTGTTAATGGAAATGATGCTGATGTTATATGTGAAAAATGTAAAGAAAAATGCGAAAGACAACTAAACCTACACAATAATCGGACACAACTAAGAGCAAAAGAGTTCTACAATGATAAAGTTGCGCCCGAAGTAAAACGCATTAGCAAGGAATTAGACAAAGAAAAAGATTCAACAGTATTCGATATCTTCGGAGAAAAATAATTAAAAATAACTAATTATTCGGTGTAATATATTGATATACTCAAAATATCTATTCTAGGAGGCCCAATGAGCGACGACAAGAATATTTTTTCGGACATAGAGCAATATTTAAACAAGCTTGATACGACGGAATGGGAAGGTACGCTTAAAGAATATATACCTATGGTGCGAGAAAATGCTAAATTGGCACAACTTTCGCACGCAAGAGTGTTAGACATGATAGAAAGCGCGGGCATAGAATTTGATGAAAAAGACAAGAATAAGCAAAATCCCAAATATACTTTTTTCAAGAAGGATCTGTTCGGCGTAGACGATGCCATTCATAGGGTAGTCAAATATTTGAAAGCCGCAGCCTCGGGAAGCCAGGTAGGTCGCCGAATTTTGTTGCTATACGGACCAACATCATCAGGAAAGAGTCAGCTAGCCGCTTTACTTAAAAATGGCCTAGAGGAATATAGCCGTACTCCTGCCGGTGCTATTTACGCTCTAAAAGACTGTCCTATAAACGAGAATCCACTAAACGCAATTCCTCATGCATTACGTGAAACATTTAGGAAAGATGGCATAAAAATAGACCCATTGGCTAAACTTTGCCCGTTGTGCCAGTTAAACTTAGAAGAAAAATATGCGAACAAGTTTCTCGATATGCCCGTTAAGCGGATTTTTCTATCGGAATCCAGTAGGGTAGGGATTGGAACATTTTTACCGAGCGACCCAAAGTGTGTTGCTGGAGATACTTTAATTAGTGCATCTAATGGAATATATCCAATAAAACAAATTGTAAATAACAAAAATGAAGGACCAATAGATATAAACGTCTATACTAAGGATCATTCTATTAAAAAGGCCAACCGTTCTTTTAGATATGAAAACCAGGAGGTCATTAAGATTAAGACAAGATTAGGATTTGATATTTCTGCCACCCAAAATCATCCTCTCATGACAGTTAATAGCAATGGTGATTTTATATGGAAAAACGTTGGAGATATGAAGATCGGGGACACAGTAGTTATGTCGACGGGAAGCGGTATTAACTTTGAGAGAAAAGAACTTCCAGAAAATCCTTTAAATATTAAATATTTAACAAATAACCTGGCTTTATTTATGGGATTGTATATTTCAGAAGGATGTATGGATAAAAAAGACAGATACGTTGAAATTACTAATATGAGTCCCGATATACAAAAAATAGTAAGAAATGCTATGGAAGAAATAGGCGAGACAGATAGATATCATTTGTACAAGAAAAACAAGGAAGATGATTATTATGTTAGAAATATGATATGTAGCAAAAAACTTGTGCAAACAATGCGCATATTTGGATTTAAGGATGGTGCTCATAATAAATCAATACCAGACTGTATTATGTCATCTGGAAAAGTAGACAAAGTTTTGTTGGGAATGTGGCTAGGAGACGGTAATTGCGGAAAACACGCTACAAAAAATACTAGCGAATCGTCATATAGTACTGTTTCTCCTATTTTAGCAAACCAAGTGCATCTCCTAATGTTATCTTTGGGTATTCCTGCTATGAAATATTTTGAAGATTATACAGGAACGGCCGGGGCTTATAAAATAGTAACAATGGGAAAAAGAACTGAAGATATATTTGACAAATTAGAGATTCCGTCTTGGAAGTTAACTAGACCACTTGCTAATAATGTCAAACATGGCGACAATATTATTTTGATGCCACCAGTTCATAATTTAATAGACGATATTCTAAATAAAAACAAAGACAAGACTATGAATGATAAATGGTACAGATATTCATATAACTCAGAACACAAGTGTTATAGAAAGTTTACTAAGAATTCTTTGAACGATTTCATAAAATGTTTTGATAAAATTGCTGACAAAGAAAGCATGCGTAAGCTTAGAGCAATTAATGATGAAAAATTTGTATACACGACTATTACTGAAATTTCTAAGTCAATAGATACAGTCTATGACATTGAGGTACCCGGAGAACACAATTTTATAGCCAATGGTTTTGTCTCACACAATAGTCAATCTATTACCGAACTAGTCGGGTCGGTGGATTTCAGCAAACTAGGCGACTATGGTGTTGAGTCTGATCCGAGAGCTTATAAGTTTGATGGAGAACTCAACGTAGCAAACAGAGGTATTATAGAACTAATAGAAATGTTAAAAGTTGATGTCAAATTTCTATATGTTTTGCTTACATTGGCCCAGGAAAAATGTATAAAAACAGAGCGATTCCCGTTAATTTATGCTGATGAGTTTGTCGTGGCCCATAGCAACGAAACAGAATACCGTCGCTTTTTGGCGGATAAAAAACTTGAAGCACTACACGATCGTATTATTGTTTGTAAATGTCCGTATAATCTTACGTTAAACGAAGAAGTTAAGATTTATGAAAAGTTGTTGGCCGAAGCAGATTTCGGAAACATTCATATTGCCCCGCTAACTATAAAAGTTGCATCAATGTTTGCAGTTTTATCACGTTTAGAAGTAGCCAAAGATCAAAATCTATCGTTATTAAAGAAAATGCAACTTTATAACGGAGAGGATGTAGAGGGATTTACTTCAGAAGATGTTAAGAATATAAAAGAAGAAACTGAACAAGAGGGAATGATTGGAATTTCTCCTCGGTATATTTTTAATTCAATAGCCGATTGTTTTACCAAGTATGATATGCGATGTATAACTCCAGTGGATGTATTGCGTTCCATCAAAGAAAATTTCCCCACCAACGCAAAATTAACCAAAGAAGATATTACGCGATTCGATGACCTCTTGACAATAGTTGTAGAAGAATACACAAAGATGGCCAAAACAGAAGTACAAAAAGCATTTTTCTTAAATTTCGAAGGGGAAATAATTAACTTATTAAACAATTATATCGATCAAGTAGGTGCCTATTTAGATAATACGGATTTGGCGGATGAATTTGGAGACACGCATAGTCCAGACGAGCACCTTATGCGCTCAATAGAAGAAAAGGTTGGCGTCAGTAGTTCGGCAAAAGACAGTTTTAGGGCGGAAGTATATCGCAAGGTTATAAAAAGTAAGAACGAAAAAGGCGAGTTTGATTACAGGTCTCATGCCAAATTACGAGAAGCGCTAGAGAAGCAATTATTCGAAGAAAGGCAAGACACAATTCGTTTAACAATTTCTACCAGAAATCCTGATCCTATCGAGCTTCAAAAGCTAAATTGTGTTATCGATACGTTGGTTAAGAATTACGGATATACAAGCGAATCGGCAAACGCTTTACTTAGATATGTAAGCAGCTTGATGAGCAGGACAACATAATTATGACTCATAAGCAAAAAACATCACACATTTGGTATGTGAAAAATCGTGAAAGGATTTTAGCAAAACAAAGAAAAAGGAATAAAGAAAATCCGGGCCGAAGGGCAGAGTATGGCAAGGAATATTATAGGTTGCACAGAAAAAAAGCTATTAAGAGAGACAAAGAGAGAAGTCTCATTAGAAATTATGGAATTACTATTAAAGAAAAGAAGCAACTTTGGAGACATCAAAATAAAAAGTGCGCACTATGTGGCGATAAATTGCTATTTAAAAATTCAAATGTTGATCATGACCATAATACAAAAAAGATTAGAGGCGTCATTTGTAGGAGTTGTAATTGGATGTTGGGACACGCGCATGACTCAGTTGAGATTTTAGAAAAGGCTATCCAGTATTTAAATAAAAGCGGACTCGTAAAGAGAAATTAGATAAAATAAATAAATAACAGAAAAATGAATTCAAAAGAAAAAGAAAGAAGCTACTGAAGAGCATTTTAAAAAGGAGTAAGAAAAATGGTTAATGATAATGATTGCATTGAGATACCAGAACAAGAACGTATATCTAATGAAGATTGGCGATGTCTTAAAGTAGTTTTGGACGCACTGGACCCATTATGGAAGAAAGTGGCCCGCGCAGTTGGTTTGAGTAGGTTTATAAAGACTACGCCGGAACATGATTGGGAAGTAATAGAAAAAAATATGATTGAAACCCAATATAATCAAACTGTCTACAGAAAAAAATGTATGCAAGAGAGATTGGAGCACGAAGCGAAAAGAGCACTTCGTTTTAGAGATTTTACAATATCGGCCGGCTCAAATGAAGAAATGCTAGAAAAAATAAAGCAGTTGGCCGACAAGCTTCAAAAAGAAGACAAATTAGATAAATGAATAATGTATTAGTAGATATGTATATACATTTTCTTATCTACAATATGCAAGTTCAAAAGTGCAACGGAGAGTTACATTTTAGGATTTTTCGTTTTACAGAATCTTGGAATCCCTGGTTTACGAGCTATATACATTTCGTGGACGAGAAAAAATTTCTTAATAAATATGTAATAAATATTTCACTATAAGGAACAACATGGCTGATTCATTGTTAGATATTTGGTCTATGAGGCGTCGTGGCGCTAGGGATAGCCAACGTCATACCGAAAGAATTAAGAAAGCCATAAAAGAAAATCTTAAGGACTTGGTTACTGACGCTAGCATTATTAGCTCAGACGGAAATAAAAAAATAAAGATACCTATTCGCTATCTTGACAATTATCGTTTTAAGCACGGCGAAAATAAGAACCAAGAAGGCGTTGGGCAGGGAGACAAGAAACATAAACCCGGTGATGCAATAGCTCATGATGGCACAGGGCAAGAAGGGCAAGGAACAGGACAAGCAGGAGATGGTGAAGGCGAAGAAATATATGAAGAAGAAATCTCTATTGCCGAAATTATTGACATGATGATGGAAGACATGAATCTTCCGTGGCTTGAGCAGAAAGATAGCGTTGTTGAGGTCGAGACAGAGAATATTAAGTTTACTGACATTTCGGATGTTGGTCCGCTAGCCAATGTTGATAAGAAGAAAACAGTATATGAGAATATGAAGCGCAACGCCAAAATGGGTAAACCTTGTATTTACAAGATATGTCCAGATGACTTGCGATACAAAACGTGGGAGGTTGAAAAAGAATACCATTCTAACGCGAAAATTTATTTTTTGATGGATCGCTCGGGAAGTATGGATGATGAGAGGCGTTACATCGCAAAATCATTTTTCTTTTGGCTTGCACATTTTTGTAAAACCAAGTATAGTTATGTCGAGTTAATTTTTATAGCACATGACACACATGCGGTAATTGTTCCGGAAAAAGATTTTTTTAAGATATCAAATTCAGGAGGAACTATGGTTTCTTCCGCATTTCAATTGGCACTAGATGATATTAGAGAAAACAGCCCTCCATCAAAATTCAATAATTATGTATTTGAATTTTCTGATGGCGATAATTATGGCACGGACAACCAAAAATGTATCCAATTGGCAAAAGAATTATTAGAAGTTTGTACGGCAGTAGGATATGGAGAGATTGTATTAGATAGTAGTTCCTGGTCAACCCTGCATGACGAATTTGGCAAGGATATTAGTCATCCTAGATTTATGACAGCGAAAATAACGAAAAAAGAAGACGTATATGAGTGTTTAAAACAATTTCTAGGAATTAAGGAAGAAAAATAAAACAATGAACTTTATAGACATATCTGGTAGAAAATTTAATATGCTCACAGTAATTAGTCGTTACGGGCAGAAATGCCCTGTATTATGGAGATGCCTTTGTGATTGTGGAAACAAATGTATTGTTACTGGAAACAATATTAAATCCGGGACAACAAAATCATGCGGATGTATGCGCCAGAAACTTAAAAATGTCTCTGGACAAAAATTTGGAAGCCTGACCCTAATTGAATATATTTATGGAGAACATAAGTGGAAATGCAAGTGTGATTGTGGTAATTTTGTAAATATTTCTGCTGGGCATTTAAATAATGGAAGCACAATATCATGTGGGTGTTACACACAACTAATCAGTATGATTGGTCAAGAATTTGGATATCTCAAGGTAATAGGTTTTTCTCACACGGCGGAAGGAAGCAACTCTTATTGGAATTGTAAATGTGATTGTGGAAATATAACCAAAGTTTCTAGGTCAAATCTATTAGCAGGAAATTCCAGATCATGCGGGTGTCATGCCGATGAGCTTCAAGAACAAACAAATCTGAAAAGATATGGAACAAAAAGCTCATTCCAAAACATAGAAGTGCGAAATAAATTCGAGCAAAATAATATTGAAAAATACGGAGTTCCTTATCCAGCTCAAGATCCTAAAATAGCATTAAAGACTGCAAAATCACAAAAAAATTGTTTTATAGAATATCATTGGAAAACGGGCGAAGAATTGGTGTGTACCGCGTCTTGGGAAAAGCGTGTTGTCGAATATCTCAATAAAAATAAGAAAAATTTTATTTGGAAGCCCGGCCCTGTGGATGTAGTTGTTGATGGCAAAAAGAGAAAATATTTTATAGATCTTTATTTGGTTGATGAAGACAAATGGGTCGAAATAAAGGGGCAAAAAAGATATTTAGGAATGAAAAAATGGAAATATTTTCATAGATATATTCATATTAATTCTGAGCTTTGGGATAAAGAAAAACTCAAGGAGATGGGAATTTTATGACCAAAGAATATGTTCTAAATGCCATTGCCGATATCGAAATTTTAGCAAAGGAAATGGGGTTGGATTTTTTCCCCACTATATTCGAATTTGTAGATAAAAACATAATGCTCGAAGCTTGTACTTATGGATTACCAGTTAGAAGCAGGCACTGGAGTTATGGTAGAAGCTACCAACATCAAAAATTATATGGTGAAATGGGTTTTTCTAAAGTGTACGAGATAGTATTTAATAATGATCCTGCTTATGCCTTCCTTCTAAATACTAATCCCGATGTAATAAATATAATGGTTGGGGCTCATGTTTTTGGACACGTTAATTTTTTTAAGAACAATGTAATGTTTAAAAACTCAGACCGCAGTATGGTTTATCGTGCGGCGGAGAGAGCCAATCGCGTAGACGATTACGTTGAAAAATATGGCCTAAACAAAGTAGAGCACATTATGGATATTGGATTTTCGCTCGACAACCATATCGATTTTCACAAGGGGTTGTTTAGAGACAAATATGAAGGGAAAAAGACGATAGAACACGTAACTGTGCGCGGTGAATTTGACGACCTAACTAATAAAAAGAAAACTAAGACCAGAACTGTTCGCAAAGTTATTACAGGAGATAAACTTCCTCCGGCTCCAGAAAAAGATATTTTGTGGTTTCTTATTAATTATGCTCCGCTAGAAGACTGGGAAAAAGATGTTCTTTCCATTATACGTGAAGAGTCATATTATTTTTACCCGATAGTTATGACGAAGATCATAAATGAGGGATTCGCATCCTTTTGGCACGCCGAATTAATGTATAAATATGATAAGCTTAGTGAGCAAGAATACATTGATTTTGCCAAATGTCATTCCGGGGTTATTAATCCAGGAAATATGTTCAATATCAATCCTTACTATATAGGATTCAAAATATTTACAGATATTCGTAAGCGATGGGACAAATTACACGCAGAAGGAAAATCTCCTATAACAGGCATACAGAAAGTAATTGGGGTCGCGGCCGAAGAAGATGATGCGTCATTCTTACGAAACTACCTAACCGTAGATTTGGCCGACGAAATGGGATTATTCAATTATGGATATAGATTAAAGAGAGACGCCAAAGAAGATAAGAAGCGACTTACGGAAGAGCACGGGATTATAGAATTAAAAGATAGAGATTTGAATAAGTTAATTGATAATATTATTAGACCAACTATAAATTACGGTGCCCCGCTTATTACTGTAGATTTGGTTGATGGCGATACGTTGATTATGAGACACAGAGATAAAGCAGCCCTAGAAGAAAAATACACAGAGAAAACTCTGGAATATATTTTTGAGATATGGGGTGGGCCGGTTGAATTAAAGACAGTAGTTAGCGGAAAGCTAATAACATATTGTTTTGATGAAAGTGGTTTTGAAAAAACATAAAGGAGTCTAGCATGAGCGCGTTAGTTATTACAAAAACATCTTTTCTAACGGGAAAGAATAGAAACGAGATAGATATTGCTGAACTGAAAGATAGATTGCAATCAATATCTTGTGAAACCGATGTGGAAGTAATTAAGCTTGCCATTTCTACGATGTTAGATGAAATAGCAGATAGTTGCAAATAAGGAACAACAATTATGTATAAAATTGGTATTATGGGACATAGTCCTGAATATTTTTCTCTGCCCGAAGATAAGATTAGAGACCTATTGCGCGAAACCATAGGGCTTTTGGTGTATCAATATAAAGACGTAATATTCAATATTGATGCTGATATTGGCGCAGGACTTTGGGCGGCGGATGAGTGTCTTCATTCTGGCGGAGTTTTCGATGGGCCAGTTTATTATCATCTATTTTTGCCATATCCATTGGAAATAACTTCTGAGGATTGGTATGACGATCAAAAAGAACTATTAAAGAATTGCTGCAACCACGCACATTCTATTACAATATGCGAGGCCGGAAAGCCTGCGTCTATTTCCTCTGTTTATCAGCCGGGTTGTGAGATTGTTCAAGACTCAAATTTTACCATTTTTTATTGGAATGGCATGAAACAGGGACACACGTTCCAGGCTATAAAACATGCTTTAGAAAGCAATAAGGTGGCAATTAATGGCTTGGACGATCTTAAGTTAATCACTAGTCAGCATCTACACAAATAATAAAAATCCCAACCATATATTTATGAAAATTTGTATTTGTAAAATACGCGGCATAAGTGTAATATTTAGTCGTAAGGACCAATGTAAAGGAAAAGATAAATGAGCAGATTTATATCAAATAATGAAGTAATTAAAACATTCGAAAAAATTGAAGCATTAAAAAAAGACAAAAAACATGATGAAGTTGTTATATTACAAAATAAAATTGTAAATGACTTATCATTTATAGTGCATAACCAGGCCAAGATGTACAAAAAATTTCCTAATTATTGTGACTTGGTCCAAGAAGGATTTATTGGGCTTTTGAAGGCCGTAAGGAAATTTGATCCAACGCTATGTTCTAATTTCTTTTTTTATTGCGAAAGATGGATTAGACATAGTATAAAAAGAGCAGCTAGCAGGTTTGATGTTGTATATTGTCCAGATAAAAAGCGGGTTATATATACGGGATTAAATGAGCCAAACGAAGAGGCGGCAATAAGCAATCCAGAAGAAGAATATGCTAATAAAGAAATAATATATAAAATTAGGACTATGTTGAACGATTTTTCCGATAGAGACAGGGAAATAGTGGAAAAGATATTTGGGTTTGACTCTGCGCCACAAACTTTGCGTAGTATAGGCCCCAAGTATAATTTGACTCACGAACGTATCAGACAGATAAAAAACCAAGTGATTTCAAGGCTTAAGAAGAGTGTAGAATTGGACGATTTATACTAATATTTTTTCTATAAAGTGTGAGTATATTTTGTTTGAAGAAAGGATATAAATGACTGTCAAAATTAAGAAAATCAGCGAAAATGCTATTGTGCCTGCTCAAATGACAGCAGGATCGGCCGGATATGATTTATCTTCCAACGAATATATAACCATATATCCTGGAACCTGGCTGTTGGTACATACCGGTATCGCTATAGAATTGCCAGAAGGCTGCGAGGCCCAAATTCGCCCGCGCAGTGGGCTAGCATTGCGCAACGGAATTACGGTTTTAAATGCCCCTGCCACGATAGACAACGATTACACTGGAGAAATTCAAGTTTTGCTTATCAATCACGGCAAACGATATTTTACAGTTGAGCCAGGGATGAGAATCGCGCAACTCGTAATATCAAAATATGAAAAAATAGAGTTTGCTGTAGTTAGCGAGCTCAACGAAACGGAACGAAGCAATAACGGCTTCGGTTCTACTGGAATAAAATAAATAAAGAAACGGAGACGCATAATGGAATTGAATGGGAATTATTTTATAAACCCTGCCCATTTAGAAATAGCAAAGGCTAGATATTTTCTAAAAGACGAAAACGGCAAATTATTAGAGAATGATATTGACGAAGTATTTGTGAGAGAAACTAATTATATTTATCAAAATGATACAGATGAAAACAAGCAAGAAGCTTTGAAATATAGGCGAGAAAAGAAAATAATCCCGGCAGGAAGAATGTTAGCACAAGCCGGAACAGGTGTTAAGAACTTATGCAATTGCTTTTTAATTGGTTTCGATGATGATACGCGAGAAGCGATTTCTGAATTAAAAAGAAAACATTTTCATATACAGGCTAATGGTGGTGGCGTTGGAATGAATTTCTCTACCCTTAGACCGAGAGGGAGCGTATGCAAAACCAACCAAAGCCGTTCGTCCGGAGCAGTCGGATATATTGGAGATATCTCTTATCAAAGTTCCAACGTGCAACAAGGAGGAAATAGATCCGGCGCGAATTTAGGTTTGTTGGAAGATTGGCACCCAGATCTTTTGGAGTTTATTACAAAAAAGAGTTCAAGCAATTGGGAGAATATTAAAAAATTCGCATCTATTGTGGATGACGAAGCCTTTCAGTTTTTTCAGTGGAACAATCCATATCAATGGCAGATGTTTAATGTGAGCGTTTTGTTAACAGATGCGTTTATGCAAAGAGTGATAAATAAAGACAATTCGCCTTGGGTTTTAAGATGGAAAGATAAAGAATGGCACCTGTGGGACTATAACAATAATGGCAGAATATTAACTGTTACCGCGCCAAACGAAGATATGGCATTCTATAAGGCTTCCAGCATTATTCCTTATTTCAATAGCCAAAATATGAAATTAGTCAAAGGGCCATATGATATGTCTGCATCTGAATGGTTTGACATGATTTGCAAAAATGCGCACGAAGATGGATGTCCTGGTATTATGTTTATAGATACGGCTAGAAAGTTTCATAATGGCGAATATTTTAATACAATATGCGGGGCCAATCCTTGCGTAACCGGCGACACCTGGATATTAACATCTGATGGTCCGCAACAAGTAAAAAATCTTATAGGAAAGCAATTCAGCGCCGTGGTTGACGGCAAAGAATATAAATGCCCAAATGGCTTTTTCGAAACCGGTATTAAAGACGTAGTTAAAATAGAAACTTCAGAGGGTTTTAATATTTCCGTTACCAAGTGTCATAAAATACTTACACAACTTGGCAAGGACCGAGTTTGGAAAACGGCATCAGAGATTTGTAAGGGTGATTTGTTGGTCTTGAATAATCACAGAGGAATACAAATAAAGTGGGCCACGCCAAAAGATAATGATTTTGAAAAAGGATATTTGCTCGGCCACATAATTGGTGATGGGTTTATATCACATAATAGAAAAACAGATACTTTGTGTGGAACGTGCGAGGTTTGGAACGAAAAAGATTATGATGGCGCGGAAATTAAAAATATTATACTACAATGTGTTCAAAAACTTGGAATAAAACATCGTTCAGATTTTAGATTTTGGCACTATCTCAAGCCAGGAGACAGCTATGTGATGAAATTAACTTATCTGTATGACTTGCTTAAAGAATTTGACATTAAACAAGATAAAATTGTTACTAATAAAATAGAAGAAGCCTCTTATTCGTTTTATCAGGGATTTATTAGAGCGTTTTTCGATGCAGATGGTTCTGTTCAAGGCAATCACAATAAGGGCATTAGTATTAGATTAAACCAATCCAATAAAAATAGATTGTTAGCCGTTCAAAGAATGTTAGCAAGAATTGGAATTATATCCGCAGTGTATAAGAGAAGAGACGCCGGACTTAGATTGCTCCCTGACGGTCACCGTGGCAAAAAAGAATATTATGTTAAAGACAATTATGAACTGATTATTTCTAATGACAATATGAAGCTGTTTAATGATTTAATTGGATTTACTCATCGACCAAAACAAGAGCGTTTGAATAAATTATTGGCAGGATATAGTAGAAAGCAGAATAAGGAAGCATTTGTAGCCAGCGTTTCCGCAATAATTCCAGATGCTATTCAAATGGTGTATGATGCTACAGTAGAAGATATTCATGCGTTTGATGCCAACGGATTATATGTGCATAATTGTGCAGAAATTTTGTTGCCCAAGAATAGTGTTTGTTGCCTAAGCTCTATTTGTTTACCGTCCTTCTTCAACAAAAATGGCGAGTTCGATTGGGATGATTTTAAAAGGGCTGTTCGGGCGGCTGTTAGAGGATTAGATAATGTTATAAGTCTAACAAAAATAGGCGAAAAGGATATAGATGCGAATATTATAAACGAAAGACGAATTGGGCTAGGAACAACGGGTATTGCCGAACTTCTAATATTAGAAAAGAAAAAGTATTCTAGCGAGATTGGAAGAGAGTATGTTGCCAAGATTCTAGAGGTTTTTAGGGATACCGCGTATGAAGCAAGTATAGAATTAGCAAAAGAAAGAGGAGCATTCCCAGCATTTAATTTTGATGGATTTTCACTATCAGAGTTTTTTAAAACGCTGCCCGAACAAATAAAGAATAATATAAAAGCATTTGGAATTAGAAATGTTAATATTTTATGCCAAGCGCCAGCAGGAACGACAGGAACAATGTTGGGTCTTTCACAGGGCTGCGAACCATATTTCTTGATGTGTTTTGTACGCAATTCTAGAGTTGGGTCTTTTATGGACGGATCCCCGGCTTTTGGAAAATGGCTTAAAAAGAACAAAATAGACTTTAAGGAATATAATTATTCTCTAAAAGAATTAAGAAAAAGTTTTAAAGTTCCAGAATATTTTGAAGAATCACACGATATTTCTGGCAGCGATCATATAAAAATGCAAGCAGTGTTCGCCAAATATATTGATCAGGGGGTTAGTAAGACCGCAAATATGCCAGCTGATGCAACCGTTGAAGATGTAAAAAATACCTATATAGAAGCGTATAAAATGGGCATAAAGAGTACCACAATATATCGCTACGGGTCAAAGCAGCAGATATTGGAAAGTGGTGAAAAAGCAATAGAAAAACGCCCGGAGCATATTTTAATGGCATCATCTCCAAAACGTCCAGAAGAACTTCCTTGTGATATTCATACTACAGTAGTAAGGGGAGAGAAATGGACTGTTCTTGTTGGCTTGTTAAATAATAAACCATATGAAGTATTTGCTGCTCCTCAAGAATCGTTCGAAATATCAGCCAAATATAAAAAGGGTAAGATAATTAAGAATGGCGGAGGAGCCTATCATTTGGACATGGAAGACTTCAAAATAAAAAATATTTCCAATCATCTTAAAAACGACGAACACCGTGTTATTACGAGACTAATTTCAACCTGTCTTCGGCACGGCGTACCAATGTCATTTATAACCGATCAATTAGCTAAAGCCGACGGGACTGTTGTGGATTTCAGCAAGGCTATTTTAAGAGTGCTTAACAAATATGGTAACGAAGAATCTATACCAGCAAAGGGCAAAACGGCCTGTTCAAATTGCGGAGGAACAAACATTATCTTTATGAATGGATGTTCAGAGTGTTTAACTTGTAACCATAGCAAATGTGCATAAAAATCAATAAAGTTAATACAAATGGTGTAATATTATAGTATGCAATCTGTAATTTTATGTAATATTTCTGATGCTGTTTCTGTAGTTAATGAGGCACGGCACGACTGGATAATAGGCGTTTTAGATGCTTTAAATGTCCAAAAAGATATTTATAATTCTCAAAATATTGACCGATATCGTGAAAAAATGGAAGAATTAGGTGTTGAGGTTGAACTTAGTACTGCGGGCGATGTAAATATATATAAAAAAACCTGGCGTGAAGGTAGAGTTCCTGAAGAATCTGGTTGGCTTCCGGCTACCGAAAATAATTTAATAGCCCAATGGAAAGAGCCAACGTATACAAAAAGGATAGACGGCAAAGAAACATATTACGAGATAGGCCTTAACGAATGGTCTAGTGTAAAGAAAAAAACAAATGAGTGATTTTTACATAAAAAATAAGAAAGGAGAGTATTTGCCTATAGATTTATCGCAAATCTTGGGTAAAGAATTAAGCGATCATCTTGTAATTGTTAGAGTTGGTTCCGACGAACATGCAGCAACAAATGCTGATATTGATGCAACTGTAGATAGTTTTAATCAAGCAGATTTCCTAAGAAATATTAACAATCTAAGCATCATTGTTACTCCGTATCAAATCGATGTTAGTTTATTTCCAAAAACCGAGTTGGATAACAAATGCATTTATTTGCAAATTACAAGCGGAGACGATGTTCTGTCGCTCGAAAATCAAATAAGAAAAATGTATGATAGTTTAAAAAAGGGGCACCAAACGGTTGTAGTGCCAACACCACTAAAGGTTGGAGAATATAAACAAGTAATAGATATACTTAAGCGCTGTCAAATTCGTAAAGATAGAAGAGGAAATAGAAAATGAGCGGAATGTATAGAGCGTGGCTATTCGGAAAGAATACAGATAAATCTGTTATCACCGGGAGTGAACAAAAATCTATGACTAAAACTTTTATTCTAGACACCAATGTCCTGCTGCACGACCCAAAATCATTAGATGCGTTTGAAGACAACGAAATAGTATTGCCGCTGATTGTGTTAGATGAATTAGATAAGAAAAAATGCGGAGTTGATGAAGTAGCCAGAAACGCAAGAATAACTATTCGCTTTTTAGATGAATTAAGGGCACAAGGAAATATACACGAAGGGGTTGCAACGCCGGGCGGAGGGACGTTAAGAGTAGAGCTTGGATTTCATGATAAATGTCCTGTTGGATTAGACCCTACTAGGCCAGATAATAGAATCATGGGAGTTGCCTTGGGAATTATGGAGAAAGTGAAAGATCACAAGGTAATACTGGTCACTAAAGATATAAATCTAAGAGTTAAATGTGACGCATTGAATATAAAATCGGAAGACTATTTTGCTGATTCGGTAGCAGATAATGCAGACGCTATCTATAGTGGGACTAGGGAGGTTGTGGTAAATGACGCGCTGATTGATCAGTTCTATAGAGACGGGTTTCTTGCTGTTAAAGAAGACAAAAGGGACTTAGGCGATTTCTATCCAAATCAGTATGCTTTTATGAAATCGTACGAATCTCCTAAAAAATCTGCTCTCGCCCGATTCGAAAAAGGCAATTTGGTGAAAATTAGGACATTTGGCGATATTTGGGGAATAACATCAAAAAATAAAGAACAGGCTTTTGCTTTGGATGCTTTATTTAATCCAGACATAAAACTGGTTACTTTGATCGGTCGTGCGGGAACGGGGAAGACCCTTATATCTGTTGCTGCCGGCGTTTCCCAGTTATTTGACACTCACGCTTATAAAAAAATAATAATGACTAGGCCAACGCAACCGCTTAGCGCGCAACAAAATCTGGGTTTTCTCCCGGGATCCTTGGAAGAAAAAATGCATAACTGGATACTTCCTCTCGTAGACAATTTAGATCTATTATTTTCCGATAAAGGAACAAACTTTCTAGATATGCAACGTGAAGCTGGGCTTATTGAGGTAGAGGCATTAAGTTATATTAGAGGACGCTCTTTGCCCAAGTCTTTTATAATCGTAGATGAAAGCCAAAGCTTAACGGTACACGAGGTAAAGACCATCATTACACGTTTGGGAGAAGGATCCAAGGTGGTCATGACCGGAGACATTATGCAGATAGATAACTACCTAACGGAAACTAATAACGGTTTATCAAATGTTGTAGAGAAATTCAAAAATTATTCAATAGCGGCTCACGTAACACTAAAAAAGGGCGAACGTTCTGAGTTAGCAACTTTGGCATCGGAGATACTTTGATGGCAAATAAAAAATATACAGCAAAAGATGTTAGTAAAATAATATTCAAAATACATGGAGACAAAATTTTATTAGATGAAAATACTTACAAAAACACTCATACTAAAGCTAGATTTGTAGATAAAGATTATGGAGAATGGTGGGCATACCCCAATGATATTTTGCGCGGAGGAGAACATTTATTAAGATCACAGGATAATAAAAAACTTTCTACAGAACAAATTATAAAAAAATTGAAAAAGAACAACGAATTTGTTATTGGCATAAAGCCAGAAACTTATATCGGGTCTAATAAAAAAGCCGCCTTTGTTGATAAAGACTATGGTGTTTTTTGGGCAAGAGTGTCAAGGGTTTTGGTAGGACAAGCCGCACATCCAAAGAGACGTAAATCTTTAGTTTTGTCCATCAAAACCGTCGTTAATCGTATAAAAGATTTATTTGGTGACGAAATACGTATTGTAGAAGAAACTTATCAGGGCGTGGCCAAAAAAGCAAAATTCATCGACAAAGATTTTGGCATTTTTGAAAAATCAGTGTCTGATGTACTTAATGGGCATGGATGCAAAAGCAGGTGGGATGTATCTAGAAGTGCCCGCAGCCCGAAAAGAAAAAACATAAATGATGTTGAAAAAATTGCGAAAATAAATGAGATAGTTGTAATTTCAAAAGAATATACAAATAATAAAACCAAACTTAATTTTAGATGCAAACTTGGCCATGAGTTTTGGATGAACTTTAATGATTTGCAAAGCGGCCATGGGTGTCCATTTTGCAAAAATAAGTCGGAAAATAATTTACTAGATATGATAGAAAATATTTTGCCAGAAGTATATGGCCTTAAAAGACATTATAGTCCAGATTTTTTGGGGCGACAGCATGTAGATGGCGCAATATGCAAAAATGGACTTTTAATATGCGGAATAGAATATGACGGGATGCAGCATTTTGAACCAATAAAAGCATGGGGAGGAGAGAAAAAACTAAAAGAAAATAAAAAGAGTGACAGAAAGAAAAATAAAAAATTTAAAGATAATAATATTCCACTAATTCGATTCTCCTACGATGAAGAAATAACAAAAGAGTTGGTGCTAAAAAGACTAAAAGAAGCAAAGATTTTGTAAAAGCATCTATAGAAAGTGTAATATTTAGATATGACAGCTAATGACAAAAAAGAAAAAGAGCTAAATCTTCAAGGATTTCAGGTAGTTGCGGGCTGTGACGAGAGTGGCTGCGGAACGTATTCCGGGGACGTTTGTATTGGATTGGTTATATTTCCTGTAAATATAGATTATAAGACATTGCTTCCTGGACTCAACGACTCCAAACAAAAAACCCCTGCCGAGAGAGCCGTTCTTTATCAACAAGTTCATCAACACGCTTTGGCTTATGCTACTGCTTCCGCATCTGTGGAAGAGATAGATAATTTGAATATTTATTGGGCCCGATTTTTGGCGGTTTATCGGGCGCTAAGCAAAATATCAACCAAACCAGATTATATTATTATGGATGGCAACAAGGTAATTCCAACCAAAGAGAAGATGTCTGAGCAAATTATAAAAGGATATGCTAACAAACCAGAACAAAGGCAAAAACTATTAGATGAAATAAACCTAATATCATTGCCGCAACAAGAGGCAATAGTCAAAGGTGACGCTAAGAGTATTTCTATTGCTGCTGCCTCAATACTTGCCAAGGTGGAACGAGATGAACATATTGATAAGTTAGCACAGCTTGTCCATCCTGATTTTGATTGGATACACAATAAGGGCTATCATTGCCAGGCTCAAATAGACGCAGTTAAAAAGCATGGAAGAACGCCGTACCATAGACAAAAATATTACGAAACGCTAATAAAAAAGCATATAGAAGGAAAATAAAAAGGAGCAGGAAGATGTCAAAAAAGAAGAAAACAGATAGACCTTGGCTTATTGCTGTACGTTTGGATACAGGAAACGAGATTTATGCATTTAAGACCGAAGAAGATAGGCAGGGCTTTATTGATGATATTACAGAAAAGATGCCAGAAGTAGAATGGGCCACAACAAAAATAGAGGATTAAGGAGCAAGAAAATGCCAAAAAAAAAGAAAGAAATAGTAAGTAAAGAAAATGTAAAAGATATGTCGTTTGCAGATTTACACGCGATGTATTTGTATGTTCAGTCGCACAACGGAGTCGGTTTGGGTACAGTTCGTGCAGCAGCGCAAGTAATTATTTTGGAGCGACTTAAAGAGATTGAGGATGAGCTATAT
>Ga0209777_10003066_pt1 | contig 21156 bp, 22 predicted proteins | sample FrelakmetHBP12HB_FD_187147 | JGI IMG/M metagenome (GOLD analysis project Ga0209777, IMG submission 187147) | Freshwater lake sediment microbial communities from the University of Notre Dame, USA, for methane emissions studies -HBP12 HB (SPAdes)... | ecosystem: Environmental > Aquatic >...
TCATTAGGCAAAGCGCTGATAAATAAGCAAGACAAGCCGATGTTAGCGTGGAGAACCCTTACCAGAACGCAGCGTCTTTAGAGCACAACCGATCCCTACCAAATTCTTCAAGCAAACAACCCTCTTTTGTATCTTAAACAATTTTGTGCCGTCATCATTCTCCAAACCTTGGGGATGGCGAGCACCTAAATTAGTCTCCGAATACTTGCTCTAGAAATCCAAAAATCTCAAATAATATTAGATTTTTTATGGTGGTGGTTTATCTTTATTGCGATTACGCCAGGCTCTTAGCTCAACAAGCATGGAGTAAACAAATAGGCATATGTAGAAAAGGCTTGGAACTATAAGTAGGGCTGGAAGGATATTTTCTTGACCTCGACCAACCGCTAGCAAAGGCCCAAGAACGGAGCCAAAAGGAATTATCAGAGCCCAGTTGTTGTTGTGGGGCTTTAGAAGAGTTTGCAGATCCCCCAGCTTGTACATAAGGGGCAAGGCCAAAAAGAAAAGCACAAGCTCTGTTATCGCAATAGGCATGCTGGTTACCTCAAAGTTTAACGCTCCATACCAGTTGTGAGACAAAGGCCAGAAAAGCTCGATTCCGCCAGTGAAAAAATCACCTATTAGAATGTGGGAGAGCAAGGCGGCAAAATACGGGATTGCTTGCTTGCGGTAAACGATAAAGAAAGGAATCATCAAAACTGTTATGGTTAATATTGAGTGTGTGGGTCCTCGATGCATAAGAAATCGCAGTAGCAGATCAACGTCGGGCAGGACTGAGGCTGCAAGCAGAAGCGGCAGGTTCACTTTGACGTGGGCAAGCTTTGATGAGCCTTTCCCAAACAGGTATCCCAAAGCAAAGTGACCAATCGCAAACGTCTAAAAAACCTCTTTTCTAAACCCAATAATAAAAACTAGCTATTAAATTCACTCTTACTTGGCCGTCAAAGTTTGTATTCCTCGACTTGCTTTAAACGTTTTAGGGATTATTCTTTTAAGCATACAAAAATAGGAATATAGTTAATATATTCATAAATCAACAAACAACATAAAATGTGCATTGTTTAGGCGGTGAAAAACCTATGAGTAAAGATCAAGCAATAGGCGCAGTTATCGTTATAGTTTGTATAGTTGTTGCACTAGCTTATGTTGGTTTACTGTTCTTCTATAATCCCTACATCTCTGATTTGATAAATATTGGTTCAGCGGCAGATGTGCGTTTCTGGCTTATCGCTGCCCCAGTCGCCATCGCCTTAATTGCCATACTAGCAATCGGTGCATGGATTGGATACACCATGGCAACTACCCCCGCACCTAAACCCATCGAAGAAATCACAACCGAACCTGCTAATGAAACCCCAACAACGCCAAACAAAACCGACTAACGAGCTACCAACAAAAACACTTTTCTTTTCATTTTGTGCCGCCATCGCACAACAATTTCTCTTATGGAGTAATTAACGAGTAAATTCTAAGCCAATGATGTACTGGGTAAATAGCTTTCGCTAAAACTGTAAATTGAATGCCGAAAAAAAGAGAGGAAGCAAAAACACGAAAATTCTATTGTCGACATCGACAGCCGTGTTCTAGATTAAACTAGACTACGACTGCACAAGAATGGGTTATTTGTGTCTGAAAAGGAGGTAGACCTTTTTCTATTGGTGGATGAATAATTTAAAATTATTTTGAGAAAATAGCGGATAATTATTAGTTTTATTTATTTTTTCTTATCTTGTCAGGACAGATGACGTTATGGTTTGAAGCTATTTGCAGGTTACTTCTTTTGGCTTTGAATAACAATTAATGATGGAAATTCAATCTTTATTCAAAGTGAAAGATGGATTTATGGATGGAGGAATCAAAATTTAATCTTTGCCTACTCAAAAAAGTACGTAGTAAAAAAGGAAGAAAAAAAATTTGATTATGTTGCTAAGAATGTTGCAATAAGGCGGACATTGCCGAGGTACATTGGAGAATTGTCTGGTCCGAGATATCTAACAGCAGTTGCGTAGAAGGTTGTTTTGCTGCCTGAAACAACATTGTATGTTGCTTGTCCCGACATATCAAAGAATGCATATTGACTTGTTGGGCCTGTATTGTTTGTCCCCTGATAGCAAATATCAAGGTTATTCCAGTTGGGAGAGGTTGAAGAAGTTCCAAGATATAGTCCACAGGAATTGTTGTAATACATTTGTACATAGCCTATGTTTAGAGAAACAACTACGACACCATTTGCGGGGGCGGTAATCGTTACGTTGGTAATTGGTGTTGGATTATTGGTTGCATCGAGATAAAGAATACTTGAGGAATTGACAGTTGTGATTCCTGGTAGACCTTGAATTCCTTGGGCTCCTGTCGCGCCAGTTGCTCCAGTGGATCCTGTGGCTCCGGTGTCTCCTTTGGTGCCAGTTGCACCTGTAGCTCCCATAGAACCTGGAGCTCCTGAAGGTCCTGTTGCACCGGTAGCACCTGTATCACCTTTTGGACCTTGCTTTCCAATAGCTAATTGGGTTGAAACTGTTGCTGAGACAATGCCTGAAACTACAATCGCTATTACCAATACTATAGCTAGAATTGTTTTTGATATTGTTATTTTTTGCATTTTTTCACCAAGTGTCGTATTGTTCTTTGTTCTTAAATCACTTTGCATAAACCAATTTTACTCAGGTTTTTACTTATTTTTTAGAACAAACATCAAATTTGATTTTTTGTTATAATTAAGAATTATGTTGGTAACTCCCATGATAATTATGACTAAAGGCTGTACAGGCAATCAGCAACTAACTCTTGGTAGTTGAGCAGTTATTTAGAATAATCTTTCAGTTTACGCATAGTTGTTTAAAATTATAGTGACAAAATAACGGATATTTATCGAGTTTTAGTTGTCCTTCTCAAAGCGAAATTAAAAATTATGTTAGGAATTGTGGTGATAATTATGCTCCTAATGCCCCTTTAAACCCAAATTACTAATACCACAGACGTTGAAGCTGACCTGGGGATTTGAACCCTTCAATTGAGGAGATTTTACTCGCAACTGGCTCCTTTTCTAACACAATGAATAGACGTCTTAGTGGAGTAGCGTGGGCTACTATCATTTTTTTACAAAAGGTCTCATATTCATCGATTAATCTTTGACTTGTATGTAAACAGGTTTTTTAAGGTAAGTTTTATTCTTAAAATATGAACTGGGAAAAAGATGTTCATTTTATTGCGACGAGTTGATTGATATTTGCCAAACCAAGTAGTAGACATAGATCAGTACCTTTCTGAGCACACCAAGGACTTGCTGCAAAATGCTTCTCAAATTGCTTTGAAGTTCTATCGCAAAGAGGTACAGACTGAGCACCTCCTATACGCTATTTCAGATAGTGAAGTTATCACAGAAATCTACAGGCAATTCAACATCAGCTCCCAAGACCTGAAAAACTACATTGAAGAATTCCTTCCAAAAAATATAAGAAAAACGGAAGTTTGTGAAAAGCATCCTTTACTTATCCCTGATGAAACAAAAAATGTTTTTCAATTGGCTTTTAAAGTAGCCAGTGAACTTGGTCACACTTATATTGGACCTGAACATTTGCTCGTTGCATTTGCCGAAGATGAAAAGGGTTTAGCAGGTAGAATTCTGCGACAATACGGGTTGACTCCAGAATCAATTAGACAGAAAGTAATCAAAGTTGTAGGTCAAGGTGCTCATCAAGGTCATGTGAAACCTAAAAGTATGACTCCTCAACTGGACAAGTATTCAAGAGATTTGACTAAGCTTGCTAAGGAAGGAAAGCTTGATCCTGTAATAGGTCGCGAGTTTGAAATAGAGACTACAGTTGAAATATTGTCGCGCAGAACAAAGAATAATCCTGTTTTAATCGGTGACCCTGGAGTTGGCAAAACAGCTATTGTTGAGGGTCTTGCTCAGATAATACAGAATGGAGAAGTGCCTGAGGTTCTTCAAGGCAAGAGACTGGTTGAGCTTAATATCAATTCGTTAGTTGCGGGTTCCAAATATCGCGGAGAGTTTGAAGAGAGAATCAAACAAGTCCTGGATGAAGTTTTGTCCCAGAAGAATAATTTGATATTATTCATAGATGAATTACATATAATCATGAAAGCGGGCGGAACTGGAGAAGAAGGCGGTTTAGATGTTTCTCAGATTATTAAGCCATATTTGTCTCGTGGTGAACTTCATCTGATTGGTGCTACTACTCTAAATGAGTATCAAAAACATATTGAAAAAGACGCTGCTCTTGAGAGAAGGTTTCCGCCTGTCTTTATCTCTGAAGCAACTGTTACCCAGTCAATCGATATTTTGAAAGGTCTTCGTAGACGTTACGAAGCACATCACAAAGTGAAAATAACTGATGGAGCGATAGATGCTGCAGCTAACTTATCGGACAGGTATATCACAAACCGTTACTTACCTGATAAAGCTATAGACCTAATTGATCAAGCTGCTGCTAGAGTGAGAATACAAAACACTTCTCGTTCACCAAAAATTATCAAGCTTGACAAGAGTATAAACGCTCTAAGACGCGACTTTGAAGAAGCTACCTTGCATAGAAAGTTCGATGAAACAACAAAGATTGAGAACGAAATAAAGAAACTACAGAAAATTCGTTCTGAGGAAGAACAGAAGTCTAACTCTAGAAAACGCTTCGCGACGCCCGAAGTTAAGGCGCTTCACATTTCAGAGGTGGTTTCTAGAGCTACTGGTATTCCCATTATGGATTTGAGTAAAAAAGATAAAGAGAAACTGCTCAAAATCAAAGAAAGATTGCGTGAACGAATTATTGGTCAAGATGAAGCATTAGAGGCAGTTTCTAATGCTATCTTGAAAAGTAGAGCTGGCCTAACTGAAGGTAAGCATCCTGCCGCGACTTTTCTGTTTGTAGGTCCAACGGGTGTTGGTAAAACTGAGCTTGCTAAGGCTTTAGGATGGGTTGTTTTTGGTGATGAAGAAGCTGTTATCAGAATAGATATGTCTGAGTATATGGAGCGTCATGCTGTAAGTCGCCTAGTTGGTTCTCCACCAGGTTACGTAGGATACGAGGAAGGTGGTCAGTTAACGGAACCAGTGCGTAGGAGACCCTATTCAGTTATTCTGCTGGATGAACTTGAGAAAGCGCACCCAGACGTACAAAATATTCTGCTGCAGGTATTTGACGAGGGCCGTTTGACAGATGGTAAGGGGCGACTGGTTGACTTCACCAACTCAATAATAATAGCAACAAGCTGTTTGAGTTCAGAAATTAGTAAAGCTTTAAAAGCTGAGAATTGTGAAGAATCTGAAGAAAAACTGCTAGGAGTGCTTCGTCAACACTTTAAGATAGAATTTCTTGATCGAATTGATGACATAATCCTTTTCTCTAGCTTGACAAAGGACCAAATTAGACAAATCATAGATCTCCACTTAAAACGCATAAAGAGGATTGTCAAGCAACAAAAAATAGATTTGGAGTTCACTCAATCGGCTTTAGATAGGCTTATCTTTGTCTGTTATACGCCCGAGCTTGGGGCTCGTACACTAAAAAGAAAGATTAAACTCGAAATTGAAGTGCCTATAGCTCGAGAAATCCTGTCTGGAAACATCAAACAGGGCGATTCGATACTCATAGACTTCGAAGTCAAAACAGGAAAAATTACTTTTATCAAACAATAGGCGTTAAAAAAATTGTAACCAGCTTAAAAAACATAGCTAGTAGTTGGTTTTGCTAGACCGTGAGGGCTTTGAGGTTGGATTTCTTTTCTGATGGTTTTCATTTTTAATCATATGGATTGCACTGTTTGCGAGCTGTCTAACTAAGGGGTCTTTATCCTTTGTTACTTTAACTAGAGAATCCATTGCAGCTGGATTTTTCATTTCGCCTAAAATCATTGCTGCACCCATTCTGATTCTTGAATCCTCATTTTTTAACGCTTCAATTACAGGTTTAAAAGCTGCTGGTCCTATGCTTCTAAGTGCATTAGAGACTTTTTTTGTGTTTGTGTCTTTTAGAGCTTCTATAAGCGGGTATATAGCTCGTGAATCTCCTATTTTCTCAAGAGCTTGGACTGCTCCTTCACGAACAATCCAGTTTTGATCTTTCAACACTTCAATGAGAGGCTCAACGACTTGATTTCCCATTTTTATAAACGCGGCGCATGCTGCAATTCGAATATCCATATAGGCATCTTGAAACCTCTGAGCTAGGGGTAACGCGCATGAAACGTCTCCGATTCCTTCAAGTGCTAAGACTACCTGTTTTCTAATTAAATAGTCTTCATTTTCGAGTAATCTAATCAAGCCTTCAACGTCTCTATCATTTTTTAAATTCTCAATGTTCAAATTTCGAAGTCCCATCTTGCCACGACCCAAGTTTATTAGATTATTTTGTAATAATGCTTGAACAAGACTTAACTATATCGCCTTTGGGCTCCAGGATGCATTCAAGAAAAAATAGTCTGAGCAGGGATAATCGGGTAAGTTTCAAGATTATCAATGATAATTCAGAGGTGTTACTCAAGTGCGTTTATTTCAAGCTTCCTTCTCCGTCTTTAACCACTGACTTGTTTTTGGCGCATTACCCAATTATGGGATTTCTATTTTATTATCACGTAGAGCTAACCAACGTTTAAACTCAAGTCCGGTGCACTTGCCTTTTCCAAGCCAGTTCTCACCGTACTTCTTTCCCAGCTTCTCATTGTAGGACTCAAAAGTCTCTGATTCACTTACTTCTACGCTATCTTTTTTCCTCAATAATGTATGACTCCAGTTGAATTCTTGTGTATATCTCCGCTTAAATTTTAGGGTTAAACACAAAATTGTTTTGGGTTGGATGGTCAAAACCTGTCGTTAAAGTGACCCATATCAAGACTGCAAATTTGGAATTTAAGCCAAAACTAAAATATCAAGGAGACACAGGTGCATAGGGCGTAGAGGGTGACTTTGTGGTTGTTTTTGGTTCTGGCTACTCCGTGAATTGCATCCAATTACTTTCCCAGCATAGAGCTGTTTTTTAGGGTATAATAACTGTTTAGCACCATATTAAATATAAGACTTGTAAAGCACATTGTTACGGTGTGCAGGCGTATTGAATTTTGGTTATCCTAAAACTTACAACTGACCAACGGTTGCGGCTAAGAAACTTAATCGAAGCTGGAGACGGCAACAGATTTAGTTTCCTTGGCTTCTCGCTCGATTTGGAAACAAACGAATTCCATGATGATCTTCAGAAGAATACTGCAACCATTGAGTTGAGTAATCCAACGATGTATCACCAAATAACCGAGTTACTTGCCGAATACTCTCAAGCAACTAAAAAGCCCAGAAGCGCCAAACTCGTGAAGTTCAAGGATTTTCCCGGCGGGGTTGCTTATGAGAACGCTTTTGTCAAAAGAGCCGTTGACCCTATCGCACACGGTTTTGGCAGAACCCCTGAGAAGCTGGTTGCAGCAGCAGAATTAATTGGCGGCAAACGCTTAGAGTTTGGGCAGGCATCGGTTGAGCTTGCCGCGTTTAACCAAGTTCCTTTAACCTATATTTTGTGGGTTGATGAGGATTTTCCTCCTTCAGCCAATATCCTCTTCGATGATACTGCACACACTTACCTTAATGCGGAGGGTTTGGCGAATTTGGCGGAGTTGGCAACATGGCGGCTGTTGTTAGCGCAAAAGATTTTGGCAAGCCACTAAAAACTGTAAAAAATCTCTTTGTATGTAAAAGTAACGCCACTTTTTTGAACAAAGGCACAGCAGTCTGATCTGAATGGATCTGACTAGCGTTTTTATGCAAGATAAGGCACGCTGTAGGATGATAACGCAAAGTTCTTATTTTATCAGCTATTAAACTGAAGAGTTGATATTATGCCAAAAGTTTTGGTTATTTATTACAGTCGTTCAGGCAACACCGAAAAGATGGCGAAAGCAGTAGCAGAAGGCGCGAAAAGCATCCAAAACGTAGCTGTTGATTTAAGCTACCACATCGAAGCTGAAGAGCTGACAAACTACGATGCGATACTCGTTGGTACACCAACCTATAACGCTCAGATGCCTATTGACTTCAAGAACCTCTTTGAAGAGGCATCAGCAAAACAGATAAATCTAAAGGGCAAGATCGGCAGCGCTTTCGGATCATACGGATGGAGCGGAGAAGCACCCCAGGCAGTCATCGAAATACTCAAAAAGTTGGAAATGAAAGTGATAGAACCACCAATACGCTCTAAAAATAGCCCGGACCAAAAAACACTCGACGCCTGTATCGAACTGGGAAAAAGAGTTGCTCAACAATTACTCTCATAAACCTTGAATTTTCAAACAGAACACAGCTCATAAAGGATCTTCAATCAGAAAAATAAATATGTAAGCTCACCTTTTCCAACAAAGATGTGATGTTTATGGATCTCAAGAGTTTATTCAAGATCAGTTACGGCGTTTATGTAGTAACTTCGGGAAAAGAGGAGAGATGCAACGGACAGATAGCAAACACCGTAGTTCAGGTTTCGTCTCAACCCGCAATGGTAGCTGTGTCGATAAACAAGCAAAATTATACTCATGAACTTATCAAACAAAGCGGTGTCTTCGCTGTTTCAGTCCTATCTAAGGATGCACCATTGACATTTATAGGGAATTTCGGATTCAAATGTGGAAGAGACTTCAACAAGTTTGAGGGAATAGACTACAAGATTGGAGAGACTGGTACACGAATAGTATTAAACCACGCGGTTGCGTATTTTGAATCCAAAGTAGTCAATGAAATAGATGCAAAAACCCACACGATCTTTGTAGGTGAAATAGTTGATGCAAAACTGTTGAGCGACGAAATGCCGATGACTTATGATTTCTATCATCAGATCAAGCGAGGAACTACTCCTAAGTCAGCTCCAACGTTTGTGCAGGCAGAAGCGAAGGAAAAAGTTAAGGATAATGCGAAATACGTTTGTAGAGTGTGCGATTATGTTTACGATCCAATATTGGGCGATCCTGATTCTGGAGTTAAACCTGGGACTCCGTTTGAAAAACTGCCTGAAAACTGGGTTTGTCCTATTTGCAGGGCAGCAAAGAGTCAATTTGATAGAAAGAACTAAAAGTGAAACTTCGCGTGTAAGATTGAAAAAAGGAGTTAAGTGATATGGAGTTTAAAGGCAGTAAAACGGAGAAAAATGTTTTTGCCGCTTTTGCAGGCGAGTCTCAAGCCCGAACCAGATACAGCTTCTTTTCAAGCATCGCACGAAAAGAAGGTTTTGAACAAATATCCGCTATCTTCCAGGAACCATCAGATAATGAAAAAGAACATGCGAAACTGTTCTTCCAACACTTAAAGGGCGGAACAGCCCAAGTAGACGCAGCATATCCAGCGGGTATCATTGGCACAACGGCGGAGAATTTGCAGGCTGCAGCTGAAGGAGAAAAATTTGAGTGGGGAACATTGTATCCGAATTTTGGTCAAGTTGCTGAAGAAGAAGGATTCAAGGAAGTAGCCTACACTTTTAGAATGATAGCCAAGGTAGAAGCCTATCACGAAAGACGATACTTAAAACTTCTTGAAAACGTTAACATGGGAACAGTTTTCAAGAAAGACAATCCAATCAAATGGAAATGCAGAGAATGCGGATATGTCCACGAAGGTAAAGAAGCGCCCTCAATATGTCCAGTTTGCATTCACCCAAGAAGCTACTTCGAAGTTTGGACAGAAGATTATTGAAAAAAATGAATTCAATAATCTGAGATCAATTCCATTGTTAGCCACACAAATTTGATTTCTACAGACCATTAAAGAATTACGTTATTGAAATTTTAGGAGTGGGCTTAATATTTACATTTATGTAGCAATTTTATGCTAGCATAGGTCATTTTTTGCTACTCTGAATCATCAGTTTCGCATAAAAAAAGCTTATCTATACTTTTGATGATTCTTCTTTAAGGTAGACAAATCAGTCTCAAAAAAGCGCGTGGCCTATCGGAAATAAAAACCGTTACAAAACGTGCGCTTGCAAAGTAAGTGAAGTGAGAATATGATTGATTCAAAAAAAACTATTGAATATCAAGCGAAGGTTGAGAACAGTCTTAATCTCTTTGAGAAAAACGGGATAGCTGAGAAATATCTTGATAAAGAGCATCCAAATCAATACAAATTTGCTCTAACAGAACTATCGGTAAATAGGCTTTATGCCCTTGTGAAGAGTAACAAAGGAAACAGAACCGTTGCATGTGTAAAATTGGTATTCGAAAGAGTTGCTCGGGGAGAAAAGAATGTGCAATCTCTTGAAGCATTAGAATGTCATGTGGCTGTTTTACATTATCTTGCCTTTGGAGAAGAGATTTCCGATAAGGATACCGAAAATCCACCTTCTTCAAAGAATGATAAATGTGATACAATTTGTGAATTATGCTTAGATGAAACTTGTCCTGCAAAAGATATAGAAATAAAACAAAGAATATGAAAAAAATTGAATGGATAACTCCAGTTGGCGGCCATCCAGATTTGCAATAAATGGAGGATTAAATTATGAACCGTAAGAGGATGCAGGATTGTTTAGATCGTTTATGTATTCCTCTTACTGTTTGTTGGGTTCCAGACAAAACAAAACCTGTTCATGGACAAATCTCCGGCAATAACCTTTTCATATATGATTCAGACGAAAAAGAAGCCTGGCTTACCCTACAACATGAAATAGCAGAATACAAACTTCAGAGTGTCACTCGTCCTTATCGTTTATTGGTTAACTCACTAATTGAGACAATAGAAAAAAGCGTTTATACTCAAAAAGAAGAGTTCATTGACTTTTTGCCCAAAATGGCCACAGTGATCCAGGAAGTTCAGGGACAACAAAGCTTGGTGCGAAAAGTTGGTTTGAGAGTTTTGAACCCTCGAAAAAAGATCTCGGGAAGATATGGGGAACGTGTTAAAAGATGAGTATTCATGATTGAGATCAAATCTTTGCAGGAGTTTCGGGTTAGGTTAGATGCGAAGGAACTTAAGGGATTGCTTCAAGCAACCGACCTCTATTGTATACATTTAGTTAAACTCCACATTCTAAAGGAGAGGGAAAAGGATAAATTTCTTCAGCAATGCAATTTTGACACAAATCAAAATGATCAAGTCGCTCTAAAATGGCAGGTATTGCGTGAAGAACGCAAAGAAATTGAAACAAAAATCAGAAGTCTTGAAAGTTTGGAGACAGAATTTGAAGCGTTGTTGAAAGGAAAGCGCTGTGGAAGAAGACCCAAAACCGCTTTCAATAAAGAGCGGCTCTGGATTGCAGTATTCTAAACGAGATTAGCGAGCAGATTCAAAGAGAGCAATTTGTTGAGAAATTACTTAAGGAAGCTGAGTTAGCTGGTAAACCTGCCAACGCCAATTGATCGTAAAAAGGCTTTTTGGAGTCTGTGGACGTATTCACGTCATAGCGTTGATAGAGATGCTTCTCATTTTTGTGGATGGCAAATTCTACTAAAATGTTTAGGCTATGCCAATAATGAGGATGAGAAAAATCTGATAGCTTTTGCTTTCGAGACAGGTGGAAGAATCAGCGAAGTCTTGCAGCTAAGAACAGACATGTTTATACCTCTAAAAGAAGCAAAGCCACCTATTCTTGTAGTTAAAGGAATGCCGCTAATCAAGAACTCCAAGAAGGCAAATTTACCGCAGGCTGTTCGGAATGATTTTGTTATTAGAATTGATGAGCCACTCGTTAGGGTTATGCTTATGGCAATAGTTAAGCATCTAAATGATGAGGAGCCCTTTATTTTTCTTAGTCCTTTCACTGGGAAGCTCTACGGTAGGAGGTGGGCCTACAAGGTTCTGCGAAGGATAGGTGACAAAGCAGGAATCTATCTTTATCCTCAGCGACTTCGTTGTGAGCGGGCTTATCATTTAGGCAAGAGTTTGAAAGCTGAGAGCTTGGTTGAGTGGTTCACATGGGATAACTGAGCACTGCTAAACGATACTCAAAGAAGGATGTCTTAGCTTTAGCCCAAGAACTCGGTGTAGATGTGAAAGAAGGCAAATAGGCAAGTATTGTGCTTCATGCACTGAAATGTGTCTTTGTATATATCATATCTGTATTAACCGAATTTTATGGGCGCATTAAACCTAAAATAACCAGGATTTGTGTCTCTTTTTTTCAGGGGGTGTCCTTATATTTCTAAGGACTACAAGATCTTCAATCAAAAATTGATTGTGTGCTGCAAGAAACTATCTGGGCTTTCACAGAATTCTATAAAATATCAACGCGAGACGGGTAACAAAGAAAAAATACAGGTACACCAACTGTAGAAATGGCCGCAAATACTTAGATACAACCACAAAGCACAAAGAAAGTTCCGTTAGCACCTGTTCAAAGGTGTGTATCTGTTTTTCATTAACTCGTTATTCTACCAAGTTGGTTAATTCTATTCCTAATTCCAAATATGAGTTTATTTTCGGCCTTTTTCTCTAACAATCCGTTCATAGGCATCCTTTTTTTACATTTTTTTCGTTTGCCATTTGTTCAACTTTTGGATCCTCATGCTTAGCAAATTTGTCAGGATGCCATTCTATAGACAACTTTAGAAAAGCATCTCTAACCTGTTATTGAGTTGAGTTTATTTGTATACCAATATTTGAAAAGAGTTTTGGATTCCACTTTCAAACAATTTTGGCCCGCATGAAATTCAATAACTAACGTTTGAATTATAGCGTTTTCGTAAAACGCGAAATATGTATATTCCAATCTTGGAAGTGAGGACTAAAGTCTTTCGAGTAGAAATTTGTCGACTTCAAGCGTTTCAAGCATCTTGTAACCGTCTCCTAAATGACGCAACAAATCCTCTTCTCCTTTAGCTATGATATGCTTTGGCTTTCCAGTATTAACTGGCTTTGCCTCGTCTTTTAACTTCCTAAATTCAGTTATGGCTTCGTCAACGTCTTTGCTTCTTGCAAGAACATCTTCCAATTTCTTGAGCTGATCGGGTTCGTAGCCTTGCATCTTTGCGAAATCCAATAACATTTGGCTTCTTAGTTTTTTCTCTTCTGTTGGCAGCGCGTAAATCGTTAGGTGCGGTATGGCTTTTCTATACTCTGCTAGATGTAAACTTTCTTCTGCCTTAAAATATGACATATCTAAGTAAGCGCCTTTATGTCCCATCCAGCGTTCACGATAAGAAGCATCGATACCTATACAATTTGACCGGAAGTATTTTCTCAATGTGTGAATGTGCAAAACATAGAACTTTGTGCTCTTCTGATTTAATCCAGCTTTCTTTAAAAGTCGATGCCAAACTTTCTCAAAAGCCTCTAAACTGATGTATTGCCCTTTGTAGTTGTAATCGCTTACTAAGGGGCTTTCAGGAGTTAAAACTTCGCCAGCTTGCTCTCGCTCCGTTAAATATTGTGTTAACGCATTTTTTGCTTCAGGAGACATAAAAGAAACAAAGAAGCGTCCTGCTCCTCTTCCTCTAGTTGAGAATTTGCGTCCTCGCTTTCTTTCAACGGTTATTCGAGCCAAATCAGGATAAGAAAGATCTACATCTCCAATTTTTAAACTGAGCAACGTGCCAATTCTTAAACCTGAACTAGTATCGGCGAAAATAACAAAGCGATCTCTCGCTCTTGAAGCATGATTAAGAAGTTTCTTTAACTCGTCTTTTGTTGGCGCTCGATCATTTTCTACTGTTTCGGTGGCTGTTGGTAGCTCAATTTTTTTCCAGTCAACAGTTAAACCGTTTAACTCAAACCATTTTTTTAAACCGAAAGTGTAGCCTCTAACGGTTGAGTGACTCAGCTTTAACTCGTCCAAAGCATAGTCAATGAATGAGTCCACTTTCTCACCTGCGTTTACTTCTCCTTTGAGCATGGCTTGAAGGGCTGTTTCTGGATCAGAAAAGTCTAGGTAATTTGTGAACTTTGCTACTGCTCGAACATAGTTTGAAACTGTTATTTCTGAACCCATGCGGCGCGAGCCGGCTACCGCGTCATAAATCTTTTGCACACAGGGAAACTTTGCAAGATATTCTCTTACAAACTTTCGCATTTGATTCTTATTGCTCACTTCATTTACCCTCAGATGAATAACTCTATATGGTTACCAGCCATATAAAGTTATTCACCCTTTGCCGTCTGGGTAACTCTGAGCTATCATCCTGATTTGTCTAGCTAATGCCTTCTCATCATTCGGCAAAAAACAATAGCGCCGCTGACAGATAAAAGGGTTGATATGGATAATGCCAGTTGACAGGGAACACTTTTATTTTCGGTTACAAATAAACAAGGCAGGAGCCGAAACAATATGAATTTTATCGGAAGTCAAACAGAGAAGAATCTTTTAGCCGCGTTTGCAGGAGAATCCCAAGCGCGAAACAGGTACACCTTTTTCGCCAGCGTAGCTAAAAAAGCAGGCTACGAGCAGATTGGAGCGTTTTTTGAGGAAACCGCCGCCAACGAAAAAGAGCACGGAGAACTGTTCTTTAAGCATCTCAAAGGCGGAACGGTTGAAATCAAAGCATCGTACCCAGCAGGCACAATCGCATCAACCGCGGAGAACCTGAAAGCAGCGGCGGAAGGTGAAAAACTCGAGTGGGAAACACTCTACCCTAACTTCGGCGACGTCGCTGAGAAAGAAGGGTTCCCAGAGGTTGCCCGAACGTTCCGCATGGTTGCAAAGGTTGAAGTCGCTCATGAACGCAGGTACAACAAACTGCTTGAAAACCTGCAACAGGGCAAAGTCTTCAAGAAAGACCAACCTGTCAAATGGAAATGCAGGAACTGCGGCTTAGTAATCGAAGGACCAAACGCACCAGAGATATGCCCAACGTGCAATCATCCAAAATCGTACTTTGAAGTCTTCGTTGAAAACTACTAACACCAACATTTTTTTCTTGTTTTCTTTTTTAATGGATTATAGTTGAGATTTTTGTCTATAACCCCCTTACACATAGAGGGTTTGGCGATATGTTGAAAAAGGCTAGCTTGCTCTTGAGTGACCCCATCCCTTAGGCATGAGTGACCTACCCCTCTATCGTTTCTGCAATGAGTTTCTATTAGGCTCCAAATCTGCCCCTAAAAGGCGGGGCTATAGAAAAGTTGGTTTTTATTATTCTTAACAAAAAAGAAAAAAATTAAGGCTTTACTGCTGAAACCTTAATGCTGACAACCAAATCCGAAATCTCCGCGATTTCCTTCTTCGTCAGCTTTTGTTCTTCGATGAATACTTTCACGTCGGGCTCGTTTGCCAACATGTCAGGCATATGCGTCTCTTTCACTACGTCAACTTGCCCAAACCCCGCTGCCTTAATCTTGGCAAGATATTCTTCTTTCAAGTCTGCACCCGCAACGCAACCGACGTAAGCAAGAACGCTACTCTTCACTTTTTCAGGCAAATCCCTGAGCAACACCATGTCAGATATCATTAAGCGCCCCCTTGGGTTTTAGCACACGGTAGGCTTCTTGGAAAACCCGCTCTTTGTTGGGTGATAGGTTGACGACGCAGTTGCTGATTATGACGTTGGCGGTGTTGTCTGCGACTGGCATGTTCTCGATTTCTCCAAGGCGGAACTCTACGTTCTTGTAGCCGCCTTTCTCGCGATTTGCCCGTGCCCGCTCCAGCATCTCCGCAGTCATATCTATGCCGATGACTTTGCCCTTTGAACCTACTTTTTTGGATGCCAAAAAGCAGTCTAAGCCTCCTCCCGACCCCAAATCAACCACGGTTTCGCCTTCTTTTAGCGATGCAAGCGCCAGTGGATTTCCGCAGCCAAGGTTTAAGTCTGCACCTTCTGGAACCGACGCTAATTCACCCTTGCTGTAACCGATTTCTTCGCTGGATGATGGACCACCGCAGCACCCGTAGCTTTCGGTTTGCTTGGTTTTAGCTATTTTTCCGTATCGTTCTCTTACTGCTTTGTGTGCTTCTTCGTCTTTCATGGTTTTTCTACTTCCGGCTGGAATACGTTCTTAAAAACTGGTCCTAACAGGTTCTTCACTGTGCCGTCTATGCGGTCAACTTTTAGCATTACGATGCAGCATACTTCGCTGTCGCGTTGGAAGTAGATGATTGCGAGTTTGTCATTGGGTTTGATTTTTGCTTTTTCTCGGAGTTCTTTTGGGAGGACTATTTGTCTTTTTGCGTCGACTGTGACGACGGCGTCGATTCTGCAACATTCGTTGTTACAACAGTCTTTATTTGTCGTTTTTATGACCTGTAAAGGGAGTATTTGTAAGAATGTTTAGGTTTTTCTGAAAAATCAGAATTATCTCACAATTACAACTGAGCAGGGCGCCAGATGAACCACCTTCTCACTGACATTACCCAAAAAAATCTCCCGCACCCTGCTAAAACCCCGATGCCCAACCACCACAACATCAAAACCGCCCTCCTTAGCCGCAGCTACAATCTCCAGCGCCGGGTCGCCTTCCCTTAACTTCGACAAAACCGATAAATCGGGCTTAACACTTTTGGCGTGGGCAACTGCTTTACTGAGAATTTCTTCGTGAAATTTCCGCAAATCCTTCGCAAACACAACCATGCTGTCCCCTGAAATCGCCGTAGGCTCCATAGGAACCGCACCCATAGCCGGCGACTCGCTAACATTCAACACCGTAACCGCAGCAACGTACTTCTCAGCTAAATCAAGGCCAAAATCCAGCGCCCTGTCTGAATTTTCTGAGCCGTCCACCGCAACCAGAACATTCTTTATCAATACCTGAAGCCTCCTAAGAAAAACATTCTTTATAGAACCATTAAGCTTTTCCTAACATCTTGCATAAGGGTTTTTTCCGCGGATAATCCTTTAACAATATAAGCACAAAGTGTTATTTTATAACAAAGAAAACATGCTGAGGGGGTAACTCGCTGAGTAAGCATCTTCAAATCTTAATCTTCATGCTTATCGCATTAATGGTTCTTCCAGCAGTCAACCTCAACCTGCCTCAGGCAAAAGCAGCCGACACACAATCTTCCTGGACCACTATGACGCCCATGCCTACTGCACGCGGCGGATTCGGCATAGCGGTTGTATCTGGAAAAATCTACGCCATAGGAGGCATAAACGAAAACAATCTTCCAGTCGGCACAACCGAAGAGTACAATCCTCAAACCAACCAGTGGACAAGCATGACGTCGATGCCTACACCCAGAAGCGGTTTTGCAGTAGCGGTTTTCCAGAACAAAATTTATGCGATAGGCGGAACTGGCGGTACTGGGTTTGCTAGCAACAACGAGGTGTTTGACCCAGTAAGCAACACTTGGCAAACAAAAACATCCATGCCTATACCCAGAGCAGATCTGTGTGCAAACATAGTTAACGATAAAATCTATTTAATCGGCGGAAAAAGATATTCAAGCATATCCCCCTTCTACAATGAAACTAACATAAACGAAGTTTACGACCCAGGCAACGATACTTGGAGTACAGCGGCGCCTCTGCCGACTGCAGTTCAAGGCTACGCTTCAGTGGTTCTTAACGACAAAATCTACGTTATTGGAGGTTCAAGCGAATCCATGTCGCTACAGAACACCGTCATCACCGACGCTAACCAGGTGTTCGACCCCAAGTCCGGCAACTGGAGCACAGCAGCCAATTTACCCGACGTTGACAGCTACGGAGCAGCGGCGGCTACGGAGGGCTACATGGCTCCTGCAAGGATATACTGTATAGGCGGCTACTCCAACGAGGAATCCAGCAGCATGGTTCATGTGTATTTTCCAGAGAATAATTCATGGAACACCGCAGAGTCTATGCCAACAGCCAGATCATACTTGGGTGTAGCTGTTGTGAACGATGTTTTGTACGCTATCGGCGGTTTCGATGGAACGAATTGGCTGGACGTAAACGAGCAGTACAAACCCATCGGGTATGGAACTGTGCCGCCGAAAGTGCAGATTACCTCTCCTGAAAACAACAAGACTTACTCTGCGGTAACGCTGGATTTTACGATTAACAAGGGCACTCAATGGATGGGTTACAGTTTAGATAACCAGGCAAACGTTACGGTTGTGTCAAAAACAAAGCTTTCAGGTCTCTTGGAAGGTGCTCATAACGTAACAATCTACGCAAACGACAGCCTCGGCAACATGGGTATTTCGAACACCATTTTCTTCGCTGTAGACACGCTACCGCCGGACATCATAATAATGATTCCTCAAAATCAATCTTACGGCTCATCCGACATGCAGTTGACGTTTACGCTCAACAAGGCAGTCTCGTATCTGGCTTATAGTTTAGATGGGCAGGGAAACGTAACGATTAATGGAAATCTCACTCTGCCAGCGTTGGCTGATGGGCCACACCGTTTAACGCTCTACGCGGCTGACAGGTTAGGCAACTCGGCTGAGAAAACCGTTTTCTTTAACATAGCACCTTTCCCGGTTGTGGCTGCCGTAGCGGTCTTGACTATAGTGATCATTGCTCTTGCTGGGGGATACCTGTTCTTGAAACGCAGAAAACCAAGCGGCACAAAACTGACAGGAGCTACAAAAAGCCCACCTGAAAAGCCAGGTGATTCGGGATTTTCAAGTCCTTAAGTTGCACGTGCAATCTTTCAGTTTTGTTTTTTCAATGGGAAAATTTTAAGTTAAACATTAACCCAAGCATTCATTGAGGTCTCGCAAGTGGGCTACGAAATCGATTACTCCGGGGGCGAACAGGTCAGCTGTTCGTCTAAGATAGTGATAGCGGACCGAATCTTCTATGTGAAGCTTTTAATTTCGCAGCCATCGCGGTTTTTCTCTGGAGACCAGCAGGGAGTTATCCAGAAAGAAATTTCGAAAGCTGAGTTTGAACTGTGGATTAACATCTTGGCCGACAGTGAAGCCGACGTAGGAGCGATTCAAAAAAAGCTCAGTTCAGGAAAAAAATATTAGCATTCAACATTTGCTGAAAACATCGCGTCCTTTTGAGATATTTCTTTTCAGAGAATATTTCGGGAGAAAAATAGTTGTGTTTAGAAAAACCCCTTTAAACAAACGATATGCTGATACGGTGAAGTAGAAAGGTTTGAGAAATTTGTCTGTTTACGGCTCCAAGAAAAAATCCGCAACAACAAAATTCTGCCATCGATTAAATATTCTTGCGGATTTGAGATTCTGCTGGTTCACAACGTCAAAGTGTTCAGCGAAGCCATCGAAAGCCACGTTGAAAACCACAAGCAGAAAGTGAAAAACCCCAAAGATTTTGAAGCAGAAGCCGAACGCAATACGTGTCTATTTAGTCACGCTGGCAATAGAGAAAACAAGCAAGTCATAGTTTTTTTATTTTCCATTATCGCGGTTCGTTCAAGATGATTTAGTGCTAAACATCCCGCCATCTGGTCTTCTTCACAGCGACAAACAAAATCACCGCGCTTACTACCAGCAGGACCGCCCAATCGAGGATTAACATGTTGGTTGAAATGTGAAGGAACCCCGTTGCAGAATGTATGATTTCCGCGGCATAAGTGGTGGGTGAAAGGTAAGCTAAATAGTTGAAGGGCGAAGGAACGTAGGTTATCGGATAGTACACAGGCGGCAGGGTAGCGAATAAGAGCGTGAGCATCCTTGAGAAAGCATAGCTCTGCACGACGTCGCTTGAAAAAGTCGAAAGCATAAACCCAATTGCCACTGAAACCGCGAACATCAACAAGAGAACGATGGATAAGATGCCGATTTGGATGAGGGATGGATGCAGGTAGATTCCCGCAAGCGCAACAAGAATGACCAACGCTGGAAGCGAATAAACGATTTCGGCAAGAGCCATCCCGCCCATGTACATGCGCGAAGTCGTCGGTGAACTCACAACCATATCCTGCAGCTTAAAGTCGTTCTTCAAGTGAGCAAGGTCCGATTGAAGTGCGATTCCGCTGGAGAAGAAAATCATTATTAATCCGCCTTCGATTGCGGTTCCAAAAAGGGCGCCACCGCTGACGAAAGTGATAACGAACAGAAGCGAAAGCGGCGAAATCACCGTGCTAATCAAGACTATGGGGTAATTCTTCATTTCATAGATTGCGTTTACAAGAACTCCGGCGAGGATTTGGCTTAGTCTGCTCCGCTTCAATTATTCATCCCTCGCTTTTTGCCCGACAATGCGGAAGAAAATGTCGTCGAGTGTGACTGGGGTGATGGAGAATTTTACGTTTTGCTCGGATAGCAACCGCGCGAGGCTGAAGGCTTCGGCTTCGTTGGTCATTATCTGCGTGTATCCGGAGCTACCGACTGTTACTTCGCCGTCCACTAACGGCGGCACCTGCACGTTGGGCGGCATTTTGAGGCTGTACTGGAACCGGGAGCTTTGTCTAAGGTCGGAGAGAGAACCGATTGAAACCAGTTTTCCCTCTTTTAAGATGCCTATTTGGTCGGCAAGTTGCTCTGCCTCGTCAAGGTAATGGGTTGTCAAGAAGATAAAGCGGGTTTTCCCAAGTTCCCTAAGAATATCCCAGAGTTCACGCCGTGAAATCGGGTCTAAGCCAGTTGTGGGTTCGTCGAGAAAAATAATTTCAGCTTCCGACGCGGTTGCCGTGGCGATGAGGACTTTTCTTTTTGTGCCGCCCGACAGACGACTGTTTAACGTGTTAGCGTATTGTTCCATGTTGAGTTTTTTAAGTGATTCCGCGGCGAGCTGATTTGCTTGTTTGTAAGGGTATCCGCGCCAAAGAAGATAGGACATAACGGTTTGCTTGGGCGTCATCCACCTTATGGGTCTGGCTTCCTGCGGGACGATGGCGATTTTTTCCCGTAGCTTGTCGGTTTGTTTGAGTATGTCGAGGTCGTTTATGCTTGCGGTTCCAGATGTCTGTTCAAGCTCAGTTGCGAGAATCCGAATAAGTGTTGTTTTTCCCGCGCCGTTCCTGCCGATTAACCCGAAAATACCCTTAGTCTCCACTGAGAAACTAACGTTATCCAACGCTTTTCTGTGGTCCTGATAAACCTTCGTTAGCTCACTGCATTCTAATTTTCCCATTAAAGTAATCTACCTGAAACGGTTGTTAACACTGTTTTTAACTTACTTTTTCTGCACTAAAAATGTTCCGACTTAAACCATGTAAAGCTAAAGTTTATACCAACTTTATTTGTTAATTACCGATGAGGAATAATTTTCACGACCGTTCATTTAGTTCCATGGGACTCCGGAAAAAACCTGTTGGAGGAGGCAAACCGCCTCTATAACGAAGCCAAAACCTTCGACTGCATACAGAAAGGCGACCTCGTAGCCGTTAAACTGCACGTCGGCGAA
>Ga0209777_10003067_pt1 | contig 21156 bp, 14 predicted proteins | sample FrelakmetHBP12HB_FD_187147 | JGI IMG/M metagenome (GOLD analysis project Ga0209777, IMG submission 187147) | Freshwater lake sediment microbial communities from the University of Notre Dame, USA, for methane emissions studies -HBP12 HB (SPAdes)... | ecosystem: Environmental > Aquatic >...
TGCGCTTCCCGCTCTACCCGCTGTTTGTGGCTCCTACGCTTTACTATCTCCTGCGCGGCTTGCGGACTCGCAGCCGCAACGACTTTATCATCTCCGGCCTGTTCCTTGGCCTGGGTCTGCATGGTTACACTCCTTTCCGTATCATGCCGTTCGTGGTGGTGATTGCCGTTGGGTTGTACCTGCTGCATGCCCAGTCCAAAGGCGGCCGCAAGCAGGCCATCATCTGGCTGTCCATTCTGGCTCTAATATCGTTGATCGTTTTTCTGCCGCTGGCGCGCTATTGGTTTGACAACCCGCAGTCGTTTAGTTACCGGGCTTTTACGCGCCTTGGCTCCATAGAGTCGCCTCTGCCTGGCCCGGCCTGGCAGATCTTCCTCTCGAATACCTGGAATGCCCTGCGCATGTTCAACTGGGATGACGGGGAGATCTGGGTCGTCTCGGTGACGCATCGCCCGGCGCTGGATGTGGTCTCGGGTGCGCTGTTCCTGATCGGCGTGGTGCTAGTCCTGATCCGCTACATCCGCCAGCGCCACTGGCAGGACCTGTTTCTGCTGCTGGCTGTTCCCCTGTTGCAACTTCCCTCGACCCTTTCCCTGGCTTTTCCGGGAGAGAACCCGGCCCTGAACCGGGCAGCCGGGGCGATGGTGCCCACATTCCTGCTCGTGGCAGTCGCACTGGATGGACTGCTGGCAGGCATCGGGCGCCGCCTTGAGCCTGCAGCGGGGTCCGGGATGAGCCGCCGGGCCGGAACCGCCCTGACCTGGGTACTGATCCTTGTCCTGGCGGGCTGGTCAGCCAGCCAGAACTTTGACCTGGTCTTCAATCAATTTTCAAGTGAGTATAACGGCGGGGCCTGGAATTCGTCTGAGATGGGGTCGGTCATCAAGCAATTCGGGCAGACCTATGGTTCGACCGACAATGCCTTTATCGTGCCGTATCCCTACTGGGTGGACACGCGCCTGCCGGGTGTTTGGGCGGGTATCCCGAACCGCGACTTTGCCATCTGGCCGGATAACTTTGATTCCACGCTGGACGTGCAGGGGCCAAAACTGTTTATTGTGAATGTGCAGGATACTACCTCGATGGACCAGTTACAGGCCTTGTACCCGCATGGCGTCTGGAGCCGTTTTGTTTCCAAGACCAAACTGGAGGGCAAAGATTTTATGATCTTCTTTGTCCCGCCGTCGCAATGATTGAGGTTTTATGATTGATGCTGCCATTCCCAATCCCAAGAAGAAATACGATTGGCTCTACGATGTGCTGTTGATCATTGTCCTGCTGGTGGGTGCGTATTTCCGCCTGACCGGCAGTGACTGGGGCCAGCTTAACATCCAGCACCCGGATGAAGATTTCATGACCTCAGTCACCCTTGGCATCCAGTCTGTGCATAGTCTGGCGGATTACTTTAATACCGCCAAGTCAACTCTCAATCCATCTGTTGTTGGCTACCCGGCTTATGTGTATGGCACCCTGCCGCTTTTTATTGTCCACTACCTGGCCCAGTCTTTTGGAAAACTGAACTCTTTGACGTTATTTGGACGGCAGCTTTCGGCCGTGGCGGATTTGGGCACAATTGCACTTTTATACTTCATTGTGAAGCGGTTTTATAAGGGGCGTGTGGCATTACTGGCGGCGGCATTCTCGGCGCTGGCTGTCATGCAGATCCAGCAGAGCCACTTCTATACCACTGATAACTTTGCCAATTTCTTTGGGTTCCTAACCCTCTCCGTCGCGGCAGTGATCGCAACTGGAGAATGGAAAGGATTGGGGCTTGAGTCAGAGACGAATTTGAGGGAAGCCTCGTTCAGTTCCCGTCTGCGACATTCCTTGTTTCGCCTTCTAAATGACCCGCTTACTTATTTAACCATCGCTTTTGGGATTGCCCTGGGCATGGCGGTTGCCTCCAAGCTTAATGCGGCTGCCATGGCGGTGGTGCTGCCGGTGGCGTTGGTGGTCCGTTATTACAGGTCGCACCCGCCAACATCCATCCAGCCATCCGATCCGGATAATAACCATATGGTACGGAGGCCGGTTGAAGATTTCATCGCCAAGGCCTTTATCTTCCTGGTGATCGGGGCGGTCTTCTCCCTGCTGTCTTTCCGCATTTTCCAACCTTATGCCTTCAGCGGCCCGGGATTCTTCGGCCTAAAGCCCAACCCTGAATGGGTCCAAAAAGTCCATGAACAGCTTCTCCAGGCCAGCCCCAACGCTGACTTGAATTGGGCTCTGCAATGGGCGCGGCGCAACCACCTCTACTCCTTCCAAAACTTGACCGTCTGGGGGCTTGGCCTGCCGCTCGGTATCCTGGCCTGGGCCGGGTTCCTGTGGATGGGCTGGCGCATGTTGAAAGGTGAGTGGCGGCAGCACATCCTCCTTTGGAGCTGGACGGCGATTTATTTTACCTGGCAGTCGCTGCAATATAACCCCACCATGCGCTACCAATTGCCCAGCTATCCGCTGCTGGCAATGATGGCAGCTTGGCTGGTTGTCTGGTTGTGGGATAAGGGACGGCAGATGGCGGCCATAGGAAGAAGGTCCTTGGTCCTTCGCCTATCGTCGGTAGTCTTGGGCGCGGTTGTCCTGATGCTGACTGCCGCCTGGGCTTATGCTTTCACCCGCATCTACGTCCGCCCGGAGACGCGCATCGCTGCGTCGGACTGGATATACCAGAATGTTCCCGGCCCGATCAATCTGCAAGTCCACACTGCCGGTGGGACAATCTATAATCAACCGCTGCCGTTTACCCCCGGTGCGGTCATCCAATCCGGCATGCCCTACCAGGTGGTTTTTGTTTCCCAAAGCGATGGTGTATTGACCTCGATCCTGTTCGCGCATGTGGCCGATTCTTCCGCTTCCGGCGTGCAAACCCTGCGCGTGATTCTCTCCACTGCATCCGACCCGCAGCCGCAGGAAATACTGGCCGACCAGGCCGCGACAGCGGACTTTGCTCCCACCGGCGATAAGCGCGGGCTGCCGGTCACGCTGACGCTTGAAGCTCCTGTCAGCCTCCAGCGTGGCATCACCTATTACCTGCAGGTTCAGACCACCGGCGGGGTGCTGACCCTGGTTGGGTCTGCTGTCGCCAACGAAACAGATTACGACTGGAACTTACCCTTCCGCACCGCTACCTATGATGCATTTGGCGGCATCTACCCAGGCGGCCTGAATTTGCAGGTCTACTGGGACGATAATGCCGCCAAACTGGCCAACTTCCAGAGTGTACTCGACCAGGCCGATTACATCTTCATCCCCACCAACCACCAGTATGCCCAGATAACCCGTCTGCCTGAGCGCTATCCCTTGACGACCGAGTACTACCGTCAATTGATCGGTTGCCCGGCGGATAAGAATATCATCTGGTGCTACCGTGTGGCCGAGCCGGGAATGTTCCAAGGTAACCTGGGCTTTGACCTGGTGGCCACTTTCGAATCCTACCCGACCATTGGCCCTCTGGTTATTAATGATGAAACTGCCGAAGAAGCCTTTACCTTTTACGACCATCCGAAAGTATTGATTTTCAAGAAGAATGCCTCTTACACCCCGGCCTTAGTACAGTCCATACTCGGGAAAGTAGACTACAGCCAGGCCATCCACTTGACACCCGGACAGGCTGACACCTACAAGAGCCTGATGCTCTCCACCGACCAGTTGGCGGTCCAACAGGCAGGAGGCACGTGGTCACAATTGTTCGATTGGAACGCCATTCAAAACAAGTATCCTGGCCTCGGTTTGGTGCTCTGGTACCTGGTTATCTTTGCCCTCGGGATTATTGTTTACCCGTTGGTGCGTGCGGCTTTCCCCGGTCTCGCCGACCACGGCTACCCGCTGGCGCGTATCGTCGGCCTGCTGCTCTGGGCGTGGTTGGCCTGGATGGCCGGCTCGCTTGGACTTTCGTACAGCAAGCTGATCATCGGGATCGCTCTCGGGATCGTGGTGCTGATCGGTCTGTGGCAGGCCTGGCGTCAACGACATGAGCTGGTGCAGGAATTCCGCCAGCGCTGGAAATACTTCCTGATGATCGAAGTTGTTTTCCTGGTGTTCTTCCTTCTCGACCTGTTCATCCGCCTTGGCAACCCGGACCTCTGGCATCCGAGTAAGGGCGGCGAGCGCCCGATGGAATTTGCCTATTTCAACGCCGTCCTGAAGAGCACCACTTTCCCGCCTTACGACCCCTGGTTTGCGGGTGGTTACATCAACTATTATTATTATGGTTACGTGATTGTGGGCACGCCGGTCAAATTGCTCGGGATCGTGCCGTCCATTGCCTTCAATTTTATCCTGCCGACGCTTTTTACCTGCCTGGCAGTGGGAGCTTTTTCCGTGGGTTGGAACATCCTGCATGGGATCCGGAATGCAAAAACCGGAGGCAGCGATGAATCCCGGGACAGCCTGTTTGACTCTCGGTTTATTGCTGGCATCTCGGCCTCCTCTGCGATGGTTCTGCTCGGCAACCTGGGTATTGTCCATTTGTTGGATCAGGGTTTCCAGCGACTGGGAAACCCCGGCGGTGTGACGGAGTCCAATTTCATTCAGCGCATCGGGTGGTTCTTTAAGGGTTTATTCATGGTACTGGGCGGGGCGAACCTGCCCTACGGCCCAGGAGACTGGTACTGGTTCTCCAGCCGGATCTTCCCGTCTGGCTATAACGAGTTCTATGAATTCCCCGTTTTCTCGTTTGTCTGGTCGGACCTCCATGCCCACGTGATCGCTCTCATGCTGACAGTGCTGGCTATTTCCTGGGCACTGTCTGTTCTGCTGGCCAAAGCCAGGTGGAACAATCCGACCAATGTCGTGATCGGCTTTTTCATGGGCGGTTTGATCATCGGGTCGTTAAAGCCGACCAATACCTGGGATTTCTACACTTACTTTGTCTTCGGGGCGGTTGTCCTGGCCTATTCTGTTTGGCGCTACAGTAACCCGGAAAAACTGCGCCTGCCGTTGCCGGGATGGGGGACGCGTCTCCTGCTGGTGGTCGGCTCACTGGCGGCTCTGGCGGCGTTTTCTGTATTATTGTATCAGCCGTTCTCGCACTGGTTTGGTCAGGCGTATACTTCCGTCCAAATGTGGAAGGGCCCGCGCACACCCCTGTCCACCTATCTGACCCAGTGGGGTGTGTTCCTGTTCTTTATCGTCTCGTGGATGATCTGGGAGACGCGCCAGTGGCTGGCGGGGACGCCCGTCTCCGCCCTGCGCAAACTGCGTCCCTATCGGGACCTGATCCTGGGCGCGGTGGTCATCTTTGTCCTGGTGCTCGTTGCCCAGCAGGTTTGGGTGATGCTCCCCACTCAGACTCCCCCCTGGAAGGGCATCACCATCCTCTGGCTGGCCTTGCCACTGGCTGTCTGGGCGGCGGTACTTTTATTCCGCCCAGGCATCTCCGATTTGAAGCGTCTGGTCTTGTTCATGACCGGTACCGGCTTGCTGTTGACGATGATGGTTGAATTGATCGTCGTAACCGGCGATATCGGAAGGTTTAACACCGTCTTCAAGTTTGGCCTCCAGAGTTGGGTCTTATTGGGCCTCTCCGCCGCGGCCGCTTTCGGTTGGCTGCTCGCTGAATTCCGCAAATGGCTGCCCGGCTGGCGGACTTTCTGGTCGGTGGTAGCCGCCCTGCTGGTTACCGGCGCGGCACTCTTCCTGATTGTCGGCGGTACAGACAAGATCCGCGATCGTATGGCTCCCACTGCTCCGCACACCCTCGACAGCATGACCTATATGGACTACGCCACATATTCCGATTATGGCGTGGATATGAACTTGAGCGAGGATTACCGTGCCATTCGCTGGATGCAGGATAACGTGCAGGGTTCTCCGGTGATCGTTGAGGCGGCTGGGGCGGGAGTCCAGTATCAATGGCACTCGCGCTTCTCGATTTACACCGGCCTGCCCGATGTGGTCGGTTGGGAATGGCACCAGGAACAGCAGCGTGTCCTGGATTCAGCCGAGGTGATGGCGCGCGGCAAGGAAGTGGATGCATTCTATGCGACCACTGACCTCGCCGCAGCGCGCGACTTCCTGAATAAGTACAATGTCCGGTACATCATCGTCGGCCAGTTGGAACGCGCCAAATATGCTCCCGGTGCCCCGAATGGGCCCGTCCATGCGGGAGACCCCGATGGCCTGCTTAAATTCGATCAACAGAATGGGACGCTCTGGAATGAAGTCTATCGTGATGGTCAGACTGTTATATACGAAGTCCCCGTAGGGGGTGAGGGCACCCCGTGACCGAACTCATCTATCACATCGCCTCACAGGCCTCCTGGTCTGCCGCGCAAAAGTCCGGCATATTTTCAGCCGATTCGCTGATGAGCGATGGTTTCATCCATTGTTCCAAAATAGACCAAATCCTGCGCGTAGCCGATAATTACTACGCCAATCAGCACGGACTTGTGATCCTGGTGGTTGACCCATCACGGCTTAAACCTGAAGTCCGCTGGGAAACAGGCACGGATAAAGCCGATGAGTTGTTCCCTCACATCTACGGTCCGCTCAACCTGGATGCCGTTGTGCATGTGCTCGACTTCGAGCCGGGCACTGACGGGAAATTTCATTTACCCGTTTCCCTTTCTATTAGCCATTAACCAATTACGATTTAACAATTGCCATTACCCATGCTCCAATTCTTCCTCTGGTATCTCCTCGTCACTTTCCTCGGCTGGCTGACCTTCCCGCTAGCCTTTCATCTTTTCCCCGCGCTTGCCGACCGGGGTTTCAGTCTGGCGCGTGCCTTTGGGATGCTGGTGTGGGGTTACGCTTTCTGGTTGATGGCCTCCCTGGGGATCGTCCAGAATGACAGCGGTGGGTTGCTGCTGGGGCTGGTGGTCTTGGCGGCAGTTTCCGGTTCCGTTTTGCTGCGGAAGGAGAGGCGCAAGTTACTGGGGGAGTGGATTGGATCCAATGGTCGCGCGATCGTCACGGTTGAAATCCTGTTCTTCCTGGCCTTTGTTGTCTGGGCATTTGTCCGCGCCGGGAATCCGGAGATCGTCGGTACCGAAAAACCGATGGAACTGGCTTTCATTAACGCCATCCTGCGCTCGCCGACTTTCCCGCCGCACGACCCGTGGCTTTCCGGTTATGCCATCTCGTACTATTACTTTGGTTACGTGATGACCGCCATGCTCGCCAAGGCGACCGGGACACTGGGCAGTGTCGCTTTCAACCTGATGCTGTCGTTGGTGTTCGCCTTGAGTGCGGTGGGGGCGTATGGTGTGCTCTATAACCTGTTAGCCGCCTGGCGGAAGGATCACCCGTCGCCCGCCGGACGCCGCCCGTTGACGAGCCTGCCGTTGCTTGGCCCATTCTTCCTGTTGATTGTCAGCAACTTCGAAGGTTTTCTCGATGTCCTTCATAGCCTTGGCTTGTTTTGGAAATTTAACGCCGATGGTACTGCGACCTCCTCTTTCTGGAACTGGCTGGGAATTCTGGATCTGAATCAGGCACCTGTCAAACCATTGACGTTGATGCCCGAACGGTATTATTGGTGGTGGCGCGCCTCGCGTGTGGTCGCGGATTACAACCTGGCGAACAAATTCATCGAGATCATCGACGAATTCCCATTCTTTTCATATCTGCTGGGTGACCTGCACCCGCACGTGCTGGCGATGCCGTTCGGACTGCTGGCGGTGGGGGTTGCGCTAAACCTGTTCCTGGGCGGCTGGAAGGGGGAAACGAACCTGGGCTTCTATCGGCTGCCTGTCCGCCCACTGGGCCTGTTCTTCGGCGGGCTGGTTTTGGGCGGACTGGCCTTCCTGAACATATGGGATATCCTGGTTGGTTTTGCCCTGCTCGTTGGTGCGTACGTCCTGATGCGGGCGCTGGAATCCGGCTGGGCCTGGAAACGGCTGGAAGATGTTTTTACCCTGGGCGTGCCGCTCGGTCTGCTGGCGATCCTGCTCTACCTGCCGTTCTACGTGGGCTTCTCATCCCAAGCGGGTGGTATCCTGCCCAACCTGGAAAACCCGACCCGCGGTGTCCAGTTGTGGGTTATGTTTGGCTCGTTGTTCCTGGCGATATTTGCTTACCTGGTCTATCTCTGGCGCCACGAAAAGCACCCCGCCAATTGGAAGCTCGGTTTTGGCCTGGCCTCAATTCTGGTTCTGCTCCTGTGGATTTTCTCCTGGCTGCTTGGTTTGCTGGCAAAACTTAAGATGCCCGATTTTGTGACAAGTTATCTGGCCGACGAGGGTGTCCTGAGCGCGGCGCTGTATTTCTCAGCGGCTACTCTCCGCCGCTTCTCTTATATCGGTGGTCTGCTCACTCTGCTTGCCCTGCTCGGTTCCGCGCTGGCATTTCTGATAAGGTCGGTCAGGGGCAGACAGGAAATGGAAATGGTTAAAGAAAAAGAGGAACATGCTTCAACTTCTGTAAATCATCTTTCAACTTTCATCCTTTTTCTTATTGTCCTGGGGGCAGTGCTTGTGCTGGCTCCCGAATTCGTTTTCCTGCGCGACCAGTTCGACAACCGCATGAATACCATCTTCAAGTTCTATTACCAGGCCTGGATGTTGTGGAGTTTGGTGGCAGCGTTTGGGGTGGCGGTAATGCTGCAGAATCTGCGCGGCGCATGGAATTTGGTTTACCGGGTTGGCCTGGCGCTGGTTCTGTTCATGGCGCTGGTTTATCCAGTTCTAGGTCTGCTCACCAAGACCAATGATTTCCAGATCCCTGCTTTCAATCTTAGCCTGAAGGCGGCGCGCGCGGCCGGGGATCCGCACCCCTGGCTGACCGCCGCACAGGTCTGGACCCTGGACGGAGGCGCCTTCTTTGTCCCGACTTACCCCGACGATATGGCCGCCGCAGCCTGGCTGCGCACTGCACCCTATGGCGTTATCGTCGAGGCTACCAAGCCTGACGCCAGTTACTCCGACTGGGCCCATATCTCCATTTATAGCGGACTGCCGACCGTCCTGGGTTGGCCGATGCACGAAGGTCAATGGCGCGGTACCTATGAGCCGCAAGGCACCCGCCTAGATGATATTCGCCTTCTGTACGAGACCTCCAGTTGGGAGGAGGCAAAGGCTATCCTCTCCAGGTATGGGATTCGCTATGTGTTTGTTGGCACGCTGGAGCGGAAAACCTATCATCTCAACGAAAGCAAATTCCAGCAGCACCTCACGCCTGTCTTTCAACAGGGTCAGGTGACGATATACGAAGTACCATAATTGTGCTAGATATTTCGGAGTCCGAGGATTTATCATAATCGAAGGGGACCTGACCCCGCCCGGTTTTGACCGTAGGTCTCTGCTAGCATGCTGGTAGCTGGTCATTTATAAGTTCTGATAGCCGATCTAATCTTTATTGGACAGGCTCCCATGCCCGTCCCGTTGAAGGCAATACCCATATGAATCCGAATGAGTTTATTGAAACCTGGAAGCTTGAGGAGCAATACCCCTTCTCTGGATGGGATTTTTCTCATCTTGATGGCCGGATGGTGGAAGAGCGGGCCCCCTGGTCTTATTCTTCACGGGCTGCTGAATTAATGCGCCAGGCTTCTTCAGTAATTGACATGGACACAGGCGGTGGCGAGCGATTTCTAAAACTGCAAGAATACTGGCCCAGGAAAGTTGTGGCAACTGAAGAGTATCCGCCTAACCTCAGGTTGGCAACGGAGCGTTTATCCCCCTTTGGGGCTCAAGTTGTAAATGTTCGACTGACTGAAGATGACCTGATGCCTTTTGCCGAGGGTGAGTTTGATCTCGTTTTGAATCGTCATTCCTCATTCAATGCAAAGGAAGTGGCCCGGATTCTCGCACCTGGCGGTGCATTCCTCACCCAGCAAGTGCATGGGTTGTGGGCGCACGACTTATTGGCTGTGTTTGGCGCCAAACCCCAATGGCCCTATGCTACTCTGGAAAGATATGTACCTCGGCTGAAAGAGGCGGGGATGACTATCACCAACGCACAAGAATGGTCAGGCCAGTTTTCATTTCCGGATGTTGGAGCGGTGGTCTACTATTTGAAGGCCGTTCCCTGGCTCGTTCCCGGATTCTCGGTTGAAAAACACGCAAAGGATTTGCTCAAATTACAACGCCGACTCGAACGAGGTGAGGACCTGGCTTTTTCGGCAAGAAAATACCTGATCGAAGCGCACAAAGGTTTGCCGTCTTGAAGAAAATTCCAGGGCAGGTTCCCATACCCATCTCCGGCGGCATGGGAGTAACCTCGACAAGACCTTGCTGGCTTTTGCAAGAGGTCTGGTAAATCACTATATTTTTCAAAGTTCCCGTATTTATGCAATAAGCAGTAAAATAACGCCAATGAAAAACCGTCCCCTGACTCTTGAACACGCCCTCTACGCCCTGGCGCTTGGGCTTGCCGTCGGCTTGCGTTTCCTACACCTTGGCACCCTACCACTCTCTGATAATGAAGCGAACTGGGCACTCCAGGCTTTGCGTGTGGCCCAGGGTTTGAAACCCGCCCTCGGCCCCAACCCGGCCTACGTTCACCTGACCGCCATTTCCTTCTTCATTTTCGGCGCGTCGAATTTTCTGGCCCGTTTCTGGCCGGCGCTGGCAGGCAGCCTGCTCGTCCTAGCCCCGTGGTTTTTGCGCAGCCGCTTCGGACGCATTCCAGCACTTGTGCTGGCTTTTGGGCTGGCGTTTGACCCCGGCCTGGTGGCGATATCGCACCTGGCGGGCGGACCGATGCTGGCGATCACCAGCCTCGTCCTGACCGGGCTGTTGTGGCTGGACGGGCGCCGCCTCGCAGCCGGTTTCTTTGCCGGGCTGGCGTTGCTCTGCGGTCCTTCGGTCTGGTTCGGCCTGCTCGGACTGGCGTTAACTTGGGTAATAACCTCGTTGTTCGGGAAGAAAGCCCCCGCCGAGACTGAGGAAGAGGTCGCCGGCGAAGAGACAGGTTTAGCTCCTGCGCCCGTTCTTGCTGAGCAAAGTCAAAGCGCTCGCGCTGAGCAAAGCGTCGCCCTGAGCTTGTCGAAGGGTCGTAGGTTTCGTTGGGAAGATTATCGGGGTGCGCTCGCCTGGGGGTTGGGAACCCTGCTCGTGGTGGGCAGTCTGTTCATCCTTTCTCCAAAAGGATTGTCCGCTTTTGTCATGTCGTTCGTGGAATTTCTGCGCGGCTGGTGGACACTTTCGGATGTCCCGCTCTGGCGGCCCTTGCTGGCCCTGCCCGCTTACGAGATCCTGCCGCTGGGATTCGGTATTGCTGGCGCGGTACGCGGCATCCTGAAGCGGGACTCTCGCTCCATCCTCTTGGGGATCTGGGCGCTGGTGGCGCTGGTGCTGGCCCTCATCTATCCCGGCAAGCAGACCAGTGATCTGGCCTGGGCGCTCCTGCCACTTTGGACTTTGGCGGCCATCGAGCTGGGTCATCACTTCGATTTTGAAGGCTGCAACCGCTGGGAATTGGCTGGTGTGATCACGCTGGTCCTCTCCCTGCTGGTTTTTGGCTGGCTCGACCTGGCGGGTGTCACGACGATGGACTTGAGCACCCAGGATGCACATATGCATCTGTACCTGCTGGCGGTGGTGGTACTCTTGATTGCCTTGAGCCTGCTGCTGGTGGGGGCGGGTTGGTCGTCAAAGGTGGCCCGCTTGGGCGGTGTATGGAGCGGTGTGCTCGCCCTGGCGGCTTTCACATTCGCCATGAGCACCGGCGCAGCAGGCGTGCGTGAGCCGCTAACGGTCGAACTCTGGCAGCCGGAGCCGCGCACCGGTCGCGTGGATGTGCTGCTGAAAGTTGCCAACCAGATCTCGGACTTGAATGCCGGCTATGCCGGCCAGTTGCCGCTGACGGTACTCGGCGTGGACTCCCCGGCTCTGCATTGGCTGTTCCGCGACTGGCAGGTGCAGGATGTCAGCGCGCTAGCCCCGGATGCCACCCCTGAAATGGTCATCTCCTCGGTCGATCAGTTGAGCCTGGCCGCGGATTATCGCGGCGAGGCGCTCCCGCTGAGCGAGGTGGCAGACTGGGATCATACCACCCCTTCGGACTGGCTGAAATGGTTCGTCTACCGCCAGATGCCCATGTTGCGTAGAGAAGTGATCCTGTGGGTGCGGTCTGACCTGATGCTCGACAGCCAGGGCCTCCCCACTCCCTGATTACCTGATTCTTGACCCCTATGACTATCCCCAACATCATCGCCATTGACGGCCCGGCCGCCTCGGGCAAGTCCACCTTGGGACGGCGTCTGGCCGATTCTCTGGGATACCTTTTCTTCGATACCGGCGTCATGTATCGTGCTGTCACCTGGGACGCTCTCCAACGCGGCCTGAAAATAAACAATGAGGCGGCTGTTACGAACCTGGCTGAGACTGCCCGGATTGACATACGCCCGCCGACCAGGGAAGATGGCCGCGCCTGTGACGTTCTTCTCGATGGCGTGGACATTACCTGGGAGATACGCCGCCCTGATGTGGAAGCCAATGTTTCACCCATTTCGGCCTACCGCGGCGTGCGGCAAGCGCTGGCTTTCCAACAGCGGCGCATAGGTCTGCGCGGGCGGGTGATCATGGTGGGACGCGATATTGGCACGGTGGTACTGCCCGAAGCCAACCTGAAGATCTACCTCGACGCCTCGGCGGAGGAGCGTGCCCGACGGCGGTACCAGGAGATCTTGCAGCGCAGTGGTCAGGCTGATTATGATCAGGTCCTGGCGGGGGTTCGCAATCGGGACGAGATTGACTCGACCCGGATTGTCTCGCCACTATGTGCCGCCGCGGATGCTGTCATCCTTGACACTGAAAAGTTGAATGCAGACGAAGTTTTTGCCAAAGTGGAGGCATTATGCCGGTGAAAGAATATCGACTTGCCTGGTGGAGGCACTGGTTGGCGCGCCCGTTCATCCGACTCGCTCTCGGGTTACTTTTCCACATCCTGTCGCCGATCAGGATCACCGGCAGGAAGAATGTCCCACGCGGCAAGCCGTACATCGTCGCCATCAACCATGTCTCTCTTTACGAAGCACCGTTTATCGGCGTGTTCTGGCCGGAGCAGTTGGAAGTGATGGGGGCGGTGGATGTCTGGAGCAGGCCGGGGCAGAACATCCTTGCCCGCCTGTGGGGCGGCATCCCTGTCCACCGCGGCGAATATGACCGCCGCGTGTTCGATATAGTCCTTGCCGCTCTGGCTGCCGGATATCCATTGCTGATCGCACCCGAGGGTGAACGTTCGCACAAACCCGGCATGCAGCCCGCCAAGCCGGGTATCGCCTATCTCGCCGAGCTTTCCGGTTTGCCGGTCATCCCGGTAGCCATCGTCGGCACAACCGACGATTACTGGCATAAGGCCTCCAAAGGCAAGCGGCCTCTGTTGGAAATGCGCATCGGCAAACCTTTCCATTTGCCTCCGGTGGAAGGAAAAGGTGAGGCGCGCCGCCTCTCCCGCCAGCGCAACACCGACCTGGTGATGCGCAACATCGCCGGATTGCTGCCCGAGGACTATCGCGGTGTTTACGCCGGTAGTGCCATCCTCCCCAACTCCGAAGCCAGTTAGTGAAGTCTGGCACCCGGATCTGACCCGCCTGCCTGTCCTGACCCGCGGCCGGCGCCTCTTCCGGCGTTTTTTCCAATTATTTTGCCGGGTTGTCATCTTCGTCTGCACCAAAACGACGATACTCGGGCTGGAGAATTATCCCCCTCGCGGCCCGGCGCTGGTGGTCATGAATCACCTGGGTGACCCCGATACGGTCCTGGTGATGGCGGCTTTACCGGATTTCCCTGAAATTATTGGAAAAATTGAATCGCGCGACATCCCTGTGCTCGGATTGGTGGCAGACATGCTCGGCGTTATTTGGATCCACCGCGGCCAGCCGGATCGGCGCGCTATTTCCGCCGCGCTGGAGGCGTTCCGCCAGGGACGGCGCATGATCATCGCCCCCGAGGGACGCGAGTCTGTCAGTGGCGCGCTGGAAGTGGGCACGGACGGGGCGGCTTTCCTGGCGCTCAAGGCCGGAGTGCCGGTGGTACCGGTTACCATTACCGGCAGCGAGTTCCGGCTCATCGAGAAGGCTTTAAAAAGGTTGCGCCGCGCACCGGTCACGTTGAGAGTGGGGAAACCATTCGTTTTACCCCAGCCTGCCCTGAACCGTGTCGAAGGGCCCGCCCGGGATCGGGACGCGTCTGAGGAGGGGACGCGTCTCATCATGGAGGCGCTCGCCTGTCAACTCCCGCCCGCCTACCGCGGCGTATATGCTTATGTTAAAGATTAATTTAGCTTCATGCTTGTAATATCCTTACTTTTTCTATCTACTTATCCCATTAACCCAGCCAGTCAGTGACAGCGGATGACCCGCAAGACCATATATAATTTATAGATCACAAAACGTAGGTACGACTTTATCATCCCCGAAGGGGGCAGGCGTCGACTATAAGAATCAGAAGGCAAGGAGTGGGACCGATGAAAGATACTATTCTCTCTCTTGAGAAAGGTGCTATGGAACGATGGCGCAATGGGGATCCTTGGGGTTTTGTGGAAATCAGCGCCGAGGATATCTCCTACATGGATCCCGGCCTGGCTGCTCCCATCCTCGGTTTGGAGCAGTTTAAGACTTACATGAAGCAGCTTGAGGGGAAGATTTATTACCAGGGTTCGGAATTCATCGATCCCCGGGTTGTGGTCGCCGGGGATGCGGCGGTGCTGTCGTACAATTATCGCTCTTCAGTCCTCGCGCCTGAAGGGACAACCATGAGCCAGACTCCCTGGAACGCCACGGAGGTGTACTTTCGGCGGGACGATCAGTGGAGAATCGTACATACCCATTGGTCCTATGTTCTACACAAACTCCCCGGGAGTGTGGAAGTCCCTGTTCCGGTGCAGTTGTCCCACCAGGGACACCAAGGAGTATTGGGCGAACTCATGGCGCTCGAATCCGTAGCGATGGAGCGCTGGCGCAAGGGAGACCCCTGGGGGTTCATCGAAATCTACGCCCCGGACGTTACATACTTCGACACGGGAACGCCGCAGCGCTTGAACGGTTTGGATGCCTTGAGAGCCGAGTTGGCGCAGCGGGAGGGAAAGATCCACTATGATGTCATGGAGTTTATCGCTCCGAAGGTTCAAGCTTGCGGAGAACTGGCGGTGTTGACATACCGCTTCTTCTCTACTCAACTGAATCCGGATGGTTCCATTTCGAGCAGGATTCCATGGAACTGCAGCGAAGTCTACCTGCAGATCGATGGCAAATGGCGGATTGTGCACAACCACTGGTCGTTCATCAAGGGCGAAAGGATGTGAGCTCTTGACCCTTGCGGGTAAATACTTTCGGTAAAAAGGATTTCACCGTTGCCGCGTAGGAGGTGCTGAGCGAAGCCAGTCCGTTGGGCGGCTTTTGCACCCGTAAACCCTGGAGGTGTTATATGCGTTATACGAATTTAGGATGGACTGGACTTAAGATCTCCGCCATTGCGCTTGGCTGCGGCAATTTTGGTGGTATGGGCAGCGTACCTGCCCTGTTTGGCAAGGTTGCAACCCGGGAGGAAGCCTTCGCCATCATGGATAAGGCGTTCGGATTGGGCATCAATTACTTCGACACTGCCAATTCCTATGGCGGTGGTCTTAGCGAAAGTTTCATCGGTGAGTGGCTAAAACAAAAGGGAGCAAATGTCCGCGACCAGGTGATTCTGAGTACAAAAGTGTATAGCCCGGTGGGTGACGGGCCGAATGACCAGGGATTATCCCGGCAACACATTCTGCGTCAGATAGACCTCAGCCTCCACCGTCTTGGTGTTGACCACCTGGACCTGTACATCACCCATGCCCCCGACCCAAACACGCCGCTCGAAGAAACCCTGCACGCTTTGGATGATCTGATTCATCAGGGCAAAGTTTGCTTTATCGGCGCAGCCAACATGCCAGTCTGGCTGCTGACAAAGGCGTTGTGGATCAGTGATCGCTTTCACCTCCATCGTTTCGAATGGGTCCAAAATTCTTATAATTTGCTCGATCGGACTGATGAGAGCGAAATGTTTCCCCTTTGTCAGGATCAACATCTTGGCCATACGCCGTTCAGCCCACTTGCAGGTGGCTGGCTGACTGGCAAATACCGGGCTGGCGAGCCTTTCCCGGCTGGCTCACGCATGGATTTGCGCCCGGACTTCCGGACGTTGGTCAGTGAGAAGACCTATCCGGCTTTGGATGCTCTGCATCGTTATGCGACTGAACGTGGGGTGGATATGGCGTCGCTGGCGCTGGCCTGGGTTATGTCACACCCTGTCGTGACAGCCCCGTTGATCGGCCCCCGCCGTCCCGAGCATCTTGATATAGTGAACAGCGCGTTGGAGATCAAACTAGATGCAGACGAGCGAGCAACGATTGCTGGCTTCTTCAGGAATGGCAACTCACAAGCATAGCCGTCCTGCTCTCCCCGTCTAAAAACCTGATCGGATTCGCCACTGTCACGTTTTCTCGTTTTATTCCATCGTCCCTGGCGGAAGCGGTCTCCCCTAAATCCGAAGGACATGTCCCGAGCGAAGTCGAGGGATTTGGGGGAGGTGGCCGAAGGCCGGAGGGGGTTGGAACTTTTCACATGTCCCCGTTCTTTGGGGATTTGTGCCTTTCCCCGGGTAAAGCAATACTCTACCAACCGAGCGCAAACCTTAGCGGGGCTCGACAACGATTTTGATTGCCGTACGGACCTTATCCCCTATCTCCACTTCCACAAATTCGGGTATTGCCACCACAAAGATGCCGTCGTTCTTGAGATAGCCGGTTGCCAGTATGAGCGCCTTGACAGCCTGATTCACAGCCCCAGCTCCAATTGCCTGCACTTCCGCCCGTTTGTGTTCGCGGATTACGCCCGCGATGGCCCCGGCTACAGCACCTGTACGGGAGGTTGCGGCTACCTTGATAAGGTCCATAGGGTTTCTCCCTTGCGCGAACGATCGGTAAGAGGGGCACTAACTAACCATATTGTACAGTTTTTCGGGCAGTGATTCAATCGGCAGTCGTACTAATGCCGGGCTTTCTCAAAGCAATAGGAAGAAATGGAATCGCATCACCTTTCTAATTTTTGCAATATTCCCAAGTCAATTGTCCTGGTCGCCAAAACAATGATAAGATTGCTATTCGTCAAGGGTGTTCTTTGGGGATTTCTAGGAATTATGAAAAATTTAATGTTGTCAGGAAATAAAATGGAAAACCGTTTATTGCTTGAGGTGGAAGAAGAATATTCCCCTATCGCCCGGCTGATCGAGTTGGGGCGGCAGAAGAAATACGTCACCATTGACGATATCCTGCACGTCTTCCCTGAAGCCGAAAAGGATATCGAGCAATTGGAAGAGGCTTTTTCGGCGCTCTTGAGTGCGGGAATTGCTTTCGTAGAAGACACCCCTGCCAGTGAATCTCCAGAGAATGAATTAGGTGCTGTGGAAGAAACCGGGGCCGGGCCTGAGCCAGACCTTTCGCCGGATGATTATCTCGCCAATATTGATACCGACGATACCATCGGTCTGTATCTCAAAGAAGCCAGCCGCGTCCCCCTGCTGACCGCGACAGAAGAAGTCGTACTCGCCCAGCGTATTGAGAACGGATGTACAGCTCGTAAAGAACTGGCAGGCGGCAAAGTCAGCCTTCGCCGCCGGATCGAATTGCGTAAATTCATCGAAGACGGTTGGTCTGCCCGCGAACACCTTATTATTGCCAACTCCCGCCTGGTGATCAGTATCGCCAAGAAATATATGGGACGCGGCGTCCCCTTCCTTGACCTGATCCAGGAGGGTAATATCGGCCTCATTCGTGCCACCAAGAAGTTCGACTACCGCCGTGGTAACAAATTCAGCACCTATGCCACTTGGTGGATCCGCCAGGCCGTAACACGCGCCATTGCTGACCAGGGACGTACCATCCGTGTCCCGGTTCATATGGGCGATCATATCAACAAGCTCTTCCGTATCCAGTATAAGTTGACTCAGGCCCTGGGCCGCGAACCAACCCTCGAGGAGATGGCCGAAGCTCTGGAACTGCCACCCCAAAAAGTCGAGAACATAATCCGGGTTGCGCGCTGGCCGCTCTCGTTGGAAACGCCAACCAATGCTGAAGAAGACTCGGTGCTTGGCGACTTTATCGAAGACGACGAAATTGCTCCGCCCGATGAAGCCGCGACAAATAATCTGCTGCGCGAGAATTTGCGCGAAGTCTTAAACGACTTTCCGCCCCGCGTAGTGCGCATCCTGCAACTCCGCTATGGCTTGCTGGATGGTCAGGTCTACACCCTGGAGGAAGTTGGGCGCAAGATGGGCGTGACACGTGAGCGTGTCCGCCAGATCGAATCCCAAGCCTTGAACCGCTTGCGTCACCCGTCTATCCACCGTAAACTACACGACTATCTGGGTGAATGACCGCCTCAGGCGGACATTAGCTCCGCCCCGCCCCTCTCCCTAAACCATGACCGTCTCCATCGTCCTGGCCGAGGCGGCCACCAGCCGCCTCGGCTGTTTCGACGAAATGACCAACTTAAGGAGAAAAAATGGAAACTCTGGAAGTCATACGCAAAAGGTGTAGTCTAAAGACCCATTTATCTGGACGAAAAATCGAACCAGAGAAGATCAATACTATTCTGGAAGCTGCTCACCTGGCAGCCTCAGCACGAAATATGCAGCCGTGGCGTTTTATTATCGTCCAGGGGAAGAAAGCGGTGGAGGCTCTAGCCCACGCCTTTGGCGAATCAAATCTCATAATTAGACAAGCGCCGGTTATTATCATCGCTTGTGCCAGACCAGGCGACGATGTGATGCATGACGGGAAGGAATACTATCTTTTTGATGTCGGCATGGCCGTGGCAAATATGTTGCTGGCAGCGACCGACCTTGGCCTGGTGACGCATCCGATGGCCGCTTTCGATGAGGGTGAGGTAAAAAGGATATTACACGTACCAGACGATGTTCGTGTTGTGATTGCAACCCCGCTGGCGTATCCGCGTGAAGCTTCCTATGATGAAGCGGCCAGGGAAAGATTGAGCCAGCGCACAAGGAAAGACTTGAAGGAAGTGGCGTACTTTGATAGATGGAGCGAGCTGGAGCCGGCATGAGCCAATCATAGGTTCAGCAGTCTTTCTGCATTGAGCGTGACCGTCCCATCGTCCTGGTCGAGACCTGGTCGAGGCGGCCTTCGCACAGCACCCCCGTGGGGCAAAGCCGCCGTCGACCGCTTCGGGTTTATGAAAACGCGAAGCTTATCACGAGCCGCCTCAAGAAAAGGAAATCCTCAGCGCGAGATCGAGTCCACCGATCAGGCTATTGATTCCCTGGTCTATCAACTGTACGGCTTGACCGAGGTAGAGATCAAGTTCGTTGAGGAACAATAAAAATTCATCATCAGGATTTGAACCTCGAACCGCTGGTTTAATAACCGCTCACCGACTAGACTCGGGTTATTGCATAAATGTCATCTCAACCCCAACCATCTATAGCACAATTGTTTTCTTCCTTTTTTCGTTTGGGTCTGACTGCATTTGGCGGGCCATCCATGGTCGTCTATATCCGTAGAATGGCAGTGGAAAAGAAACATTGGCTTGACCCGGAAACCTTTAATCATGGCTTGGCTCTTTGTCAAATGATACCTGGCGCAACTGCCATGCAAACCGCGGCTTATGTGGGATTGAAAACCCGGGGCGTAGTCGGTGCGATAGCAAGTTTCATCGGATTTGGTCTGCCCGCATTTCTTATTATGATGGTTTTCGCCGCCCTCTACACCACCTCTCACAATATCCCTGCAGTAGTTTCAGCCTTCAATGGTCTTCAAGCGATCATCGTGGCCATTATTGCCAATGCCACTATCTCGTTTGGAAAAAATTTCCTAAAAAGTTGGAGAGCCCTGGTCATCGCAGGGATCGCCGCAGTGTTATTCGGTCTCAATGTGAACCCGATCCTTGTTATTCTCCTGGCCGCGGGGTTGGGATGGTTCCTCATCAAGCCAAAGCAGCCTGATCCTCATGATCCCGCTTCTTCCGGAAAAACCATAACTTACCTTAAACCGCTGGTACTTATCTTATCGATTTCCGTTATCGGTTTCCTTTTGCTCTTTATTTTCAACCGCACCCTTTTTGACCTGGCTATTTTGATGTTCAGAATAGACTTATTCGCTTTTGGTGGCGGATTTGCTTCTGTGCCTCTGATGTACCATGAAATTGTAGAAGTCCGGCATTGGATGGATAGCCAGACACTTATGAATGGAATTGCTCTTGGGCAAGTCACTCCAGGGCCAATTGTCATTACGGCCACTTTTATAGGCTATTTATTGGGCGGTTGGTTTGGTGGAGTCGTTGCCACCATCGGCATTTTTTTGGCATCATTTACATTGGTAGTGGCTATTTCTCCCTATTTTGACCGTTTACGGGCTTCGCCAGCTTTCAATAAAGTCATCGGCGGTGTGCTGTGTTCCTTCGTGGGCTTACTCCTTACCGTTACTATTCGCTTCGCGTTGAACGTCCATTGGGACTTATCCCATATCCTGCTTGCCAACGGCGCACTTATTGCCTTGCTATTGAAAGCAGATATTCTTTGGGTGGTTGTGATAGGAACAATTATTTCGGTGATAATCTTCATTTGATTTACAAAACAAGAATGTTGTTTATCACAGACATCAAGCCTGGATATCGTCTCACCTCGCGATTGGTGCGTTTTGCCATTAATATTACGATAATCAAAAAAGATTGTCTCAGCCCCATTGCTTAGCCAAATCATTTATAGTTAAATATGCCTCGCATAGGATTTGAACCTGGAACCGCTAGATTCGAGGTTCAAATCCTCGCTAGGGTTCTTCCTCCCTCCTCTCCATTCCTGCAATAATCCCTCTACCCCTTGCCCTGTCGCGAGCTGCATTTTCATTTTCCACCCCATCACCCATTACCTGATTACTTTTCCACTTTTCCCCTTGACTTAACTGAACAAATGTTCTATAATACATTCAGGCACGGCAAGGCTGCGCGCTGGCAGCGTCGAGCTGCACAGCGCTATGCCGTAGACTCATGTCTGCGGCACTCCAAGTCTTCCTTGCCGCGTATTCTTTCGCACCTTTAAAACTTAATATTCCATAGACGCCATAGGAGCGGATGGCATCCGCCCTGCCTCATCGTCCTCGGAAGGGTATTCGTTTGTTTTGCTTAAAATCGAATGTGGGCAGAATCTCATGTTTACTGATGGAATTAACAATGAAGAAGCCCCCGAAGAGAACGCGGGATACGAAGGTATTCGTTTGTTATTCGAT
>Ga0209777_10003068_pt1 | contig 21150 bp, 18 predicted proteins | sample FrelakmetHBP12HB_FD_187147 | JGI IMG/M metagenome (GOLD analysis project Ga0209777, IMG submission 187147) | Freshwater lake sediment microbial communities from the University of Notre Dame, USA, for methane emissions studies -HBP12 HB (SPAdes)... | ecosystem: Environmental > Aquatic >...
AGGACCTGGAGGCTTGGCTGGTGCGGGGGCGCATGCTCGCCTGGGCACGGCTGCAGGAACGGAAGAAGCTGGATCAGATCCATCGGCTTCAGGGTGATCTGGCCTCGAAGGAGAAGACCCTGAGGGATGTTCTCGCGCGCCTGGCCTCCGAGGAGCGGGAGGCCTCCAAGCTTCAGGCAGCTCTGCGCCTGCAGGAGGACCATCTCAACGGCTTCCTCGACGGGCTGCAAAAGGATGAGGCCACCCAGAAACAGGTGCAGGCAGAACTGGCAGAGGAGGCGGTGCAGCTGGAGCGCCTCCTGGCCGGGCTGCTGGGCAAACCCAAGGGTGAGGCCTTCGAAGCGGCCGTGGCCTTCCCGAACCTCCGGGGCGAACTGCCGCAGCCCGTGGAGGGCACCCTGGCCCAGGGTTTTGGGGAGCACCTGCATCCGCGCTTCCACACCAAGACCGTGCAGAGTGGTCTGCTCATCGCCGCTGCGGGAAGCGCCCCGATCACCGCCGTGGCCGATGGCAAGGTGGTCTTCGCGGATTACTACCAGAGCTACGGGCCCATGGTGATCCTCGACCACGGGGGTGGCTGGTTCACGCTCTACACGCACCTGATGGGCCTCGACCTCGCCAAGGGCCAGGTGCTGAAGGCCGGGGAATCCGTGGGGGCCGTGGGCGACACGGTGGATGGTCCCCGCCTGGGGTTCGAGATCCGCCACCAGGCCCAGCCCCAGGATCCGCAGAAGTGGCTGAAGCGGAAATACCGATGATGATCCGGGGGTTTCGCGCTGTGCGCACACCCCTGGACCCCCGTGCTCGACGCGGCGGAGCCGTGCCTCGCTGGTACTCTCCCGGGGAGTCTGGCGCTACCGCACCACGCTGCTGGCGTTGAAGAGCGGCACATAGATCGCGAGCAGCAGGGCGAGGACGATGGCGCCCATGAAGAGGATGAGCACGGGGCCGATGAGGCTGGTGACGGCGGTGGTGGCCTTTTCCACTTCCTGATCGAAGAAGTCGGCCACATGATCGAGCATCTCGGGCAGGGCGCTGCTCTGCTCTCCCACGCGGATCATCTCCACGGCCAAAGGATCCAGGACCTTCGCCTGCTCCAGGGCGAGGTTCAGGCTGCTGCCCGCCCGCACCTTCTCGGTGATGGTGAGCAGGCCCGCCTTCATCCGCTCGCTGGGGCTGGTGCGCTGCACCACTTCCAGAGCCTGCACCGCAGGCAGCCCGCCGGAAAGCAGCACGCCAAGAGTCCGGCAGAAGACGCTGGAATGGTACATGCGGTAGAGAGTGCCGACCATGGGGACCATCAGCAGCAGCCGCTCTGCCATTTTCCGCCCGGCTTCGGAGGCCGCCATCCACCGGATGAGCACGGCCAGCCCGATGATGCCGATTCCCTGGAGCCAGAGGGTGGAGCTGATGACCTTCCCGGCGCCCAGGAGCATCCGGGTGAAGAAGGGCATTTCGATGTCACCACCCGCGTAGAACTCCGCGAAGCGGGGAAGCACCACGTTGAAGATCACACCGAGAGCCAGGATAAGCACCAGCACCAGGAAGGCCGGATAGAACAGGGCCTCGATGATGCGGCGGCGGCTGGTCTGAGCGAACTTCTGAAAGGCCAGCCACCGGGCCAGCACTTCGGGCAGGGTGCCACTGCGCTCACCCGCAACGACGTTGCTGCGGTAGATGGGAGGGAAGGATCCAGCCTGCTCCATCGCTTCGGAAAAGGACAGGCCCTCGCGCACCAGTTCCACCACCTGCGTGAGGCTCCGACGCAGCTGGGGATCCTTGCCGTGGCCCACGAGCAGTTCCAGGGCCTGCAGGAGGGGGATGCCCGCTTTCAATAGGGCCAGCAACTCCTGGTTGAACAGCACCAGCGATTCGGTCTTCAGCTGCGCCCGGCTCCTGAAGGCGGTGTCCGTTCGGGTGATCTCGAGGGGGAAACCGCCTTCGGCGAGAACCCTGGCACGGAGGGCCTCGGCATTGTCCGCCTCGAACTCGCGCACCAGCACTTCGCCGTTGGCATGGGTGAGTCGGACCGTGAATCGCATAGACCTTTGAGGATACCGGATAACCCAGGCCCTGGCCGCCGCGGTAGGCTTCAGGGCACCGGAGGCTCCTTGCCGCGATCCCATCTTTTCCTGATGCCGGCGCTCGCGCTGGTTCTGGCGGCCCAGGTGCCACCTGGGCCGTTGCGGGTGGATGAGGCTCCGCCCGTGGATCTGGATCTGCGCGGTGCCGAACCGGCGGCGTTGATTCCCCGGGACAACCGGGACGCGACCCTGGTGGAAGCCGCTCGCCAACAGTGGACTCCCCTGGTGGCGCTCGTCAGGGACGCACCTTCCGTCCGCATTCTTCTGCCCCTCGGTGAGGCCCGGATCCCGCTCCTCCTGACGGCCTCCCAGGCCCTGAAGGCCCAATCCCCGAGCCAACGCCTCTACGTGGCTTTCGATGCCAAGGCGGCCCCCATCCTGGACGAGGCGGCCTGGGGCGCGGTAGATGGCGGGGCCCTGGTGCCAGCCGACTTGAACCTCGATCCCGCCGTCTGGAGGACTCAGCTGGCCCGGGCGCAGGAGACTTTCCCAGGGCGGCCATGGACCCTCTGGCTGCCGAAGGATCCGGGAGCCCAGGCCTCCACGTTGCTGGGCGATGGAGGCCGGCTGGTGGTTCCATCGGGCGGTCCATCTGCCCGCCTCGCAGGCTTGATCCCGCGGGGATTCGTGGAGGTCGAGGGCGGTGTGGGGGATCTCACCTTGAGCAACCGGGCGGGCGAGTCCCGGCGGTGGACCTTTATCGAGGGGGCCTGGATCCCGACTCCGCTGCCGAAGGACCGGGTCGAAGTCGCGGTCTCCGCAGCGGAGGCCTATGACGTGGGTGCCCTTCTGGCCAGGGTGCGCGCGGCCCAGCTCCGGGCGCGGGCGGCGGTCCGGACCCTCCAGGCCAAGGCGGATCTCGATCTGCACATTCAGGGGGACCGGGGCCCCGGGGGCGACCTCGGATTCACTTTCAGCTACTTCGAGCAGGCCGGGGACTGGCCCGAACTGCTGCAGAAGGAAGTGCGCTTCAATGGTGTGAAGGCCAATCTCACGGGTGAAGTGCAGCTGCCCCTTATCGAAAGCCGTCAGTCCGTTTCCCTCCCCGTGGCGCTCAGCCTGGCCGAGAAGTACCGCTACCGGGATGGCGGCTCCGCAGGACCTGGGCGGCGGCGGCTTCGCTTCGAATCCGTGAGCCCCGACCCCCTAGCCTACAATGGAGAACTCGAGGTGGAGGAAGCCACCGGCCGGATCTTCATCGAACGCCGTGAGCGGACGGATCTGCCAGGCACTGTCAAGAGCGAGCGCGAGATCCTCACCTATGGCGAGGTGGCGACCGGCGTGTGGAGACCTGTCGCGGTCAGGACCTTCGAGCGTTGGGTGAGTACGGGTGGGGTGGTGCAGGTGCAGCGACGGTTCACCTACCGGGACTTCAACCTCAACAGTGATCACTTCACGGCCGATCGGGATGCGGCCCGGGCCTCATCGTCCACCATGCTCAAGGTGACACCGGAAGGCGCCCGCTATTTCACGCGCCAGGGGGACGGTTCCAGGAAGATCGAGGAACAAGCCAAGAGCAGCGGCCGGGCGCTGGCGGGCGTGGTGCTGGTGGACCCCGGTTTGACGCCGCCGGTGGCCGCCTTTCCGGGCTTCGTCTACTTCGACTACAACGCCTTCGGCAAGGGCGTCCAGGTGAACGCGCTCACGGCCGCGGTGTTCAATACCGCCAGCGTGGCCGTTCCCCGGGGACTGGGAAGCCTGGATGTGAGTGCCGATGCCACGGCCCTCCTGCTGAAGACCACCGAGCGGCCGGTGCTGAACGGGAAGCTCTCGAACGCGGACGGTGTGGGTCGGCGCTTTGGCAAGGTGGGGCTGGAACTGGGTCAGGACCTGGGTCTCGGCTTCCGTCTGGAGGGCCGTACCGACTTCGTGTACGACGACTACAGCGAAGGCGAGACCCAGTACCGGACGCGGGGCTTCCAGCTGCCGCCCTCAGGCTTCACGCGCATCGGTACCCTTCAGAGCTCCTGGCTCTTCCGGGGGTTTCAGGTGCGGGGTTTCTATGGGTGGGGGAAGCGCCCGGATGGCACCTACGGCACGGTTTTAGATCCCCAAACCGTGCCCGATGGGGGTGGTTTTCGGCGTTGGGGAGGGAACCTCGGTCTTGATCGAGAGGTGAAGCCCGGTCTCTGGTTCCACGGCGAGGTCGGCCGGGTGGGAGGCCATGCCTTCGACCGGTTCAATGCCCTGGATGTGGGCGGCCCGGGCTCGGCGGTCCATATCGCCGGCATCCGCTCCAATGCCATCACGGCGGATCAGGTAGCCTACGCGAAGACCAGCCTCGCCATCCCCACAGGCCCGAGCCTCCGCCTCACCATCAGTCTTGAGCATGCGGAGCTCCGCAGTCTGGACGACGGGAAGACCTACGGTGTGAGCGGCGTGGGCTTCACCGGGGATCTCCCCGGCTTCTGGTGGTTCACGGCCGTGCGGCTGGATCTGGGCGTGGGGGTGCAGAGTGACATCGCCGGCGTGACATCCGTCAGCGGATATGTCGCACTGCTGAGGGTGTTCTGACGCTGGTCCCCGCTGGATGAAGTATCATGTCCTGGAGTCTTCCCCAAACCTGCGCGATTCATGTTGGTCATTGAGCTGTGCCACTGGCTCAGGGGGTTGCTCCTGATCCCGGGAGTCGGTTGCAGATGCTCGATGTGGCATTGGTTCTCATAGCTGCCTGTGGCTGGATCGGTGCCTCCTTCCTGTCTTTGATCCCGCGTCTCGAGGAGCGGTGGAGTCGCTGGCCGGGGGTCATGGGAGCTCTGATCGGCACCATCAGTGCCGTGCAGGTGCTGACGAGCGGGGTTCCTTCGCAACTCACTTTCTCCTTCTGGCGCGGTGCGGCCCGGCTCGAAATGGACGCCTTGTCGGCGGCTTTTCTCATTCCTCTCCAGCTGGTGGCGGGCCTGGGGGTGGTGTACGGGAAAGATTACTGGCCCCTGAATCACCCCAAGGGTGCGGGCCGATCGCTCCGCTTCCACTACGGAGTGCTCGTGGCGGCCATGACCATGCTTCTCGTAGCAAGGCACGGCCTGCTGTTCCTGCTGGCCTGGGAGATCATGGCCGTCTCGGCCTTCTTCCTCATCGGAACGGACCATGAAACCCCGGAAGTAAGGCGCGCCAGCTGGGTCTACCTGGTCTGCACCCACACGGGAACCGCCCTGCTCACCGCCATGGTGATCCTGCTGGCTCACCGCAGCGGAGGCCTGCTCTGGTTGCCCATCCCGGCAGGGGACTCCCCGGACCTGGATGTGTGGATCCTGCTGCTGGCCATCCTGGGATTCAGCTTCAAGGCCGGAGTTCTGCCCCTCCATTTCTGGCTGCCTTCGGCCCACGCCAGCGCGCCCAGCCACGTGTCCGCCGTGCTTTCCTCGGTGATGCTGAAGATGGGGATCTACGGAATCCTGCGGATTTCCGGCCTGCTCCCTTCGATTCCCCGGGGCTTCGGAGCCGCCCTTCTGGCCCTGGGCGCCCTTTCAGCTGTCTATGGCGTGGGGAATGCGCTGGCGCAGAGGGACTACAAGCGTCTGCTTGCCTATTCCAGCATCGAAAATCTCGGCATCATCGCTATGGGGGTGGGGCTTGGGCTGGCTGGTCGGGCCAATCATGATCCATGGCTCGCAGCCCTGGGATTCGGCGGGGCGATCTTCCATGTCTGGAACCACGCGGTCTTCAAGAGCCTCCTCTTCTTCGGGGCCGGGTCCGTCCAGCACGCCACCGGCACCCGGGACATGGAGACCCTGGGAGGTCTTTCGTCGCGCATGCCCACGACGGCTTTGCTGATGTTTCCCGCGGTGCTGGCGGTGTCGGCCTTGCCCCCATTCAACGCCTTCCTCAGCGAGTGGTTCCTTTACCGGGGCATCTTCGCCTCCTTGTCGCGCGGGTATCCCTGGTCCGCGGCACTGGCCCTGGTGGCCCTGGCCTTCACGGGTGGCCTGGCGGCGGTGGCCTTTGCGAAATTCTACGGGATCCTCTTCCTGGGAACTCCACGCAGCCCTGCGGGCGATCACGCCCATGATCCCTCCCGGACCATGCTGCTTCCCATGGCGATACTGGCCTGCCTGAGCCTGGGGACCGGCTTGGCGGGGGTGCTGCTGCTGCCCTGCCTCGACCGGGTCGTGGCCGTGGTCGCCCCTGGCAGTTTGGCCATGCTGGCCCAGGGCCTGAGGGCGGACATGCGCTTCTTGGTGGGGGCCGAAGCCCTTCTGGTGATGGGTGGACTTTCCGCCCTCCTCTGGTGGCGCCGTTCCGCCTCATCCCCGGGGGGAGAAAGTCCGCGTCCTCCGACCTGGGATTGTGGCTATGCGATTCCAGTCCCCCGTGCTGAGTACACCGGGTCCTCCTTCTCAGATGCCTGGGCTCCCTTGCAGCCGGGCCTAAAGGCAAAGATCCGCCGGATCACAGCGACCTTCCCGAAGCCCGCCGTGTTCCGCTCCGAGTTCCGGGATGCGGTCGGCGAGATGTACCTTGGGCCCCAGATGGAGCGAGTCGCCGTGCGCCTGTTGCGCTTCCGAGGGCTCCAGCCCGGCTACCTGTCCATCTACATCCTCTACGTGCTGCTGGCCCTGCTGGGGGCCTTCCTCTGGATGCTGCTGCGGGGGAGGCTGCTGGGATGAGACTCTACCTCCTGGCGGTCTTGCTCATGATGAGTTCCGGCTTCCCGGGACTTTTTCTGCGGCGCCGGGGCGGGGAGGTGGCAGCTGTCCTGATGTCTCTGGGGGCCGTGATCGGCCTGACCGCGGCCATTCGGGTGCTGGCAGGCGGGCCCGTGGCGACCTTCGCGCTCCCACCCGCGCCCTTGGCAACGGCGGGGCTCCTCACGCTCGATCCCATCGGAGCCTTCTTCGCGATTCCGGTGTTTCTGCTGCCCGCCTGTGCCGCGATCTACGGCATCGGGTACTGGGATGACCACCAGGAGAACGTGCGCACCTTGCGTTTGGTTCTCGGCCTGCTGGCGGCCTCCCTCGCTTTTCTGATCGTCTCCACCCATGCGCTGCCCTTCCTGCTGGGTTGGGAAGGGATGGCCATCTCGGCCTTTATTCTGGTGATGACAGAGGATCGATTGCCCGAAGCACGGCGCGCGGGCTGGATCTACCTGGTGTGCACCCATACCGGGACACTGGCTCTGTTCGGCGCCTTCGCGATTCTTTATTCTGCCTCGGGGCATTGGGTCCTCTCGGGGCTGCCCCGGGACTTCGCGGCCTCGGGCCAGGGCACTGTGCTCTTCGTCCTATGCCTGTTCGGGTTCGGGTTGAAGGCCGGTATCATGCCCCTCCATCTCTGGCTTCCGCCCACCCATGCGGCCGCGCCCAGCCATGTCTCCTCCGTGATGTCCGGCGTGCTGATCAAGATGGGGATCCTGGGCTTGGTGCGCCTGCTGTCCTGGATCCCGGATCCGCCTTTCTGGTGGGGCGCCGTCCTCATGGCGCTGGGGGCGATCTCGGGCATTCTGGGAGTGGCCTTCGCCCTCGGCCAGCACGATCTCAAACGACTGCTGGCCTACCACTCCATCGAGAACATCGGGATCATCCTGCTTGGCCTGGGCCTCGGTACCCTCGGCAAGAGCACCGGGCATCCCGTGATCCAGCTTCTGGGCTTCGCCGGAGCCCTGCTTCATGTACTCAATCACAGCCTCTTCAAGGGGCTGCTCTTCCTCGCGGCCGGGTCAGTCGTCCATGCGGTGGGCCTTCGGGATCTGGAGCGGATGGGCGGGTTGGGGCGGCGCATGCCCTGGACCTCCGCGGCGTTCCTGGTGGGTTCCTGGGCCATCTGTGGTCTGCCACCCCTCAACGGATTCGTGAGCGAATGGCTCATCTACCTCGGATCCTTCCGGGCCCTCGGGTTCTTCCAGTGGCCCTGGTCCCTGGTCGTACTGACGGCGCTTGCACTCATCGGAGCGCTCGCCATGGCGTGCTTTGCCAAGGCCTATGGCGCAGTGTTCCAGGGATCCCCCCGCACGGAAGCGGCGGGCGCAGCCCACGAATCGCCCCGCAGCATGCTGGTGCCCATGGGCATTCTGGCCGTGGCCTGCGCGATCATCGGCCTGGCACCCATGCTGTTGGCACCTGCCCTGGATCGCGTGGTGGCCGCCCTGGGGGAAGGCACGGGAATGCCGCATCTGTCCCTTCTCGTCAACCTGCCCAGCCTTACCATCCTGGCCCTGGTGATGCTGGGGCTGGTGGTTCTCTTGTGGCGATGGCTCAGGCCCGTGGACTCAGGAGGCACCCTGCCCACCTGGGACTGCGGGTATGCGGTCTCGAGCCCCCGCATGCAGTACACGGCTTCCTCCTTCGCGGATGGCCTGGTCGGGGGCCTGCGATGGGTTCTCTGGCCCATGTCTCACGGCGGGAAGGTGACGAGAAGCTTCCCCGTGGATCAACCCTTTGAAAGCCACGTGCCGGATCCGGTCCTGGACCGACTGGCTGACCCGGTCTTCAGGTCCCTTTCGGCTGGCGCCACTCTATTGCGGTTTTTCCAGGGTGGGCAGCTTCACGTCTATCTCCTCTATGTCCTGCTCACCCTGCTCACGCTCCTGCTCTGGATGGTGGCCTGAAATGTCCCAGCCCTTGATTCCCGTTTCGATCCAGTGGGCGGTCCACCTACTCACGCTCCTGGTGCTTCCTCCTCTCATCCCGGGACTGATCAACAAGGTGAAGGCTGTCATGGCCGGACGAAGCGGGCCTCCCGTGCTTCAGCTCTATTACGACTTGGCCAAACTGGCCCACAAGCGGGCGGTGTTCAGCCGGACGACCACTTGGGTCTTCCTGGCCGGTCCCATCGGCACCGTGGTCGCAGGGATGGTCGCAGGGCTCCTGGTGCCCTTTGGGCATACGGGGACACCCCTGTCTTTCGAGGGCGACGTGATCCTGTTCGCCTACCTGTTCGGTTTGGCGCGATTCCTCACAGTGCTTTCCGCCCTCGATACCGGATCAAGCTTCGAGGGTATGGGCGCGGCCCGGGAGGTCGCCTTCTCGGCCTTGGCTGAACCTGCCCTTTTCCTGGGTTTCGCGGCCTTGGCAAAGGCCTCGTCCAGCCTCTCGTTATCCACCATGCTCCTGGGCTCCGGGCTGGGGTCGGGCCGGATTGCCGGACCCCTGATCCTGGTGCTGGTTGGCTGGGCCATTGTGTTCCTGGCGGAGAACGCCCGGATACCGGTGGATGACCCCAACACCCATCTGGAACTCACCATGATCCACGAAGTCATGGTGCTGGACCATTCGGGCAGGCCCTTGGCGCTGGTGCTCTACGGCGCGAGCCTCAAGCTCCTGGTGCTCGGCGCCATGCTTATGGATCCGCTTTTCCCTCGTGCCCCGCAGGCCTGGCAGAACTGGCTCATTTTCTATGCGGGGCTGGGTGCCCTCGCCGTGGCGGTGGGGCTCGTGGAAAGCATGACGGCCCGGTTCCGCATGACCAAGGTCCCCCAGTTCCTCATCGCCGGGATCCTGGCCTCGGCCTTCGCCTTCCTGCTGCTGCTGGTCTAGGAGCCTCCATGTCACCTGATTTCCTCATTGCATTGACCATCCTCAGCAACTTCGTCCTGGTGGCCACCAGCCGCGTGAACAAGGCCATCCAGATCGCGGTGATCCAGGGGATCCTCCTGGGCCTGATTCCCTTGGCCATGGGACTCGGCAGGCATCCCCATATTCTCTTCATGGTCGTCGCAGCCATCGCGGTGAAAGGCTGGCTCATCCCCTTTCTGCTGCGCCGGGCGTTGCACGAGGTCCACATCCACCGGGAGGTGGACCCCTACGTCGGCTACACACTGTCCTTGATGCTTTGCGCACTGGGCACGGGTTTGAGTCTGATTCTGGCGCACATGCTTCCGCTCAAGGGCGGGACCAAGGTGATCCTCCTGGTACCCGCGGCGCTGTCGACCCTCTTCACGGGGTTTCTGATACTGGTATCCCGCCGGAAGGCCCTCACCCAGGTAGTGGGTTATCTCATCCTCGAGAACGGCATCTACCTGTTCGGCCTGCTGCTCGTGGAGGACATGCCCATGCTGGTGGAGACGGGCATCCTGCTCGACCTGTTCGTCGGTGTGTTCGTGATGGGCATCGTGATCAACCACATCCGCACCGCCTTCGACTCCACCGATACGCGACATCTGGCCGAGTTGAGGGACTGACTCATGGCCCTGTTGCTGATCGCTTTCCCTCTGCTGGCGGCCTTGGCGGCCTACCTGGTGAATTCGTCCACGATCCGGGCCCGGATACTCCCGGCGGCGGGGACCCTGCATCTGGCGCTCCTGCTGGCGGCGCTGCGCCACTGGGATTCCCTTCCAGTCAATGCCTGGCTGGGGCTTGATGCCCTGGGCGCATGGGTGCTTCTGGTCATCAGCACACTGTTCTGCATCTGCGCCTTCTATGCGCCGTCCTACCTAGTCCTGCGAGCCGATCGCGACAGCCGCATCTTCTGCGTGAGCCTCCTGGCCTTCCTGGGGTTGGCTTCCCTGTTGGCCCAGGCCAGGCATCCCGGGGTGGCATGGGTGGCTATGGAGACCACCACGCTGGTGACGGCCCCGCTGATCTATTTCAATCGCAACCGTCGCTCCCTTGAGGCCACCTGGAAGTACCTGCTCATCGGCTCCGTGGGCATCGCCCTGGCCCTGCTTGGAACCCTCTTCCTCGCCTATGCCGCCCACTTCGGAGGGGTGGAAGAGCCCTTGCATTACACGCGGTTGATGCAGCATGCGGACCTGCTCTCCCGACCCTGGTTGCGGGCCGCCTTCGTGCTCTGCCTGGTTGGTTACGGCACCAAGATGGGGCTGGCGCCCCTTCACACATGGAAGCCCGATGCCTATGGAGAGACGCCAGGCATCGTCGGGGCCCTGTTGGCCGGCGGGGTAACCAGCTGCGCCTTCCTCGCCCTGCTCCGGATCTACGGCGTGGTGGTCGCGGCCGGGGAGGCCAGGTTCGCCCAGGAACTTCTCATCGGTTTCGGGATGCTCTCCATGGTGTGGGCCATGGTGTTCATGGTCCGCCAAGTGGATTTCAAGCGGATGCTCGCCTATTCCAGCGTGGAGCACATGGGGATCCTGGTCTTCGGCATCGGGATCGGCGGCACCGCGGCCCGTTTCGCCCTGTACCATCTGGCGGCCAACGCGCTGGTGAAGAGCGTCCTGTTCCTTTCCGCGGGGAACATCCACCGCAGCTATTCCAGCAAGACACTCCCGCATGTTACGGGCGCCATCCGGCGCACGCCGGTGTCCGGATGGCTCTTCCTCCTCGGATTCCTAGCCATCACGGGTCTGCCTCCATTCGCCCCCTTCATCAGTGAGTTCAACATCGCGGCGGGGGCGTTGACCAGTGGGCACACGTTGGCCGGGGCGGCCTTCCTAGTGCTGCTCGCCGGCATCTTCATCGCCATGAGCGAGACCGTGCTCCAGGTGGTCTTCGGCACGCCCAGTCACCAGCGGGTGAGGACGCCCTACTCCGATACGGTCGCCACCACAGCCCCCCTGATTGTGGCCCTCTGCCTGGCGGGCCTTCTGGGCCTGTGGCTGCCGAAGCCCATGCACACCCTACTGGAACATGCGGCGGTCACGGTGGACGGCTCGATGGCGCCGAGGGAGGTTCCCGCGGTACCCCTGGCCGGCCCAGTTCTCACGGCGGAGGTCCCCCATGAGTAATCACGCCCTGCGGGCGATCCTGAACGGGCAGGCGGTCCCCCTGCGGGAGGTACCGGAGCTCACCCTCGCGTCCTTCCGGGAGGCCATCCTCGAAGGCACCCGGGGCGGGGCGCGTCTCGCCTGCCTATGCGCGACACCGGATCTTCGCCTCTTCGCCGTCCTTGCGGATGATGCGGAGAAGCGCCTTCGGGTCGCTTGGGCTCGGCTCCCCGGGACGCGTTACCAGGCTCTCACGCCGGAATGCCCCCAGGCCCACCTGTTCGAACGTGAAATCGCCGAGCAATTCGGGATCATTCCCGAGGGCCATCCCTGGTTCAAACCCGTACGGTACCACCTGCCCTGGTCCGATCTACCCAGTCCATGGGGACGGGATGAAGGTTCCCTGCCTGCGGTTACAGACTTCTTCAAGGTGAGTGGCGAGGAAGTCCACGAGGTGGCGGTGGGTCCGGTGCATGCGGGGGTCATCGAACCGGGGCACTTCCGATTTCAGTGCCATGGAGAGACCGTTTTTCATCTTGAGATCGCCCTTGGGTTCCAGCACCGTGGCATCGAACGGGCCATGCTGGGTGGCCCCCATGCGCTCAGCCTCAAGCAGGCAGAGACGACCTCAGGAGACAGCACCATCGCGCACGGCTGGGCCTATTGCAGGCTCCTCGAAGCCCTGGCGGGCGTCGAGGTGCCTGCCAGGACCGATCGGGTGCGGGGTGTGGCCTTGGAACTGGAACGCATGGCCAACCACGTCGGGGATCTGGGTGCCCTCTCTGGAGATGTGGGCTTCCTGCCCACGGCTTCCTTCTGCGGACGCATTCGCGGAGACTGGCTGAATCTCAGCGCCGAGGTCTGCGGCAGCCGCCTGGGCCGCGACTGGCTGAAACCTGGAGGCCTGCACCACGACCTGAATCCTGCGATGGCCACCGGCCTGCTGCCTCGCCTGGTCAAGTCCTGGGCAGATACCCGGGATGCGGTGGAACTGCTGTGGAGTGCGGCCTCGGTCGTGATCCGATTCGAGATGGCGGGTCGGCTGGAACCCACCCAGGCCCGGGAGATCGGACTGGTCGGCGTCCCTGCCCGCGCCTGCGGAGTGAATCTCGATGTCCGCAAGGACCATCCCTTCGGTCCCTATCGGGCCCATCCCATCCCAGCTTCCCTTGCGGAAAGCGGGAATGTCCACTCCCGTGCCTGGGTCCGCTGGCTGGAGCTGATCGAAAGTCAGCGATTCCTTTCGGAGGCACTGGAGGCCCTGGCAGGTTCTGATCCTGACCCCCGAGCTGGACCGCTCCCCCCGCTCGCGGCGGACACCCTGTGTGTTTCCATGACAGAAGGGTGGCGTGGCGAGGTGCTGCATCTGGCCCTGACCGATGGTCATGGACGGTTCGCGCGCTACAAGATCGTCGACCCCTCCTTCCACAACTGGTTCGGTCTAGCTCTGGCCCTGCGAGGCGAGCAGATCTCTGATTTCCCCCTCTGCAACAAGAGCTTCAACCTCTCCTATTGCGGTCATGACCTATGAGACGCCCATGATCCACATTCTCCTGTCCCGCTGGCGCCAGGGCCACCGGACCCTCACCTATCCCAAGGTGGTGCCCAGGTTGCCGGAACGATTCCGGGGCCTCCCCAGGATCCAGGCGGAGAAGTGCCCGGAGGGTTGCCGTGCCTGCGCCGATGCATGCCCCACCGAAGCCATCCAGCTCGGCCCCGCAGGCCCCCAGGTGAACCTAGGCCGCTGCCTCTTCTGCCCAGAGTGCAGCGAAGCCTGCCCCGAGGGTGCCATCCATTATTCCCAGGACCACCGTCTCGCAGCCAGCACCTGCGACGACCTGATGGTCGTCCCGGGGGAAGACTACCGGCGTGCCCACGCCATGGGAGCGGAACTCAAGCGGGTGCTGGGCCGTTCCCTGAAACTGCGCGTCGTGAGCGCCGGGGGATGCAACGGCTGCGAAGTGGATGTCAATGTCCTGGGCACCATAGCCTGGGACCTGGGCCGGTTCGGGATCCAGTACGTGGCCTCGCCGCGCCACGCCGACGGTCTCCTCATCACGGGTCCCGTCACCAAGAACATGGAGCTGGCCCTCCGCAAAACCTACGATGCGGTGCCCCACCCGAAAATCGTGATCGCGGTGGGGGCCTGTGCCATCCAGGGCGGACCGTTTTTCCGCCAAGCGGAGCAGCTCGGAGGCGCATCAAGCGTGGTGCCCGTGGACCTCTACATCCCCGGGTGCCCGCCCCATCCCCTGACGATCCTGGATGGTCTTCTTCGATTCCTCGGCAAGCTGGGCACCGAGGGCAAACGGGCCTGATCATCCTGTTGGAAGCTAGGCGTAGAATCCGCGGTACCTCATGGCCTGGGCGACACGGTCAAGGGCGAGGATGTAGGCCCCGATACGGGGGTTGGTCTTGTACTTGTCGGTGGTGGCGAAGGTGGCCTGAAAGGCATGGGTCATGTAGTCCACCAACCGCTCGGCGACTTCACGTTCACGCCAGTAGAACCCCTGGCGATTCTGCACCCACTCGAAGTAACTGACGGTGACGCCGCCGGCATTGGCCAGGATGTCGGGCACTACCAGGACACCGTGTTCCAGGAGGATGGGGTCGGCCTCGGGCGTGGTGGGTCCGTTCGCGCCTTCCACGATGATCTTGGCGCGCACCTGCGCGGCATTCTGCTCCGTGATTTGATTCTCGGTGGCGGCGGGAACCAGGATGTCCACGGCATGGGTGAGGAGGGCCGAGGGTTCCATGGGTTCGGCACCTTTGAATCCGGTCACGGTCCTGGCCTCGGACCAGTGTTTGAGCAGGGCATGGATGTCGAGACCCCGGTCGTTCTTGATGGCACCTTTCAGATCGCTCACGGCCACGATGCGGGCACCGGCCTCGTGAAGCAGGCGGGCCGTCTGACTGCCGACATTGCCGAATCCCTGCACGGCCACGGTGGCTCCGGCAAGAGGTTTGCCCAGGCGCTGCATGGCTTCCCGCGCGGTGATCAGGATGCCCCTCCCGGTGGCCTCCGTGCGCCCGAGGCTACCGCCGAGCCCGAGGGGCTTCCCGGTGACGACTGCATTCTCGATGCGGCGCACATGCATGGAATAGGTGTCCATCACCCAGGCCATGGTCTGGGAGTCAGTCCCCATGTCGTTGGCTGGTACGTCCCTGTCAGGACCTAGGATGTCCATGATCTCGGCGATGTAGCGGCGGGTGATGCGCTCCTTTTCCCCCGTGCTCAGGCGGGAAGGGTCACACACGACGCCCCCCTTGCCGCCGCCGAAGGGTACATCGACCACGGCGCATTTCCAGGTCATCCAGGCGGCGAGAGCCCTGATTTCATCAAGGGTGACGTTCAAGTCGTACCGAATGCCGCCCTTGGCTGGTCCCCGGGCCGTGCTGTGCTGGACGCGGTAGCCCGTGAAGACTTCCCACTGGCCGCTGTCCATGAGAACAGGAAGGCTCACGATCATGGAACGGTTGGTGGCCATGAAGACCTTGAACAGGGCGTCATCCAGGCCATAGAGCTGGGCAGCCACGCGTAGACGGGCCTGCATCGCTTCGTAAGGATTGATCTGGGTGATAGACATGGAGCTCTTCTCCTAGGATTCAGGGCGGATCTCGGCAGGCAGTTCCAGTTCGCGGCCGGCGTTCCACAGGCCTTCGAGGTTGTAGTGTCGGCGGGTCTCCTCGTCCATGACATGGACCACGAGGTCGCCGAAATCGAGCAAGACCCAGTTGCCGTTGGTCTCGCCCTCTCGTGAAATAGGCCGTTCACCCGTCAGTTTCAAGGCATCCTCGACGGCCTCGGCGATGGCGCGATTCTGGCGGTCACTGCCTCCGCTCATGAAGGCGAACATATCGGTGAAGCTGGCGATGTCTGATACGTCCAGGATGCGGATGCGGAAGGCTTTCTTGGACCGGGCGGCGTCGACAACAGTCGCGAGCCGGGAATCAAGGGTCATGCGGGCTCCAGAGCAGGCTAACGATACAGGTTTTCAGAGCGGATGGTACCTAGAACTTGCGGAGGCACCCCCTCGGGGTCTTCCAATGGTGTCGCGCGGAGGCGCTTCCGCAGGTCGGCGGAGGCCAGATCGAGCCCAGTGGTGGGCAGCGCTACGAGTTCGCCCGGGTTTCCACTCCAAGTGGAGGTGGCATGGACTCCCGTAACCTGTGGCAGTAGGAAGGGGGCCCCCGGGCGCAGGGCCACAGCCGCAGAGGCCAATTCGAAGATCCGTTGCACCCGGCGCCAACTGGGCAGGCCCGGCAGTTGATCGCTGCCCATGATCAGGATCCAGGCCGTCCCAGGTTCGCGCCCAGCAAGACTCTCCAGGGTGTCCACGGTGTAGCTGGCACCGCCCCGTTCGACTTCGATGGTCTCCACCCGGCACCTCCCATCAAATCCCTCCAGGGCGTCGGTCAGGAGGCGGAGGCGGGAATGGACATCGGGCCCGCCGGGATCGGGCTTGTGGGGGCTGAGGGCTGTCGGAACGAAGCGAAGTTCGTCCAGGTCCAGCTGGTCCAGGGCGAGGCGTGCGAGGCGCAAGTGGCCTTCATGCGGGGGGTTGAATGCTCCACCCAGGAGGCCGACGCGCTTCATCGCCCCTCTCCAGCTATCTCACCGCGCTCAATGCTCGGTGCTCCCATGCTGTCGCCATGCTGGATTGCGGAGCTGGGGTCTCTTTTCAGGGCTGCGTCCACTGCGAAGGCCAGTTCGCGCAGCCCTTCCCCGGTGACACCTGAGATGAAGATGGGCTTCTGACCTCGGTCGGCGCATAGGGCCACGAAGGCCTCGCGTCGCGCGTCATCCTGGAGGGCATCGAGCTTGGTGCCCACCAACCAGCGGGGTTTGGCGGCCAACACCGGGCTGAAGGCCTTCACTTCGCCCTCGATGATGCGGATGGCGTCGGCGGGCTCTTCGACGGGGTCGGAGAGGTCCACCAGCTGCAGCAGCATGCGGGTGCGCTCCACATGGCGCAGGAACTGGATGCCGAGGCCCGCGCCCTCCGCGGCTCCCTCGATGAGGCCGGGAATATCCGCGATGACCCAGCTGTCCATGATGTCTCCACCGAAGCGGTCCAGACTCACCACGCCAAGCTGAGGCTCCAGGGTGGTAAAGGGGTAGTCGGCGATCTTGGGGCGGGCGGCGCTGAGGCGGCTCACCAGGGTGCTTTTACCGGCGTTGGGGAAGCCCACCAGCCCCACATCGGCAATGAGCTTGAGCTCCAGGTCGAGGATGCGCTCCTCGCCTTCCTCGCCAGGCTGGTGGTGTCGCGGCGTGCGGTTGGTGGAGCTCTTGAAGTTCGTGTTGCCCAGGCCACCCCGGCCGCCCCGGGCCACACAGACGTCCTCGCCTGGAGAGAGCAGTTCCGCCAGCACCTCGCCGGTTTCGCCATCCTTGACGACAGTTCCCAGTGGAACATCAAGGGTGACGTCCAAACCGTCCTTGCCATGGCGCATGCAGCCCTCGCCCTGGCGCCCGCGCTCAGCGACGAAGTCACGCTTGCTGCGGTAGGGGTTGAGTGTGTTCAAGGCCTTGTTGGCGCGAAGGAAGACTGAACCGCCCTTGCCGCCATCACCGCCGTCCGGCCCGCCTTCGGGAGCGAATTTCTCGCGGCGGAAGCTCATGGCTCCCGAACCGCCATGGCCAGCGGCGACGCGGAGCTGGACTTGGTCGAGGAACATGGTGGCGCGTCCTGGATCTTCAGTCTTCAGTCTTCAGGGACGGGACCGGGACATGAAATGGCGCGCAGCCGTGGAGGCAGCGCGCCGGGTGGTTCGGGGCTGGATCAGCCCTCGATGGGATCGATGTGGATGAAGCGGCCGCTCTGGCCCTTGTCCTGGAAGCGGACCTTGCCCTCGATCTTAGCGAAGAGGGTGTGATCCTTGCCCATGCCGACGTTGATGCCGGCCTTGAACTTGGTGCCGCGCTGGCGGACGAGGATGGAACCGCCGGGAACCAGTTCTCCCCCGAACTCCTTTACACCAAGGCGCTGGGAGTGGGAATCGCGACCGTTGCGGCTGGAACCGACGCCTTTTTTATGTGCCATGGAAGTACCTCTTCAGTTTGGATGTCGAATGATCAGTGAAACGCGTTTCATCACCAACTTGTTCGCGAGCGAAAAAGCTAGGCCTTGATGGATTTGATCCGCACTTCCGTGTAGCCCTGGCGGTGGCCCTGGGTCCGCTGATAAGTGGTGGTCTTCTTCTTCTTGAAGATGATCACCTTCTTGGCGCGGTCATGGGTGATGACCTCGGCTTCGACCGTGGCGCCGCTCACGGTGGGCTTGCCCACCTTCAGGTCGCCATCGTTGTCGATGAGGAGGACTTCCTCGAAGGTCACGGCCTGCTTGGGATCCTTCTCCAGCAGTTCCACGCGGAGGATATCGCCCTCGGCAACGCGGTACTGCTTGCCGCCGGTCTTGATGATTGCGAACATGGAAACCTCTTCGGTTGGGGCGCATGGGCGGCAGTCCATCGGATGCACTTGGGAGCCCATGGCCAGGGCAAGGCCCATCAGTATGAGGGGAAAGCCCTATCGGCTCAAGGGGAATTCATGAACCTGAGGGCATTGGGCTCCTCGGACCTGGCTCAGGATGGGATGATCGAGATCCGGAGATTCCCATGGGCCGTGACTTCCAGACCTTCTTGAAGCAGCTCGAGGCCGCGGGCGAATTGAACCGGGTGGACGCCGAGGTGGATCCCTTCCTGGAGATGGGTGCCATCGCCGACAGGGTGTCGAAGCAGCCGGGGGGCGGCAAGGGCCTGCTTTTCGAAAAGCCGAAAGGCAACACCATGCCGGTGGCCATGAACGCCTTCGGCAGCCTCAAGCGCATGGAAATGGCCCTGGGGGTGGACAAGGAACCTCGCGGCCTCGACGCCATTGCCGACCGTATCGAAAAGCTTGTTCAGAAGGCCATGCCCAAGCCAGGCACAGGGTTCTTCGAGAAGCTGGCCAAGCTACTAGACCTAGCCGAGGTCGGCCACTGGATGCCCAAGACCGTGCGGAAGGGCATCTGCCAGGAGCTCGTGCTGAAGGGCGACCAGGTGAAGCTCTGCGATCTCCCGGTACTCACCACCTGGCCCGAGGATGGCGGCCCCTTCATCACCCTGGGCATGAGCCACACGCGCAACAAGCAGTCCGGTCATCGCAACATGGGCCTCTACCGTCTGCAGGTCTACGACGACCGCACCCTTGGCTTCCACACGCAGCTGCACCACGATGGTGCCCGCAACCGTCACGGCTACGGCGGGGACGAGCGCATGCCCGTGGCTGTCGGTTTCGGGGGGGATCCGGTGCTGACCTACGCCGCCACAGCCCCCCTGCCACCCTTCCTCAGCGAGGTCATGTTCGCTGGCTTCCTCCGGGGCGCGGGCATTGAGATGGTGCCCTGTGTGACGAACGATCTGGAGGTCCCGGCCGACAGCGAGATCGTCATCGAGGGCTACGTGAACCCAGGAGAACTGCGCCGGGAGGGCCCCTTCGGGGATCACACCGGCTACTACTCTTTGGCCGACGACTATCCGGTCCTGCATGTCGAAGCCGTCACCATGCGAAAGCACCCCGTGTTCCCAGCCACCATCGTGGGTAGGCCACCCCAGGAGGATGCCTATCTGGGGTTGGCGACCGAGCGCATCTTCCTCCCGCTCCTGCGCATGGTGCTGCCTGAGATCCGCGACATGCACCTGCCGGCTGCGGGTGCCTTCCACAACCTGGTGATCCTCAGCATGAACAAGGAGTATCCGGGCCACCCGCAGAAGGTCATGAACGCCATCTGGGGTACGGGCCAGATCATGTTCACCAAGGGCATCGTGGTGGTGGATGAGGACATCGATCCCCACGACCTGAATGAAATCCTATTTCGGCTCACCAGCAATGTGGACCCCAAGCGCGACATGCTCTTCACCGAAGGGCCGCTGGATGTGCTCGATCACGCCGCCGACCGCTTCGCCATAGGAAGCAAGGTGGGCATCGACGCCACTCGCAAGAACCGCCCCTGGGACGGCTATGCCCGTGAATGGCCCCGGGACTTGGTCTTTCCGCAGGAGATACTGGATCGAGTCGGCAGGCGCTGGAAAGAGTATGGCCTGTGACGACACAAGCCCCGACCGGGACCCGCGATGTAGAAAGGGATCAGATCAGAATCGGAATGTGACTGCCGCTTGCAAGGAGTCTGCCTTGAAGCCGCTGGACACGCTGGAATGCAACCACCGTACCTCGGTTCCCAGGTTGTAATTCCACTGGTAGCCGATGCCCGCTGAAATCCCGAACTTGGTAGTGTCGTTGGTCAGATTCTTGCTGGGGTCCTCGTATTGAAAGGTCCAGCGCACAGCCGACAGGCCGGCCGTAAAGTAGAGTCCCTCGGGTTTGCCGGCGATGAAGTAGAGGTAGTCCCCGCCGAGACTTAGGAAGGACGCCTTCTGTTTGGCGGTGGCGAGATTGACTTGCTGATAGAGGCCGTAATCCACACGGGGGCGAAGCATATGTCCGTCGCCCAGATCGAAGGTGCCCTGAACACCAATACCAATTCCAGGATTGTTGTCCACATAGGTCTTGAGGTCGCCCAGCGGGATGTTCACCAGACCCTGCACGCCGTAGCGGGGAGTCTCCGCCTGGAGGGACAGGGTACTGGCGGCCAGGACTGCGAGGGTGGAAAGGGACAAGATCTTCATAACAAATCCTTCCAGGATGGCGGCCCTGAATGGACCAGCCGGAGCACCCAGGTTCATTTTTCCACAGTTGGGTAGGTCGAGGTTGGATCAAATTATGGAATTAGTGAATTAGAAATAAAGATCCAACTCGATTTAGATATTTTAGGTGAGTGGTTATTCCTTAGCAAAAAGGCGCCCGAGTGGGCGCCTTTTTAAAAGGGGAGAATCAGGCCTACTCGCCGTTTTCGACGCGGCGTTCCTTGAGGCGACCGGCCTTGCCGAGCTTCTCGCGCAGGAAATAGAGCTTGGCACGGCGGACCTTGCCATGACGCACGACTTCCAGCTTGTCGATGGTGGGGCTGTTCAGTGGGAAGATGCGCTCCACACCCACGCCGCTCGCGACCTTGCGGACGGTGAAGGAGGTGCGCATGCCACCGCCCTTGATGCCGATGACAATGCCCTGGAAGAGCTGAATGCGCTCCTTCTCACCTTCTTTCACCCTGACGTGCACCTTGACGGTATCGCCGGGCTGAATGCGGGGGAGGTCCGAGCGAAGCAGGCTGGCTTCAAGTTGATCGATAATATGACTCATGTCGGCTCCTGAGCCAGCGGTCCCGGGCCGAAACGGCGGACATGGCGCGATGGTCCCCAGATGGGGGGTCCATCAGTCTATCGGAATCAGGGGAAAAGGAAAGCGCTCATTCGGGCCGCCAGCCCTTCCAGCCCTTCGGTTTGGGCCGCTCCCAGTCCTCTGGATGCTCCACCTGCCAGGCGCACCACTGGGCCGGTCGGTCCAAGCCCGCCAGATAGATCGGA
>Ga0209777_10003069_pt1 | contig 21143 bp, 22 predicted proteins | sample FrelakmetHBP12HB_FD_187147 | JGI IMG/M metagenome (GOLD analysis project Ga0209777, IMG submission 187147) | Freshwater lake sediment microbial communities from the University of Notre Dame, USA, for methane emissions studies -HBP12 HB (SPAdes)... | ecosystem: Environmental > Aquatic >...
GTTGGATCAAGCGGTCGTTGGGAATAATAACCAACGTATCTACCTTGTCCTGCAGATTATCGATTCCCATCTCTGCATTCTTGCGACGATGATTGCCTTCGAAGGAGAAGGGGCGGGTGACGATAGCAATCGTTAAAGCACCGCTTGCCTTGGCAATTTCTGCCACAATCGGGGCAGCACCGGTGCCGGTGCCGCCACCCATCCCGGCGGTAATGAATATCATGTCGGCTCCAAGGATTACTTCCTTGATCATATCCCGGCTTTCTTCGGCGGCTTTTTGTCCCATCGGGGGATCGCCCCCGGCACCCATGCCACGGGTGGTTTTTTCTCCAAGCTGGAGACGGACTGCTGCCTCGGTTAGAGCCAGTTGCTGTGCGTCGGTATTCATGGCAATAAACTCGACGCCACGTATTTGTTCGCGTACCATGCGAGTGATGGCATTACATCCTGCGCCGCCTAAACCAACCACCTTGATTTTTGCTCCGGTGGCCACAAAATTTGTTTTTGACATAGGTCTCTCCTTTTAACAGACCGCCCGTTTTTCACGCAGCTAGTCTGAGAACCTTAATGGCGAATCAGGCGCAGCACGGGGGACATTAAGCCACGGATACCACCGTGAGCATGGGGTGTCTGGGCGTTGTGATTGCGAGAACGCCACAGCATCAAGCCGACGCTAGTAGCATAAGCAGGGTCATACAATGCATCGGAAACACCGGGTAAATTGATTGGGGTCCCGAGTCTTACTGGGAAGCCGGTGATATCGCGGGCACTGTCTACAATACCCGTTAAATTAGCACCGCCACCGGTCATAACCAAACCTGAAGGAATATAGTGCTGGAAGTCCTTATCGGGGATTTCCATCACGATCAACCGGATCAATTCATCGACACGAGCGCGGACGATATCATTCAAGTCATTGGCGGAAAGGGTTTGCTGTCCGTAATTGATCGTCCTGTCTTCAACGCCCTCAGCATTACCCACGGGTGTGATATTGCCATACTTTTTCTTCATATCCTCAGCAGCTTCAAAGGGCAATCCGAGCCCGATTGAAATGTCGCGGCTAATCTGGTAGCCACCTACGGGTAGTATTGAGGTATAACAAATGGAATTATCTTTGAACACTGCGATGTCGGTCGTGCTGCCGCCAATATCGGCAAGCAAAACACCGTCCAGTCTTTCTTCCGGTGCGAGCACCGCTTCGGCGCTGGCTAACGGTTCCAAAATAAGATCATCGATTTCGATGCCGATGCTGCGAATACATTTGGTCAGGTTCTGCACGGAGGTAACAGCAGCAGTGATCACATGAGTTTCCACATCCAGTCTGAAACCGTGCATGCCTACCGGATTCTTGACGCCTTCTTGCCCGTCAACGGAGTAAGCGCGGGGTATAACATGGAGCACTTTCTGATCGTTAGGTACTTCAATAGTGCGCGCAACTTCAAGCACGCGTTTTAAATCTTCCGGTTTTACCAGGCGGTCATTGCGGGAAATCGCAATAGCTCCCTTGTTATTGACAGAACTAACATGCCGTCCCGTTACACCAACGTAAGCTGATTCCAGCTTGTAACCGGCAGTTCTTTCCGCAATACGCACAGAATCACGGATAGATTCGCGGGCTTCATTCAGATTGACAACCATTCCCTTGGCTAATCCTTTGGAAGGGGCCACGCCGACGCCAAGAATTCTTACATTATTCTTCTCATCGATATCGCCCATGATGGTGCAGACTTTCGTCGTGCCGACATCAATTGCTGAGACTCTAGTTCTCTTCATGGTGTGTAAAATCCTCCTCTATTAATATATGTAAATTTTTTTATCTTTCTCGATAATGGATATGCCATTTGCTGTTCATTTGGCTGTTTTTCATGGTATCTCGAGGTCCGAGGTAAAGTTCGGCAAGGAACCCGCCGGGGGAGTCATTCCCGTGCCCCCAGGGAGTGGATTCTTCGGTGGCGGTGAGATTAAAGTCCCCAATGTTGGTCCTGATTCTTTCGTACTCAATTGCCGTCGTCATTTTCTAACCCCCTGAAAATCCCTTTCATTATAAATATGTAACTTTAAATTAATTTTATGCTTGATTGAGTGTAGAATAAACTTTTGTCCTTACCGTTACCACTAAATTCCACAAAGTTCCGTAAGATATATATGGAACTATTTCTGTGGAATTTATAAGTTTGTGCGTGAAAAAATTCCTTAAAAATATAGTTACTAAAAACTATTGAAACGGCATTTTTCTTGGCATATAATAAAAACACCGATTGAGGTTTGAGAATGCCGCCGGAAAATACCAAGAAATATAGCCCACCATATATTTCACCGCGCAGTTTCTACCATTTAATTGAACGGCTGCAGGAGAACGTTCCCGGAAGAATCGATCGCAGTTATCTGGATACCATGTTTTCCGGCAGTGCCAGCACCCAGATTATGGCAGCCATGCGCTTTATGAATCTTATCGATACCGGTAACAAACCCACTCACCATTTGCGGTTACTGGTAGATTCCAGAGAAGAAGAACGTACAAAACGATTAAAGGATCTGTGTAATAATGCTTATGGCATTGTGTTTACCAACGGTTCCGTAGATCCACAGACCGCTACCTATGCCCAGTTGGAAGAACTATTCCAGTATCATTACGGTGTCGATGGTGATGTGCGCCGTAAATGTATTAAGTTTTTCACCTCACTTGCTTCTGACGCCGGTATCCCGCTTTCTCCGCATATTACCAGTAAAGTGAGGACGATTCCGGTTAATAATGTACCCAGAAATCAGGGAAAAAAAGTCATACCAAAAAGTTCCGAGCTCGTAGAAATGCCACAAACCCAGAAAATTCCGGAAAGTAACCCGTTACTCGATAAATTACTGGATAAATTTCCCGGATGGGATGCTTCCTGGACTGACGACCAGAAAGCCAAATGGATGGACGGTTTTAACCTGTTTATGCAAAAAATCTATCCGGAAATTAAAAAATAAGTCTGGACTTGAGGCTTTTCCACCAATCAATAAGACCTATCCTACGCAGGTGTCCGGATTTCTTGGCAAAATCACAAGTTGCACGATAATTACTTCAAAATCTGGTATAATCGTCCGACATTAAAACGTAGCAGCATTTTCCGCATTTCCGGATCGATGGGGTATTTATCAAGAATCTTCACTTTATTTATCGCCTCTTCTAAAGTAACCCCCTGTTTGGCAATGCCACCCACAGTATCTATCCACTCCTGGATACATAAACGCATCTCCGGAAAGTAACTGGCATCGCAAACTTCGCCATGCCCCGGTACAACCACTTCGATTTCCATGTCTTCCATTTTTTTTAGAGATTCAATCCATTCGTAAGGCATGGCTTGCTGTAGCCAGGGTGGAACTTTGTAAAATACGTTATCGGAAGTAAAGATAGCCTTTTCTTCAGGTAAATAAACTGCTACCTGGTACGGCGTATGACCCGGTAGATTGATCAATTTAAACGTATGATCACCGACATAAAGAGTCATATCTTTAGTTAAAGTAATCGTTGGGGGTCGGAATTTGAAGCGCTTCATCAATGCATATTCTTCAGGGGCGGCTTGTTTGAAATGTGCCTTCATTTGTTCTACATTAGAAGCCAGAATTGCCTGGCGTGTGCCTTCGTGGGCAATCACCGTACCCTTAAAGTAACAGTTGCCGGAGTAGTGATCACCGTGAGGTTCTGTGTTTATAATATATTTGATTTTGCCAAATTTGGCGATAACATCTCGCCACTTAACCGCGTCGGTGGGCATTTGCGGGGTATCGATCATCACGACGCCGGCGCTGGTGACTACGAAACCAGGATTGCATCCTCGATAATTAGTTTCGGCATAGATATTCTTTGATATTTTCTTCATTTTTCAACCCTCTTCTTACTATATATATGTAAGGGAATTTGACACTATTTTAATATAGAGGCAGATAGAAGACAAATTGGCGGAATATTCTCTATCCTAGAAGCAAAATGTTATAATGAAGAACCAATTGCCCCGAGATTGAAACGAACATATAAAGGCAAAATGCTAACATGATAAGCCAAATCATCGCACTGGTAATTTTCGTGGTTATGTTTATCGTTATTACCACTGGCAAAGTCCAACGTTACATTCCGGCGTTAATCGGGGGCGTTTTAACGATACTGGTAGTATTTATCCTCATCGAGCGAGACATGACGGCAGTCACCAATACTTTGAATTTCAGTCAGATTTTACAATCTAAATTCTGGGTACCGGGTCACGAACCCCTGGAATCCAAAGGCGTCAACTGGCAGACTATTTTCTTTATTGCCGGGATGATGGTGATGGTGGAGGGGTTGGGTGATGTCGGTTTCTTCCGCTGGTTATGTCTCTACGTGGCACGTCTGGTGAAATATAAAGTAGTTCCGATTCTGATTGCATTCATGCTTCTATCCGGTTTCCTCTCCATGTTTATTGATAGCATCACGGTCATGTTGTTTTTAGCCACTGTAACCATCCAGCTGGCAAAGATGTTAAAATTTAATCCGGTACCCATCATTATCGGTGAGATATTCGCGTCTAATATCGGCGGCAGTGCCACCATGAGTGGTGATCCCCCGAATATCATTATCGGCACGGCACTCGGATATTCATTTTCTGATTTTTTAGCTAATACCGGACTAATTGCGTTGATTGGCCTGGCCGTAAGTGTGGTTGTATTCTATTTTCTATTTCGCAAAACCCTGCTTAATTCCCAGGCAACTATCTCCGGAGATGATAAACATCCCGACCCGGGGGAAGCGATTGTCAATAAACGATCATTTTTTATAAATGTTTGCATTTTCTTGTTAATTATCGTTTTGCTAGTCACGCACGCCCAGACTGGGATTTCCGTAGCGTTAATCGGGTCAATTGCCGCGGTCCTGACATTGGCTGCCGGTTATAAAAAAGCCCACTACCTTATTATGAAGTTAGACTGGCAAACCCTGGTCTTTTTTTTCGGGTTGTTTATTGTCGTCGGCGGCCTCGAAGAAACAGGTGTCTTAAAAGCGCTGGCTGACTACATAGGCGATGTGGCCGGTGGCTCCAGGATAATCGTGTTAACGATTATCCTGTGGGTTTCTGCGTTTGCCTCGGCTGTAGTGGATAATATCCCGTTCGCGGCTACCATGATACCAGTAATAGTCAATCTTTCTCAGGTTACCGGGGTCAATTTGCATTCACAAGCCTGGGCACTTGCATTAGGTACGGATATCGGCGGTAACGGCACACCGATCGGAGCGTCTGCCAACGTTGTGGGTATCGCGATAGCAGAAAAAGAAGGATACCGTATTAGCTGGGGTAAGTATTGTAAATATGCCCTGCCTGTAATGATCATGGTGATAGGGGTTTGCTGGCTCTACTTGATGTTGCGTTATGTATAGGAGGAGTCCATGTTGCAAAAGATATTAGTACCCCTCGATGGTTCTCAATTGGGAGAGCTTGCTTTGCCATATGCTATCGGTATTACCGCGGCCTTGAGGACAGAATTGAATTTAGTGACTGTAAGTGAAAACCGTGAAAAAGAAAATGAGAGGGCGATTAGCATCTATCTGGACAAAATTGCCGATCAGTTGGGAAACACTTTACATAAAGGTAATGATTACCCGAAAATAAGAGTGACGATTATCCATGGTCGTCCGGCGGATGCTCTGGTAAGGTATGCCATCAAATACGGGACAGACCTGATAATCATGGTTTCACACGGGCGTTCCGGTATCATGCCTTGGAGTGCAGGTAGTACCGCCACGAGAGTCATACAAAAATCACAGATTCCGGTATTACTGATCAGGGCAAAAGATAATAATAGAACCAATATTGAAAATAACCAGTTCGCCCGCATTCTTCTGCCACTTGATGGTTCGTCTTTCGGGGAGGCAGCGATACCGCTCGTTAAGGATTTAGCGCTCGCGTTTCATAGCGAAGTGTATCTGTTCCGGGTTGTGGAGCGTATCGAGCATGTGTATACGATTGGTGGGATCGATCATTTTATGTTTAGCGATGAGCAAACGAAGCGGACAGAAGCAGAAGTCGGCATTTACCTGACACAAATAAGTGAGCAATTTACGGCTTTAGGAATAAAGAATAGGTCCATATCGAAAACCGGAGACCCGGCTGTGGAGATATTAAAAATAAGTAAAAACGAAAATATCAGTTTAGTAGCGATGTCATCGCATGGGAAAAACGGTATCACCAGATGGGTTTTAGGGAGTGTGTCGCATAAAATACTGCAAGCGGGAGGAAACCCGCTGCTATTGGTGCGTCCCCTTTACAAAAATGTAACCTGAATTTCCTTGATTTGACTAAAGTCGTTGTTTTATGATGCAAATATGGGGATTGCATCTTCAGGACTCGATTTTATGCCCCTGTAGCTCAGGTGGATAGAGCACCGGCCTCCGAAGTCGGGTGCGGGCGTTCGAGTCGCCCCAGGGGTACCATTAAAAGATAACCAGACACTAAACATAGAGAAGTTGTATATATCTGGGGAGGTGCACTTGGTAAGCAATGCGGGTCTTATTGAAATCAGATGGCATGGACGGGGTGGACAGGGTTCCGTAACATCGGCTGAATTATTAGCCAAAGCCGCAATCGATGAAGGCAAGTATGCTCAGGCTTTTCCAGCTTTTGGCCCCGAGCGGCGCGGCGCACCACTTATCGCTTTCGATCGCGTGGATCCACAAAAACCAATTCTTATACGTGCTGAAATACGTCAGCCTGATGTAGTTGTTGTCACGGATCCCACTCTCCTTAGAGTGATTAAAGTGACCGCCGGCTTGAAAGAGAAAGGCTGGCTGATTATCAACACCAAGAAAGATTTTCCGGAAATAGAAAAAACATTCGGGAGTAACTGGAAACTGGCATTAGTTGATGCCACCAGTATTGCCCGTGAAGTCCTTGGGGTTTTGATTGTCAATACTGCTATGCTCGGTGCTCTGCTCAAAGCCGTTCCTATCATCGATCCGAAATCGTTATATGCCCCCATCGAAGAACGTTTTGGCAGGCTAGCGGATAGAAACTTCGCTGCCATGCAAAAAGCATACCAAGAATGCAGGTTAAAGGAGTAAACCACGGTGAAAAGCGATGCTGAAATGACCTGGCAAGACTTTGAAATAGGTTGTATCGTCACCGAACCAGGCAGCGCAAGAGCCTACCGCACCGGTGACTGGCGTTCAAGCGCGCCGCGATACCATTTTGAATATTGTATCAAATGCGGCAATTGTGCCTTGTATTGTCCGGAAGGTTGTATCCGTCCCAACGCCGAAGGGCATTACGAAGCTGATCTGTACCATTGTAAAGGTTGTGGTATCTGTACCCACGAATGCCCGACCGGTGTGATTTACATGGTAGAGGAGGAGGAATAATGGGTAAAAAGATAGGGATTGAAGTATCCCTGGCAATTTCGGAAGCCGCGAAACAAGCCAATGTGGATGTCGTGGCTGCTTACCCTATAACTCCTCAAACCCACATAGTGGAAAAATTGGCGGAAATGGTCGCCAACGGCGAATTAGATGCGGAATATATTCCTGTTGAATCGGAACACTCAGCCATGAGCGCCTGCCTCGGTTCTTCAGCTACCGGTGCCCGTACTTTCACAGCGACTGCCGGCCAGGGGTTGGAGTTAATGCACGAGGTTTTGTACGTTGCTTCGGCGATGCGTTTACCGATCGTTATGGCTGTCGCCAACCGAGCTCTATCTGCGCCTCTAAACGTATGGGGTGATCAATCCGATATGATGGCCGTGCGCGATACCGGTTGGATTCAGGTAATTTGTGAAAACGGACAGGAAGCGCTCGATAGCACGATGTTTGCCTTTCGTATCGCTGAAGATAAAAGAGTTTTATTACCCGTTATGGTTCATTGTGACGGTTTCTATCTAACTCACGTCGTCGAACCGATTGAAATGCTGGAACAGGAAAAGGTTGATAAGTTCTTGCCTCCATTCGTTTATCCCTTACCCCTCAACGTTGAGAAACCGGTTACTATGGGTGCCTTTGCTCCGCCGATTATTTACTCGGAAACCCGTAAAGCTCAAGAAGTAGTACTACGCAATTCCAAAGACGTCATTCTGGAAGTCTGGGATGAATTCGCAAAAATATTCGGGCGTAAATATCATGCTATCGAAAAATACCGTATTGAGGGAGCCAAAACAGTCCTGCTTACACTGGGCAGTTTTGGTGAAACTGCCATGGTAGCGGTAGATAATCTGAGAGCTCAAGGGAAGGATGTCGGTTTATTAAAACTTCGCCTCTGGCGCCCCTTCCCCTTCGAAGAATTAAAAGAAGCCGTAAAAGACATTGAGAATTTGATCGTAGTCGATCGTTGTCTTTCGACCGGTGGTCCGGGTGGCCCGGCTTATTCCGAGGTAAGGTCAGCGTTATACGGCGAACCCGTTAAACCAAGAATTTACGGATATGTCGGGGGACTTGGCGGGCGGGACGTCATGGTCAGTGAGTTTGAAAACCTTTTAAAACAGGTTGAAGAAAAAGTGAAAACAGGTAGCCCTCAGGAATTTGAATTGTTCGGGGTGAGAGGATAATGAAGAACTTAGGCGTTTACGCTGCTCGTATTGCCCCCAAAGCCGAAACATTTACCGCCGGTCACCGTGCCTGCGTAGGTTGCGGTGAGACATTGGCTGTGAGAATAGCCTGTAAAGCCATCGGTGATAATGTAATTATCTCCAACTCCACCGGTTGTATGGAAATTGTTTCCACACCTTTACCCACGACCGCCTGGCGTGTTCCCTGGATTCACACTTTATTTGAAAATAGTGCCGCTGTCGCGTCCGGTGTGGAATCGGCACTGAAAGCCATGGTGAGAAAAGAAAAGATACCGGATAGAGGTACTAAAGTCGTAGCAATGGGGGGTGACGGCGCCACTTTCGATATCGGGTTACAGGCAATTTCAGGCGCATTCGAGCGAGGACATGACCTACTTTACATCTGTTTCGATAACGAAGCCTACATGAATACCGGTATACAGCGCTCTTCATCGACACCCTTCGGAGCTTCTACCACCACCTCTCCGGCAGGTAAAAAGAGTATCGGTCAACATACCCAGAAAAAGGACATGCCAGCGATCGCCGTCGCGCACAATATCCCATATGTTGCCACGGCGTCTCCGAGTTACCCCTTCGATATGATGGAAAAAATTAAGAAAGGGCTAGCCATACTGGGACCGGCCTATGTCCAGGTACTTTCAGTATGTCCCACCGGCTGGCGTACTCCGGTTGACCAATCTGTAATTATGGGGAGACTAGCGGTAGAAACCGGGGTTTTTCCGCTGTACGAAGTCGTGAATGGCAAATACCGCATTACCCATGAAATTGAGAATTTCAGGGATGTTAAAGATTATCTGAAACCACAGGGTAGATTCCGCCACCTGACCGATGCCAGGATTGTGGAAATACAGGAACATGTGAAGAGGGAATACGCTCAACTCAAGGAGAAAGCGGCATGAAGTTGAATCGCAAGCAAATGACGACAAAATTAAATGGAATTGCGAACAAATATAACAATGATAGCTCCCGGTTGGTGAGTATTTTACAGGATACTCAAGCCGAGTTCGGTTACCTGCCAAAGGAAGCTCTGGTGGCATTAAGTACGATATTAAAAGTACCTCTCACTCAGGTTTACAGCGTCGCCACTTTTTTTAAAGCGTTTAGTTTAGTGCCCAGAGGCAAGCACCAGATACACGTTTGTATGGGTACTGCCTGCCACGTGAGAGGTGCTGAAAGGGTGCTCGAAGTCATTGAACGCGAATTGAATATTAAAACCGGTGACAGCGATAAAGACCTGAATTTCTCACTTGAAACCGTAAACTGCGTTGGTGCCTGTGCCCTCGGCCCGATTGTGATCGTAGACGGAGATTACAAAGGTGATATGAAAACCGAGTTAGTCAAATCGCTCGTGGAAAGCTATAAATAGGATTGCGAGAGAGGAACATGATATTGAAAAAACTGAGTTCCCCCCAAGAGTTACAACAATTACAGGAATCGATAGTAAAAAGTCGGAATACCAAAAAGGTGTCCGTTAATATCTGCGGCGGTACCGGTTGTATTGCCCTGGGCGCCAAGGATGTTATCAGTGCCTTTCAAAACGAGGTTGAAACCCGGGGGTTACAAGATAAGGTAGAAATCAAGGTCAGCGGCTGCCCCGGTTTTTGCCAACGGGGTACGATTATAACAATTGAACCGAAAGGCATTTTCTATCAGCGGGTCAAAGCAAAAGATGTTAAGGAAATTGTCTCAAACACACTGGAAAACGGCCGTACCGTTGATCGATTGTTATATTCCGATCCCAAGAAACAACAACATTTCGAACATGAAACAGAAGTTCCTTTCTATGCGAAACAGATGCGTCTTTTATTAGCGAATAGCGCCAAAATAGATCCCACCAGCATCGAAGACTATATTTTCTTCGGCGGTTATCAGGCGATGGCGAAAGCACTATTCGAAATGAAACCGGAAAGTATTATCGCTGAGGTTAAAGAATCCGGTCTAAGAGGACGCGGTGGCGCCGGTTTCCCCACCGGTAGAAAATGGGAATCGGCCCGTGAGGCACACGGCGACGTAAAATATGTTATTTGTAACTGCGATGAAGGCGACCCTGGCGCGTTTATAGATAGAAGCCTCATGGAAGGTAATCCTCATTCTGTTCTGGAAGGTATGATTATCGGTGCATATGCCATCGGTTCCCACGAAGGTTACATTTACATTCGCAACGAATACCCGTTAGCCGTGGAAAACGCGACCATCGCTATTAAGAAAGCCGAAGAATTGGGCTTTTTAGGAGATAATATCCTGGGTAGCGGATTTAGTTTCCACATTACCATCAACCGCGGTGGTGGCGCTTTCGTATGCGGTGAATCTTCGGCTTTGATGGCTTCACTTGAAGGTAAAGTCGGCGAACCGCGTGCCAAGTATATCCGTTCGGTTGAAAAGGGTTTGTGGGATAAACCAACTAACCTTAACAACGTAGAAACGTGGGCAAACATTCCATTGATAATCAACCGCGGTTCCAAATGGTTCTCATCCATCGGTACTAAAGACAGCAAAGGTACCAAAATATTCTCTCTGGTCGGTAAAGTACATAATACCGGTTTAGTGGAAGTGCCGATGGGTATTTCCCTGCGGGAAATTATCTTTGACATCGGAGGAGGGATCCCCGGCAATAAAAAATTCAAAGCGGTTCAAACCGGTGGTCCCTCTGGAGGTTGCATTCCGGAAAAATTACTTGACCTGCCGGTAGATTTCGATGAATTGACCCGCGCCGGCTCGATGATGGGTTCCGGCGCAATGATCGTTATGGATGAAGGCAACTGTATGGTGGATATTGCCAAATACTTCATCAAATTCTTGCTCAGTGAATCCTGTGGTAAATGTTTACCCTGCCGTGAAGGCAATAAAAGGATGTACGAAATACTGGAGCGCATTACCGAAGGCAACGGCGAAATGTCGGATATAGACTTGCTTGAGGAGATATGCGCTACCATGAGTGATACTTCCCTTTGCCAACTTGGCGCTTCCGCTCCGAACCCGGTTATGAGTTCGTTAATGTATTTCCGCGACGAATATATTGCTCATATTAAAGAAAAAAAATGCCCGGCAAAAGTATGCAAGGCACTGATTAGTTATAATATTAGTGAGAAGTGCCCCAATTGCGGATTGTGCGTGAAAGCTTGTCCGGTCGGGGCTATTACCCCGATTGCTAAAAAACAGCCGGTAGTACTCGATCAATTAAAATGTATTAAGTGCGGCAGTTGTAATGATGTCTGCAAACTAGATAGCGTGGTAGTAAAGTGAGGACGGAAACGATGGTGAAAGTTACCATTGACGGAAGACATTTTGAAGCAGTGGAAGGACAGATGGTGCTGGACGTGGCCAAAGCCCATTATATATATATTCCCACCCTCTGTGCCCATGAATCGGTGACGCCGTATGGCGCCTGCCGCCTTTGCATGGTAGAAATTACCAACAAATCAGGACATAGCCGCATGGTCTCTTCCTGTTTATACCCGGTTGAAGAGGGATTGATCGTAACAACTAATTCTGAAAAACTTGCTAAACACCGCCGAATGCTAATGAAATTGTTGATGGCTCGTGTACCCGATTCTGATGTAATAAAAGAAATGGCTGAAAAATTAGGCGTTACCACGACTCCGTTCCCCTTGGAAGACCATCACAAATGTATTCTTTGTGCCCTCTGTACCCGCGCCTGTGCCGAGGTGGTCGGGCAATCTGCTATCAGTTTGATTAACCGCGGCAGCGAACGCGAAATGGCAGTCCCTTTCTTTGATAATAACGATGCCTGTATTGCTTGCGGTTCGTGCGCTTATATCTGCCCGACACACGCTATCACACTGGAAGATAAGGGTGACACACGGACGATTAAAATGCCGAATAACAAGATGACGTTTAAGATGCAGAAATGCCCTCTCTGCGGTAAATACTACGCGCCCAAAAAACAGATTGAGTTTATGGCTATGAAATCCGGTCGCCCGCTGGAGTTCTTCGAAACCTGCCCGGAATGCCGGAAATCGTAAATTATCAAATTAACTGACGTTAAATAATCCTCTTCTTTCATGGAGAGGATTATTGTTTTAAAAATTTAAAATTATAATATGTTTAGAATTTCGATATTAGATATTCGTTTTTTGGTGTTAATGCTTGACCGCTTACTCGTTTTCCCCTTATGATGTTCTTTAGCGGGGCGTAGCGCAGCCTGGTTTAGCGCGCAGCGTTTGGGACGCTGAGGTCGGTGGTTCGAATCCACTCGCCCCGATTATTTGTTAGCTAACAGCCAGTATTTTACCTACGCGTAGTTATGCTACTTTGCCTCATTCCTGTCTCATTCAGCTTATCCTTTCTCAAGAAAACCAGTTCATATGTCGTTTTTATTATAGGTTGACTCAATAATATATCAGCATGCGGAATCATATTATTGGGTTAGCGATGATTTTACTAGTACTATCGACTTGTAAAATCTCCACTTTTGGCTGATGCCTAATTGATTCTTAATAACTTTATAATATGAAGGATAATATACGAAACATAATTTATGGATTATATTTACTACAGTGAAAATGAACGGGGATCGATATACTGAATAAACACCCGATCTTGTCGATGGGAGTGACTGGCAACTAGAGGTAACCATGCAAAACACAGAAATTAGAAAAACGGCAGAAACATTAAAGCAATTTAGTCTTCTATTTGAACCGTGGGAAGATGCCATAATACTGGTTACATCAGACGATACGATCGTAGGGTGGAACCGAGGTGCTCAAAATCTGTATGGTTACTCCGCTGAAGCAGTCATGGGCAAAAAATATTCATTACTGGTTTCATCCAGCACAAAAGACAATACTCTGAATGTTTTACATAATATAGGTCAAGCTGACCCTTATGTTTGTTACGAAACAGAACACGCAAAAAAAGATGGTGAACGAATTCATGTTTGCCTGAGTATTTCTCCGGTTAAAAATGACTCAGGAGAAATACTCGCATTTTCGATTGTCGTTCGTAATACTGCCGAGAGAAATCAAGAAAAGGATTTGTTTACGGCTCTCACGGAGAGTTCTCCGATAGGTATTTATATTGTTCAGGATGGCAAGTTCGAGTATATAAATCGTCAATTTGAGGAAATCATTGGCTACGGCATAAACGAGTTATTAAGCACCAAATCATTACACTATATTTTCGAAGCGGATAGAGAACTGACACGGGCTAATGCCGTTAGTGCCTTGAAAAGTGGGCATTGCCAGCCATACGAATACCGGATAGTGGCCAAATCCGGTCAAATCAAGTGGATACTGGAGACCGCTATCTCAATCAAGTATCGTGGAAAATTGGCAACACTGGTAACTTTATGGACATTACCGAAAACAAAAGGATGCAAGAGGAAACGCAGCGTGCTAATGAACGCATGACCACAATGCTCATGAAGCTCCAGGAACAGAACCGGCAACATGTCATCTTAACCGAAATGCGCGATATGCTACAAGCGTGCACAAAGTTAGAGGAAACTGCCCCAATCATCATGGGCGCTATGAAAAAATTATTTCCAGAATCACAAGGCGCGCTTTTTCTCATGAGTAATTCCCGGTCTGATCTCGAATCTATAATCAAATGGGGAAGGTTTCCCTCGGACCCGGATGACAATGTGTTTGCACCAGATGCTTGTTGGGGGTTACGTCGCGGGCGAACTCATGTTGTCGAAGATCTGACTATAGGACCTATCTGTCCTCATCTCAAACATATTCCCACATCGCCATACGTATGTTTACCACTAATCGCCAAAGGCGATCTCCTGGGGCTCCTCCATTTGAATATCAACGTTGACAACACCGGGTTACAGCAACAAAAAGCCGTAGCAGATTTAAAAGAAATGGCGACTACATTATCTGAGTATTTATCACTATCGATCGCCAATGTGAGATTAAGCGAGACTCTTTCCAAGCAATCGATACAGGATTCTCTGAGCGGTTTGTACAACAGACGCTTTATGGAGGAATCGATACAACGTGAAATTTTACGTGCTGCGAGGAAACAGAACTCGATCGGCATAATTATGGCTGATCTTGACCATTTTAAACAATTTAACGATATACATGGCCATGGAGCCGGTGATAAGATTATCAGTCAAGTCGGTAAGATCCTAAAAGATAAGTTCAGAGGCTCCGATATTGCTTGCAGATATGGGGGAGAGGAATTTCTAGTGATTTTGTCCGAATCTTCTTTAGAAGATACCTGCAAGCGAGCTGAGAAAGTACGTGAAGAAATAAAAAAAATGGAGCTGATTTTTCAGGGGAAGACACTAGGCTCGGTTACGATATCTATGGGAGTGGCCGCATATCCGGTCCACGGTAGAACATTAGAGGAACTCCTACGAGTGGCGGATAACGCTCTGTATAAAGCAAAGCAAGAAGGCAGAGATAGAGTTATTTCCGTCGGCTAAATAAACAACAACCGAAGTTGGGAAATCCTCGCGGCATTTTGCTATACTATTCTTGATTACCCGGTAATCTCGATATAAGGAAAGTGCATGGATTTTTCAACTATTAATTACAATAAATCAGAACACATCGCTACTCTTACATTGAATCGTCCGGAGAAATTGAACGCGATCAATCCGATTATGACCCAGGAAATTATCCGGGTGCTCAATGAAGTCGATACAGATGATGAGGTTAGGGTGCTCATCATTACAGGTGCCGGCAAGGCTTTTTGTGCCGGTGCCGATGTAGGTACCTTGCCAGGCGATGCTAAAAATACTACCGCAGTACCGGTTGAAACTTCGCGCACTCCAGAAGATATTCGCCGCGGTTTGGTATCTTCATCCGGGGTCATTTTACCCAAACTGCAAAGACTGCAAAAACCGACGATTGCTATGGTTAACGGGCTGGCGGTAGGGGCAGGTTGCGATCTGGCTATGGGCTGTGATCTGCGCACGGGTTCCGAGAATACACGTTTTATGAATGCCTTTATACGCATAGGTTTATTTCCGGGTTGGGGCGGGACATGGCTTTATCCCAGGATAATGGGTGTGGGTAAAGCTTTAGAATTTTTATTCACCGGAGACTATCTGGAGGCTCAAGAAGCTGAAAAAACCGGCGTATTAAACAAACTGGCGAAAGCCGATGAATTGATAGCCACAACGATGACGCTTGCGCAAAAAATTGCCAATGGTCCACCTATCGCTATGCGTCTAACAAAAATGCAAGTTTACAAAGGCCTGGAAGTTGACTTGGATACCGCTCTACAAATGGCGGCTGCCTGTGAAACCATTACCCTCACCTCGGAAGACCATAAAGAAGGCGTAAAAGCCTTGCGTGAAAAACGCCGCCCCCAGTTTAAAGGCAAGTAAGTTGACGGGACAAAACCGGAAAGTCGTGGTTATCGGCATCGGTAATCTCATCAGGCGAGATGACGGGGTGGGGATACACGCCATTCGTGCTCTGGGAAACGTGAAAATTTCCGAGAATATCGATCTAAAAATCATCGATGGCGGATTGGAACCGGATTTAGCGGTATTGGTTGATCATGGCGTGGATAAACTCATTATCATCGATGCAGTCCTATCTCAGCGAAAACCGGGAGATATTCAGAGACTACCTATCAGCACCGTGGAAAAATCCGGCTACGAGACCAGGTCGGCGCATTACCTGAATATGAGGCAGAGCCTGAAGATGTTGGAATTGCTGGGTAACATGCCGAAAGAGATCGTGGTCTTCGGGGTAGAACCGGACGATATGAGTCCGGGAACTGATTTGTCTCCAATCATTGCCGGTATACTGCCTGAAGTAGTAAAAACAGTGGTTGGTGAGATAGTTCATTGACGCAAATCCTCTTCCTTAGCAAGAGCAACCCAAAGCAATAAGCGGGAAGAAATAAAGGATTTCGGGCTCTAATACATGCTATTTACACTTCTCCCTTGAGGGGAGAAGATACAGATGAGGGTGTAGTGTTTTGCTGTTTATTGGATTTGAATTTGTTCAGGTTTTGATCTCAGCATTTAGCCAGAATGCGTTCCGCTAGTAATCGACGCCGCTGCGAATATTTATCGTCACCCGTTAGCCGTTTTAGTGATCTTTCCAGTGATGGAGCTGCATATTGTATCTCTACTATCGCAGACTTAGTTTCGATCTCGTTTAGAGCTAAGAGGGTATAGTAGAATGGAAACCTTCGCCATTTGCCGTCACCCTTGCGCAAGGATTTCAGCGATTGCATACCTGCTTTCAGTCTTTCCTCTTTCCTATCCAAACCCCCGATTGTAATATTTCGCCAATAAGCAACGGAGCAGGCGCCGCAGCAATACATACCGTTCACTTCACCGTGAATTTCATTTGCTCTAATGCGGCCTAACATATTCATCGTCGCGGTTTTCAAAGCTGCTGCAACTACTTGAGCCGGTCCGTCTAAAAGCATTAACGCACGACAAGCCTCTTCACCGATGATATGACATGATCCCGCCCGGGAACGGATGAATTCACCGGTAAATAACCTTAGACCGTTTGTAGCTTCATCAGGCATCGGTGCGAACGTCCCGGCGTACGATCCGGGTTTGCCTTGCCTGGTCGCAATCCACCGGGCAGCTTCGACACGTTCGGATTTAGTCAGGGACTTGTTTAAGAAATAGAATTCATTAATAACATCGATTGTTTCAAACAGACTCGAGGTATTAAGTACAGGCACGTTGTCTCCTTTTTATCGTTGTTTCTCTATTCCGTTATCTATTATGCCACCCATAAATAAATGGAATCCGCATTTCTCGTAAAATCCAACTAATTCTGGATTAAAAGTAATTTGAATACATCGTATTCCATCGTTAGTCAAATCGTCAATTGCGGCTCTAACAATACCTTTGCCCAATCCATGTTTTTGATAATCGGGATGAACTATCAAATCCACAAGGAACGCATCAGCATTCCCATCACTAATCACATTCACAAAACCAATCAGTCACCCTTCATTGCGGACTGTAAAATGGGTGTATGAATTCCGGATAATATGGGAGTATTTGCCTTCCATTTAGTCCCATTGAACTGCTAAACGGAGACTTTCAATTTCCTGACTCTCGACTTTTCCTTCGCGTTCAACCTGATATTCCCCACTCATACCGTAACCTCGTCATGTTGCAATACACTATCAAATTAATAATTTCGTGAGCTTATCTATTTGTGGTACAGCTATTTTTCTGGCAGATTCCAGGTTGATTTTAGTTAATTGTTTGTTATATAGCTCGATGATTGTTTCCCTGGACATTGTTTGGCGGCTATACTCCTGCCATTCATCGTCAAATAATGTACCTAAAGCATCTGCGCACTGTAACACTTTAACCTCAATAGGGTTATTTTCCTGTGCGAAACGGGACCTGTGTTTCAAAATGCACATTAAGATTAAGTTTTTGGCTGATTGGGGTAAATCGATTGTTTCTAGAAATTCCTTTGCCAATTGCTGACCCCTAATATCATGGTTTATTCTATCGTGAACATCATCTTTTCCGATGTCGTGCAACAACGCGGCAATTTCTATGGCTAATGGGTTAATTCCTTCGATATTAGCGAGAATCAGCGCATATTTACGCACGAGTTGAGTGTGAGTCCAAAGCCCAGACGTAACGGTAATTTGTTCACAACGGCTTCTGGCGTAGTTTTCTACTTGAGCTACCACTTCCCGATCAGACACCCCACACACCTCCTTGAATTATCCTCTCCCCTTAGCAAGGGAGATACGGAGGGAATTATTATTTTTTCTTCTTATCTTCTGTGGGTTTTTTCTTCTCCGGCGGTTTTATTCCCAGTCGTTTTGCTGTATGATCACGTCCCAGATAGAAATTCAACCATGAGGAGGTGTTCTGTAGCGTCCAGTCGTTCGGCGGGGTAATATATTCACCGATAGTCTGTTCTTTGTTATGTCCTTTGAGCCGGTCATAGGCTCGTACCCAGATGCATTGCCTTTCTCCGGGGTACACTTCACACCATCCGTCTAAACTACCACCGCAGGGTCCGTTGCGTTGGTTCTTGGGGCATTGAGCCAGGGGACAAAGGAATGCGACGTCGAATAAACCGCAGTCGCCGCAGTTCTGGCAGCCGAACAATGCGGCCTTGGCCATATGTTCCATCTTTTCCAACATAGCCTTGCCGGTATGAGTGTTATCAAGTCCTTTTGCCATTGGTTTGAAGGCTTTGAAGACGAGACTATTGGGGTTGAACACGGTTACGTGAGCCGCGCGGGATAATTCGTATACAGCCGGGTGTGTGCCTTTTTCAGTACGTAGCGATAATTTATCGGTGTTTAAACCGGTCTTTTCGTCCCGTTCGAACATGTAAAAACCGTTCGTTTGCGGGAAATCGAACTCGGGTAGTAAATCCTGCCATTTGGGAGCTAATTCCTCGCCCTTAGTGATGATATACTCCACGGTGTCATAACTGATGCCGTGACCGCCGATGTGTGCCCCGGCATAACCCATGCCTTTGGCGATAGCGTACATCTTGGCAGCGCGATCGAGTCTAGTCTGCTTGCTCTTATCCTTGGCGATTTTTTCTTCATCCAGTTGTTTGATCAATTTATCCGTGACAACGCATCCCGGAATATTGCCCGCATTCATCGTTCTAGCAGCGCCGTAAGGGAGAACATAGATGTTTGCCAGTACCGGTGTTTGGTAATTATTAATCTTGAGCCATTGGATTACTTCATGCATCTTACGGGCGTCATAACCCACCTGTAAAATAATGAATTTGGCTCCTGCTTCTATCTTCTTTTTCAGTTTGGTATACTGCCCGATCAGCTCTGATTCCACGGCTTTAAAAGGCGAAATGGCCGCACCGGCAAAGAAATCGGTGAGTTTCAAGACGGCTTTCTTACCCATGTTCTCGTACTCGATGCCCTGGTTCATTTTCTCAACCAGTTGCAGAGCTTGTACCGAATCAATATCGAACACGGGTTTCGGTTTGGAATTAAAGGCGCTGGTTTCCGGGAAATCGCCGGTAAGCATCAATAAATTACGCACCCCGTTGGCAGCGAGACCGGATAATAAGCTTTCCACCTCATTGCGATTCTTATCACGCAATGCGATGTGAACTAACGGTTCAATGCCATATTTTTTAATTTCCAAACATAGCATTTCGGTGGCGATAGCGGGATTCCCGCCGGGGTTATCGGTCACGCTCATACCGTGAATTTTGCCTTTACCTTTACTTACCGCGCGGCGAGTGTTATCGATGACTTCTTCCTGTGAAGTTTCCAGTGCCCCTCGACCGGGAATCTGTTCCCATGTTACTGCAAAAACGTTGGGATTCGAGATAGCTTCCTTGAGACCGTTTACCCGCTTATTCAGTAAATCCTTAATTTTATCGTATAACGGCGATAGGGTGGTAGCGTTAGGGAGGAGCAAGTATTCAGCAGGCGGGATTTTGTTGATTTCCTCCGTTAAAACTGCTCGTTTTGACGTTTCAACATCAGAGAAATCAACTACCAGACGGGGAGTATTCCGGGTAATCCAACTATCGCGCAATTTGCGGTATAGAGGTAGCAGTGTTCCGGTCGGTTCCAGATACCCCAGCACAATTGCGTCGTATATTTGTTTATGGGCAACTTCCATTCCCGTTTCGCCATTGGCTTCAATTACATCGGCCGCGCCGCTATACATTTTTTTAATAATTTCCCTAAAACCGATATTTGTGGTGATGACTAAAATTTTACCAATTTTCGCCTGCGCCATGAACGCTCCTTTGCTTTTGGTGTGAGAATATTTTGTCCACTTTTTTTATTTACTCCACAAGTATAACAAATTTAAGTCTGGGTTGGAAAACGAACGAGGCTAAGAAGAAATGAACTAGTTCAGATAGATAGGTGACACTATATAATGGGGTCATGAAGATAAAGAACGCTCTAGTCGCCGGTAGGGTTCCCATAGGCAAACGGATTGCGGACATCTCACTCGAAGCTAATAGACGGTTAAAATGGTTTGATTACTACCGAGCCCACGGTAACAACGCTCGTTTAACGTGCCGGCATTTTGATATAAGCCCACCGACTTTCTACCGTTGGTCTAAACGGTATAACCCCAAAGATCTAAAGACACTGGAAAGCCGTTCTCATCGTCCTAAACATGTCAGACTGCCCACCTATTCAACGATACTGGTCAATGCCATCCTGAGACTGCGCGAGACTTATCCCCGGTGGGGAAAGGAGAAACTGGCGGTATTACTGCGGCGGGAGAATATGTCAGTCTCGGTCTCGATGGTGGGGAGAATACTGTCGTATCTTAAAGCCAGGGGTGTTTTACGCGAGGCGATACCGAATTACATTTCTGTTCGCAAACGGCATCCCCAGCGTCCCTATGCCGTGAGGAAACCGAAAGCATATTCGATCGCTGTGCCCGGCGACCTGGTGGAATTAGATACAATCGATGTGCGCCCTTTACCTGTGGGGTAGTATTGAAACACTTTTCGTCTTACGATGTGGTCTCCAGATGGAATGTCGTCGGCATATACCGACAGTCTACGGCCACCACCGCCAAGCATTTCCTGGATGATATGGTCACCCGCTCTCCCAATCAGATTAAAGCCATACAAATTGATGGTGGTAGTGAGTTCCATTCTGTTTTCGAGGAGGAATGCCAGAGACGCGGTATCAAGCTC
>Ga0209777_10003070_pt1 | contig 21142 bp, 17 predicted proteins | sample FrelakmetHBP12HB_FD_187147 | JGI IMG/M metagenome (GOLD analysis project Ga0209777, IMG submission 187147) | Freshwater lake sediment microbial communities from the University of Notre Dame, USA, for methane emissions studies -HBP12 HB (SPAdes)... | ecosystem: Environmental > Aquatic >...
GAGAAGCTCAAGGTCAAGAGCCAGGGCGACCCGCTCGCGGAGGTTGCGACGAAGAGCATCTACACGAAGGAGGCGCACGAGGGCGTGATGGTCGCAGGGAAGTACAAGGGCGAGAAGGCGATAGTCGCCAAGGAGAAAGTCGCCGCTGACCTCAAGAAGGCGGGGATCGCGTTCACAATCGTCACAATCGCGAACGGCCCGGTCTATTGCAGGTGCGGCGGCCATGTCATCGTCAACATACTCAAGGACCAGTGGTTCATTGATTACGGAATACCCGAATGGAAAGCCCGGGCCAAGGAATGCCTCGATTCCATGAAAACCATCCCAGACAAGACGCGTGACGAGTACCTGTATACTATCGACTGGCTGAAAACCCGGCCGTGCACAAGGGCGGCGGGGCTCGGAACCAGATTCCCGTTCGACGAGACGAAGATGATAGAGGCGCTTTCGGATTCCACATTGTACATGGCGTATTACACGATAGCGCATCTGCTCTCCGACATCCAGGAAGCTGACATGGACGAGGCGTTCTTCGACGCCGTGATCCTGGGGAAAGGAGCGAAGGCGAAGGACAAGCGCATTAAGCCCCTCCGCGAAAGCTTCCTGTACTGGTATCCTGTGGACTCCAGGCACAGCGCCGGCGACCTGATAAGGAACCACCTGACGCTTTACATATTCAATCACGTGGCCATAATGGAGAAGAGGCTCTGGCCGAGGCAGATAGTGACCAACGGCTTCGTGACCATGGACGGCACGAAGATGAGCAAGTCCATGGGCAACATACTCCCGCTCCGCAAGGCGATAAAGGAGTACGGGGCGGACGTCATCCGCTTCTCCGTGGTGAGCGGCGCCGACCTCTCGAGCGACACGGATTTCAGCAAGACCGTGGCTGAAGGGACGAGGAGCAGGCTAGCCTTCATATCGGCGCTCGTGGACGCGACGGCAAAGCAGAAAACCGCGAAGCCGCACGGTCGGGCGGACAAATGGCTGCTGTCAAGGTTGAACAGGAAGATAAAAAACGCAGGGGAGCTTTACGAGAGCTGCCAGATGCGCCACCTGGGCTTGGAGATATTCTACGACGTCGTTTCAGACCTCAAATGGTACGAGAAACGCGCGGAAAGCCCGAACCTGCGTGCCTTTTTCAGGAAATGGGTGCCGCTGATGAGTCCCTTCATGCCTTATCATGCCGAGGAGTTCTGGGAGCTGCTCGGTGGGAAGGGTTCTGTTTTCCGCTCCGGGTTCCCCGAATATGACGAAAAGGAAATCGACACGCAGGTGGAGCAGGGCGAGGAGCTCGTGCGCACGGTCCATGGAGATGTGGAGAAGATAAGCCAGCTGCTCGGCAAGAAACCGCAATCCGTAGGAATCTATGTCGCATCGTCCTGGAAGCGGAAATTGCACGCGCTCGCCCGGGAGCACAAAATCCTGAACACGGTGATGCAGGCCGCTGCGAAGGACGAGGAACTCAAGCCGCACATGAAGGACGTCCCGAAGGTGGCCAACCAGCTGGTCAAGAACGCGTACGCTCTCCAGGACGTGCTGCCCGAGAAAGAGGAGACCGCGGCGCTCAAGGACGCCCTGGAATTCTACAAGAAGGAGTTCGGCTGCGAGGTCCAGGTGGAGCCGGAGGAGAAAAGCAGCCATCCGCGGGCGAAGAACGCGATGCCGGGCAAGCCGGCGATTGTGCTGGAGTGAAGCTATATCGTGGCGCCGTATCTTTTTCGGAACTCTTGCTTCGACCTGAAGACGGCATGTGCATGCTTCCAGCGGTATCCTGATTTTCTGAGGTAGCTTGCCCTGCGAGCCATCGTTCTGGCTGAAAACCTGAATTTGGCCGCTTTTTCAATCATCTCTTCCTTATCTCCTTCCGTGAGTACTGCCATCATCCTGAGTTTCCAGCCCATGGCGTGCTGGCTGGCGGTGAGGGCTGACGGGAAAGAAAGCACAAGTTGCATAACTTCATGTTTTGACAGCGCGAGCTTGAATCCGTTATGAAATACCCTTTCCTTCTCCAGATTGCCGAGCTTGGCATTTATCGTATCCACAGCAACCTGCAGGATACCCGGCCATCTGAGCACCAGGTCCCTGGCCTCGTTATTGCCGAACCCATACTCCTCAAGATTCCGGAGTTTTGCTTTCACTGTATCCTTTCCCAGACCGAATATAGACGAGCCGAGGACGATTTCTCGGACCTGGCCTTTGTCATATCTGTAATCCTCAAGGCTGCGCAGCTTGGAATTGGTAGTCTCTTCGGAGTTTCCCAGCACCATAGGTTCGTTTACGACCGCTTTTATTACCTCTTCCCTGCTAAAGCCGTATTCCTCCAGGTTTCTGAGCTTGCCGTTTATAGTTCTTATGGAGTTGCTCAGAGGTGCCGTGCACAGGCCCAGTACTCTCTGAATCTGGCTCCAATCGAAGCCGTAATCAATAAGGTTCTTGGTCTTGGCTGCCACTGTCTCAGTCCTGCGTGTCAAAGCCGAGGGCAGGCGCCGCATCAGCCTTTCAAGGCCGTCCCTGCTGCCGCAGCTTTTTTGGAGGCTGTCCAGCCTGGCATTTAGCGTTTCTTCGCTTATGCCAAGCAGCGACGGGGAGGACGTGACAATGTGCTTCACCCCGCATTGGAAACCGTATTCTTCGATATTCCGCATCTTCCTTCCCACAGTTTCTGCACTATAAAAAAGTGGATTGTTTTTTGAAAAGAATGCCATTATCTCCGCCGCTTCTTCCTCCGAGAACCCATGCTCCAGCAACAGGTTCCTCCGCGCATGCAGCAGTTCCTCTCTTTTCTCGTTCGTATACTTCATAATATTATACTAAAACAAACAATTAAAAAACGCTTGCGCGTCTTATCTGAACCCGAAACCGGAAACCGGGAACCCGGCACGCAATTTGCCGGGCAAGCCGGCGATTGTGATAGAATAAGGGATAATAAGCGAATCATATATAAATCTTTTTCCATATTTGCTATAATTACTATCGGCAATAAGCGAGGCATTTCCATGGATCCAAGCCTGAAGACTATAACCGGCATCATCATTCCTCCGAAGGAGAGAAACGAATTCACGGGAAACAAGCCGCTTGTCGGAACCATCCTGCTGCCAAAATGGGGCGGACACCTGGATTTCAGGACGGCAAGGTATGAGGAGGCAGGGGACCTGAAGGAGCTTTACGGGAAAGCCTGGGGAAACGGAATCACGATAAGCGTGGAGCAGTTGCGGGCCGCGATGGTGAATTTTCCGGACGGCCAGATAGTAGGATGCGGGAAAGGGACGGACGTTCCGGTCTCCATGATAAACATCATGCTCACGCTCTTCGACCCTGCAAAAGGGTTTGAAGGAGGATATGAGAAAGTGACTGGCGGAAGGACTTTTTCCACCTCGACCCCCCCTGCCGGGCTTTTCGCCGAAGCAGGTAGAAGGGAGGGCTGCGTCCTGCCGGTTGCATTCTGCGTCTCAATCGCCATCCCGCCAGAGAACGCAAGAGCAGGCTATGCTTTCGAGACGCTGAACTACGCCATCATGTTCGCGAACGTGAATGGCCTCGTGGCCGCCCCTTACAGCGCGCCCAGGGGATTTGCCAGGGCGAAGGAAAAGAACCCGGGCCTGGCGGTTATGGATTACCTCCACATGACGAAGCCGCTCAGGGTTCCTTTCGAGGAATATCTCGCAAAGATAGCGGTCATAATGAACAGGCTGGCGCCCGCATTCGGCGGCAGGGCGGTTCTCGAGAGAGAAACATACGGCAGATACCAGAATATGCCGGCGGACGATATCCACGCTTCCCGCGAGAATACCGCATTCGGCTTCTTTTCAAAATTTAGCGCCGCGGCATACTCGTGGAAGCATGGCAGGGAGATGACGGTCGAGGATTTTTGCATCATCACGGGCAGGCAGCTGCTGGACCCCGTCATCGGCATGCATATCAGCAATGGCGCGCGGTTCATAAGGGACGAAAGCGGAAACATCGCGGCAGTGTTCGCGAATTCGAGGCCCGAGGATGCGGCTGCGCTCGGTTATAACATCATCCTTTCGTACCACTACCATCCGCTGCTCGGGCACGATTTTGCCGTGGGGCAGCAGTAACGGAACAGAGGGGTTTTATTCCTTGGGTGGGATGACCGCATATGCTTTTCGCCAAAGTCCGGAAGAAGGACGCCCAAACGGTCCACCAGCTCCTGATTGAGAGCGAGGCGTTCGCCAAAGGATACGCCACCGTGAAAGAGGGCGAGTTCGTATTTTTTCCCCTCGCTAAAAGGATGAAGGGCGATTTCGAGATTGTGGAAATGGAGGCCGAGCCGCTTCCCCAAAAACACCTGAACATGGAAGACGCGCTCGCAAAAATACTCACGAAAAAAGAGATGGAAAAACTCGTCACTTCGTTCGACATAATTGGAGATATCGCCATAATCGATATCCCGGATTCGCTCGAGAAAAAAGAAAAAGAAATTGCTAACGCCGTGCTCGCGGTCCACAAGAATGTGAAAGTCGTTGCGAAAAAGACCGGGGCGATGAGCGGCGAGTACCGCGTCCGCCCCCTCAAGGTCATAGCTGGCGAGAACAGGACCGAAACCATCTACAAGGAGCACGGAGTCCGCATGAGGCTCGATGTCGCGAGCGTGTATTTTTCCGTGAGGCTGAGCGCGGAGAGGAAGCGGATAGCCGAACTCGTGAAGCCGGGCGAGACGATTCTGGCGTTGTTCGCTGGCGTCGGCCCGTTCCCTCTTGTAATCGCAAAAACCCATCCCGATTCGAAAATCGTCGCGATCGAGCTCAATCCCGATGCCGTGAGGTACATGGAGGGGAACATAAAGCTGAACAAATCCAAGAACATCGAACCGGTTCTCGGTGACGCGCGGGCGGTCGTTTTGAAGAATTACAGGAATTTCGCTGACCGCGTGCTCATGCCATTGCCGAAAAGCGCTGACGCGTTCCTTGACGTCGCGATCGCGGGGGCGAAAGACGGCGGCGTGATCCATTTCTACGCTTTCGTTCCGGAAGACAACCCCTATTCGGAAGTGGAAAAGAAGATCGAAGAAGAGGCGAAGAAAGCGGGCGCCAGTGTCTCATTCCTGAACGAGCGCATAGTCCGCCCCTACTCCCCGAGAATCGTGCAGGTGGCGATAGACTTCAGGGTCAGGAAGAAGGAAGAAAGCGAATCATAATCGCGTCAACCGGGACACGCGACACCGTACACGGGGCACTCAGTACGCCCCGAGCAGGTACCAGGCGAGCAATCCCGCCACCATCCCGAGGACTATGGGCGGAAGCGCGGGCAGCACGAGCTTCTTCTTCCAGACCAGCGTCAGGAAAAGCGCCATCGCGGTGACCGAGCCGAGCATCACGAACAGGGCCGCGACCGGGGAGTACGGGAGGATGGATATCTCCATCATCACCGGAGCTATGAGGTCCCCGGTCCCCAGGTCAATCCGCTTCACCTCTTTGGTCCGCGGCTCGACCTCCTTCGCGGTGACGGTGAATGCGAGGTCCTTGGATATGATATAATTGGCCATCTCCACCATGTGCTTGGTTATGAAGACCGAAAGGAAATCGTAGATCGAGAGCAGGGCGAGGAAGAGCAGGACCGGCAGCACGCCCATGGAGATGCCGAAGATCACGCCCACGCCCGCGGTCGCCATTATCGCCGCGGCATTCTTCAGGTCCGGCCTGAAGTATTTGGCCGCCGAGAACGCGAGCCCGAGCACCGTGCCTCCGAGCGTGCTTATGTCGTAGCCGAGCCCGAGCCGCAGGACGGCGTAGAAGACCAGCGACGAGGACGTGGCGATGAGGACGAACTCCATCACCCTGAACAGCGCCATGCTCATTTTCAATTTCCGGATGACCAGGATTATCACAACCGCCCCGAAAAGCGTGTATGCGATGAAGAAGAGCGCGTTCATGGGGTCCTGGGTGTTCGACGTGACGACGAGCCCGCTGACATACGGGTTGTTCGCCATGTCCTTGAGAATCGTATAGCCGGTGAACAGCCCGACCACCTGCGCGAGCAGGAAGAGCAGCAGCAGCGTGACGACGAGTTTCATGTCATCTCTCCCCCACTATGCGCACGTGGCCGTGCTCCTTCTCGTATATGTCCCCTTTCCTCTGCAGCTCAGCTATTATCTTGCGGGCGGTGTGCTCGTCTATGTCGTACGACGCCGCGTCGCCCACGACCTCCTCGACGTCGGCGCTGTCCTTGGTCTTGAGGTGCTCCCTGATGATCTCCATTATCGTGTCCACCTTCTGCAGCTTGTCCCTCTCGGATTTCGGCTTGCCGGTCGCGATCGTGTCCACATCCAGCGTTCCGGTAGCCTTGTCTGTCATGACCTGTCGCATGACATATTTAAGAAGCTCTATGGCCTTCTCCGAGTCCTTCTCCTCCACTATCTCGCTCAGCCTCATCTTGGCGTTCGCCTCCGCGAGGCGCACCAGGCCCTCGAGGTACCTCGGCGTGATGGCGACCGAGCCGGAGTCCTTGCCCCTCCTTCTCAGGTCCACGTAGAATTCCTTTATCTTGTCGGACGCCTCCTGCATCAGCTTCGGCCTGCAGTTCCTGCGCGCGTAAGCGATGTATTTCCTCAGGATGTCGCGGTCCACCTGGTAGGCGCTTTGGGCGGTGTCAGGGTCCTTCCCCATGTGCGTGGTCAGTATGTGCTGGGCGAGCTTCGAGTCCTTCTCCTCGTCCAGCACGTCGACGATCGGGAAAATCAGGTCGAACCTGGAAAGAAGCGTCGGAGGGATGTTGAACTGGTCCGCCAGGTTCTTGTTCTGGTCGAAACGGCCCCACTTCGGGTTCGCGGCCGCGAGTATGGCGGTCTTTGTGCGGAACGTCGCGATGATGCCTGCTTTCGCCACGGATATCTTCTGCCCTTCCATGGCCTCGTGCAGTGCTGCGCGGTCCTCCTCTTCCATCTTGTCGAACTCGTCAATCATCGCCATGCCGCCGCTCGCCAGCACCATGGCTCCTGCCTTCAATGTCCAGCCGCCCTCGCCGAGCTCGTCCTTCTCGGCAGTGACCGTCAAGCCGGCTCCGCTTACGGACTTGCCGCTGACATATATGCTCTTCGGCGCTATCTGGGTCACGTCGTTGAGGAAGCGGCTTTTCGCGCTTCCCGGGTCGCCTATCAGGAGCACGTGTATGTCGTCCCTGATCGAAGCGCCACCCTTCATGAACTTGCCCCTGGTCCCGCCGAACAGCTGGAGCGCGATGGCCCACTTGACCTCCTCGTGCCCGTAGATGCCCGGAGCCACGGAATCAACGATGATCTTGTCTATGTTCGGGTCGACGGAGAGCTCCGTTATCCGCCTCTCCTCCTCCCGGCTGATCTCAATCTCCTCGAAGTCCTTCTTCATGCTCTTGATGTGGTTGACCTCGAGGTACCTGCTGTACACGAGGTCCTGCTTCTGCCTGGGCTTCATGGGCTGCTTGAGCCGGAGTATCCCGGAGATCTCGATGTTCTCGCCAGGCGTGATGGAGTTCACCATGTCGTCCTCCATGAGAAGCTCTATCCTGGCTGTCGGTGCACCGCCCTTGACCTTCTCGAGAAGCTCCTGCGCCTCGGCGCGCTGGATGTCCACGAACTCGGACTCGTCCTCCACCTGCTTGAGCGCGAGCTTCTTGCACGAGTCGCACCTCTTGGGCGGGTTGAAGTTCTTCACCACCGGATAGCGGGCTGTCGAATCGCAGATCTCGCACCTATAAACCGCGATCTTCACCCTGTGCATGACCTCGGCGCGCTTGGTGACCACCGCCTTGAAGGCAACGAACTCGTTCAGGTTCTTCGAGCTGAGCTGCTCTATGAGGAGTTCCTGGCACGGCACTTCGATGAACCTGACATGGGGGGTGAAGACGTTCGCCCCGGAGGGCAGCGCCAGGTTCATGTCCTTTATGGCAGTCTCAGCCGCCTCGATGACCACGTCCGGCTCTTTGACGAGCTTGTCCGCGACCTCGGTGTCGAACTTCTCCAGCTCGCCATAGTCCACCAGAAGGCTTCGCTTCGTGGGGTATACGAGCAGCAGGTCATCTATCTTCTCCTTATGGACTGAAGTGAAGAAATCGTTGAACAGCGATACAATAGGCGTCAGGTCGGTTTTTTCCATGTTACCACTATAATTAGAGTGGAATATCCTATTGCGCGTAAGAGTTTAATATATTAACTGTCTAGGGGAATCGTGGTTTTATGAAGAAGGCGATAGTTCTCATCATAGACGGCCTGGGCGACCTGCCCACTCCGAAAACACCCCTCCAGGCCGCCAAAAAGCCGAATCTGGACAAGCTGGCGGACGAAGGGATAACCGGCCTTCTGAGCACTGTCGGAAGGGGAGTGGTCCCGGGCAGCGACACATCGCACCTCCGCATATTCGGCTACGAGCCGAAGCTTTGCTATCCTGGCAGGGGGCCCCTCGAGGCGCTCGGAATAGGGCTCGATCTCAGGGAGGGCGATGTCGCCTTCAGGACGAACTTCGGCACGGTCAAGGGCGGCATCGTCGTGGACAGGAGGGCGGGCAGGATCGACACCGCCACCGCGTCTTCCATATCGAAAGTCGTCTCCATGAGGATAGAGGACGTCGACGCGATTTTCAAGAACTCCGTCGAGCACCGCGGCGCGCTGGTCCTGCGCGGTCCGGGCCTCAGCCAGTGCGTGAGCGACACGGACCCGCACGCGAAAGAGAAAATCCTGGAATGCGTGCCTACGGACGATAGCCCGGAGGCGGCCAAAACGGCGAGGATAGCCAACAAGTTCACAGAACTCGCGCAGGGCAGGCTATCATCGGCCCCTGAGAACAAGGCGAGGGAAGCCAAAGGGCTTCCGCAGGCGAACGCGCTCCTTCTGCGCGGGGCGGGCGTCTTCACCCATGTCCCGTCGTTCGAGGAGCGGTTCGGCATGCGCGCCGCGTGCATAGCCGGGGGCGCGCTTTACCGAGGGGTGGCGAAATTCATCGGGATGGACATCTATCTCGTTCCGGGCGCGACCGGCGACAAGAACACGGACCTGGCCGCCAAGGGAACCGCCACGTTAAAGGCTCTTGAGACATATGACCTGATTTTCCTCCATGTGAAGGCATGCGACTCGTTCGGCCATGACGGCGATTTCAAGGGCAAGACGAAGATGATCGAGCGCATAGACAAGGAGCTCATGCCGATAATAATGAAGAGCGGCGCGTACGTCTTCGTGACCGGCGACCATTCCACGCCCTGCTGCAGGAAGGAGCATTCTGGCCACGAGGTCCCGATCCTTATCTGGGGGCCAGAGGAGCGCTCCGACGGTGTGACGAAGTTCGACGAGATCTCCTGCATGGACGGAGGGCTCGGCCACATCACCGGCAAGCACGTCATGCCCATCGTCCTGAACACGCTTGCGAGGGCGAAAAAGTTCGGCAGTTAGTGCCGGGTAAAAACCCAGCCTGGTCAGGTGTCCGGCCTGGGAATCGCGTCCTCGTCCCCGAGCTTCAGGAGGTCCTCGAAATCCAGCTCTCCCTCATCCTCGTCTTCTCCCAGCAACGGGGCTCCGGTTTCCTGTTCTTGTGCAATCTGCATTTAAATCACCGATTAACATAACGAATCACACATTTATCAATCGGTGTAACAAAAAGTGAACCGGGTAGCCTTGGTCAAGCACCTGGCGGCTGATGCAGCAAAAGTCAAACCGTAGACTGCATCCCTGTGGAATACAGGGAGAAAACAACGAAAAATAGAATAATGAGAAAATAAAAGAAAATACAGCTCAGCCCAGCACGGTGCCGGTCAGGACCGCGTCGGCGGGCCTCTCGACCATGGTGACATCATTCTGGAAATTGTAGTATATCACGATGATGCCCCTGAAATCCGTGTTCGGGTTCTGCGAGATCGCGTTGCCGCTCTTATCCACGCAGGTCGCGTTGAGCCGAGCGGTGGCTCCCGCGGGGATATTCGATTTCGCCGGGTCCACAACGGTGGCGTAAGTCTTGTTCGCGTCGCTCATCGTTGTCGTGGTGCATAGCACTCTCGACACATTGATCGTCTGCCCCTTGCCGTTCTGGAGGTTGAACTCTGCGGTCACTTCGCCATTCTCAAGCACCAGTGCGGGATTCTCCGCGCAGCTGAAGCCCGGCTGCGTGAACTGGCACAACTCCGGAGTCTTCGTCAGCTTCGGAAGGAAAAACGCGAGCACAGCGAGCACGATTACAATCACAAGGATGGCCCATCCATAGGTCATCAGATATTCCATAGCCGCCTGTCCTCGGCGGCTAGCGGAAGGCGAAGCCTTCCCAATCGCCGCCTGTCCTCGGCGAGCGGATTTATTTTTATTTTTTCCAAATTTGCTTTCCATCAAAACACCTCAGCTTAAACTGGAGAAGAACGCGCCCAAGGCCATGCTTACCAGCCAATAGATGAGCAGCGCCCCCACGACCATGAACGGGAAATACTTGAGCCCCTGGCTGCGCGTGCCCGTCCTTATCGCGCTCACCATGAAGGCAGAGAATATGCAGGTGACGATTATCGTCGGTATCGTGAAATAGAAGAATTCCGTGGACGTTATTATCGGCCCGGAGAAGGAGAACGTGGCGAGGCCGCCCATGCCGCCCTGCTGCCCGCTCGGGATCTGGGGTGATATCTTCTCGAACACCTCCACCAGCTTCTGGGAGACCCCGAAAAGGAACGGGGTCCCGACCACGCATGCGAAAATCACGAATATCTCGTAGAGCACCAGCGACGCGGCTATCTCCTTCTTCATTATCGTGGTGTTGCGGACGTCCTCCGATGTCCTCTCGAGCACCTCGGTCAGCTCGCCGCCGGTCGAGGACGCCTGTTTTATCAGCGATATCGTCCTCGTGAAGACCCTGCTGTCGAACCGTGAGGAGAGCGTGTCGAGCGCGCTCTCGAGCGACTCGCCCGAGAACGAGCTCTTGATTATGGATTTCACTTCGGTCGAAAGCAGCCCGAACTCCGGTTTCGCCGAATACCACATCGCCTGGTCCAGGGTCATGCCCGCCTTTATGTTCGAGGCGACGAGCGTGAGGAAATCCGGCAGCGCGGTCTCGAGCGCGTCGCGCCGCGCCTCGGTCCGCATTATGAGGTACGCGGAAAGGAGCGTGACCGCCGACAGGTACACGAACACGAGCATTATGAGCAGCAGGGCGATGCCGATGAACAGCGGGTGGATCGTCATGCCGAGCAGCCCGCTGACGCCGCCCGCGATGGCCGAATACGTCGGCGGGTAGAACATGAGCACCAGCGTCAGGATGACGCCCGCCGCCATGACGTTCACGGCGATGTAGCCCGCGAACGCGTCAGGCTGCACATCCAGCCCTGCCGCGGCGGTCTCCCGCTCCAGGGTCCTTATCCTCTCCCTGGTGAAGAAAACCCTTCCGGCGGACTCGAAAATCGTGCTCTGCGCCATCCATCATCACCTATATTATGTACTTGGGCCTGCTGCTCTCCACCATGCCGAGGAACAGGAACTGTATTATCGCTATCATGAAGAACACGGGTATCAGTATCGCGGACGTCAGCCCGAGCGCGCCCCCGGATATGGCCGCGAACACCACTGTCGCGAGCACCACGCCCAGCGAGGGAACTATGATTCCGAACACCATGAAGAACATGACTATAGGGGTGAGCTTCTGGCTGTATTCCTTGAGCGCAATCATCTGCTCCTTGGATATCTGCTCGAGCACCACCTCGAGCGCGCTGCCGACATCGGCCCCGGACGAGAGCGAGTTCGCTATCTGCATCAGGACGCGGACGAAATACTTAGAAGGATTGGACTGCGCCTCCTCCCGCATCGCCTGCGTTATCGGTATGCCGAGCACGACCTTGTCGGAGATCTTGGACATCTCCTTGCTGACTTCGCCGTAGCCGCTTGTCGCGCTGACTATGGCGTCGAATAGCGGCATGCCGGATTTTATCGCGATTACTATCTGCCTGCCGGCGAAAACCACTTCGTAATCCAGCTCCTTCTGCCTCCTTGCCACCGCGGCGTCGGGGTAGAACATCATGTAGTAGAACAGGATGAGGTAGTATACTATTGCCAGCGGAATCAGCCAGAGCAGGGACGTGGGCGGATTCATCGCGAGGAACACAACTCCTGTCAGGATAACGAACGCGAGCGACAGGTATATGGCGGACGTCACCGCCTTCTCGAGGCATTCTATGGGCGTCTGGGTCATGTTCGCGAGCATCAGCTTCTTCTTCAGGTCCGGGAACTGCGGTGCGAAAACCTCTGCGAGCGTGGTCACGACCCCCCTTTTCCTGGCCGATGCAGCCTTGGTTTCCAACGCCATAGCTAACCCTCTGTTTCGCTGAAATACCTTCTCACCATATCATCACTTAAACCTTTCTCGCGCGCCATGAGCTCCTTCGCCCTGAATATGGCTTCCTGCCTTGAAACGTGCTTGCGCTCGTACCTCTTGTAGAAGTCCGGGTCCTTGCTGTGCAGGGAGTAGAGCAGCGTGCCCTCGTCCATCTCGTTTATCTCCGCGACGAGCTCCCGGACCTTGGCCTCTTTCGTTGATACCTCCTCTTTCGCGAACACCGCCCTGCCGGCGGTTTCGGTGAGGATCTCGGTCTGTTTCTTCACTATCGACCTGGCGGTCGCGAACTCCTTCGCGTATCCCTCTTCTATGTCCTGGAGCCGCTTCTCCGTGTCCGCGGCCAGCTTCTCCTCTCCCTTGCCCAGGCCCGTGCGGAATTTCCGCAGCTCGCTCTGGTGCTTCTCCTTCAGGTAGTCCTGGTACTTGAGCATGGCCTGGGGGAGCTGCTCGTCGAGAGATGTGAGCTTGAATACCATGGCCTCGAACGCGGCCTTCCTGCCCGCCTCGTCAGACTCCGGCAACGCCGCCACCGCCTGCTGGAACTCCCTGTTTATCGCCCCCATCTGGCTCTTGTAGCCCGAGAGTATCTTGTCCTTGGTGGACGCGAGCTCGGTCTTCTGGGTGGATATCACGGTGTCGAGTATGCTGCCCTTGGCCTCGTCTCCGGCGGCCACGCCTCTGGCCGGCTTGCTGATTTTCCTCGCCAGCGTGTTCTTTATCACCGTGATCTCGAGCTTCATCTGCTCCCTTCTGTTGAAGCTCTTCTCCTTGAATAGCTCCTTCGTGAGCTCGAGCATCTTCTTCTTGAGCGACGCCTCGTCCATCGCGCCTCCGAGGGTTGACATGATCTGCTGCTCTATCTCCTCGTATCTCTTGGATGCCGCCTCCTCCGCCCTTTCCCGCAGCACTGGCGGGACCGCGGCGACCGGCTTCTCCATGCGTTCGGCAGGGGCGATCGGCCTCGCTGCCTGAGGCGCGGGCCTGGGCCTCGGGATTTCCCTCTCCGGAGGCTTCTCTTTCTCGAATTCGATCTCCGGCTTGGCCTTTTTCTCCTCTTCCTCTTTTTCCTTGCCCTTCTCCTCCTCCAGGATATCGAAATCTATCTCCCGCGCCACGCTTTCAACCGGCTTCGCTTCTTCCCTTTCTTTCTCCTCTTCCTTTTTCGGGCGCTCGAGCTCGATGGACTCGGGCATGAGCGATTCGAATTCGATCTCCTCGGCCCTTTTCTTCTCCTCTTCGGGTTTCTGCGCACCGGTTTCCGGCTTTTTCTCTATCGGCTTCTCGAGCTCTTTCCCGATCTCCTCGGCTTTTGTGAGCGCCTCGCTCGTGAGCGCCTTCACCCTGGTCTCGACCTCCTCTTTCCTGGCGGCCATCTCTTTCTTCGCCGCAGGGGTCACAGGGGCTGCGGGAGCCGCAGGCGCGGCGCGATAGGCCTCCAGGCCGGTCGTCTTTATTATCTTGCCGACTTTCTCATAGAGATTGATGAGGTCATCATAGGTGTAGTCCGCGTATTCTGCCGGCGTGAGGTCCAGGACATTGGCCATCTCTATCCTGCCCTTGAACGCGGCGTAAGGCTGGGCTTCTTTCTCCACCGCCCTGGCTTCCTGGACCGCAGCGTCGAAATCGTCATCCTTGGGCATGAGCCATCAACCCTTCTATTTGCCGAAGTCCCATTTCCTGCCTTTCCTGACCGCTTCCATCACTTCGTCCGGGTCCATGTAGTAGTGGGAGACTATCTCTCCGACCTGGTCCACGTCGTCATAGTTGTTCTTGACCATCCAGTCGAGCACATCCGCCTTCTCCGTGACATCCTCCTCTATCTCCTTCTCCTCCATGCCGGCATACAGCGAGAGGAGGTCCACCAGGCGCTCCATCTTCCCCACGCCCTTTATCTTGTCGCTCTTGACGTCCCACCTATATAAGGTGTTCACTGCCCCGTTCTTCTGCATCTCGCTGAATTCCAGCACCCTCCTGATGTTGAACCTCCTGTGCCTGAACGTCACGACGATCCCTGAAAGGGCGTCGAGCATGCTCGGGGGGATGTTTATCGGCGGGTTGATGAGCCTGGATATCGTCTGCTCCGCGTTGTCCGCGTGCAGGGTGGCGTACACCGAGTGGCCCGTGTGCATGGCCTCGAAGAGTATCTCAGCCTCGCGCTGGCGCCTGATCTCTCCCACGAGGATGCGGTCGGGCCGCTGCCTCAATGCGTTCACCATCAGGTCGAGCATCGTAACCTCGCCCTTGCCTTCGGGGTTCGGCTCGCGCACCACCATGGGCACCCATTGCAGGAACGACGGGAGCGTCAGCTCCCTCGTGTCCTCTATGGAGATTATCCTCTGGTTGGCCGGGATGAGGCCGGACATCGCGTTCAGGAAAGAGGTCTTTCCCGAACCGGTTCCTCCTGTGACCAGCAGCGAAAGCTCGTTCTGTATGCAGAGCCAGATGAGGCCCGCGACCTCGGACGAGATCGTGTTGGAGCGGATGAAGTTCGTCATGGTCCAGGGGTTCTTCGCGAACTTCCTGATGGTTATCGTGTTTCCGAAACTTGATATCGGGAACAGGGTGGAGTTCACACGGTCGCCTGATGGCAGGTGGGCGTCCAGCATCGGGTTGAGCACGTTTATCTGCCTTCCGATCCTCCTGGCCAGCATGGATGCGTAGTCGTAGATCATCTCCTCGTTCTTGATGCGCAGGTTGGTCTTGCACCATCCGTACTTCTTGTGGTAGACCCATACGGGCTCCCTGGAGTTGTTTATGACGACTTCCTCCAGGTTCTCGTCGGCGAGAAGCGCCTCGAGCTCGCCAAGGCCGAGCGTGTTCTGGAGCAGGTAGACCGCGAGTATCTCTTTCTTGTCAGGGGGTAATGTCGGGAAGTTGCGCTCCAGGATGTGCTTGCCGGCCTCGAGGAACTTGGCCTTGACCTCGTCGTATTTCTTCGGGTCGAGTATCTCCGATATGTCGAGCTTGACCTCGGTGACCAGCTCGCCTCTTAGCTTGGTCTCCAGTATGAGCTTGGTGCCTTCGGCTATGCCGGGTATCGTGACCTCGTACCTGGGTACAAAATCCTTGCCCTTTATTATTCGGACGTCGACAGGGAGCTTCTCGTTCTCGAAGGAATAGCTGGCGAGAAGGGAGAGCTTCGGCCTCCTCTTCTCCTCCTCAGGGGCGGCTTCGGCTGGAGATTCGGCAGTCTTTTCGGACGGGTCCGCCTTGAGTCTATCCTTAATCCTCTGCTTGATTTCCTCTTCCTTGGGCATAGCAAACACCAGAGACGAATTTAAACCGAAGCTATTATACCGGGCAGGTTTATAAGGGTTTTTCCGATGAAGAAGCTTCTTGCACGTTCGGCTTGAAAGTTGCTTTCAAACCTGTTTATTGCCGCTTCTAATCGATAAAACCGCTATTGCTGCCAAGACGATGAGCGAAGCGGCGACTATCAGTGCAAGCACGTCTCCAAGATAAAATTCGATATTTATGAGGCTGCCCAGGTGAGTGCTCTGATAGGCAAGGGTAACGGAGGATATCGCTATGTCCGCAGCTAATGATATGTAAGCCAGGCGCTCCAATCCTTTCTTCAGCCTCGAAAGCGTGTCTGTTTTCTTGGTCATTATCCCTTTCATTGTACAATCGGATTAAAAGTTTTTTGAAAGCTGGCCCGGAAATCTAATCTGGCGCTCGAAAGTCCGAAAACGCGCGTCGGGACCGTGCCCTTCTTCAGGCCCCCACGGTTGGAAGGGGAGAAGACGGACCACCACCCCTTGACAGATGGATGCAAGATTCGGGGAAGCGTGAAAATGAACCGGAGCCAAAAATCGGATTCACACCACCTCATCAGAACACCTATGAATTGTGGGAAAAGATAGGTTTTTAAGGAATTTTGTGCATAATATAATCACCAAAAGATAAGGTGAACTCATGATTGTTAACGCGAAAAAGATTATTCCTTTAGACCGCCGAGCAGGCTATCTGGAGGCGCGAAGGCTCGTGGCAGAAAAGGGCATGAAACTGCCCTCTAACGTTCTGCATGATGACTATCTTGTCAAAACAGATGACTGGAAAGGGATAAGAGAACTCTATCCAGCATGGGCACTGGAAATCCTCGCCCACCCTGAAAAAAATGGCATTTTCAAGAAGGGAATTGATGTTGTTGATTCAGAAACGAGCTGGATTGTTCCGGCCAAATATGTTCCTGAAGAAGCCGTGGGAAGAAAAGGAGTCGGTTTGCTTCTTGTTCCTGGGGAAATAGAGACAAAGGGCAAAGTGGTTATTCACCCAGAAAAAGCTGTTGTATTAGCGCCTTTTATTCAGGAGAATGGCGAAGGCGGCAAAGTTGATGAAGCAACGAGAGGGCCATTAGTGATTTCAAAGGAATTGTTTGATCAGCTTTCCGAAGATGAAAAAAGATGGCTCTATAGAATAGCCGGTGTTGGTGTAAGGCCTCTTGCCCGCGACGGCGACGACTGGGCGGAGGGCGGGCGGGACGTCTACGGCCTCTACCAGCCCGGCGGGGTTCTCGGGGTGGCTGGAGAAGCCACCGACACGGATGTCGCCAAGCCCTAAGCCACATCATTTCCATTTCTCTTGACGCAAACCCGTTCAAACACTATTCAAACCTAAAGCAATTCAAACAGAAGACGAGGAGCATTCTTCGTCGTACGTAGCTCAAAAAATCAAGGGGCCCATTACTTTTGACTTCTGCATCTCTTAGGGCAAAAGTAAAGGGTTTGGTCAAAAGCCCCGAGGTTTAATCCTAATGGTTTATCTGGCTACCATGTGGATTCGGACGCCATAAGCGATTTAAGATGTTAGTTTTAGAATTTTCTTGCTATGGCACAAAAAAAATCGGATAATTTTTCACAGAATGCATATGACCTTGATGAAAAATCCAAACGAGAATATTTAGGTCCAACACACCCAGGTCCAACACACCCCCCACCAGTCCAAGAAAAATACCGAAAAGAATACGTTGGAAACGTGGAAAAAAAGCTAGATCGAGAGCCGATTAGAGAGACAGGGTCTATGGCTCTGGACATCAAAAAGTGCTTTATGGCGGCGTTATTGCCTGCCGCAATGGTGTTTGTGTGGCTTGTATTGATGATCATAGTAATAGCACTTGTCTCTGGGATGAGTTCTGGGTCATTGGGGAATATACCATCCCTGCTTGGTGCGTTAATCGTTGGCTTGTTATTCTTCATTATTCCCTTGGGTTTGTTTGCTTGGTCAGGTTACCGCGCAGTAAAGAAGTACGGTATGGATTCTCGTGAAGGTCTTGTCGTCGGTGCGCTTACTGGGGCTATAAGCGGCTTAGTTTGGGGGGTTTTCAGCCTCGTCCTAATTGTGTTCATAATGCCGTATTATATCTCAAGTCTTTCCAGCGGCCTTCCTGCGGGTAGTCAAACTGCTTCTGCGCTTGCTAACATGCAAAATGCTACTAGCGGTGCAACCGCAATCGTAGGAGTAATCATCAATACTATCTTTGTCATAGTGATTGGCGCATTTGTGGGCGCGCTCTGTGGTGTCGTAGGCGTGGTCATTGCCAGTAGGAAATAAACAATCTGTTTTGAGTTTTTCTTTTTTCCTTCTTAGTCGAACTGGCCCCTGGAAATCTGATGTGATGACTTTTTAATTATTTCCATATATAATCATTATATATAACTACAAGAGGATATAACTACAAGAGGATTTACATGGCCATAAGGAAGACTTGTTCGAGATGTCATAAAGATATGGGGCAAGTGAGCGGGTTACTGGATATGTTTCACGTTTTCGGCAGCGGGTTTTGCAAAGATTGTCAATCCAGCATGTCTGCTCGTGACAAAAGCAATAACGATAAGGAATGCAGGGAGAACGACGAGGATGATTCTGATTCGGACGATGATTCCGAGCCGGACGACGGGGACGAGTGTCACCAATCAGACGAGGAAAAGCCAAGAAAAAAAGCAAGGTACCCGGACCCAGCGGGCTTCGTAATCTTCCCCCAAGATTCAGGTGTGATTCCCAGGGCGTTCCGCAAACGGAAAGGGGACTTCTTGTAATGAGGGGTATTCTCTCTGTATTCTAAAGCCGCCCTACTTCTTCCCTTCCTTCCCCTCTTCCCACAGCTTCTTGATCAGGCCGCGGAGCTCCTCGCGCTTGCGCTTGAACTCCGCCTCCTCGTCGCGAGTAAGCGCTATCTGTTTCGTGACCTCTTCCTTCGAGGTCTCAGGCACTTCTCCTGCGGGAATGCCGCCTCCTGCCCGGATCTCCAGCATGCCCGCCTGGCGGGACAGCACCACGAGCTTGCGCGTCAGGTTCTCAGAGCTTGAAGACAGGGACTCCAGCGATGACTTCACGCTTTCCAGCGCAGCCCTCCTCTTCTCGACCTCATCCGAGAGGTCCATCACTTCCTTCACCTTGTCCTTCTTCAGCTGCTCCGCCCTCTTGTTCGCCTCGGCCTCAAGGTCCTTTGTCTGGTCGTTCAACCCGGTCTTCGCTTTCGCCAAATCGGCCGAGATCGTCTCCATCTCCTTCCGATACCTCTCCACCGAAGGCGTCACCTTCTCCCTTATGGACTGGAACGCCATGAACGTCTCTTTCTGCTCAGCGAGCGCCTTCTCGAGCTCCTCGGTCTCGGACGAGAGCTGGTCTATCCTCTCTCCCATCTGGTTGGCGAGCTCCTCGTATTCCACCGCGAGCGCGCTCCCCCCTCCGACCGCCTCGAGCAGCTTCTTGAGCGCCTTTATCCGCTCGTCTATCGCCTTCTCGGATTTCTGCATGCGCTCGAGCTCAGGGGCTATGTCCTTCTGGGACGGGAACCGTGCGAGTATCTCCTTGGCCACGCCCATGGAATCCGTGAACCGCTCCAGGGTGTCCTTGTCCTTCTCCAGCTTGTCTGCGAGCTTCGCGCTCCGCTCCTGGGCCTCGTTCGCCTGCGAATAGAGCGCGGTTATCTCCGTGCGCATGCCGGCTATCTTCTTGTCATAGTCCTTCATCGATTCCCCGATGACCCTGAGCACGTCCTTGCCTTCCTGGAGCCCGGTCAGGTCCTCGCGCAATTTAGCGGTCCGCTCCTTCGCCTCCCGGAACTCCCTGGAGAGCTGCTTGAGCTTGTCCTCCATGTCCTCGATCTTCGGCAGCTCGTCCCGGCTTGGCGCCTCCCTTCCGTACTTCTCCGCCTTCTGCCTGAGCACGGCCAGCTCCTTCTTCATGGCCTCCAAATCGGTCGTCAGCCCGCCGAGCCGCTCGAAGGTCTTCTTGGTGGGGCCCTTCTCTATCTTCTTCCCTACAGAGTCCATCTCCTCTTTCGATTCCGCGAGCTCCGCCTTTATCTCATCCAGCTTCTCGGAAGCCGAGTCTATCTTCGAGAGGTAATCCCCGAGCCCTGACGCGCTCGTGGCCTTGAGCCCGCGCACGCCCTCGAGCTTCTTCTCAAGCTCTGCGAGCCTCGGCGACGCCTTGGCATAGAACGCCTCGAACGAGTCGCCGAACTCCTTCAGGCTCTCCACATCGGGCTGGACCTTCTGCCTCAGCTCGCCGACCTCCTCGAGCATGGACGCTTTCTTCCTGTCGAATTCTTTCTTCTCGGCCGCAGTCTCCTCCTCGGTCGGCGCGACCCAGGTGAGGAATATCTTCGTCAGCCGGTATTCTATCTTGAGTATGCCCTCTTCCTCGAGCACGCCGCCCCATTCCTCTATGGTGCTCTCTGGTATGTTGAGCGCTGCCGCGGCGTCGGTGAGCTCGATGCGCCCCTTCTCCTTGACAAGCCGGACCAGGGCGTCCACTCCTGTAGTGACTAGCAATTCGTCGAACTCCACCATGGGCAGAATAATCCGAGTAGCTTAATAAATATTTTGGCGGTAGGTATTGGTAGGCATTTGTCAAATCGCATTTATCCTAAGCAGAGTGATGGAATGGCGGAAGGCTCAGACTACCGGATAGAAAAAATGGAGAAGGGCGCGCTCCAGCGCTTCAAGAACCAGAACCTTCTCCTCAAGAAATTCGGCGAGGTCGGCCTCCAGGTCTACAAGGTCATAACCGGCAGGCGCACTTCTGAAGAGCTGCGCAAGGACCTTGACATGGACAGCGCGCAGTTCGCCCAGATCCTGAAATACATGGAAGAGGCGGGCATGGTCAAGCTCACACCGCTCGGAAAGGGGGCGGCGTCAGAGGAAGAGGCCGTACCGGAAGAGGAGGAAGCGCCCAAAAGGAAGAAGAAGGCCGCGCCTCCGGCAGAGGAGATCGCTCCGGAGGAGGAGGCGCCGGAAGAGGAGCTTGCCCCGGAACTGGAGATCGAGGAAGAGGCTCCGAAGAAGAAAAAGAAGGCGCCCGAGCCCGAAGAAGCGGCGCCCGAAGAGGAGGCTCCGGAAGAGGAAGCCGAAGAGCCGGCGCCTAAGAAACGTAAGGGCGCCGAGGAAGAGATCGTCCCGGAGGAGATAGTGCCCGAGCTGGGCGAGGAAGAGGCTCCGAAGAAGAAAAAGAAGGCGCCCGAGCCCGAAGAGGAAGAGGCAGCTCCGGAAGGGCCTGCCCCCGAAGAGGAAGCCGGCGAAGAAGCCGCTCCCAAGAGAAAGAAGACCGCCGAAGAGGAGTTCGCGCCCGAGGAGCTCCAGTTCGGAGGGGAACCCGAGCCCGTCCCTGAGAAGGGCGGGGAGGACGTCGAGAAGATCATCCGCGACAGGTACGGCGACATAGGCATCCGCGTTTACAACCTCATCGACGGCCAGAAGACCGCCGAGGAGATAATGGAGGAGACTGGCCTGAGCGAGGCGAAGCTGGTCGAGATACTGGATTTCCTAGACGAGCAGGGCATAATCAAGCTGGAATACCCGAAAGGCAAGCCCGAGGCCGCGCCCTCGGAAGAGGCGCCCAAGGAGATGGCG